>Ga0111538_10009501_pt1 | contig 12979 bp, 9 predicted proteins | sample SoiMethybrSBSTD1_FD_79669 | JGI IMG/M metagenome (GOLD analysis project Ga0111538, IMG submission 79669) | Bulk soil microbial communities from a Populus tree surrounding site in Tennessee, USA - Soil MetaG P. TD hybrid SBSTD1 (version 2)... | ecosystem: Environmental > Terrestrial > Soil > Tree...
AGCACTAGCAGCAAGACCGCAGCCACCCATGAGTTTGCTCTGCTGTCATGGTGTGCTAACTCTGAACTTGCGTTCGTTGAATGACTTAAACGGTTGCGCCCACTGGAGTTCTACTTTAGGGCTATATCGTGAGTTCGTTATGGAAGGTGTCGTTTATGGCGGCGAAAGTCGGCCTGAAATGTACTTTTCTTTGCGCGGTTTTGGCTCACTGTTTCTGCTCGTTGTTCCGCGAGTAATACTCGTCGTAGTAGTCGGCCTCGTGAATGCGCCGGTCTTCGACACGATTCAGCACGGTGCCGATGACTGCCTCTGCGCCGACCTGAGAAATGGCGCGCTCGACGGCCGCCGCCGGCGTGGACCCGGCCGCTATGACAAAGACCACCGCTCCACTGAGCCGTGCCAGCACCTGGGCGTCCGACAGAACGCCTACCGGCGGAGTGTCGAGCAATACCCAGTCGAATTTCTGCGAACAATCGCGAATCACTTCTGACATGCGCTCGGACGTCAGAGCTGCCAGCGGTGCTTGGCCAGGACGGCCCGCGGTCAGCACGCTCAGGCCCGGTGACACTTCGACGATGGGAAGCTCATGCCAGCCGTCGCGCAGCGCTTCGCTGAGTCCGCGACCATTTCGGATGTTCAGCTGGTTGTGCACCGAGGGTGCTCTCAGGTCGGCATCCACGATCAGCACCCGGCGTCCATACGAGCCACTGAGCGTCAATGCCAGGTTGGCAACCGTCAGCGTTTTTCCCTCGCCAGGCAGGGCGCTCGTGACCATCACCGTCTTCAAGCTCCCATGCACCTGTTCGTCGTGGAGCACGGCGGCTAGCCGACGGTATTGTTCTAGCGGAACGGAGCTCAATGCGGTCGTCACCAGCCGTGCGTCGAGGTCAGGATCGACGTGTTGTGTCCTTCTATGCGTAAGCGGCGAAGTCGGCGGCGGCAGCGGCTCAGGCGGTGGTTCATGAGTGCCGGGGTCAACGGGAGATGGAACCGGATCAAACGCGAAGTCGGTCGATTCCTCATGCGGATAGACAGAAAGCGGCGAAGAGCCATGGGCGCCGACGGTATCGACGCCGGAGGCGCCTTTGCCGCCTTCCCAAAGGTTAATTGCCTGATCAATTCGGCTCATGGGTGCCAGTCCTGCGTGCGGCTCGGAACGGCGCTATCAATGCACCTAAGCGCGCGCGCTGCGGGAAATCTTCTTCGTTCGAGGGAACGCCCGTTGCGGTCTCAACGTGGTCGCCGCCGCCTGCCTGCCGCGGGGGCTCTTTGAATTCGCTCACGGTTGTCTTCCGTTGCTGGATTAACGAGTGGCCGTTGGCCGCTTTCAAATGAAAGTCCCGGCAAACTTCCGCCACGATTTCCCGATTTACCGGGCAGCGGTCAAGGGCCATACCGTTGACTAGCGCGTTGTCGCAAACGACGCTGATCACTCGCGGGATCCCGCGCGAGAACTCGTGAATCATCATCACGGCCTCTTGTGTAAACGCGCGAGCGGGTACGCCACCTGCGGTCGAAATGCGGCTGGCAATGTACGCGGCTGTTTCCCGCACGTCGAACGGTGCCAGCTCACACCGCAGTGTGACCCGTTGCCGCAGCTGTCGCAGGTCAGCCACTTCAAGTCGATCGGCGAGCTCAGGCTGGCCGGCGAGGATCAGCGGTAACAGCTTGTCGTTCGGCGTTTCGATGTTGGCAAGCAGCCGGACTTCCTCCAGCAGCTCGACGCTGAGGCTCTGTGCTTCGTCGATGACGAGCGCGGTGATCTCGCCGCGCAGCCGGCGCTCGCGAAGCTGCCCTTCGAGTTCCTCGAGGAGCACAGCTTTCGACGCTCCGGCCTCAGGGCTCAGGTCGAATTTGAGAGCAAGCAGCTTGATGAACTCGTCGCGCTCGAGTGCGGGATTGTTTAGATAGACGCAGCGAACGTGGCGGCATCGTTCGGATTCAAGCGCTGCCCGAATCAAGGTTGTTTTGCCAGTGCCCGCTTCTCCGATCAGTACCGTTATCGGCTTCGCCGCGAACAGCCCGTACTGCAGGATGCTCAAGGCTTCCCGCTGACGGTTGCTGAGAAACAGAAACTTTGGATTCGCAGTGAGATCGAACGGACGCTCAGAGAAACCGTAGAATTTTTCGTACATCGTTTCGGCCTGCCTACAGATAGAGTCGCCACACGGCGACGACTGCCAGGGATGCCAGGAGCAACGCGGAACCGGCAATATCCTTCGCCCATCGCCGGCGGACGGCCGCGTCGCGTTCACGAACTGACGTCATTAACGGAATCGACGCGAGGACCGGCAGCGAGAGCTTTTTCAGGACCTCGTCCTTCGATCTGAAGCTGGAATCACGATATTCGCGTGCGGCAATCGCCAGGAACCCAAGAACGAGGCCGAGGATGGCGCCCGACGCGGTGATCGCAAGGCGCTGCCGTTCGTTGTATGGCTTCTGCGGGCGTGACGCAGGGTCCAGTAGACGGAACTGCTCACCGATGCGGCGCCGTTCAAGATTCGCGGCGACTGCGGCATCCTCGCGCTTCGTGACGAGGGTATTGTAGTAGTTCAGCATCGTGTTGTATTCGCGCGTCAGCTCGGTCAACTCGGATTCGCGCGTCGGCAGCACGTCCACGTTCGCCTGATAGCCGGACACGATCTTCCGGAGCTGCGCTTCCTCGCCTCGCTGCTGCTCCAACTGCCGATTGATCAGCTGAAGTTCGCCACGCAGATCCCCGATTTTCTTCTGCTGCAAGACCTCGGCAGACGCGACGGGTTTCCCTGCGTCGCCGGCGCCCAGTGGTGTTTCGTTGTCGACGCGGGCCGCCAGTTCTGCGACCAGACGTTGTGCCGTGACCACATCAGGATGATCGGGCGTGTACCTTTCCATTAATAGCTTCAGCCCGGCACGTGCCTGCTCGAGCTGCTTTGCCGGAGTCAGCGCAGCGTCGACCGTTGGCGATGGTGTCGTCGAGGTAACTGGGAATGCTTCGAGGTCTGCAATCTGCTTTTCGATGCGCAGCCGGTTTTCTTCGGCACGATCGGTCGCCTGATGTATCGCGCGTAGCTGTAAGTTGGCACTCTCGATCGCCTGCAGATTTCCCTGCAGCTGTGAGGGGAGTTGTCCCGGGTGCAGCCGGCGATACGCTTCGAGTTTCTTCTCCTGTTCGAGGAGTCGCTGTTTCGTGTTCTCGAGTTGCGTCGCCAAAAACGCACTCGTGCTGTCCGCCTGGTTGGCGCGATCTCTCTCGTTCTGATCGATATAGAGCGATGCCAACTGTTCGGTAACCTTCCGTGCAGTCTCGGCGTTCTCACTGGTGTAGCTCACGCGGAAGGAGTCCACCTCTTTCCCGACCGGCGTCGTCCTGATGTCGCGCGTGCGCATTCTCTCGACGACATCCTCCATAACCTCACGAGAGCGCTCGTCTCGATACAGGTCCATATCGAGGACGATCCTCTCCAGCTTCGCGCGACTGAGGATCTGCGCGGTAATCGACGGCAGGCGTTCTGCCACGGTTTCAGTAACCGTCGGCTGGACGAAGTCCTTAGGTACCTGATGCGGTACGACGAGGAGCAGCGCTTCGGATCGGTACAGCGGCGTCGCCAGGCGCGAGAGGATCGGCGCTGCGGCGATGCCGAGGGCGAGGGGCACCAAGACCATCCAGCGGTGCTTGAGCAGGAGATGCAGGATCTCGCTTGGCGTGTAAATTCTTGCCGACACAGTCTGTCCTTCGAGTGTTACTGAGAGACCGTCGATAGCGTCTGGCGCGCGATTGCCGCGCTCGCCATCTTCGGGTCGAGTTTCAGGGCGCGCTCCAGCGCTTCGCGGGACTTCGCTTTTTGTTGCAGCTTCGCGTAGGTCATCCCGAGGTGATACAGGACCTCCGGGTCATCGGGCGCTTTCTTCACGCTCTCCTCGAGGGGTGGCAGCGCAAGTGCGGGCAGGTCCTTCTTGTAGTAAACCCATCCGAGAGTGTCATTGACCTGCGGACTGTCCGGCATGCCCTTCTTGGCATTGCTGGCCAGCTGCAGCGCCATGTCGAGATTGACGCCTTCCTCCGCGTAGATGTACGCGAGGTTGTTTGACGCCACCGCGGCCGACGGCAGTTCATTAACGGTGGCTTCGTACGACCGCTTTGCTTCTGCAGTCTTGCCCTGGATCTGCAGAATCATTCCGACCAACGTCCGCGGTCCCACCAAACGTGGGTCGCGTTTCGCCATCGCCTCGAATTCCGTCCTTGCCTCGTCCAACCGCCGCTGCCTGATGTAAAGCTGCGCCAACATCGAGTACGCGTCGAGGAATCGCGGATCTGTTGCGATCGCGTGCCGCAAGACAAGCTCGGCTTTGTCCTGTCGTCCCGCCTGATCGTACACGCGAGCCGCCAATGCCAACAGCTCGGCACGGTCCGGCTGTTTAGCCAATTCGGCGTCAACGCGATTGACCGCACTCGCCAGCTGCTTGAGCTTCAGGTCGAGTCCAACAAGACCGGTTGTCGCGGGAATGTTCCCAGGGTCCAATTCGAGCGCGCGAATGAACGACGCTCGCGCGCGTGCATCGTTGTTTCGGGCAGCCTGCACGCCGCCATCGAGAACATGCACCGTGGCGACGTTGGGGGCTTCGGTTAGCAGCGGTTTAAGGACAGTCTCCGCACGATCGAGTTCTCCGCGACCGAGTAGGCTCTGCACCAGTGCAAGGCGAGCCTGTGCGCTCGTCGGGGCAGACTGACTGGCCTCCTCGGCGTAGCGCAGGGCGGCTTCCCGGTTGCCCGACAGCTGATTCAAACGCGATAGTTCCAACTGTGCACCGAGCACTCGCGGGTTCAACTTCAAGACCTCGGTGTACGCGTTAATCGCGTCGGGGAGTTCGCGACGGACGCTATGAATCGATCCGAGAAGGTAATGCGCAGCGAGAAGCTGCGGGTCGGCGGCAACGGCAGCCTTCGCCGCTTCCAGCGCTTCGTCCAGTTTCTTCTCGGTCTGGTAAAAGCGCGCTTTCAGGACGAGTGCCGGGGCATTCTTGGGAACACGTGCGAGCAGTTTGTCGATGCGTGCATGGGCTTCCTTGGTGTGTCCCTGTTCATACTCCATCGACGCCAGCATGCCCTCAGCACGCGCGAAACTGTTCTGATCGCTCGACAGCGCCGTCAGCAGCTTCGTCGCTTCATCGCGACGACCCGTGACGTAGTAATAGTCCGCTAGTGCGAAACGGGTTTCAGCGGTTCCAGATTCATCAGCGATTATTTTGAGGGGTTGCTCAGCCTCGGCCTGCCGATTCGATGACATGTATAAGGACGCGAGCATCCGGTTGGCTAACAAGTTCCGTGGCTCGATCGTGATGCTTTGTTTGATTTCCTGCTCAGCCTCCTGTACGCGTCGCTGTGTCCAAAGAAAGTTGGCGAGGGCAAGATGCGTGTTCACCGACGGCTGCAGCGTGATCGCCTGGCGGAACGCCGCCTCGGCTTCCTTGGCATTGCCGCTGCCCATGCGAATACCGCCCAGGCTCACGAACGCACGGCTTTCCCTGGGCTCGATCTTCAACGCCTCTTCGATCTCGGACACTGCGCCCGCCGGATCTTTCAACGCGGCCATCGCGTTTGCACGCAGGATCAGCGCATTCACATCCTTCGGGTTCTTTTCCAGGAGGGCGGTCGCACGAGCCTTGGCGTCGTCGAACCGACCGGCCAGAATGAGGAGTTCCGTGGCCTTGATTTGGACGTCCCGATTGGCCGGCAGCGCATCTGCTGCGCGGATGTATTCGGGAAATGCCGCCTGCGGGTTCTTCATCCGCTCGTAGGTTTCTGCTAGCTTCAGCCGCGCCTCTCCAAACTTCGGGTCGATTCGTACGGCATTGGCGTACTCGATGACCGCGAAGTCGTCGCGCCTCTGGGCAGCGTATGCGTTACCCTGTGCGAAATGACGCTGTTTCTGCTCCTCAGGGCTGCTGCAGGCGAGCGGCAGCACGGCGAGAGCGACTACGAAAACACCGCGGCGAATCGGGGGTGTTATAGGGAGCATTCGTTTTGCCTTGTCTGTTGATCCTGGTCGAAAGAGCAGGCTCTCGCCCTCTCACTTACACGGATGAGTCAGATGAAGCTTGGCGGAAACAGAGATATCCGCTCGGCCCGCCATCGCCCATCAGCAAGGGCAAGAGACCCGCACCTACGTAGGACCGAGCACCTTTCGAGGTGTCAACGAGCCGTTGGGAACTGGTCTGGCAATTGTGCAAGCTGTGTTCCCCTGACAACATCCGCCAAAAGTGGCTAAATTCTCGACTCCGCGACATGTCGCGGAGGTGGTTTTGTCAGGTTTGCCGACTGAAGTCAGCTCCAGGCCGGACTTCGGTGATGAAGTTGAACGCCTGCCTGTGATTTCTTGCGACGAGCAGAATATCCACGGACTCCTGGTGAAATGGCGGCCCCCACGCGCGATCGTGGACGCTTAACTTGCGGTGGATTTGTGCCTTCATCGCTCGCAGCGGGAGGGGACTGCAGACCGTGTGCCCACGCGTTATTCTGCCTGAGGACAGATGCGATCAGCGCGCGCGGGACACTCTGACCAGTAAGAACGTCGTGCCTGACGTTCCCGTCGACTGAACGCCGGCGTAATAGTCGCCGGTCGGTGTGGCGGCGACCGCGGTTACACGGCCCGATGACAACGCGAGGGCTTGGCTGTCGGGAGGACCGTTCCCAGTGACCCTCGTTCGCTCGACGAGGCCATCCCGCCTCACAGACACCACACCGCCTCGAGCGGAATCCGCAACCAAGCCGGATCGCAACTCCGCCATTACGACAAGAGGCGTCAGCGGCAGGTGGCCAACGTCTGACCGCGCGTCAACGTAGCCGGTGGAGGGAAAGGACTGACGATCGACCCCGCTCAACCAGAGGTTTCCGCCGAAGTCTGCCGTAATTCCGGTAGGAACCGAGTAGCCGGTAGCGAAGAGCGGTGAGCCTGCTGGCTGGTCTGCCGGCGTCGTCCCATCAGCGTTGAAACGCAGAACGTTGCCCGCGTAGGCGTCCTCCGATCCGGCCTCCGACGCAGGCACGGCCACATAGATTCGTCGCAGCTCGTCAATCGCAAACAGCGCGTCCCCGTTTTCAGGGAGGGCAAATGGCGGCAGCACCGAGGCGCGCTCGCCTGCCTGGTTCTTCACAACCCGATACCGGAGAATTCTGAACTCCCGTCGCCCGTTTCCAAGCGTCGTTGTCTCGCTAATCCAGATAAAGCCGGTCTCGGCGAACGTCGGATCGACCGCCACCTGGCCCAAGGTGACCGACGGGTCAGGCTCAACCAGCACGGGGTCGAGCGCCATGCCAGCCGACGTAGCCAGTCGGACGCGGCGGCCTCCCTCGACGAGAAACAGCCGGCCGTCGCTGGTGGCGGCCATCGAAGTGATCGCTGCGTCGGTCCGTGCAACGGTATGAACCGTCACGCAATCCTTCGAGCTTGGGACCCAGCAGATCGGCGGTTGCGAGAGGCGCGATGCCTTGGGCTGAACGGTCCAGAGGAACGACCAGTAGCTCGAAGAATCCAGCGTGGTGTTCGACGGCGATTGCGGCGGTGCGGCGTTAGAGCCGGCCGCGACCTCGCCCGACAGGGGGCCGACGACGGGGCCTGCCCAATAGGCGGCAACGGCGAAATAGTAGGTGCGCTGCTCTGAAGCTTCGTACGAGAACGACGTGACGTTGCCTGCGTCGAACGTCTGCGTGTAATAGCCGGAGGTCGTGCCGACGTAGACGCGATAACCGACGACAGCGGTATCAGGACTCCGATCCCATGCGACGCGGATCGGAGCAGCAGACGCCGCATCGACGCCGCAGACGACGGCGACGAGCACGGCGAGCGCGATCAGGAAGGCGGGGGGGACCACCTGACGCGCGCGCAGGGTTACTTCTTTCCGGTAGATTTCACCACGATGGCTCGACTCGAGACTTTACCTGCCTCATCGCGGGCTTGCACGGTGATGGTGTTAGAACCACGCAGGAGCGGAACTCCCGCAATCCAGCTGTTTGTTCCCGAGGCACGGCCGCTCGGGCCACGGTCCGATGACCAGGTCACTTCGACAACGTAGACGTCGTCGGTCGCCGTGCCTCCGAGCGTCACGGAGGATGTGTTGGTGTTGTAGGTTGCGGCGGTCGTCGGGACGGTGATGGTGACGACGGGGCCCGAGCTCGATGGAGCCGGGGGCTGAGCAGGCTGAGTCACCGACCACGTAAACGTCTCTGCGTCGCTGAGGATTCCGTCGCTCACGACCGCGGTCACGAGATATGACCCCGCTGTCGTCGGCGTTCCGCTGATCAGACCAGTGACCGACGACAGCGCGAGCCCGGGAGGCAGCGCGGTGACGCCGTAGGTGACCGGCTGGCCAGCCGGGTCGCTGCCGGACAGCTGCAGGGAAACCGGGCTGCCTACGGTGCTCGACTGATTTCCCGGATTTACCAGCACGGGCGCCATGTTGGTCACGCCAGAGACTTCCGGCGACTTTGCACCCAGCACGGGACCGGGGGCGTACGACGCAACCGCAAAGTAGTACGGCTGGCCCGCCGTGGCGTTCGTGTACGCGAAACCAGTGGCATTGCCAACGTCGTAACTGGAGGTATAGACACCTGACTGCGTGCCGACGTAGACGACATAGCCGACAACGCTGGAATCAGGACTGGGATCCCACATCAGCGTCAACGTTTCAGCTCCAGCCGATCGCGCGCCGGCCAGCGCGAAAACAAGAACGAGCGAGTAAACGACCCATAGCCTTCGAGGCACCAGTGAGCTCATGTCGTCTTGACTCCGGGGATGCTGGAACGCCAACCATCTCGGTCGGCGCCTCAGCACCAGTGCAACCGGATCGCCACGACATGCCGCTCGGTTAAATCACACAGAATGAACGCTTTACTTCTTGTGACCGTCGTCTGTGATGCGACGTTCGATCACGTTCCTGCGGTCGGCATCACAGACTTGTGTTTGCGGAGTCTCGGATGTCTGTCGCTCACATCGCGACGCTTCAAAAGTGAACGAGCGTTCGCAATTTGATAAAGCGCAAGGCAAAGCCTGTTCCTCGGCGGAACACGTGCTGCGCATGGTTTCTCTCGGATTCACCCGCGCGAGATCGCGGATTCGCGCAGTTTCAGGTATTTCCTACTGGTGGATCGAGAAGGAATTACGTGCGAGCGCCTCGCCTCTGGGAAACGCCCGCACCGCCAGCATCAACAGGCGGTGGAGGAGAAACATCGTGGCGAAGGCCGCGGCGAACGCGAGCCACCCACAGAGATCGTGGACGAATCCCTCCGCGGCGCCGCGTCCGTAATTGTGCGCTGCAACGCCGGTGACTGCCACCCTGATCCCGTTCCACATCACCACGACCGGAATGGTCAGCAACGCGAGCAGAACGCGCATCCAGCCGCGCGCGTCGCGCACGTAGCCGAAGACCACCCCCAGCGTGAGCAGGGAGATCAACGATCGAATGCCGCTGCACTCTTCTGCAACTTCGAGCGTGACGTTTCTCAACGCGAGGAAATTTCCTTCGCGGAACACCGGAACGCCTGCGAAGCGGATGAGCGCTTCGGCGACCTGGGACGTGGCGAGCTGAAGTGGAGCTTCGATCCGTTCGACGACCGGTTCCGGCAGTGGGATCATTAACAGGAGGACGGCCAGAGGAAAAACGACGATGCGGAATCGCGACCATCCGCACAGGAACAGCACGCTCCCTGCGACGGCGCCAACCAATGAAAGGCTGCGCAAAAACAATCCACCGCTCGCGACGAGCAGGATTGCCACACTTCCGGCAATCACCAGAAGCCCCCACACGTTCAGGCGTGCTGGCACGGCGCTGAATCGCTGACGACGTTCCCACACCAGATATGCCGCGATCGGTGGAATGAGGAAACCGTGTGAAAACCTGTCGTCGCTTGCCCAGACGCGAATCAACTCGACGAAGACATCGCGATAGAGGTAAGCGAGCGCACCGGTGAGGAGCACGACCGCAAGAATCACGGGACCACGGGTGCCGAGCCGCGCAGATTTCATCTTATGGGCACAGGCGAAGCAAACCGTCTTCCGCTGGACACGCCGGTCGTCGGAATTTCAACCGCCAACTATGCACGGGGTACGTTTGTTGCCGAGTCAGATGCAGTTACAAAGCTGAATGTGCCGCAATCGAGCGTTCTCACCGTGAATCCTCGGGATTCGCGCGCGTCGCGTCGGGACGACTGGCTTACTCGGAGGAATGTCGGGGCAGAGCGAGATTTCTCTCTTGCCAATCCGTTATCTCCGGAGGACTACGCCCGTCGTGTCGGTGTCGCCACGCATCGTCTGACGCGCGTCCTCGGCCGCGTGGAGGGGCTGCGGGACGTCTGTGCCGTTCTGGTCCGTCACTCGGCGCGCTGCGTGCGGAGTCGTTTTGCCGCATTTGCCGTCCCGACCGAGGACAACCAGCTGATGATCCTCGCGACCTACGGGTATCCGATGGCGCTGGTGCGGATGCTGCGCATCACGCCCGGTGCCGGTGTCATCGGATCGGTATATCAGAGCGGCACTCCCATGCTCGTGGAGGACGTTACCACGGTCCCCGGACTGCAGCGGCGGCCGCGTTATCGAACGAACTCATTCATCGCAGTGCCAGTCAGTGCCGGATCCGAAGTCCTCGGCGTCCTGTGTGTCGCCGACCGGCTCGACAATCAGCCGTTCAGCCGCGACGACCTTTCCGCGCTGCGCACGCTGACCGCGCCGGCCGCGCTGGCGCTTTCCCGCGAGCGCGCACGTCGCGATGCGGAGGAGTACGCGCGGGCGGCGATCATGGACCCGGTCAGCGGCCTCTTCAACCGGCGCTACTTCCACGAGCGTCTCGAGGAGGAGCTCGATCGCGCCCGGCGTCACAACACGACGGTGTCGCTGCTCATGATCGACATCGACAACTTCAAGAGCATCAACGATCGCTACGGCCACCTGGCTGGCGACCTCGTCATCCGTGGGGTTGGGGACATCCTCAAACGATCCGTCCGCAAGTTCGATTTGTGCACACGCTTCGGCGGCGAGGAGTTCGCGATCGTGATGCCCGGCAGCGGTCCGGAAAACTCGGCTCCCGTGGCGGAACGCATCCGTCAGCGGATCGAAGCGTTCCGGCCGTCCGAGTCCGAGTTGGCTGACCTTCGGGTTACCGCCAGCATCGGCATGTCTGTGTCTTCCGGCGGCTCTGCGCGTGAGCTGATCGCCTACGCCGATCAGGCGCTCTACCAGGCCAAAGAAGAAGGAAAGAACCGCCTCGTCACCCGGATCCCTCCACCGCGCGACAAGCGGCCGAATCCCTGACCGGTTCTGCCACCTCGAACTCTCCGAATCCCAAGGACACCTCAGATTTTCTGAGACGCATCGGTTACCTGGCCGCCGGCCTCGATGCCGTGCGTCCCTTTGCGCGCAACAACTTACGCGAGTTCGATTGCTCCATGCGCAGTGGTTGGTTTCTTGCTCCAACGAGACGTGAAGAGAAGTACGTCACCGGAACCTGAGAGAGGAGCAGGCAAGCGTCATGTCGTCGTTCGTGGAACAGCCCGTATTGCTCGGCGAGAGCCCGGTTATCGACCTGCTGCGCGCCGACATTCAAAGCGCGGCGCGTACGCACGCGAAGGTGCTGATCACGGGCGAGACGGGTGTCGGCAAGGAAGTCGTGGCGCGGCTGATTCATAACCAGAGCGCGCGCAGCCGGCAGCCGTTCATGGCGGTGAACTGCAGCGGCATCCCGGAGACATTGCTGGCCTCGGAGCTATTCGGCCACTCGCGCGGCAGCTTCACCGGGGCGTATCGCGACAAGGTCGGCCTCATTCGCCAGGCCGATCGCGGCACGCTGTTCCTCGACGAGCTTGGCGAAATGAGCCTCGCCATGCAGGCGATGCTCCTGCGCTTCTCTGAAACGGGAGAAATCCAGACCGTCGGCCTCGACGCCCCAGCCGGGTGCGCCGACGTCCGCCTCATCACGGCGACCAATCGTGACCTGCGCGAGCAGATCACCGCGGGTGGGTTCCGCGAGGACCTGTACTATCGCCTGAACGTCATTCACATCCGCATCCCGCCGCTGCGCGAACGCGGCAGCGACGTCGTGCTGCTGTTCCGGTACTTCCTGCGCAAGGCGAGCGAGGCGCATCATCTGCCGCCACCCGACCTGACGCCCGACGCCGAGCAGATCGTGCTCTCGTACAGCTGGCCAGGCAACGTGCGCGAGCTGCGCAACGTGACCGAACGGATCGCGCTGCGCGATTCGAATCGACCGATTTCGCCACTCGATCTGCCGCGTGAACTGCGTGGCGCCGAGCGCGTTGTCGCCGCGGCCGTTCCGGTCGCCGGCGAGGTCGTCACGCTCGAACAAGCTCACGCGCCGACCGTGGCACAGCACCTGTGGGACAAGCTGATGTCGGGCGGCGACTTCTGGGAGGTCGTGCAGCGGCCGTTCCGCGCGCACGAGGTCACGCGCGCCGAGCTGGCGGCGTTGATCGATCGCGGCCTGCAGGAGACACGTGGCAGCTATCGTGCGTTGGTGCGGTTGTTCAACCTGCCGGCCAGCGACTACAAGCGCTTCCACGCGTTCCTGTACCAGCAGAATTGCAATCTGCCCGTCGGACCGTATCGCAGCGGCGACGTCTCGCGCTCGCGCGGCGCGTCAGCGAAATACGCCACGGCTTCTTAAGAGAAATCCACACTGCAGAATGCAGGATGCAGGGACGGTTGCCCTGACTTTTGAATTCTGCATCGCGGGCCGCGGGATGACCACGCGGCCCTATAACCGGCGATCCTGGAAGTCGCGGCTCGCGGTCATTCAAGCCCTCGCGGCGCTCCACTGCCGCGGGCGATGCCGGCGCATTCTGAGCCGGTGCTCCGTTCGGCGGCGTGGAAAAACGAGCTCTCCGCAGCGCCTCTGCGACCCGCGCAGCTCCGTGAGCTGCGCGGCTGTCGGGCTTCGAGCTCGTTTTACGCTCTCCGCTGATCACGCCGCCTCAAGTCGCACCTCTCAGAAC
>Ga0111538_10009503_pt1 | contig 12977 bp, 14 predicted proteins | sample SoiMethybrSBSTD1_FD_79669 | JGI IMG/M metagenome (GOLD analysis project Ga0111538, IMG submission 79669) | Bulk soil microbial communities from a Populus tree surrounding site in Tennessee, USA - Soil MetaG P. TD hybrid SBSTD1 (version 2)... | ecosystem: Environmental > Terrestrial > Soil >...
GCAGCGCGCAGCTGATCTGGAAGCTCGACGGCGGCTATTGCGCGGCGAGCGATCCGCGGCGCGACGGGCAGGCCGTCGGCTTCTGATGCTGAAGATCTGGGGCCGGGGCAACTCGGTCAACGTCAAGAAGGCACTGTGGGCCGCGGAGGAGCTCGGCCTGAAATACGAGCGCATCAATGCCGGCATGGAGCACGGCATCGTAAAGACGCCCGAGTACAGGAAGATGAATCCGAACTCGCTGGTGCCGACGATCGACGACGACGGCTTCATCCTGTGGGAATCGCACGCCATCGTGCGCTATCTCGCTGCGAAGCACGGCGCCGGCACGCTCGCGCCGGCGGATCCCAAGGCGCGCGCCGACGCCGACCGCTGGATGGACTGGGCGCACACGTTCGCGCGCGAGTTCCAGCGCCCGGTGTTCTGGGCGATGGTGCGCACGCCACCCGAGCAGCGCGACATGAAAGCGGTGGGCGAGGCGGTGAAGAAGTGCGGCGAGCTGCTGGCGATCCCGAGCGCGGTGCTGGAGAACAAGCGCTACATCGCTGGCAATGCGCTCACCATGGGGGACATCCCGCTCGGCTGCCACGTGCAACTCTGGATGCGCGTGCCGATCGAGCGGCCGAAGCTGCCGGGGCTCGAGGCGTGGTTCAAGCGCCTGGGCGAGCGTCCGGCGTTCCGGAAGATCGTCGATATCCCGCTTTCTTAGCGAAGGCCTCGCGCTCGGACGCCTTGTCCGCCAGCCTGCGCACCCTGCTGTAGAAGCTCTTGAGGTCGCCGCCGCTTTCCGCGAGCAGGCCTTCGAACGCGGGCACCAGCTCGGTATAGGCCGCGATCGAGACCAGGAAAGCATTGTTCGGCTCGGCCGGAATGCCGGGATAGGACATGCGCAGGCGCTGCCATTCGCCGCGCTTGTGCTCGAGCATCGCCTCGCGCGGCAGGTTCATCTTGTAGACGCCGGCGAGCCGCTCGCGCGCCTGCGATACCCGCTCGGCGAACTCGCGCTGGCGCGCCTGCGTGGCGCGGAACGCGGCCAGCTCGGCCGAGCGCTTCTCGGCTTGCAGCCAGCGGCGCACGCCCTCCTCCTCCACCGTCACGGCGAATGATTCGTTGAAGGTGGTGTCGCCCTTGGCGTAGACCAGCTGGTGCGACAGCTCGTGGAACACGAGGCGCGCGAGCTGCGCGTCGGGATAGCGGATGAAGGTCGAGAGCAGCGGATCGTCGAACCAGCCGAGCGTCGAATACGCCGGTACGCCGCCCATGTACACGTCGTAGCCTTTCGCACGCAGCTCGTCGGCGTGCCGGCGCGCGTCGGCCTCCGAGTAAAAACCGCGATAGCTCACGCAGCCGGTGAAGAGGAAGCACTCGGGCTTCGGCTCCACCGAAAATTCGCCCGCGGCAAACACGTTCCACACCACCGACGGACGGTCGAGCTCGGCATAGGCGAGGTAGCTGCCGTTGTCCGGCAGGCCGAGCTCGCGCGAAGCGAACTCGCGGATGCGACGCGCGGTCTCGAGGCGTTGACGCAGCTGCGGATCGAGGTTCGGATCGGCGAGCCAGTCTGCAATCGGCCGCGCGTGCGACATCACCCGCAGGTGGCCGCCGATGGCCTGCGTGTAATACGACAGCGACTGGCAGCCCGCCACGAGCAGCAGCGCCGCCGCGATCAGGGCAGTGCGCCAGCTCATTCGAACCTGCCCGCGCTGCAAAAACGGTGCACGAGCTCGCTCACGCGGCCGGACAGGATCAGCATGCTGTGACCCTGCGCGACCAGCGCGCGCGCGGTCATGCCCTCCACCGTGGTTTCGTCGACGCGCACCACGCCGTCGTTGAGCCCGGGCAGGCGGCCGCTCACCATGCGCCCGAGCCCGAACGGCGTGGTGCCGGCGACCACGCCGAGCGGCGCACGGTGCGACCAGCGCGCGGGACGTTCCTCCCACAGCTCGCGGCACGCCCCCATCATCCAGCGCCCCACGCTCGCGCCGCCGAAGCGCCGGCCGGCGAGGCAGCCGCGCACCGGGGCGCCGAGCAGCACCGCGGCCTGCGCCTGCACTTCGGGATGCCGGTTGAGCATGTCGAGGATCAGCACGCCACCCAGGCTGTGGCCGACGAAGAACGCCTCGCCATCGGCGAAGCGCGCCAGCGCCTGGATGTTCGCCGGGTACGGCGCGCGCCCCCGGTAGCCGAAGACACGCACGCGGTAGCCGTGGTGCGCAAGCCGCGCGCCCAGGATGCCCATCGCCGCGCCCGGCATCCAGAGGCCAGGCACCAGCACCAGTTGCGCGCTCACGCTTCTTTTGCGCCGCGCGCGAAGATTGCGCTGGCGCGCACGATCGGCTGGCCGCCCGCCATCAGATAGCAGTTGGCGAACGCCATGCGCAAGCCGACGCGCTGGATCTCCACCTTCGATTCGACCCAGTCGCCGGCGCGCGCCGCGCCGGCATAGTCGACCGCGAGGTGCGCCGTGACGAAGCTGCCCTTGTCACCCGACTTCGCGAGCATCGCGTAACCGAGAGCAAGGTCGGCGAGCGTGGCTAGCACGCCGCCATGGCAGATGCCGCGCGAGTTGGTGTGCTTCTGCTCGATGGCGAGGCCGATCGACACCGCGTCGCCGTCGCGCTTCTCGTACAGCGGCCCGACCAGTGCATTGAACGGGCTCAACCGCTCGATGCGGCGAAAACCTTCAGGAATGACCATCGCGAGCGATTCTAGCGGTCAGGAGCAGCCGCGCACCCACCAGCAGTGCCGGCAGACCGAACAACGCGTAGGTCACGTTGTAGGACGAGGTGAGATTCAATGCGAGGTGGAAAAGGGGAGGCGCGATCACCACGCCGAGGAATGTAAAAAATGCAGAGCCTCCGGTGGCGTCGCCGATGCGCTCGCGCGGCGCGAGGCGTGCGATTTCGGCGAGGAACACCCCGTTCCAGCCGACCGCGGTGGCGCCGAACACCATGGCGAAGGCGAACAGCAGCCAGAGCGGCCAGTGCGGCCCGGCCGCGAGCGCGCTCATCGCGGTGACTCCCATGCCGACGCCGAGCATGCCGAGCGTCACGCGGCGCGTGGCGAAGCGGTCGGCGAACGCGCCCCAGGCGACGCGCGCGGCAACGCTGGTGAACTGGGAGGCCGCCATCACCATGCCGGCGACCACCAGCGAAAGCGCGAAGGACTCGACCAGGAAAGTCACCAGGTAGGCGATGAGCGTGATCTGTGTGCCACCGTAGATGAAGGACACCAGCGAGAGCTCGAGCAGCCGCGGATCGCGCACCACCAGGGCGACGGGCGCGAACGCCGAGCGCAGCGAAACCGGCGCCGCGTGATCGCGTGCCGCATCGTAACGGCCACGGATCGGAATCAGCAGCAGGGCCAGCACGGCGCAGGCCGCGCCGATGACCAGTGCCGCGCCCTGCCAGCCCAGCGCCAGTACCAGCGCGGGCACCGCAGCGCCGGCGATCGCGGTGCCGAGCGGCACCCCGGTCTGCTTGATGGAAAAGGTGAGCGCGAGCAGATGCGGCGGCGCGGCTCGCGCCAGGATCATCGAGCTCGCCGGCGTGGCCGGCCCGTAACCGAGGCCGAGCAGCAGCGCGCCCAGGATGACCGCGGGAAGCCACCCGCTCGCCGCGACGGCGAGGCCGGCGAGGCACAGCATCAGCCCCACCTGGGACACGCGGATCGGCCCGAAGCGCGCGGACCAGCCGCCCGCCGTGGCGGTGCCGATCATCGAGCCGAGGTACACCACGGTGACGAAATAGCCGACCGCCGCAGGCGTGATGCCGAGCGCCGGGGCCGCGGCCGGCGCCATCACCGGCGCGCAATACACTGCGGTCGACACCAGCGTCTGGATCGCCAGCGTCGCGGCGAGCGGGAGTGTGACGTTCAGTTTTTGCGTGCAGCGCGCACGGCGTCGATCATGGTCTGCGCCCGGTAGGCAACCGGGTAATCGACCATCTCGCCATCGACCTGGATCGCCGCCTGTCCTGCGGCTTCCGCCTGCTTGAACGCCGCGACGATGCGCTCGGCGCGCGCGAGCTCGGCGGCGCTCGGCAGGTAGGCCGCGTTGACCGGCGCGATCTGGTCGGGATGCACGCACAGCCGTCCCTGGAAGCCGTTGCGCCGGCTGCGCTCGAGCGAGCGGGCGAAGCCTTCCGCCTCCCGGAAATGGAACCAGGGACTGTCGATCGGGCCTTCCATGCCCGCCGCGCGCGAGGAGAGTACGACGCGCGCCTTGGCGTCGGCGAGCTCCGCTTCATCCATTCCCACCGTCAGCCCCAGCTGGTGCGCGTAGTCCGCCCCGCCGAATGCGACGCGCTTCACGCGCCACGGCCCCTTGTAGGGCCGCAGGCTGCGCGCCTGCAGGATGCGATCGACACGCTGCACGCCGGCCGCGGTCTCGATCTGCGGCACCAGGTCGAGGGTGCCGGGCTCGACGCCGAATTCGCGCTCGAGGCTGGCCATCAGCCAGTCGATGGCATGCAGCTCGGCGGCGCTTTCGATCTTGGGAACCACCACCCCGTCCACCTTGCGGTGCAGCGTCTCCACCAGGTCGCGATAGCAGAACTCGCTCGACGGCGCATTCACGCGCACGTAGCCGCGCGCCTTGCGCGGCCGCGCCAGCGCCTCGGCCACGCTCTTGCGCGTCGCCGCTTTCTCGCCGATGGCGACCGAGTCTTCGAGGTCGACGATCACCACGTCGGCGTCGAGCGTCAGCGCTTTCTCCACGCGGCGCGCGACGTTGCCGGGCGCGAACAGGAAGGAACGGTTGAGAGTCATCTGATCAGGGCTCGCTCGTCCCACTGAGGATAAGGCAGAAGCGGCGTGCCGGCGTACGGCCGGCCGCTGCGAATCTGGATCAGGCGCGGCCTGGCGCCGATCTGCGCGCCGCTGTCGGGCGCGACGCGATAATCGCCGAGCACGGTCGGCAGCTCGAGCTCGGCGAGCGCCGCGCGCACTGCCTCCTGCGAGAAGGTACCGGCGGCACGCACCGCGGCGCCGAGCACGCAGCCCGCGGCATAGCCTTCGGCCGCCGGCAGGCCCGGCGGCACGTTCCACTTCGCCATGTAGGCCTTGGCGAAAGCGCGCGCGAGCGCGTCCAGGCGAGGGTCGAAATCCGCCGCACCGAGGCTCCACTCCGCGTCCTGCCCGACCAGGGCCACGAAGCGCGGATGGGCCGCACCCTGCGCGAAGAAGAGCGGCGGCGCGTAATCCAGCTTCTTGAAGGTTTTCACCATCTCCGCCGCGTCGCGCACGTCGCCGAAGGCGATCCACGCCTCGGCCTTGGCGGCGCGCGCATGCGCCACCTGGGGCGCATAGTCCAGCGTGCCGGGGCGGTAGACCTCGATCGGGCTCAGCTCGAGCTTCTGCGCCGCGGCGGCGCTGCGCAGCGCCTCGGCGGCCTCGCGCGAGGGCAGATCGTCGCGCGAGACGATGAAGATGCGGCGCAGGCCGGCATCGACCGCGGCCTGCAGCGCACCCATGCCATAGGCGGCATAGGGCACGGCGCTCTGAAACAGATAGCGCGGCGCGCGTGCATGCGGCGCCGCCGCCGGGCCGGCGCCGTTCACCATCACGCGCTTGGCGCGCTCGGTCTCCGCCGCCGCGATAATGGTGGCGGCGGTGCCATAGGGACCGACCAGCAGATCGACTTTCTCGTCGCGGATCAGGCGTGCGTAAAGCGGTCCGGCGCGCAGCGCCTCGGAGCCGTCATCGAGCACCCGCAGCTCGACGCGCCGCCCGAGCAGCCCGCCCGCGGCGTTCACCTCGTCGCGCCAGACTTCGAGGCCTCTCGAGTACTCCTGCGCAAGCTCGGCGTGCGCGCCGGTCTGCGAGATGACCACGCCCACCGTGACCACCGGCTCCTGCGCCAGGGCGACGGACAGGCCGGCTAGCCAAAACAGCGCAAGCCGAATAGTGTTCAAGAATGACTCTGCAAGAGCGCCTCGCCGCCATTGTAGGCGCGACGCACGTGCTCACCGCGGCCGCGGACATGAAACCGTACCTCACCGACTGGCGCCGGCAGTACAGCGGCCAGGCGGAATGCGTGGTGCGCCCGGCGAGCACCGCCGAGGTTTCGAAGGTCGTGGCGCTGTGCGCGCGCGAGAGCTTGGCGGTAGTGCCGCAGGGCGGCAACACCGGCCTGGTCGGCGGCTCGGTGCCGACCGGCGCGCGGCGCGAATTGCTGCTCTCGCTCGGGCGCATGAACCGCATCCGCAGCCTGGACCCGCTCAACGATACCGCGACGGTCGAAGCGGGTTGCATCCTCGCTGCGATCCAGAGCGCGGCGTCCGAAGCCGGACGCCTGTTCCCGCTCTCGCTCGCCGCAGAAGGTAGCTGCCAGATCGGCGGCAACCTCTCCACCAACGCCGGCGGCGTGAACGTGCTGCGCTACGGCACCGCGCGCGAGCAGGTGCTCGGCCTCGAGGTGGTGCTGCCCGATGGCCGCGTGTGGGACGGGCTGCGCGGCCTGCGCAAGGACAACACCGGCTATGACCTGAAGCAGCTTTTCCTCGGCGCCGAGGGCACGCTCGGCGTGATCACCGCCGCGGTGCTGCGCCTCTATCCGAAACCGACCGCCAGCGCGACGGCGTGGGTCGCGCTCGCAAGCCCGGCGCGGGCGGTCGAGCTGCTCGCGACGCTGCGCGGCCGTCTCGGCGAGCGCATTTCCGCCTTCGAGCTGGTCTCGCGCAACTGCCTGGAAGCGGTGCTCGCGCACGTGCCGGACACGCGCGACCCGCTCGGGGCGGCGCACCCCTGGACTGTGCTGGCCGAGTTCGGCGATAGCGGAAGCAACGAAGATCTGCTCGAGCGGCTGGCGGGTGCGCTCGACGGCCACGAAGCGGTGCTCGCGCAGAGCGTCGAGCAGGCGCGCGCGCTCTGGCGGCTGCGCGAGAGCATTCCCGAGGCGCAGTTCAGCAACGTCAAGCACGACATCTCGGTTCCGGTCTCGAAGATCCCGGAGTTCATCGCACACTGCGACGCCGCGCTGCGCAGCGCTTTCCGTAACGCGGAAATCTACTGCTTCGGGCACGTCGGCGACGGCAACCTGCACTACAACATCGGTCCCGCGTCACTGATCCCGCAACGCGCCGCCGTAAACGCCGTCGTCTACGACGCGGTGGCGCGCCTCGGCGGTTCGATCTCGGCGGAGCACGGCCTGGGCCAGCTCAAGCGCGACGCGATCCGGGGCCAGAAGTCGGCGCTGGAGATGGAGCTGATGCGCGCCCTGAAGACCGCCCTCGACCCCCAGGGGCTGATGAACCCTGGCAAGGTTCTCTAGCGCGTCAGCGCGAACGGCCGGCTCGCGCCCATCACGAATACCTCGCCGGTCATGCGGTTGCCGTCGACGCGCCCGCTGAAGCGCGCGCCGCCGACTTCCCAGGTAAGGTTGCGCCCGGAGATGGCCGCGCGGCTCGCGCCCTCGATGTCGAGACTCTGGAAGTTCTGCTCGATGCGCACTTCCATGCCGGGCCCGCGCCATACGCCGCGCACGTCCGCCGGCACGATCCAGAGGTGCAGCCGGCTTTCGTCGCCCTGCCCGGGATGGCGCTCTTTCACCTTCACCGTTTCGCTGCGGTCGGGCGCCCAGCCCGCCATGGTAAAGGCGTGCGACACGATGCGCGTGCCCGGCGCGAGCTCCTGGATGAAGCGCGGCTGCAGCTGGCGCATGAGGTCGGGCAGCAGATAGATCGTGATGACGGTTGCTCTGGAGATGTCGGCGCGCAGTACGTCGCCCTCGATGAAGCTCACCTTGTCGGCGACCTGCGCCGCGCGCGCCGCCTCGCGCGATTTCAGCACCAGCGCGCCGTCGAGCTCGATACCCACCGCGCGCGCACCGTACTTCTGCGCCGCGGCGATGACGATGCGGCCGTCGCCCGATCCGAGGTCGATCACCAGGTCGTCGGCACGCGTCTCCGCGACCTGCAACATGCGCTCGACGACCTCGGGCGGCGTAGTGATGAAGGGCGGGCGCCATTCGTTTTCTTCCGCCCGGCCGCTCAGCGCGACCAGCACGCCCATCAGGCCGAGGAGCAGCCTCACTTGAGCAGCTTCAGAATCAGTTCGCGCACTTCCGGGCTCGACCAGTCGAGCTCGCCGAGGTGGCGGTAACGGATCTTGCCGTCGGGGGCGATGACATACGTGGCCGGCAGCACGCGCGCTTGCCACGCACGCGCCGTGGTGCCGTCACGGTCGAGCAGGATGGCATAGCGCAGCGGCATGGCGTCGAGGAAGCGGCGGATCCGCGCTTCGGGCTCGGCGAGATTCACCGCCAGCACCGTCACGCGCTGCGACTCGAGCTCGGCGCGCAGGCGCTCGAAGCTCGGCATCTCCGCGCGGCACGGCTCGCACCAGGTGGCCCAGAAATTCACCAGCACCGCGCGGCCGCGGTAGTCGGCCAGGCGATGTGTTTTGCCGTCGAGATCGGACAGCTCGAGCGGCGGCGTCGCGCCGCCGGTCCACGGCTTGAGCTCTAGCGCGTGCGCGGGCAACGCGAACGCCAGGAGCACGAGCAGATTCGGCAGGATGAGCGCGAGCTTCGGCAAGCGGCGAAGCTTACTGCAAAAAAAAGCCCGGCCGGAGCCGGGCTCTTTCCGAGCGCCTGGGACTTACTTCTTGGCGTCGGTCTTCGTGTCGGTCTTGGCGTCGGCCTTGGCCTTCGACTTGTCCGACTTCTTCTCGGCCTTGGGGGCCTTGGCCTTCTTCTCCGCCTTGGCTTTCTTTTCCGTCTTGGCGGGGGCTTCGGTCTTGGTGGTGTCCGACTTCGGGGCCTGCGCATAGGCGCCCAGCGCGAACGCGGACGCAACCAGCGCAACAAGCAGTTTCTTCAGCATGTGAGGAATCTCCTGGGATTGTTGTAAAGGATCCAGTGCTGCGGATCTGGACCTAATAACGCGCCATCGCGGCGGCCGTTGACGCGCGCGTCAAGGCCGGACGGTGACGTGGACTCGCTGCGCGCCGTTGTTGCCGAACCCCGACAGGTCCCAGGGCGCGTCCAGCGGCTGCACATTGCCCGCTTCGTCGGTCGCCCGGCAGGCGAGCTCGTGCTCGCCCGGCGTGGCCGTCCACACGGCGCGCCATCCTCGCCAGCACAGGTCGCGGGCAGGCTCGAGCACGGCATCCTGCCAAGAGCCGTCCACCGACCATTCGACCCGTGCGACCGGCGCGCTGCCGGACCAGGCACGCCCCGCGAGCGCGACCTCGCCGGCATCGACGACGCGGCGCCGCGTATAGAAGTCCGGAATACCCGGCGGCGCCATAAGGGAATTGACGCGCATGTGCGTGCAGGGCTCTCCCTGCTCGTCGGCGCGACGCCGGAAGTGGTAGCCGCGCGCCTGCTGGAAGCCATCGAACGGCCGATCGATCGCTTCGATGGCCTGCAGCCATTTCACGCTCGCCATGCCGTACCAGCGCGGCACCACCAGGCGCAGCGGTGCGCCGTGCTGCGGCGGTAACGGTGCGCCATTCATCTCGTAGGCAACCAGCACTTCGTGGCGCATCGCCTCCGCCAGGGCAAGGCTGCGCGCGAAGTGATGCTCGACACCAGCGTCGAAGCCGCGATCGGCGCCGTGGAAAACGATTTCCTTGGCCGCTTCACGCGGGGACGCTTTCTCCAACAGCACGGCGAGCGGTACCCCGGTCCAGTCGGCGGTGGATACGCCCTCCTCGAGCCACGGTACCGACGGATAGCGCGGCGCGAGCTGGCCACGGCCGTTGCCCGCGCATTCGAGGGTCACGCGCAGCGTGGTCGACGGCAGCCGGCGGATTTCCTCCAGGCCGAGCGAAAGTGAATTTTTGAAAGAGCCGTGGAGCCGCAAGCGCCAGGTGCCAGCATCGGCAGGTGGGATGTCGAAGTGGATCAGCAGGTAGTGCAGGCCGGGCGGGGTGAGCTCGTGGCGCAGCGCCTCGAGCGGCATGCCGCGGTTGCGCGCGGCGAGCGCGACCTCCTCGGCGGTATAGCGTCCGGCGATCGGCGCGCGGCGTGAAGCCATCGCGGCGATTCTATATAGTTGCGCCGAAATGACGCTCGCCGAATTCACCGCGCAGCTGCCGAAAGGCGACCTGTGGGTCTTCGGCTACGGCTCGCTCATGTGGTCGCCGTGCTTCGGCTACACGCGCAAGGCGCTTGGCCGGGCGCACGGCTACCACCGCGCGCTCTGCATCCTCTCCACGCGCTACCGCGGCACGCGCGCGAAGCCGGGGCTGGTGATGGGCCTTTGCCAGGGCGGCTCGTGCTGGGGAATGGCGTACCGCATCGACGCGCAACGCGCCCATCGTGCGCTCGCCAGCCTGTGGGAGCGCGAAATGAACCGCCGCGTGTACGCGCCGCGCCTGATCCCGGTGCGCCTGCCCGGCGGGCGCATGGTGCGCGCGCTCGCCTTCATTGCCGATCCCGAGCATCCGGCCTACGTGGGTGAGCTCGATTTGCACGGGCGCGCGCGCCTGGTCGCGCAAGGCATCGGCGCGCGCGGGCCGTGCGTCGACTACATCAGCAGGACGCTCGATCACATGCACGAAGTCGGCGTGCGCGATCCGCACCTCGAGCGCATCCTCCACGCCGCGCTCGCTTTACGCCAAAATGGCGGCCATGACTCCGCCGCTCTGGCCTGCGCGCCTGCATCATCTGCGGCGCGACAGCCCGCAGCCCGAACGCCTCGCGCGCTTCTACGGCGAGCTGCTCGGCGACCGCGTCGCGCCGCTGCCCGACGCTAGCTGGCTGGTCGCCGGCCGCGGCCGGCAATTGGTGATCGGCAAGGGTGACGCCGCCTCGGTTCCCTACTTCGCGTTGCAGATGCAGGATGCCGCGCACCTCGAGGGATACCGCGAGAAGCTTTCCGGCAGCGAGGGGTTCTCGTCCCCGCTGCTCGAGAAAAACGCCTACGCCGTGACGGATCCGGATGGCCGCAAGGTGGTGTTTGGCGTTCCGAAGGAAACCGCCGGCGAGGGCGGCCTGCCCGGCCGCCTGCAGCACTTCGTCTGCGCCACCGAGCGCCTGCCGCAGATGCTCGAGTTCTATCGCGACCTGGGCATGGTCGAATCCGATCGCGTGCTAGAGAAAGATTCTCGTGACGCCGACGCGTTAGCGGCGGTCTTCCTGCGCTCTGACCCCGAGCACCACAGCTTCGCCGCTTTCCGCGCGCCGCAATCGCGCCCGGACCACCACTGCTACGAGACCAACGGCTGGCTCGACATCCGTGACTGGGCCGACCGCATGGCAAGCCTGCGCATCCCGCTATGGTGGGGGCCGGGGCGCCATGGCCCGGGCAACAACCTGTTTTTCATGATCGAGGATCCCGACGGCCACAAGGTGGAGTTCTCCGCCGAGCTCGAGCTGATGCCGCGCGAGATGCCGCATCGCACCTGGCCGCACGAGCAGCGCACGCTCAACCTCTGGGGCTCGGCTTGGATGCGCTCCTGATTCGTTTCAGAGCTTCTTCAAGTCGGTAGCGTTGGGTTCCAAAATTGAGACGGATGAAGCGCGCATTGCCGAACTGCGCGCCGTCGTAGACCGCCACTCCGTATTTCAGAAACTGCCCGGCGGCGTCCGGAACACTGGAGCAGTCGATCCAGGCGAGATAGGTCGCCTCGACGTGCGCCATGGGAAAGCCGATCTCCTTCTCCACCAGGTCGCGATTGCCCCGCAGGTAGTCGAGCAGCGCCGCGAGCCAGTCGTCGCAGCGCTCGAGCGCCGCGAGCGTGGCGGCCATTCCGAACACCGACGGTGAGCCCAGCACGTGCGCAGCCACTTCACCAGAGAATTTCGCTCTCAAAGCAGCATCTTCGATGAGCGCCCAGCCCAGTCCAGCGGCCGGAATGTTGAACGTCTTGTTCGCCGACATGAGCGTCACCGTGCGGCGCGAGACCTCGGGCGCGAGGCTGGCGATCGGCACGTGGCGCAGGTCCGGCTCGAGCACCAGGTCGCAGTGGATCTCGTCGGAGACGATGAGCAGGTCGCGCGTCGCCTCGGCAAGGCGCTCGAGCTCGGCGCGGCGGAACACCGTGCCGCCGGGGTTCTGCGGATTGCAAAGGAAGAAGGCGCGCGTCTTCGGCGTGATGGCCTTTTTCAGAACGTCGGTGTCAAAAACCCAGCGGCCGCGCTCGAGCACCAGCGGCGCTTCGCCGAACGCGCGCGGCGCGAGCTCCATCGCCTTGCGGAAGTGGTGGTAGACCGGCCGCGGAATGATCGCGTGACCATCGGACGGCACGAGATGGCGCGCGGCGAGGTGCAAACCGGGCACCACACCGGGGATGAACACGATCCACGAGGGATCGATGCGCCAGCCGTACCGCTGCTGCATGCGCCGCACGATGGCGCCGCGCAGTTCGCGTGGCGGCGTGCTGTAGCCGAACACGCCGTGCGCGGTGCGCGCGGCGAGCGCCTCCAAGATGGCGGGCGCGGCGCTGAAGTCGGTGTCGGCCACCCATAGCGGGATGATGTCGCTGCCGGCGTGACGCTCCCAGCGCGTGCTCCAGGTGCCGGCGCGGTCGATCGGGGTGTCGAAATCGAAGGGCATAGGGATGGCCGGCACAAAAAGTAACGCCGGGACAGGCCCGGCGTCGAGGGTACAGCGTGAACCCGTCGCGTCTACCTACTTCTTCTTCGGGTTCGAAAGTTCGTCTTTTTCTAGGCTCTCCTCCTCCTGCTGTTCCTCCTGACCCGCCTTGAGCGGATCCTCCTCCAGGCGGTTCTGGCTGTCGTCCACTTCCTCGGTGGTCACGGCGCGCGCCTCGGCCTGCAGGTGCATCGGCAGATAGATGGCGATCTGCGGCACGAACATCACGACGGCGATCGCGATGCATTGCAGGACCATGAACTCGAACATGCCCTTGTAGATCGTGCCGAGCGACCACTCCTTCACCACCTGCTTCAGGTAGTACGCCGACATGGCGACCGGCGGCGAAAGGTACGCGGTCTGCATGGTCACCGCGACCAGCGCGCCGAACCAGACCATGAAGAGCTCCGGCGGAATGCCGAAGCTCTGCGAGAGCGA
>Ga0111538_10009505_pt1 | contig 12976 bp, 14 predicted proteins | sample SoiMethybrSBSTD1_FD_79669 | JGI IMG/M metagenome (GOLD analysis project Ga0111538, IMG submission 79669) | Bulk soil microbial communities from a Populus tree surrounding site in Tennessee, USA - Soil MetaG P. TD hybrid SBSTD1 (version 2)... | ecosystem: Environmental > Terrestrial > Soil >...
CGGTGGCCTCGCGGGACGCCTGCGACTGCTCCGCAAGTTTGCGCCTGCTGGCGTGATGGACGCCGGAATTCGAAGGGACCTGCGCCTCGACGCTCGCGCAGCCTCCACTTGATTGAACTCGCACCCCCAGCCAATGACGAAACCAGCGGGAGCATGGAGGATGAGTCGGTCAGGCCAACACGGCAGCACGTCGTCCGCACAGGAGGTCGCTCTCATTGTTGGAGGCGGCCCAGGCATCAGCTCTAGCTGCGCGAGACTATTTGCGAAAAGCGGGATGCGTGTCGGCATCGCGGCGCGGAACCCGAATAAGCCGGTCCTCGGACAGCTGGAGAGTTTGCATGGCGCCCGTCGGTACGCGTGCGATGCCAGTGATCCACTGGCCGTCGAGCAGCTGTTCCGGAATGTCGTGCAAGATCTCGGGACGCCAACGCTTGTCGTGCACAATATCGATGGCCGTGTTGCCGGCATCTTTCACAAAGGGATTGCCGAGGCCGACCCTGGCCTAGTGCTCGAAACCCTTCGGAATTCGGCATTCAGCGCATTTTTGGTGGGCCAGCAGGCAGCCCGGCTCATGGTCGAGAACAGGCCCAACGCGAACGGCGCCAAAGGAACGATCATCTTCACGAACGCGAGCGCGGCTCTCAAAGGTTTTCCTGCGAGTGGCGCCTTTGCGATGGCGTGCCATGCCAAGTCCGGCCTCGCCGAAAGCATGGCCCGAGAATTGATGCCGCAGGGCATCCATGTCGCCAATGTTCCGATCGACGCCGCGATCGGCTGGACCCAGGAAGACGGCACGCGTGCACATAGGTTGGCGGGAACGACCGTCGACGACAACATGGCTGACCCCGACCGTATCGCGGAAACCTATCTGCAGCTCCATCGACAGCATCGGTCGACATGGGCCTTCGAAGTCGTGCTTCGGCCGTGGCAGGAAAAATGGTGACCCAAGATGTGGCGACGCGGTTCTAAATCACGCTTCGGCGCGGCTCTCGCAACATCAAAAATTTCAAGTGAGATGTCATGAAGGCATTCATCATTGATCGATACAGCAAGGAAGATCCGATGCGGCTTGGCGAAATGCCAAGTCCTCAAGTAAGGGATGGCGATGTCCTGATCGAAGTGCACGCCACCGGCTTGAACCTGATAGACTCCAAGATCAAATCCGGCGAGTTCAAGCTAGTTCTGCCCTACCGGTTTCCGCTTGTCTTGGGTCATGACGTCGCCGGGGTCGTGACCAGGGTCGGATCGCGCGTGCGACAATTCAAAGTTGGCGACGAGGTTTACGCCCGGCCGGCGGATTTTCGCATCGGCACGTTTGCGGAATTGGTTGCCGTCGATGAAAACGACGTTGCGCTCAAGCCCAAGAAATTGAGCATGGAAGAAGCTGCATCGATTCCGCTCGTCGGGCTGACCGCGTGGCAAGCCCTGATTGAAAAGGCGGCCATGAAAGAGGGCCAGAAGGTCTTCATCCAAGCTGGATCGGGCGGTGTCGGCACCTTCGCAATCCAACTCGCCAAGCATATCGGCGCGACCGTGGCGACGACAACGAGCACGGCGAACATCGACTTGGTGAAAAGCCTCGGTGCGGATGTCGCGGTCGACTACAAGAAGCAGGACTTTGAAACGATCCTGCGTGATTACGATGTTGTCCTGAATAGCCAGGACAAAGTGGCGCTCGCCAAGTCGATCAGCGTGCTCAAGCCAGGTGGCAAGCTGATCTCAATCTCCGGCCCGCCAGATCCTGCGTTTGCCTATGAGCACAAATCGGGTTGGATGTTGCGACAGGTCTTCTCTTTCCTTAGCAGGGGCATTCGGAAGAAGGCGGCACGCCGCGGTGTCAGCTATTCGTTTTTGTTTATGCATGCGGACGGGGCGCAATTGCGCGACATCACTACGCTCATCGAGTCAGGTGTCATTCGACCGGTTGTCGGCAAGGTATTCCCGTTCGCGTCAGCGAACGAGGCGTTGGCCCACGTGGAAGCAGGTCGAGCCAAGGGTAAGGTCGTCGTCAAATTAAGGTAGAAGCGGCATTCGCCGAGCGCCGGCCGCCGCCACGAGAATGGTGCTCCAGCATGAGTCGCAAATACTGGATTTTGAACATTGTCGGCGGCGCGCTTTGCGCCGGTGATTTCAGTTAGGCGGGTTTTAGCGTGTCAGATGGATAGACTTTGTGCGGCGCAGCAGATGCTTCATCGCATGCGTCAGCAGTTGGCACATCTCGACGCTCGTACTCGCAGTTGCTTACGACAACTGTCGGTGGGTCAGCGGAAGTCTTCTCCAAGGCACCCGATCGACTTTCATGAAATCCGTACATTAGGACCAGGACGGAAGCCCGTTCAGCCGATAGCAATGACCCAACTGCTCCGCCACGCGTACCTCTCAGGAATTAGCTAGCGATAGTGGTGGGAAAGATCGCCCGAGAACGCCCTGCAAAGCCGTGCAACAAAACTCTTTCCCACTTTTACGTAAGTCGTTGATTTATCGCGAAGCCGCAATCCCCCTACGGGGCGCCAAGGTGCAACAAACTCAGATGTTGATTTCAAAGGCTTTTTCAGCGAAAATTTAGCCCCAAACAGCCCCGTTCGCTTTTCGAGGGGCAACAAATTCATGACCCGGCCGAGCGAAGCGGCCCGCCCTCACAAGCTGAAGGGGTTCTGGTTCTTGGTGCGAAGAGTTCCAGGCGGGGGGACGTTGCTGATTGCGCTACTCAGCCCGGCAAGCCCATCCTTGCGCAACGCGGCGAAGCCCGGCAGCTTCGGCAGCCATCGGCGGTTCGCAACCGCATCGCGCAGCTCGCTTAGCCCCGGAAGGTTGATCGTAGGGTCTGCGTCGGATGCGTCGTCTGTCCGGGGTGGGGGTTCGCGCATTATGCAATGATCTCGCGGCGCTGCAGATGAGCCTCATGAGTCGCCATCGAATAAGGCGGCCCAAGAGGAGATTATTCGAGCCTTACGCGGATGGTCTGGACTCCGTGCTCGGTGGCGACTTCGAAAATGCGCGGCTCCTTTTCGAATGGGATCACGCTGATCCTGCCGTTTCGCTCGAGAAAGCACGTTTGATCTTCGCGGGGTCCGTCTGTTGGGACTGCAAGCGGAGGGCCTCCTCGAGATCTTTAGGGGAAAGCTTAGCGGCCCGCATTTGCTCTTGCTGCACCTTCCCATCCTCGATCAGGACGCGGGGCTCCCCCTTCACAAGCGCGCCGAAGGACGATGTATGAACAGCAAGAGCAGTGAACAACCAATGGAGGCCAACGAGCGCGCCGCCTGCGATGACTGTGGCGATGAATGGGGCCGATCCGTTGATAGCTCGACTCAGGATCGAGCCGAGCATGATGGCAACAATGACGTCGAAAGGCGTCGCTTTGCTGAGGAACCGTTTGCTCCCGATCCGCACCAGCAAAAGCGCGGAGGCATACATGAGGATTGCGCAGAGCACCATCTGGCCGGAATTGACGTCGCTTAAGTTGCGTCCCAGTCCGAGGAATTGTTCTAATGCGGACTGGAGCTGGGTCCGTAGTGACTGAATCACGGGACGGTCTCACATACGGAGAGTTTGCTGAGCCAGCTCGTGCCGAGCTTTCCCGCAATCCTTTCTGACGCTCGTTCCACCCGGCCGCCTGCTGCACGCAAATCGAGCTTCATGAAGCGTGTTCCTTCCGCTTGCGATATCGCACCTCGCGAGTGCCGAACATGTCGAGGTCGAACGGACAGTGGTCTTCTCCGATCTCTCGCTCTACGAGAGCATGGAGCTTGGCAAGCATGCATTCGATTAGCGCGACGTCTCGGTCGGGATGATCGGGGTGGGCGAGATTCTCAAGCTCGCCGGGATCGTTGATGAGATCGTAAAGCGCGACATCGCTGGTTGCGAGGAGCTCGTCGACAGTGGACGGATTGCCGTATTGCTCCGGGCAGAACCAGCGCACGAGCTTGTGTTGCCCGTCTACGACGGCGCGGAAGAAGTTGCGCTTCTGAAGTCGGGCGCGCCATACTTCCGCCCGGCTTCCCTCAGCTGCTCCGGTTTGTTGATTGCCTCTTGCGAGAATTCAAGGCTGAAGTCGCTGAGCTCCTTGAGCACGCCGGTCAGTGACCAGTCCTTGTCGAGCATATTGAGCCCGTCCCAGCACACGAGCGCTCCATCACCCGGAGCGTTGACGCTGCCGCGCGGGCCGTCACCCCGCGGGTCCGTGATGGGTCCCCTGAGGCTGCGCCCCTTCAGGTGTGGATAGCGTTTGCGGATCTCATCATCATCCAAGCCTGCAAACGCCAGGAGCGTCGGGGCGAGGTCGAGATGGGAGCCGAGGGCGGCCGTTCGCTGCCCCTGCGGCCCTGCCGGCGCACAGACGGTGAGGTTGACGATGGCTGCCTCGTCGAATGGAATCGCGCCCTTCTGGGTCATGCGGTGGGCGCCGTTCATCTCCCCATGGTCACCGGTGAACATCACGACGGTGCTCTGCCAGAGATCCAAGCTGTCGAGCGCTGCGACGAGCCGGTTGAACTCGGCATCCACCAGACGCATGCAGTTGATGAGATAGTTGCGATGCTTGCGCCAAAGATCGATGCGCTCGTCTGGAATGCATCCGTAGTGAAGGTCAACGTTCTCCTTGTAGTGTCTCACGCCGGGCGGTTGGCGCTCATAATCGTCGGCGAAATTATCCGGTATCGCGACGTCCCATTGCTGCTCGAACCAGCCGAGCCGCTGCACGGTCGTCTGCATGCCTGCCATGGCGCCATTTGGGTGTGGCTTCTGGAGCGGATCGGTTTGAAGAAACATGACGTCATGCGGATTGACGAGGCTGCACACCAGGAGCCAGGGCTGGTCGAGCGTCGGCGCCTTGTGCTCCAGCCAGTCCACCGCCTCGAAAGTGGCGGTGTTGTCGAGCATGGCCCCCTCAAGGGGTGCGCCGAACATCTCACCCCACTGCTGGAAGTCGGAAAAACCGTAGCGCTCCAGCGCGTTCTCGCTGGTCGGCACCGTCGAGAGGTGCCATTTACCCTTGAAGGCGGTGTAGTAACCTTGGTCACGCAGAAGGTGACCAATCGTCGGGATGTCTTGGGACAATTCGCCGATCCAGGCGAAATTGGTATTGTCCCACAGCCCCGTGTGCTTGGCGTGCACGCCCGTCCACATGGTCGCGCGCGAAGGCGTGCAGATAGGCACGGTACAGTATTGTCGGTCGAAGCTCACGCCCTGCGCTTCGAGCCGCCTCATGGCCGGAAACTGCACCACCTCCGGCAGACGCATGTGGGTCTGCCACTGGTCCATGCACAGGACGAGGATGTTCGGCCGGGCCGCAGATCGAGCCCTACCGGAGTGAGCCTTCTCGGCCGGGCGTTCGGTCGCCATAATGCAGCTCCTTCACGATAATGCAGTCGGCTCCGACCGCCCGTCGACAGCCAGGATGTATCTCGTCTGCATCCCACGAAGCCTGCTCATACCGCTGGCGATTTCCGCGACCCAATGTGCCGCCTCGCCTGCATAGCTGGGCCCTTGCTTGCCCATTGTCTTGGCAATTGGAAGCACGGCCATGGAGGCGATCGAGGTGACGACAACGATTACCAGCGTCTTCGGGTCGCCGAAGCTCTGCGTCGCGACGACCGTCGCCGCTGCGATGTTGCGCTGCGCCGTGCCGAGCGCGATGACCCCTCTTTCGGCGGGGTCGGAGCCACCGAGGAGATAGCCCACCGCCAAGGCGCCGATGATGACGAGCAGCGCCGCTAGGATGGCTCCCGTGCCAAAGACGGAGAGCAAGGATTCATGATTCATCAGCACGATGGTCGCGACGAGGACTACAAGCGCGACAGTGGACACCTTGTTCAGAAGGAGTAGTAGCCGATCCGTAAGCGGCTCGAACCAGTGGTCGACCAGAAGCCCGATCCCAAGCGGCAGCAGCATCGTCATGACGAGCGGCGTGGCGATGGCGAACCCGCTTACCATTGAGGCCGGGGCGATGAGCGGAACCACGATCGGCATGTAGATGATGGTGGCCACTAGGAGGAGCACCAAAAGCCCGGCCGCGAACGCCAAGTCGCGGTTGGCTATTTGTGTCAGCTTGATAAAGAAGGGCGCTCCGGCCGCTGTTGCAACCAGCAGCAGGCCGATCGCAAACGAACGCTCGAGCGAAAGCAGCCGCGAGACTACGTAAGCCGGCAAAGGGACGAGGATGTAGTTGGCGGCAATGGCAAGGAACACGCCGCGTAGGTCACGCAGGGGTTCCAAAATCTCCCGAAGGGTATAGCTGAAGCCGACAGAAAGCATGCTGCTTACGCTGAAGACCAGCACCGAGACATTCAACAGCGTGGAAAGCGCCTCGACCACCGTAACGCCTCCGAGGTCCGGGCGATGCGGATAGCATTAAACCCGGTCCGAGGCGCCGTGTTCCAGTAGGAGCTACGCTTCCCGCCCCAGCAGTGGCCGAGGCAGTCATCACGGCGGTCGGCATGGTTGATCAATTCTCCGTCCTGGTTGCCATCGTCGCCATGATGTTCCTAGCGGGCCGCTAACGACGTTCATCAATTCACACCCGACGACTGTCATCCTGGCACTCGGGGTTTTTGCTGATGATCGGCTTCAGTCCCTTCACCGAGGGCGGCGGATCAAAATACCTAGGGAATATCTCTACGCCGCCATCGTGTTTTCGGTCATAATCGAAACCCCCAACCAAGTCGCCGCCGGGAATCGGGTCGAGCGGGCCAAAGTCGGAAATCTTCGATTGCGAACGGCGCAAGCCGTTCTGCGGCTGCTTGGCGGCTCGCGCGGTGATGGAGGGAGGGGGAACACATCTTCGGTGCTCGCCACGGCGGCTGCAGCTGACGTTTTCGCGCCTGCAGAACGCACCCTCGTACGAAGAGTGCTGAGCCCGGCCGAACGCCGAGTGCAATCAATCATGAGGCTCGCCCGCGAGGTTATTTAGTTGGAACTCGAGGATGAGGCGCGGACGCTGTCCCGCAAAATTCTGCAGGCTGGTGATGCGGGTTATCCAGTTTGCCGAGGGGGCCTGGCAATCTCGTTGGCGTTGGTCGCACTTCTGAACTCATCTGCACCTGCTCAAAAATGGTCGCATCAGCTCAACCACAATGGAGCAAGAGCCGTTAGGTTTTCCTGAAGATGGGTCCGTCCTTGATCTCGTGGAGCGATTGCGCGACCCACGCGTAGCAATGGCGATGGTCCATGACCATGGCGGAGAGATCAAAGGCGTCGTGACGTCGACAGATTGGCTCGAAACCATGCTGGGCGAGCGCCATCAGCAAAGGTAGCTGCGTCTACTCAAGAACCGTGGTGGCATTGCACGCTTCGCCGTGTCACTCGTCGACTATGCGATTGCTGCTTGCGATAAGCCCCAAGCGGCTTCGAGCGTCAGTACGGCTTCAAGTTTCTGCACATCTTGTTAGATCGACGCCGCCGCAAGAAGCCGCTCATTGCACTTGTAGCGCACGAGTCAATCGCGACTCGCCGTCACCGCTTGTGAGATGGCGTGCGTCGGACATTGGAGGGTAGGCAGCCGCCGTCATCACTGGCCGATCCGCCGTGCGATCGCTGTAATTGACGCAGTCATCTAAGCACCCTCAGCCAAGTTGGAGTAACTGCCGCCAGCTGCTTCTCCAAGTCGCTCCAACACCACTAGCTTCGGGTTCAAATGCGCCCGAGAGCTTTGAAAACGTTCCAATTCACTTCATTTCTCGCTGCATGCGCGCATGTGGCGCAGAAAACAGCGTGTCCGATTTTTTCAGCCCGACCCGATTTCGTGAGCACCCATGGCCGCTCGACGAAGGGCGGCCGATGACGTACGTGCTGCTGATGCCCGCAAGAGAGCTCTGCCACCCAGTGCTTCTCCTCGTCCTGGTGGTAGCCCACGATGGTGCTGATAGGCGGATATACGAGAGTGCAGCCGTGGCCATGCACAGCACCCTCAGTCATGCGCGCCAATTCGACGCGTCCCTTAGGGAGAATGTGCATGACGGTTTCACCAGCAGCGATGAGATAGTCGGCAATGATGCGTCGATGGCACCGCCACCACACGGCCTCCGCGCACATGATCGCGCATCGCTGTGCATGTCCTGCCTCGCGTAGTTTGCTCAGGCCAACCCGGAACTCCTCGCCCATCGCGTAGTCGGCGTAGTTGTGAAAGCTTTCGTTGTGCCAGTAGCCGTTGATGGTGGAGGAGATGGGGCTGCGGCTGCGCAGGCCACCCAGCTCCGAAATATGCATATAATCCAGATCGAATGTCTTCAGCGTGATAGGCAGCATATCGCTGTTGTACTGCGAGTTCTTGCGAGAGCGGGGCACCGTGCGGACATCAATCACCAATTGCACCTGCTCCCCGCGCAGCGACTGAACGAACTCATCTATCGTGTGCGTCGAATGGCCGATCGTAAAGAAAGGGTTCATGGATCGTGCTGCAAGCGCTATCAAGAACTCTCGGCCGATCTCGAAAACTGCCCAACCTTCTGCTTTAGCCTGCGCAGTTCCTCGAAGCGGGCCGTGACATCCCGTAGAATCGCGGCTATGCCGCTCATTCGCCCATGCGCGTCTCGGAGAGGAGTGATTGTGAACTCGAGCGAGACGTGCGAGCCGTCCTTACGCACCGCGGGCACCGCAAGAACATCGCCGCGAGCATACCGGCTTGCGCCGCTTGCCATAACCTGACGGTATCCCGCCCAGTGACGCTCCCGCAGGCGCTCTGGAATAATGATGTCCAGTGACTGGCCGAGAGCATCATTTCTGCTGTAGCCGAAAATGCGCTCCGCTCCGGGATTCCAGAAACGGATGATGCCGTCAGTATCCGCGACAATGATCGCGTCCGCCTCGGTTCCTAGAACGGCCTCGGCCAAAGAGATCCTATCGGTTTCCATGCTACGCTCCTGTCACTTTGGTGCGTAATAATTCACTGGTCGGCTCGGTTCCAGATTCGGTACGAACAGAAGTCACGGTTAAGTGACATGTCCGCCGAATCGCGGGTATCCCATCCATCGATTGGCCTTCGGCAAGGCCAAAGAGAGCTGTCCGGATGGGCATGAGATGGTTTGCCTGCCCCGGATAGCGCAGCTGCACGCGCCAGGTGCGACCGCCCTCCTGACGGAACTCAACGATCGATCCCATTTCAACCACACCAGGCGGCACGAGTGATCCAGGCTCAATGTGCGCTCGCTCGATTTCAGCCAGCAGCTCTTCACTTACATCCGGTGACCGCCGAAGCGCATCCACAGCAAGTCTCGTCAGCGAGCGTTCATCCGCCTCACTCACAATGACGTGAGGCTTGAGCCCGTTCGGCTCCGTGGTACTGCACCGCTGCTCCTCGGCGTTCAAGAGCTCAGGTGGGCAGCTGGTGGAGGTAACCGACACGAGATCAATGGCGGGAAATAATTAATCGAGCGCTTGATCCTGATCAGCGCTAGTGGCCGATTTCTTCTTCTGATTGTCGCGACAGGCATTTCATTCTTCTAAAGCTACGCGGCCTTGCAAACTCGCTCAGTGATTGCTGGGGGGAGGGAACTGAGGTCACTCTTTGCTCATTCAAGCTTTCTAATCACACCACTGCAGGTAGAGACCGCCATCATAGGGCTGGTCCGCCCGGCGACGTTGGAGATGATCTGCCGAGGGAAAGCAGACTTCGCCCGTCGGGGGGAAACGGGCCTCCTTCGTGCGCCAGGCGGAGTCCAGGCGCGCTGCCTATTGCAACCTGTCGTCGAGTATGGATTGCGGGGAGCGCACGTCGGTTATCGTTGCAAGGCTTGCGGCCGAGCGAACCCAAGCTTCTGGAACATCACGCATAAGGCTCAAGGTGATCTGCTGGACGTCGCCGAAACCACGGTGGTACTGCTCAATGGCCGTCTGGCAATAGTCGCAGTACACGCGTAGCATGGCGGGCAAGCTCGTGCAGGCTGCAAGCTGTAGGGGGAGCTTGATATTCTCCTGGAGACGATGGTTAGTCAGGCCGACCCAGGTCGCGTTGATTGCAGCCAAGCTTCGAGACAGAGAGCCATGGAGCTCGAGCGGCGTCAGAGCGTGACAGTGCGCGAGAGCCGTTAAGCCTCCCGAAGCTCGCCTGTTTTGCTGAGTCGCTGCATCAATCATTTTTGAGCTCACGAGTTTCGCCCTTTCTTGCAAGGTTCCTCGGCCGGCACACATCCGTCCTCGTGGCACTGTTGGACGTGGACATCTTCAGCAGAGCACCGTTTGAGGATTTCGATTGCGCGATGTTCCTGGTCTCGGTTCCAGGTTCGGACCCACAGCAGCAGACCGCCACGGTCAAGGTGCTCCTGGATGCGGTGAGCATGCTGGTCACCAATCAATTTGGCGAGCCATGTACCTAGCAGACCGGCGGCTGTCGCACCGAGGGCCGCGGCTCCGGCGAGCGCCGCAAAGCCTCCACGTGCCGCCGCCACCGGACCTATCAGTATGCCCGCTGCGACGTACATGAGCGTGCCAATTACGGCTCCCTGGCCGTTACCGATAGCCTCGGGTGAGACGTAGGCAACGCGCGGCACCCCTGGATCGTCCGCGAGGTGACTGGTTTTGCGGTAGATGTGGCCGAGCTTGGCCACGACCTCCGCCTCGCTTGCCAGCAAGCTCAGCGCCGAGCGATGAAAGCCTGAACGCAGAAGATCATCGACCGCATTCTGAAGATCGTTCGCGGAATGGAAGACCCCGACCGCTTCGCGAACCGTATCCTCCGCGGCAACGTCGGCCGCGGGCTCGCTAAAGCTTGCGATCGGTGCCGGACGATAAGTGGCTGGCGCGGGCGCAGGGGCGCACGTAAACCCGCTACTATCCAACGAGACGAGAGATGTGATGGCGGTCATGTCCACCTCCAGGGACCTATTTGCCTGTGGCCAAAATCTCATGCTGGCATGCAGCAGGCAAACGAATTTAATTGACTTTTGTGTGCAGAATTATTGCTATGATGGAATGGACATCGAGCTCGCCAGAACTTTTTTAGAAATCGTTTCGACCGGCAGCTTCCTTCGCGCTGCCGAGCGCCTTCATGTCGGTCAAACGACCGTCAGTGCCCGCGTCAAGATGCTCGAGCAGCAGCTCGGTCGTACATTGTTCGTCCGCAACAAGGCGGGCGCCACGCTTACTCCGGCCGGGGAACAGTTTCTTCGCTACGCACCGGCCTTCGTGCAGTTGTGGCAGCGAGCTCGGCATCAGGTCGCCGTTCCTGAAGGTCATCGCGCGGTTTTGGTTGTGGGGAGCGAGGTCAGCCTTTGGCAGCCTTTGCTGCTCGATTGGGTGGCTTGGATGCGAGGATCGCTTCGCGACATTGCACTGCGCGTGCACGTCGATGTGCCTCAGGATTTGATCACCCACGTTGCATCAGGAGTTGTTGATGTGGCCATCATGTATGCGCCACAACACAGACCTGGGCTGAAGATTGATCTGATCATGGAGGAGACGCTCGTACTCGTGACCACGGATGCACAGGGTCGCCTCAGGGAAGGGAAAGACTACGTACACGTAGATTGGGGTCCCGAATTCACGCTTCATCATGGCATGAGCCTTCCAGACGTCACGTCGAACGTTTCCGTTAACCTGGGTCCACTCGGGCTCAACTATGTGCTGCAGGTCGGCGGCTCGGGGTACTTCAGGATGCGCGCGGTGGCACCGCACCTCGCCGCGGGTCGTTTACACGTCGTGCGTGGTATGCCTCAGTTCTCTTACCCGATTTACTCCGTGCAATCGGCAAGCGCCGACGAGGCGATTGTGGCCCCGGCGCTCGCCGGCTTACGTGCGGTATCAAAAGTGGACAAGATTCCATCGTCGCGACCCGTTCGCCGCAAGGTGAAACGACCGCGCCGTTAGTGATAGAAGTCGCACCGGACGCCCGCGGTGCTTCTGATTTGGCTTCGTCCTCGAGCACGGTTTGATGGTCATCCTGATGATTTTGAATTCGGACAAGCACCACTGATGAGGGTTAAGATCGAGATCTTGTGCTCGGCAACGTCAGCATTATCGAGCAGGACCAACGTCTGCGCGGTCCTTGGCCGAACCGAACCAATTGGCAGGGAGGACGCGCGTCTCTTGGGCCGCAGCGGAAAGACGCGGCCACCAGCCATCGCCAGATCCCGTGGATCGCCGCTGGACGGCCTTGACGTGATGCCGGATCTTTTCACGAACCTCGGGTTGGTGGCCCGTCGCCGGCGCCTCCGGTTCGTCACGCGCAGTGTAATAATTTGCGGGAGGCGCGCGGAAATGCCCCCAGTATCTTGGCATAGCCGGCATGTGCAGACACCGAGTTGCACGGCGCCCTCAAAATGCTCCTCCTGGGCCCAGCCCATGCGACCCGAAATCAAAGGGGTGCATGGGCCGCGCCCCCAATAGCGGTCTTTCAACTTGCCCGAGGTTCCCGAACCGAGAGGACCGTGAGTCGACGCACTTCACCGTTAGGGGTTTTCCAGCTAATGGAGTCTCCGGTCCGAAGTCCGATCAGCGCTGTTCCGACCGGTGTCAAAATCGATATCTTGCGCTGAGAAATGTCTGCATCTTCGGGGTAGACGAGCGTCACGTTCTGGACCTTTCCCGTCTTTTCATCGCGGAACTCCACCTCACTGTTCATGCACACGGTGTTCGGCGAGTGCTCGCCCTCGTTGAGCACACGCGCGCGTTCGATCTCGTGGGCCAATTCCTCGGCGAGATCTCGCATGCGTTTGCTGGCTGCATATGCCAAGGCGGACAAGCGCTTATAATCCGCGGCCGAGAGAATGATGATGGGCTTGGCGTGCCTTTCCTTCATAGCGTTTCCAATTGTCATTTTCTGCCTCCTACGCGGCGTCGATCCGCCAGGCGGCGGAATGTGTGGGGATGAGTGCAAATGGCGGGTGCGCAACGTCGATCGTGCGCGCGATGCACATGTTGAACTCGTGATCGCGCGGTTTAAGTCGCGACAGCTCAGGCGTTGCCAATGTCAGGTGGTCTTTAGGTCCCCGAGCTCACGAAGGCAGCGCTGAGCTCGGGGCTAAGTGCCCGCGATCAGATTGCC
>Ga0111538_10009508_pt1 | contig 12975 bp, 7 predicted proteins | sample SoiMethybrSBSTD1_FD_79669 | JGI IMG/M metagenome (GOLD analysis project Ga0111538, IMG submission 79669) | Bulk soil microbial communities from a Populus tree surrounding site in Tennessee, USA - Soil MetaG P. TD hybrid SBSTD1 (version 2)... | ecosystem: Environmental > Terrestrial > Soil > Tree...
CTTCGATCGACGCGGCCTTGGCAGGGTCGCGCCCGGCATCCCCGAGGTGTTTGCGGCCGAGCGCGTATTGGACGAGCCCGATCGTCATGCCCACACCCGCCGCGCCAAATCCCATGTGCCAATCCACGCGCTGTCCGAGATAGCCGCAGATGAGCGGCGCGATGAACGCTCCGGTGTTGATCCCCATGTAGAAGATCGAATAGCCGGCATCGCGACGCTCGTCGTCTGGCCCATACAATCTGCCGACGATCACGCTCACGTTGCCCTTCAGCAGTCCCGTCCCGAGCACGATGAGAGCGAGACCCAGGTAGAAAGAGGTCAGCGACGGAACCGCCATGCTGAAGTGGCCGAGTGCGATCAGGATCCCGCCGTAGAGCACCGCGTTCTGCGGGCCGATCACGCGATCGGCGATCCAGCCGCCAGGGAGCGTCGTCATGTACACCATCGAGGTGTAAAGGCCGTACACGGCTCCTGCGGTCATGGTGTCGAAGCCGAGCCCGCCCTGCGCCGGCGCTGCCGTCATGAACAGGATCAGCAGCGCCCTCATGCCGTAGTAGCTGAAGCGCTCCCACATCTCGGTGAAGAACAGCGTCGAGAGCCCGCGCGGATGGCCGAAGAATCGTGTGTCGCGAGCCGGTTGCAAGCCGACGTCGGCTGACGCGTCGGTCAGCTTCGGCGGATTCATGAACGAAGGATAACGTGGAACAATGGAAACGTGCGTGTCCTGCTGATTTCTACCTACGATCTCGGGCGCCAGCCGCTCGGACTCGCGGCGCCCGCGGCGTGGCTGCGCGGCGCAGGCAGCGACGTGGAATGCGTGGACACGTCACGTGAGGCGCTGGACGACGCGCAAATCCGCGCGGCAGGGTTGATCGCGTTCTACCTGCCCATGCATACGGCGACGCGACTGGCGGCGCCGATCATCGCGCGCGCGCGACGGTTGAACCCGTCCGCACGATTGGCCGCGTACGGCTTATACGCGCCGCTGAATGCCGCATGGCTTCGCGATCAAGGCGTGACGCACGTGCTTGGACCAGACGCAGAAGTCGATCTCGTGATGCTCGTCAGCTCCCAACGTCCAACTTCCAACTCCCAAGGGCCCAGAGCCGAGAGCCCAAAGCCCAAAGCCGCGAGCCGAGTGTCGAAGCGTCTTCCCTTCATCCCGCCCGATCGTTCCGGCCTGCCGCCGCTCTCGCGCTATGCGGCACTGCAGATGCCCGACGGAAGCCGCCGCATCGTCGGTTCGACCGCTGCCACGCGCGGATGCAAGCATTTGTGCCGCCACTGTCCGATCGTCCCGGTCTATGGCGGTGTCTTTCGTGCGATTCCGCTCGACGTGGTGATCGACGACGTGCGCGCGCAAGTGGCCGTGGGCGCCCAGCACATGTCGTTCGGCGACCCGGATTTTCTGAACGGGCCGACTCACGCGCGCCGGCTCATCGAGCGTGTCGCGGCTGAATTTCCCGGTCTCACCTACGACGTGACCATCAAGATCGAGCACATCCTGCGGCACGCCGACATGCTCCCTCTGCTGCGCGACACGGGCTGCCTGATGGTGACGAGCGCCGTCGAATCGGTTGACGACGACGTGCTCCTCAAGCTGCGAAAGGGACATACCCGCGCCGACTTCGTACGAGCCGTCGGGTTGTGCCGAGAGACGGGCGTGACACTGGCGCCCACGTTCGTGCCCTTCACTCCCTGGACGACGCGAGCGGGCTACGTCGATCTGCTCGAGGAGATCGACAGGCTCGATCTCGCTGAGGCAGTAGCGCCGATTCAACTGGCGATACGACTTCTCGTCACTGCTGAATCGAAGCTGCTGGAGCTGCCCGAGGTGCGAAGCCTCGTGGGTCCATTCGATCCCCAGTCGCTGGCGTTTCCCTGGCGTCATCCCGATCCGGAAGTGGACGACCTGCAGCGCGCGGTGATGCACGCTGTTTCGGGAGCATCTCATGGCAGCCGCGGCGAAACGTTCGAGCGCCTATGGGCCCTTGCCACCGATCCTGTCGCTGCCCACGGCCAAGCGTGCGCTCGACGTACGAGGGACCGTCAGCCGCGTGAGAGTGACCGGACGCCGTACATGACCGAAGGATGGTATTGCTGCGCCGAGCCCGGCCCCGAACAACTCGATCTCGTGTGAGACGCCTCCTTCTCCTCGCCGCCACGACGGGCTATCAAATCCGGTCTTTTCGCGAAGCGGTCGAGAAGGTCGGCGTGCGCCTCGTGTTCGCCACCGATCGCTGCGATCGCCTGGAGGACCCGTGGTGGGACGCGGCGATACCCGTGAGATTTCACGACCTGCCGTCATCTCTCGCGGCCGTCATCGCGGAGTGCGGAGGCGACCCACCGGCTGGCGTGTTGGCCGTCGGGGATCGTCCGACGGTTTTGGCGGCGCACGTATCCGCCGCATTCGGGCTGTCCGGCAACCCGCCGGAGGCCGCACAGGCCAGCCGGAACAAGCTGGCCGCGCGCCGCGCGTTTGCGTCGGCCGGCCTGTTGACACCGGAGTTCGAGGTCCTTTCTCTTTCGAGTCTTCCGGCGAGTCTCCCGGGTGTCCGCTATCCGGTGGTGGTCAAGCCACTGGCACTCTCGGGAAGCAGGGGCGTAATCCGCGCGGACGACGAGCCGGCACTGGTGAGCGCGATCGAGCGGGTCAGCCGCTTGCTTCGCACAATCGACGTGGCGATCGAGCGCGACCCTGCGCACGAGCACATTCTCGTCGAGACCTTTGTTCCTGGCGCCGAGTACGCCGTCGAGGGCGTCTTGACCGGCGGGGCGCTGACCGTGTTCGCCATCTTCGACAAGCCGGATCCGCTCGACGGACCGTTCTTCGAAGAGACGCTCTACGTGACGCCGTCGCGTGCATCGAGGGAACTGCAGCAGGAAATCGTTACAGCTGTAACACGTGCCGCGCGCGCGCTCGGACTTCATCACGGCCCCGTGCACGCCGAGTGTCGCGCGAACGATCGTGGTGTGTATGTGCTCGAAGTGGCCGCCCGCCCGATCGGCGGCCTCTGCTCGAAGGCCGTCGTCTTGCAGGCGCCGGATGGCGCCGCGGTGTCGCTCGAAGAAGTGCTCGTGCGGCACGCGACGGGCGAGCGCGTCGAGGGGTACGCTCAATTGGACAGGGCGACAGGGGTGATGATGATCCCGATTCCCCGGCGTGGGATCTTTCGCGGGGTAGCGGGCATCGACCAAGCCAGGCAGGTCGCGGGCATCGACGATGTGACGATTACCGCGAAGCCCGACAGCCTGCTGATTCCCTTACCGGAAGGACGGAGTTACCTCGGATTTATTTTCGCCAGCGGCGAGAAGGCCGATTCAGTCGAAGGGGCTCTCCGCCGAGCCCATACGACGTTGGAATTTGCGATCGAGAGGGAAGTGACGCTGGCGCCGTAGGTGCGGTCGTTATCGGGACCGATGTACCGAATGCGGGCGGCCGGCGTTATTTGGTTTGCTGTGGTACATACCCTGGCGGCAGCGCGGCGCCGGCACCGAAGAAGAAATCCTCCATGTGCCGTCCAATCAGTTCCTGCGCTTCCTTCTGCCAGGGCATCAGGCGGTATTCGTTCAGAATCATTTTCTGACGCTCCTCCCACAGCTTCCATGCCTGTGCGGAGACGTTCTCGAAGATGCGTTGTCCGAGTTCTCCGGGCCACGGTGGCGAATCGAGGGCGGGGAGCGTCTTCTGAAACTTCACGCACTGTACGGTTCGGCCGCTCGTATTGCCGGCAACTGGTTTGTGTTCGCCTGGCGGCGCGCATTCGTCCATATCCTGCATGTTACCTCGCCCTCGGAGGATTGCGCGCGGGACGATCAGCATTGAGGGGTTTTCCCGAAGGCTATACGATTTACACGGCCATTCGGGAGCAGTGTCGGAATCTGCATCACGTCACCGAGCCGAAAAAATCGATGCAGGGCTCGCGGCGCTCGCTCAACCGCGACGAGACGCAACTCTCGAGTGCTGGCACATACCTTGAAACCCGGCTACTCCATTCGCGGGGTCCAGACGAGGGACCACGCGACCGAATGACACGTTGAACGACCAGGAGGGTGCCGTGGACGGAACACGCAAGGAACGTCGAGGGTTTGCTTCGATGAGCCGGGAAAAGCAGCGTGAGATTGCCAGCAAGGGGGGCCGGGCCGCCCACGAGAAGGGGACTGCGCACGAATGGACGCCGGACGAAGCGCGTGCCGCAGGCCGCAAGGGTGGTCAGAGCAGCCGGGGGGGACGAGGAAGACTTGTGCCAATTTCTCCCTCGGAGGTGCATAATTTACAAGTGGCACCCGCCACCGGCCGGGAGCCGGGCCGCGCAGACTAGTAATTAGTTCGCGTAGCGCCGTAACGTCGACGCCGGAAACACGAGGGGACATCTGTTGCGTACGTGGTTGTGGGTGTGCCTTCTGACAGTGTGCTCTGCGGGGGTGGCGTCCGCTCAAGCGCCAGCCACGCAGAAACCGAACCCGCAGGCAAAGCAAGGCGAGCTAATCCTGCAGGGTGATACCACGCCACGCCCGGCGTTGCCGACGTACTATGGCGACACCGGGTTGTGGTTCGTGCCTACCGCCGAGACCCTTCCCGCGGGGAAGAGCTCGTTCAGTGTCTACAGGTCCAATTTCGATCGCCGGCAGGGACTTGCCGACGTCGGTGAGTATGGCATCACTGGCGCCTTCGGTCTGGGCCGTGCGGAGGTGTTTGGTTCCTGGCGGGTTGGACGGTTCAAGCGCAATACGCAACCTATCTTCATCCCGTCGGATGTCGATTACGGCGGGATAAACAACGAGTTTCCCTACCAGCGCGATTCGTGGTCCAAGACACTCGGGGAACCGATTGTCGTGGGCGCCAAGTTTGGCCTCCTATCTCAGTCACGCGGACACGGGATGAGCCTCGCACCACGAGTGATGCTCAAGTTCCCCAGTGGCGGAGCGACAGCGGCCAGCACCAAGGCGTTTGCTTGGGACTTCGATATCGTCGCCAGTGGGGAGATGGGACGCGGAGTTGAGCTGACCGGTCTGGCTGGTTACGTTGCCCGCGGAAGCCCTGATGAATTCGATCTCTCGAGTGGGTTCCGCTGGGGCGTGGGTGCCGGTCTGCCGAGCCGGGGACCGCTGCGTGTGCTACTCGAACTGCAAGGAGAGGTTCCGACCGGGGACGAGGCGCTCATCAACAACCCACCGCTTGTCGGCTTCGATGGGAGTGTCGCGCCGCTCGTCAGCACGATTGATGGCATCACCGAGTTCAAGGCGGGGCTCGTGTGGCAAGCCAAGAGCGGATTCTTCCTGCACGGCGGTGGCAACTACAGCTTCGGCACGGGATCGCGAACGGTGGGGGGCGTTGACCTCGATCAGAGCTCGTGGGGTTTCGACGCTCGCCTCGGATGGCATCCGGGTGTAACGCCACGACGGATGCTGGTGGCGCCGCCGCCGCCGCCCCCACCACCGCCGCCACCACCACCGCCGCCGCCGCCACCGCCGGCGCCGAAGCCGCCACCACCGGCCAACCGGAACCCGACGTTCAACGTCCAAGCGACGTGCACGCCGACGACGGTACAGCCGGGACAGACGGCAAAGTGCAACGCCCAGGCAACGGATCCTGACGGTGATGCCGTGACGTATCAGTGGACGGCACCGCAGGGCGCGTTCAAGCCCGCGGACGCCGCGAACACGACGTGGACGGCGCCGAATCAGCCGGGGCCGGTCGTCCTTACCGTCACGGCCACGGATGGTCGGGGAGGCAAGGCGGTATCGACGGTCACGGTGACCGTTGCGATGCGCGAGGTAATCGCGTTCGAGGACGTGCACTTCGCGTTCGATCGATTCAACCTGACGCCGGAAGCCTTGAAGATTCTCGACGACGCCGTCGCGAAGCTCATGGCGGATCCGACGATCAACGTGACGATCGAAGGGCACACCGACAGCATCGGCACGGGGGAGTACAACCTGGCTCTTGGCGAACGCCGAGCCAACGCTGTCCGCGATTACCTGACCAAGCGAGGAATCGGCGCTGGCAGGATGAAGACGGCCAGCTTCGGCGAGGAACGGCCGATTGCCACCAACGACACCGCAGCGGGACGCGCGATGAACCGCCGTGCCCACCTGCTGGTGGTGCTGCAGTAAAGCCTGCGGTAGGGCGGGTCTTGCTCGTCAGACCCGCCTTGCCGCACGACGTGATTTCATCTCCAAGGAAAACATGAGACCGGGTCCGAAGAACAGGACCCGGCCTACGAAGACTTCAGCGCCGCGTGGCGTGCGCAGCCCGAGGCTCGAGCCTGGGCCTACTGCCTACCGCCTACCTGCCTACCGCCTCCACCTCGACCCGTGCATCGTTGAAGCACGCGCCGCCGCCGAGATCGGTCAGCGTATCGGGGACGAGCGCATTCGCGGTGTAGCCGTTGGCGGTGTGGCGCCGCCACAGTCCCTTCGGCAGCGACACCGTCCCGGGACGAATCCATGCGCCCACCTGGAGGTTGCATCGCACTTCGCCGAGCGCGTTGAACACGCGCACGGCGGCGCCGTCGTCGAGATGCCGCGACGCCGCGTCGCGCGGGTGCATGAGCAGGCGCACTTCCGGCCGCGACAATTCGGACAGCGTGGAGCTGATGGTGCGTTCGCTTGCCGGCGAGATGAGCGAAAGAGGGAACTCCGGCGTCGCCGGATCGGGCCGATACGAGTAAAGACCTGCCGGCGACTCGCGATCGAGTGCCGCCGGATAGAAATCGACTTTCCCGTCGCACGTACGCGGCATGACATCCACGAACTGCACCGGGCGGCCTCCCCATGGCGGCACAGCGGCGCCATGATCGCGGAGAGCGTCGCCAATCACCGGCGGCATCTTCGAGAACACGTCGAGCATTTCTTCCAGCTCTCCCACCGGATCGGCGCCTTCGCTCAGGTTCAGCAGGCGTGACAGCTCTCCAAAGACGTCCGCATTGGATCGTGCCTCGCCGACGGCCTCGATCACCGGCCGTGCGAGGCGAAGACCGATCGGACCGTACGCGCGCGCGATGTCGTATCCCTCGAGGAACGTCGTCGCTGGCAACAGGACGTCGGCGTAATGTGTCGTGTCGGTCATCACCTGCTCGAATACGACGGTGAAGAGATCCTCGCGCTCCAGGCCGCGCAGGATCCGGCGCTGGTCGGGCGAGGTGGCCGCTGCATTCGAGTTGTAGACGAACAGCACTTTCACGGGCGGGTCCGCTTCCGTCAGCGCGCGTCCAAGCTGGTTCATGTTGACGCGGCGCGTCGATGGCTCCGGCGCACCGATCCAGGTACGCTGGATGCCCCACGCTTCGGTGTTGCTCATCGCGTATCCGCCGCCGCGCACGCCGAACTTGCCGGCGACGGCGGGGAGGGCGAGGATCGCCAGACTGGAGTTGCCGCCGTTGCGGTTGCGTTCCTGTCCCCAGCCGCATCGAATCAACGCGGGCGACGAGGTGGCGTACCAGTCTGCGAGTGTTGTCACGAGCTGGACTGGGACGTCCGCTTCCGCAGCCGCACGGTCGAACGTCCACGGCAGCGCCCTTTCTCTCAGACGCTCAGCGTTGTGGGTGTGCGCCTCGAGGAAGGCAAGGTCGGCAAGACCGGTTTCGAACAGATGCCGATGGATCGCCAGCGCGATCGGCAGGTCCGTTCCCGGCCGAAGAGGCAGATGCAGATCGGCCTGCTTCGCCAGTGTGGTCGTGCGCGGGTCGATCACCACCAGCTTCGCGCCGCGGCGCTGAGCCTCGCGCAGGTAGGGAACCATGTGGATGCCCGAGGCAGACGGGTTGACGCCCCAGAGGACGATCAACCGCGCCTCTGGATAATCCTCGTAGGTGACCGACGGCATCTTTCCGTAGAGCGCGCCGTTGGCGGCGCCGGTCGGGGCCGCACAGACGGTGCGAGCGAGGCGTGACGCGCCAAGGCGTCGAAACAGCGTCGCGTCCCCGGTGTCCTGCGTGAGCAAGCCATTCGAGCCGCCGTAGGAATACGGCAGGATCGATTCGCCTCCCCACGTCTCCCTGGCCGCGCGCATGCGGTCCGCGATCAGGCTCATCGCGTCGTCCCAGGGGACTCGCTCGAAGCGCGCACCCGCGCCCTTCGGTCCCTTTCTCACTGCGGGGTAGAGGAGCCTGTCCGCACCGTAGACGCGCTCGCCGAAACGGCGCACTTTTGCGCAGATGTAGCCGTCGGTGATCGGATTGGCTTTCGATCCGTCGATAGCCGTGATCCGGCCGTCCTGCACGGTGACGTTCAGGCTGCACCCATCGGGGCAATCGAGCGGGCACGCTGTTTCGACGATGTGCTCGGGCGCGAGCGATGGAGCGGACTTCATGGGTCGAGTCTATCCCCGTACGCCGGGCGGGTGCATGCCTGGCGATCGTGGCCGGACGGAAAGCTGCATTACTCCGCAACCCGCTGTAGAATCTCGGCCGTTGTTTCCGTGAAGTGGTGGCATTTCACGAGTGAGGAGTGCGTGTGGTTGGTTGGTAGCTCCGTGTCCATGCTGAAGTGACGGAGGGAGAATGCACAGCTTCCATCGTGGTGTAAGAGCGACAGGCCGCCTGTTGCTCCTGGCGGCAGCCGCCGTCGTGGTGATCCCCGCCCTTGCGGCAGCCCAGTCGATTGCTGGTGTCGTGCGTGATACGTCCGGGGCCGTGCTTCCGGGCGTGAGTATCGAAGCGTCGAGCCCGGCGCTGATCGAGAAGGTTCGAACCAGCGTGAGCGACGGCGCGGGCCAGTACCGCATCGAGAACCTGACGCCGGGTCTGTACAAGATCGCCTATACGTTGCCGGGTTTCGTGACGTTCGAACGAGACGGGGTCGAGGTCACCTCCGGCGTGACAGTGACGATCAACGCGGACATGCGCCTCGGCGGCGTGCAGGAAACGATCACAGTGTCCGGCGAGACGCCGGTCGTCGACGTGCAGAACAGCACGCGCGTGCAGCGCGTGCTCAGCGACGAGGTCCTGGCGGCGCTGCCGGCGTCGCGCGGCTACGGGAACCTGCTCACGACCGTGTCTGGCATCCAGGCCAACGGGACGCAGAACGGCGGCATCAACCCGACGATGGTGTTCTTCACCTCGCGCGGCGGCCGCAGCAACGAAGGTACGATTCAGATCGACGGCATGAACGTCGGCTCGGCCTTCAACGGCGGTGGAGTGGCGGGCTACGGCTACGACACGACCAACGCCCAGGAAGTGCAGCTCACCGTGGCCGGCGGACTCGGCGAGGCCGACCGCGGCGGCCCGCAGTTCAACATCGTGCCCAAGACTGGCGGCAACACCTTCACCGGTACCTTCTTCAGCAGCCTCGCCGGCGAATGGTCGCAGGGGAATAACGTCGACGACACGTTGAAGTCGTTCGGCATTCCCGAGCCCACCACGATCATCAAGAACTGGGACACGAGCTTCTCGATGGGCGGGCCGATCATGCGGGATCGCGTCTGGTTCTACGCCGTCGGGCGGACCTTCGGCGAATACACGGACATCGCCGGCCGTTTCGGCAACCTGAACGCGGGAGATCCCACGAAGTGGAACTACGTCGTCGATCAGGGCATCAAGTCGCGCTCGGCAGGCAGCCGGAAGATCGGCGGCACGCGGGTGACCAGTCAGTTGTCGGAGCGGAACAAGGTCAGCGCGTACTACGATTACCAGTACACGTGCAGCGGCAGTTCGTACGCCAAGGATGCCGATGCGTGCCGCGTCCGCGGCGACGACTGGATCGGCGTGTACGGGTTCGGCACGTGGTCGCCGGAAGCGAGCCAGAAGTCCGATGGTCCCGAGCACATCATGCAGTTCTCGTACACGGCGCCGATCACCAACAAGCTGCTGCTCGAGGCGGCGTTCTCACAGTTCTTCAGCAACTGGAGTCCCACCGCGCCGGCAGGGGCGCTCGACTACGCGCCGTTCATCCCGGTGCAGGAGCGCAGCCTGGCCGGCGGCGTGCCCGTGCCGAACATGGTGTACCACGGATATGCGGGGCTGAATAACAACCACCAGACGCACAACACGTGGCGCGCCTCGGCTTCCCACGTCACCGGTGCGCATGCCATGAAGGCCGGCTATCAGGCTGCCTACGAAGTCACCGATATCTTCGGCGACTTCGCCACGCATGGGCTGCAGTACCGGTTCAACGCCGGCGTGCCCGATCAGATCACGCAGCGCATCACGAAATGGCAGCAGGCCAACCGCACGCGCTGGGACGCCTTCTACGTGCAGGATCAGTGGACGCGCAGCCGGCTGACGCTGCAAGGCGCACTGCGCTACGAGCGCGCCTGGAGCTTCTTCCCCGAGGGGCTGAACGGCCTGCTCACCGACAGCGTGTTCGGCGGACCAGTGCACACGTTGCCCGAGGCGAAGGGCGTCAACAGCTACAACGACATCGCCCCGCGCATGGGAATGGCGTATGACATCTTCGGCAACGGCAAGACAGCCGTCAAAGTGAACCTGTCGAAGTACTGGCAGTATGCCGCTAACGACGGTGTGTATATCGGCACCAACCCGGCCTCGACCTTCGCACAGACCGCTAACCGCGCATGGACCGATGCGAACGGCAACTTCACTCCGGATTGCGACCTCCAGAACCCTCTGGGGCAGGACAATCGGGCCACGGGTGGCGACTTCTGCGCTGCGCTGGACAATCAGAACTTCTTCCGGTTCAAGCAGGACGGGTCGGTCACAAGCACGGCGACGAGAATCGACCCGGCGCTGCTCAGCGGGTGGGGCGTGCGTCCGTACGATTGGCAGTTCAGCGCCTCGGTGCAGCAGGAACTCGTGCGGCGCGTCGCGGTGGACGTAGGCTACAGCCGGCGATGGTGGGGCAACTTCACTGTCACCGACAACCTGGCCGTCGGACCGGCCGATTTCGATACCTACACGCGGACCTCACCGTCGCACCCGGATTTGCCCGACAGCGGACAGCCGGTGTCCTATTCGCTCAGGAACCTCAGGACGCCGTTCGGCGCCGTGGACAACTACCTGACGCTTGCCAGCAATTACGGCGACATGGCGTACTACTGGCAAGGCGTCGACATGACGGTCACCGCGCGCACGAACAAAGACCTGACGCTGCAGGGCGGCTTCACCACCGGCGCGGGCGTACGCGATCAGTGCGACGTTTGGGCAGCGGTACCGGAAGCCACGATCACGCCTGTCACGGGTGTGATTCAGCGCATCGACGCGTGCCGCATCGAAGAGCCGTGGCTGTGGAACTGGCGAGGCCTCGCCACCTACATCGTGCCGAAGGTTGACGTGCAGGTGAGCGCCATCATGCGGTCGCAGGCGAACATCCAGGCCACCAACGACCCGGCCTCGAGCGGTCAGTCGCAGGGCGCCCAATACTTCGAGACGAACGCGAATGTCCTGGCGGCGCTCGGTCACCCCATCGCCGGCGGCGGCACGACCACGACGCTGGACCTGTCGAAGCAGGGTCAGGTCTTTCCGGATCGCCTCAACACGGTGGACATGCGGTTCACCAAGATCCTTCGCATCGGCAAGACGCGCGCCAACGTCGGCGTCGATCTCTACAACCTGTTCAACGCCAATACGGGGACGACGTTCAACCAGAACTTCGGAACCGATGGCGCGACCTGGCTCCGCCCGAACGCGATCCTGAATCCGCGGTACTTGCGCTTCAACGCGACGGTGGATTTTTAGGCTCTCGGCTCTCGGCGGGAACGCGTGAACGACGCTCGGGACGCGATGGTGGATGGTGGGGAACCTGCCATCCACCATCCACCATCCAGCTATTTCCGCTCCGGCAGCGCGAACACGTACAACGCCTGTCCCGTCGTCGGCACGCGGATCTCGGGGGCGAGCGTCGTGGGCACCAGCCGCGGGCTTCCGCCGCCGAGACCGGTGGTGACGGCCACGTACTGACGCCCGTCAATCGCGAACGAGATCGGGAAGCCCTGCACCGATGTGGACAGTCGCGTGCGCCACAGGACCTTCCCGGTCCTGACGTCCACCGCTTTGAACTCGCGGTCGAGATCGCCGACGAACGCCACTCCGCCTGCAGTCGAGAGCACCGACGTCAGGAACGGTGCGCGCTGCTGCAGCGCCCACGTCTCTTTGAGCGAGTTGACGTCGAAGGCTGCGAGCTTGCCGATGTTCCCGTCGGTGCCGGGCATCTCGTAGAAGCGCCTGTCGGCGCCGCCGCCGCTGCCGCCGCCGGCAACCTGCTCGATTTTCTGCGCGCGGATGGAGATGCAGCTCTGGCTGAGGGGAATGATCAGTTGATTCGTCAGCCGGTTGTGGCTCATCGCCTGCCAGTTGTGTCCGCCCTCGGTGCTCGGGCAGCCGTCGATCCACTGGCCCACTTCGTGATCGATGATGTCAGCGCGGTAGCGCGGTTCGCCCGTTTTCGGATCGAAGCTCTCCCACACGTTCTGGAACGTCGCTTCCTTGTGGCCGATGTACCGGCCCGTCTTGCGATCGAGCTTCCACAGCACCGCGTCTTTCCCGATCGTGAACACGAAATTCTGTCCGGCGCTGTCCACGAGCACGCGTTCGAAGACGATGTCGAGATCGAGCGACTCACCCGGCGCGTGCGAGTAGTACCACGCCAGCTTTCCCGTATCGACATCGAGCGCGAGCGTCGAGCTCGTATAGAGCGCCTTGTCGAGCGTGTACATGCCACGGCTGACCGGCATCCAGGGCTTGGCCTGGGCCGTGCCCCAGTACGTGAGGTTCAGATCCGGATCGTAGCTGCCGGTGATCCAGCTCTCGCCGCCGGCGCGGAACAAGCTGGTGAGGCTGCCCCACGTGTTCCCGCCCGGTTCACCTTCGCGTGCGACGGTGTTGAACCTCCAGAGTTGCTTCCCCGTGGCGGCGTCGTACGCGCTGATGAAGCATTTCTGCTCGACGTACGCGGAACAGCCGCCCATCCCCTGAATGACCTTCCCTTTCGCGACCAGCGGACCGCTGGAGCTGCCGCGGCCGTCGGGCATGGCCACGTCCCACGCCACCTCGCCGGTGCGGGCGTTCAGGGCGACGA
>Ga0111538_10009509_pt1 | contig 12974 bp, 10 predicted proteins | sample SoiMethybrSBSTD1_FD_79669 | JGI IMG/M metagenome (GOLD analysis project Ga0111538, IMG submission 79669) | Bulk soil microbial communities from a Populus tree surrounding site in Tennessee, USA - Soil MetaG P. TD hybrid SBSTD1 (version 2)... | ecosystem: Environmental > Terrestrial > Soil >...
ATCGTCTACGCGCTTACGCACTAAAGAGTTGTTCTAGGTTCTTGGTTCTAGGGTTCTCGGTTCGTGTTCTTGGTTCGGGTTCTAGGTTCAAGCGTTCTAGGGTTCAGGTTCGAAGGACGCGCGACCCAGGACCCGCAAATGCTGGGACGAACCGAACCACGAACTACGAACTACGAACCACGAAGCAGAACCGAGAACACGAACCGAGAACTGAGAATTGAGAACTGAGAACTCAGAGTTCAGAGTTCAGAGTTGACCTTAAGGATTTCATCTTCCCATGAACCCGAGCACGCTAAGCGCCGAGCGCGTCGCCGAGGGCCGAGAGCGCATTCTCACTGAACTTCGCAAGGTCATCGTCGGGCAGGACGAAGTCGTGGAGCAGGTGCTCACGGCGCTGTTCACCAGCGGCCATTGCCTGATCACCGGCGTGCCTGGCCTTGCCAAGACGCTGCTGATCAAGACGATCGCCGAGATCCTCGAACTGGACTTCAAGCGTATCCAGTTCACGCCGGATCTGATGCCGTCAGACATCACCGGCACCGAGATTCTCGATGAGGATCAGGGCAGTCGTCGCCTGAGGTTCGTGAAAGGCCCGATCTTCGCGCAGATCATTCTCGCCGACGAGATCAACCGGACTCCACCCAAGACGCAGGCGGCATTGCTCGAGGCGATGCAGGAGCATCACGTCACCGCCGCGGGGCGGACGTACGCGATGGAGGAGCCGTTCTTCGTCCTGGCGACGCAGAATCCGATCGAGCTCGAAGGCACCTATCCGCTTCCCGAAGCGCAGCTCGATCGCTTCATGTTCAACATCGTCATCTCCTACTTGAGTGAAGACGACGAGGTGGCCGTCGTCACGAAGACCACGGGCACCGAGACGTTGAAACCGGCGCGCGTGCTGTCGGGGCCCGACATCCTTCAGTACCAGGAGCTATGCCGTCAGGTCGTCATTGCCGAAGAGGTGGCGCGCTACGCGGTGCGACTGGTCGATGCGTCGCGCCCTGGGCGGCCTGGGGCGCCGGACTTCATCGAGAAGTGGGTCAAGTGGGGCGCCGGGCTGCGCGCGTCGCAGGCGCTGGTGCGCGGCGGCAAGGCGCGCGCCCTGATGCACGGCCGTTATCACGTCGGCATCAAAGACATTCAGGCGCTGGCGAAGCCGATTCTTCGCCACCGCATCATGACGAACTTCTATGCGGAGTCGGAGCGCATCAACTCGGATGCGATCGTCGACCGGCTGCTGGAAGCCGTGCCGCTGCCGAAGAGCGGGATGTAGGCGGAGCGGGTCAATTTACAATTAGGAATTCAAAATTAGGAATGCGTCGTCAAGGGAATCGGAAATTGGTGCAAGGCGCCGCGGGTGTTTCCGAGGCCCGAAGGCAACTCGGCGTGAAAGCCGTGTACGAATTCCTAATTCCTAATTCCTAATTGTAAATTACATGGTGTCATGCTGACCCCTCCTCGCGAGCGTCAATTCCTCGACCCTGCCGTTCTGGCCCGCCTCGGGACCCTCGAGCTGCGAGCCCGCACGGTCGTCGAAGGATTCCTCTCGGGTCTCCATCGCAGCCCGTTCAAGGGCTTCAGCGTCGAGTTCGCGGAGTATCGCCAGTACATTCACGGCGACGATCTGTCCACCATCGACTGGAAGGTCTACGCGCGCAGCGATCGGCACTACGTCAAGAAATTCGAGGAGGAAACCAACCTCCAGTGCCATGTGCTCCTCGATGTGAGCGGATCGATGGGCTACGGGTCGCACGGGATCACCAAATACGAGTACGCCCAGTGTCTGGCCGCCTCGTTGGGCTACCTGATGAATCGTCAACGCGACGCGGTCGGGCTTGCCGCGTTCGACGATCAAATCCGGACCATGCTGCCGGCGAGCGCGAGGCCCGGACACTTGCGGGCCCTGCTGGTGACGCTCGAGCGGCTGGAGCTGGGGCATGAGACGAACGTGTCGAAGCCGCTGCATCAGCTCGCCGACGCACTCAGCAAGCGCGGGATGGTGGTCCTCATTTCGGACCTGCTCGACGACCCGGAACGGGTGATCCGCGGCCTGAAACATTTCCGCTTCCGCGGCACTGATGTCGTCGTCTTTCAGATTCTGGATCCGGACGAGATCAATTTCCCCTTCGAGCGAGCCACTCGTTTCGAGGATCTCGAGACCAGCGAAGAGGTGATGGCGGTGCCGGCGATGGCACGGGCGTCCTATCTGAAAGCGATCGGCGATCTCACCGAGCGCTACAAGCGGGAGCTTGGGAGCGCGGGCATCGACTATCACCTGTTGAGCACCGCGGAGCCACTGGAAATGGCGCTCCTCGCGTACCTGTCGACGCGCGCCCGGGCGTATTGAGGCCTACCGGCGGGTCTGCGCCTGACGTTCCCATGATGATCACTCGGACCGTCGACACCGATTACCTCGTCGTCGGCTGCGGCGCGGCTGGCCTGGCTTTCACTGACGCGCTCATCGACGCAAGCAACGCCGACGTCGTGATGGTGGACCGCCGACACGCCCCCGGCGGACATTGGCTGGAGGCCTACCCGTTCGTGCGGCTGCATCAGCCGTCTGCCTACTACGGTGTGAATTCGCTCCCGCTCGGCACCGACGCGATCGATACCCGTGGTCGCAATCGAGGGTCGTACGAGCAGGCCAGCGCCGCCGAGATCTGCGCCTATTTCGAGCGGGCAATGGAACGGTTGCTCGCCAGCGGGCGCGTGCGCTACTTCCCGATGTGCGACTACCTGGGCCCGCACCGATTCGTGTCACGGGTGTCAGGCGAGCAGTACGCGGTGAAAGTCCGCCGGAAGCACGTCGACGCCACTTACCTGCAGACCACCGTCCCACGCAGCTACCCGGCTCCGTTCGAGATCGCGCCAGGGGCGCGCTGTGTTCCGGTTCATGAGCTCGCAAGTGTGGGGGAGCGGCCAGAGGGCTACGTCATCATCGGCGCGGGCAAGACAGCGATCGACGCATGTCTTTGGCTGCTCGACACTGGTGTGGCACCCGAGCGCATCTGCTGGATCAAGCCGCGTGAGGCGTGGCTGACCAATCGCGCGTACGCGCAGGGCGGCGAGCTTGTGGGCACGATGTTCGAGGGCATCTCGCTGCAGATGGACGCCGCGGCCCATGCCACGTCGTTCGAGGATCTGTTCGCGCGGTTGAGCGCAGCCGGCCAGCTGTTGCGCGTCGATCATCACGTCACCCCCTCGATGTTCAGGGGCGCGACCATGAGCACGGCCGAGGTCGACGAGCTGCGACGGATCAGCAACGTCGTGCGGCTCGGGCACGTGCGGCGAATCGAGCGCGACGCGGTCGTGCTAGACGAGGGTGCGATTCCCACCAGCCCGCGGCACCTGCACGTGCACTGCGCCGCGCCGGGGCTGAATCCGGCTCCCGGCGTCCCGATCTTCGCGGCTGATCGCATTACGCTCCAGCCGATCCGGATCGGGCTTACACCGTTCAACGCCGCGCTAGTCGGGTTCGTGGAGGCGACGCGGGAGGATCTGGCGGTGAAAAACCGCTTGTGCCCACCGAATCCGCTGCCGAACACCGCGCTCGATTGGGTGCGCGGCACGCTCGTCGCGATGAAGGCCGACTACCTCTGGTCCAGCGAGCCGGATCTCGTCGACTGGCTGGAGCGCGCCCGTCTCAATCCCTCGCGCGGCCTGCGGCGACGCATCGGAGAGCCGCGCGTGCAGGAGGCATGGCAGCGGTTCACCGCCAACGTGCGCCCTGGCCTCGCCCGGCTGGAGCAGCTCCTCGCGGACGCGCAGGCGTGACGCCAAATTGCCGCCTTCGTCTGATCCGACGTGTGTTCCGGCCAGGCAAATTTCGTCGGCGATTCGTGGAAGGCGCTGGATTCGACCGGCCCACGCGCTCTGAACGTGTTGCACTGTCTGCACGTTGTTCCGAACGTGCCAGTGGTCGCGACTCGCGAGTCTATTTTCGATCGCTGATCGTCGGCGCGGTCGGGCTGAAGATCGTCTGCATGACCGGGATGTCGACCAGCATCAGGGCGCCCATCAAGACGGAACAGAGGATCACCGCGGCCATCAACTTGGGCTCCCTGTACAGGCCCTCCGGGCGCTGCACCGCGCTGTCTTTCTTGAACGACAGCTCCAGGTACATCGCCATCACCAGCGCGACCAGTGGGAACGCCAGGATCAGCTCGAGCCGATAGCGCATCACGAACGAGCCAAGGAAAAGCATCGCGGCCGACGCGTAGAACATGATCGACACGATCAGCCGCTCCGAGGTGTAGTACGCGAACGACTTCCGGTACGCGGCGGCTGCCGACCGATCCCCGATTTCGCGATACTCCGCGTAGCGCTTGATCGCCATGAAGTAGCACCCGACCATCCAGTAGCTCAACAGCAACGACGCTGGTGCGAACGTCGTCGTCGATCCGATGAACCAGCCGGCGAGCATCCGGAGTGGGTTGTTCACCGCTTCTGACAACACGTCGATGTAGGGCACATCCTTGCTGCGGACCGGCGGGATATTGTAAATGCAGCCCATCACCCAGAGGATCGACACCGTGATCGCAAACGATCGCGATACCCAGAGGCCCAGGGCCACGCCCGTGAGCATCAGGGCAATCCACTGGACATACGCGAGCGGCACGCTCACCAGCCCGGACGGCGTCGGACGATTGCGCTTGACCGGGTGATTGCGATCAGACGGCGCGTCGAGCACCTCATTGATCACGTAGTTACTGGACGCAATCAGGCAGATCGACATCATCCCGACCGCGACTCGGAGCCAGAGCCCGTTGGGCGCTCCGGAGGCATCGACGCCGATCGCCGCGATGATTCCGGGGATGACGAAGACGTTCTTGAACCAGTGATCGATCCGGGCGATCTGAACGTGCCCGCGAAGCGTCGGGCGGACGGCCACCGCCGGTTGAAGCGTCTCCGATTGTCCGTTCATCGAGAGCGCCAGGTCGAAATCACGCTGCAAATCTCACGCTCCTCAGGGCGAAGCCATGCCCGATCAACCCCTTCTGGTGGGAATTCGCTGGCTAGCTACAGCAAATCGACCGCCAACATTTTTGGGGAAAGAGCAGGAACTGCACGCGACCATTCTGCCGTTCGGGTGACTAAATTCTCAATTCTGGCAAACCTGACGGTCCCGCGGCGTGCCAGCAGCGGATCGGGCAGAATGCATGAGCCCGTCCGCGATCGTTGACCAGGGCCTCACCTTGGTGCGGTTTGCTCACCCGGATCTCGCGAAGAATATCGTCATCGAATCGCGCGGGGCGATCGGAATGACCCGATCGTAGAACCAGCGGCCAAGTGCGAATCGGGCGATCAATTGATTGATCGACTTGAGCGGGAGGTACTGCTCGAGCCGGCAGGCCAGATACTCAATCGGGAAGAACCAGGTCGGTCGGGTCATGTCGACCGGCTGCAGATCGGCGCGCGCCGCGGCGGCGATCAGCGTCTGACGCGTGAAGTAGCCGACGTGCGCCAGGCGAAAATGCCACCACCGATGCCCGAATATTCTGGCACAAAGGCTGCCGACATCCGGCGTCGTGACCACCAGCAGACCCTTCGCAGCGAGGGCCGAGGCCGCATCGCACAGAAGCCGCAGCGGATCCGGGACATGTTCGATGAGGTCCACCATCGTAATCACGTCGAACAAACGACCCTCGAGTTCGGGATGTGGAAAGCGCCCGCGGAGCAGTTGGACGTGATTGAGTTGGGCGGCGCTCCGGACGAATGCGCGGCTCGGCTCGATACCAATCGCATCCAGGCCGCGCGTGTTTGCCTCCCGCACCAGAAGACCGGTGCCAGCGCCGACATCAAGCAACGTTTTCGACCGAGGAGCGACGCGGAGGACATGATCCATGAGCTGGCGTACTTGACGTGTCCTCGCCGGCTGCGTCCGCTCGTAGCCCGTGTCCTCGAGACGGTCGTACAGTTGATTGAGGTGACGGAGGTCGTCGCCGCACGCGTAGATGAATCCGCAGGCTTCACAGGCGCACAGCATCAGCGTGATGCCGTATCGGTAATCGGTGACTTCCAGGTCGGCCGGCTGCAGAGGGCGATGATAGTTTCCAGGCTTGTAGACCCGGTTTCGCGCAGAGCCGCAGGCCCAGCAACAGGTTGATGAAACGCTCGTCGGCATGTCCTGGCGTCGCGTCCCGACAGTGTGTCGAGGCCGGTCGCCCTCCCAGTATGCAACAAGTGCAGTGACAGTGATTATCCCGGTGATGGAAGCGCGCCGTGCACTGACATGCGGTCGAGTACCTGGCCGAAGCCCTCTGCGAAGCGCGATCGGACTGTGCTCGTCGAATCCACTTCATGAAACGACCGCCACCATCGGACGACGGTCTGAAAACGGCTAAAACGTCCGCGGTCGATCCGCCGAGTGAAGGTCTTCCCAATAGAGATCAGACCCGCTAGACTCGATCGGCCAGCACTTCTATTAGAGGTTTGATGTACATGCGGCCGCTAACTGCGTGGCGCCGTCCGTTAGTCGGACGGTGTGCCTGCGCTACCCTCGTCGCCGCGACAGTCGCCATCGCCGCGGCCCAGCAGGCTTCTCAACCCCCAGCGTCTGGCCAAAACCCTCCGTCACGGCCGACCTTTCGCACCGGTACCGATGCGGTTGTGGTCGACCTGCGCGTGCTCGATCGGGACGGCAAGTTCGTTGGTGATCTGACGAAAGACGACTTCCGGATATTCGAAGACGACGAGGAGCAAGCGATCGCCACGTTCTCCCTCGTCAACATGCCACTTGCGTCGACCGCGACGGTGTCCGCAACTCCCCGCGTTGCGCCGGACGTCGTCTCGAACGCGAGGGCGGACGAGGGGCGGCTCTACGTCATCGTGCTGGATGATCTGGAGGAAGAGAAAGACGACTCGGGCACATATCAGGGCCTCAGGTCGGTTACGGTCCGTGCGATTGCGCGCGACTTCGTCGAGCATCACTTTGCCGACACCGATCGCGCGGCGCTCATCACGACCAGCGGGCGCCGCAACATGACGGTGCAGTTCACCAACGATCGGCGCCGCTTGCTCGAGGCGATCGACCGGTTTCAGGGCGGGTTCGGCCAGATCAACTACCTCTGTGTCGCCCCGCCCGGCATAGGTCCCTGCGTCATGGTGAGGGACAACTTGCATTCCGTGATGGTCTCTCTGCGATCGGTCGCCGAATGGCTCGCGGCGATCGATGGACGACGGAAAGCAATCGTCCTGGTCAGCGACCGGCTGGGTCGAACCATGAAGGATATGAACATCGACCTTGCGACGCAGGAGGCGGCTGACGTCGCGCACTTTCTCGAGGCCGCGGCGCGCGCCAACGTCACCCTGTACGCGATCGATCCTGTCGGCTTGCCGACGGGAAAGCCGGGGAATATCAAGACGTTGCCGCTGGACGATCACGCCTGGCTCGATCTCGACCGAACGAAGAGTCTCGAGGTCGTGGCTGAAGCCACGGGTGGATTCGCGGCTGTTCACACCAACGACTACGCCGCCGAATTCGACCGCGTCGTCGAGGCAAACAGCTCGTACTACCTATTGGGCTATACGCCGTCGAACACCCAGCAGGATGGTAAGTTTCGCAAAATCCGCGTCGAGGTGAGGCGCCCCGCAGGCGCCACAAGTCTCGGCCGATTCGCCGACCTGCAGGTGCAGGCGCGCTCCGGGTACGCGTCAGAAAAGCCCTCGGCCAGCCGCACGACGGCGGCCGATGCGTTGCCGCCGGATCTCGCAGATCTCATGAAGAGTCCGGTTCCGGTGGCCGGTCTCTCCCTCAGCGTTGCCGCTGTCCCATTCCGTGGTTCCGGCACCACAGCCTCAGTTGCGGTCATCGTCGAGGCGCGTGTGAGCGACCTCCAGCTTTCGAATCAGGATGGGCGATTCAACGGGGCCATGAACATTGCGATTGTGGCCGCGGATCTGAATGGCAGGACTCAGGGCGGGGAGCGTGGTTCGCTGACGATGCGTCTGTCGCAGGGGAGGCGCGATGTCGTGGCGGCGCAGGGTGTGCGGATGCTCTCGACAATCGATCTCAAGCCGGGTGAGTACTCCGTGAACGTGGCGGCCGCCGATGCCACTGGAGAGTTGGCGCGCGGCAGCGTACGGTACGATCTGACGGTCCCAGACTTCTCAAAACCATTGACGATGAGCGGGATTGCGCTCGCGTCGGCGGCGACCACTGTGATCCAGACCAACGGTTCAGATGCCCGGTGGAAGCCGTCGCTGGGCATGACTCCGACGACCGTACGAAGCTTCGGGACCGACGACGAGCTGCGCGTGTTTGCGGAGATCTACGACAACGACCGCAAGGCGCACAGCACCATGGTGACCACGACGGTAGCCGCGGCATCGGGCAGAACGGTGTTCACTTCGAAGCAGGCCCTGTCGCGCGCCACGGACCAAACGACGTACCCCGTTGTGACGTCGATTCCGGTGATTGACATGCCGCCCGGCGAGTACGTTCTGAGCATCGAAGCGCAGAGCAGCGCAACACGCGATCGACCGATCTCGCGGCAGATTCCGTTTTCAGTTCGCCCGAAGAGCATCTGATGAAGAAGGCGATCGGGCCTACGATCGTGGGGGCTATCGCTGCAGTTGTGATTCTGGTTGCCAGGGTCGGCGGACAGGCACCGGGCGCACCGGTGGTGGAAAAGGCCTCGCAATATGTGGCGGACTTTGTCCGTCGCTTCTCGCGCGTCGTTGCGGAGGAGCGCTACGTGCAGGATTCGAAACCACAAGGACGCGCGCAACATCGGGAACTGGTAGCAGATTTCCTGCTGGTCAAGCCGGCCGAGACCTCCGGCTGGACGGTATTCCGAGACGTGTTCGAAGTGGACCGCGTCGCGCTCCGCGATCGCGAGGAGCGCGTCATGCGGCTCTTTCTGGATTCTCCGATGACCGCCGCTGCCCAGGCAGCGGAAATCACCCGCGAGAGTGCCCGCTATAACATCGGGCCGCAGCGGACGATCAACAATCCGCTGCTTCCGCTGGCCTTTCTGCAGGAGATGTACCGGTCGCAATTCCTGTTCTCGGTCGACCGCCGCGATCGAACCAGAATCGACGGCAAGGATGTCGCGGTCGTCGAGTACACGGAAACCGGGCGACCGACGATCATTCGGGGACGCGCGGGCAGCGACGTGCCGTCAAGCGGGCGCTACTGGGTCGACGAACAGACCGGCCTCATCCTCAAGACCGAACTCGCCGTGGACCAGCCAAATCTGCGATCGAAAATCGTCGTGTCGTTTCACTTCGACGAGCGATTTCAGCTGGGCGTTCCGTTCCAGATGGACGAGGAGTACAGCGGAAGAGAAAGTGCCTCGACCAAGGCGACAGCCAGATACGATCACTTTCGACGGTTCGAGGTGAAAACGGAGGAGCAGATTCGCCCGTAGGCCAGCTGTAGGCCCGACCTTCAGGTCGGGCGCTCACGTCGGGCGCCACCGGATCGATGGGGATCTAAATGTTGAAATGTTCGCGATTCGTACTGATCGTCACGGCCGCAGCCGTCCTTGGTTCGTCCGTTCACGCGCAGCGCGGAGCGAATGCCCCGCAAGGGCCGCCGGTCGAGGTGACCGTGAATGGGCGCACGTGGACCCAGCAGGAGCTGTTCCAGCGCAACGTCGGCGGACAGAACGACCAGACGACGCAGTTCCCGCCCCACAAGATGATCGGCAACATCTATTACGTGGGCACGGCGAGTTTGTCGGCGTTTCTCGTCACCACGCCTCAGGGTCATATCCTCATCAACAGCACGTACGAACGAAATATACCGACCATTCAAAAGTCAGTAGAGCAGCTCGGGTTCAAGTTCACTGATATCAAGATCTTACTGGGTAGCCACGCGCACGGCGATCACCAGGAAGGCGATGCGCTCGTGAAGCAGCTCACCGGCGCGCAGGTCATGGCAATGGCTGAAGACGTCCCCGCCCTCGAGGCGATGAAGCCGGGCGGCAAAGCGCATCCGATCGACAGGGTGCTGCATGACGGCGACACGGTGAAGCTTGGCGATGCCACGCTCGTCGCTCACCTCACGCCCGGACATACGCGCGGCTGCACGACCTGGACGATGGCGGTGCAGGAGGGTGGACGAACCTACAACGTGATGATCATCGGCAGTTTGGGAGTGAACCCGGGCTTCAGGCTCGTGAACAACCCCGATGTGCCGCAGATGGCGGACGAGTACATGCGCGCCTTCAAAGTCAGCCGGTCGCTGCCGTGCGACGTGCCGCTCGGCTCACATCCGGGGATGTACAACATGGCGGACAAGTACCCGAAGCTGGGAGCGGGTGGACCGAATCCCTACGTGGATCCGGCGGGTTGCAAGGCGGAACTGGATCTGACTGAGGCGATGTTCCGCGCGGTCCTGGCCGCACAGCAGAAGGGCGTGCAGTGAGAATGAAAAGGTTCGCTCTGTTCGTGCTCACATCCTCGGCGCTTGTCGCGGGCTGTGGCGGTTCTTCGAGTTCGCCCTCGGATGTCGTGCAGCCTCCGCAGCCTCCGACAACGACCGTAGTGTTCACCGGGACGATCTCACCATCCCCGTCGGCACAATCCGTTCGCTCGCACAACTTCACGGTGACGCAGACGGGAACCATGACGATCCATCTGACGAGCGCAGGGCCGCCTGCGACGATCAAAATCGGTGTGGGAGTCGGGACGCCGAATACCGACGGTGTGTGTGCGATACCCCAGGGGAATGGATTCGAGCTGGCCGCGGCGCCCACGCCGCAGCTGACGGGAACCGCCGCTGCCGGGCCGACGTGCGTCGCCGTTTTCGATAGCGGCAACATGGTTGCCGATGTTGACTACTCGGTCACGGTCGTTCATCCGTGATCGCCCACTGTACCGCGTACCGATCGGTCACTTGATTTCGAACACGCCGGCGCCCATGGACTGCCGATGGGCCGCGTGACAACTCGTGCACGTTCTGCCGAGCGCGGTCTGCGCCGCAATCAGTTTCGGATCGTCTTTCGCCTTCGCGGCCGCGTCCAGGTCGCCAACGATCTTCAACGCGTTGGTGGCGACGGTGATGGCATCCTGCTTGGCTTTGCCCGTCCAGAACTCCTGCGTTACGGTGAACCCGGACCTGAGCTTCTCGATGTTCTGCAGCACGAGATCGTAGTTCTTCGCGCCGATGCTCGTGCGCAGGCCCGTCTGGCTGGCCTGGATGTCCTTCATCGCCTTGGCGTAGGTCTCGGGTGCCTTTTCGGTAGCCGTCGTGAACCCGACCGGATTGACCGTCACTTTCACCGGCGTTTCCGAGCTGCGATCGCCGTCGGTGGCGCCCAGCGCGAGCTCGTATACGCCCGCGGCGCTGAATCGTGCCTTCGACGCCGCTGTGTTCGTCGATGTGAACGTCACGTTTCCAGGACCGCTGTTCTTCTTCCAGCTAATCGTCACGGTCCGATTGCGCGGCAGCTCGTCGTCTTGAACCTGGCCGGGCAACGTCAGCTCCTGATCCAGGATCACAGTGAGCGGAGCGGCCGCTACGACTGCGCCAACTGAATCGTCGCCCACATCGGGCACACCTGCCGCGTCGCCCCCGCCGCCGCCTGCGGCGCCGATCGATACGGTTGGCGCGTGGTTGGCGCACACGTTTTTCGGCGCCGTCTTCGGATCGAGGCCCGCCATCGCCCGCCGGCCGCTGCTCAATTCGAGCTCGTAGAGCGGATTCATCACCTTTTCGGTGGACGTGGCGGTCTTGCCGTTGTATCGCACCTGCCATTTGAGGTCACCGGTGAACGTATCTGGGACGACAATGGTGCAGGCGAAGCGATGACGGCCTTCGAGCAACGTGATCGGCTGCTGCCGATCGGCGGGGCCGGGCAGGAACCCGTTGTCGGGCCCGGGCTCGATTTTCACGTCGGCGTGGTTCAAATTCCAGTAACCGAATGAGAGCGTGATGGTTTTGGCGTCCGCATTCCGGACGAAACCGTCGTACTGAAGATAAATGGGTTGATTGGAGGACTGCGCGTCGCCGCGCAGGATCAGCGCGGCGAGGAGCGCCAGAGTGCCCGCCACTGTGCGTTTCATGGTCCGTCTCCTCAGATACAAAAAAAGGAGAGGCTCTCTCGACGAGAACCTCTCCTCTGGACTGTCACGGACGCGACTCCCGCAGCTTACTGCTGCTGTAGCTGCGTGGAGCGGCTCTTGTCGGCGTTCTGCTTCTGCAGATCCGCGTATTCCTGATCGGTGATGTAGTAGAAGTCGAGCCAGCCGATGTTCATTTCATCGACCGTCCGGCTGCCCCAGCCCACGAACGCGTTCGGATCCGGGTTTTCCTTGTTGCCCGCCGAGTTGTCGTGGTACGCCGTCATGTGGAGCACGGTGCCGGCCGGAAGCGCTGGTTCATTCTTGTACGGATAGGCGATCTGCCATGTCCACACGAAGCGATTGACGTCGGTCAGCAGCTGCACCTGCCCGTTCGGCAGAATCGCTTCGAGCGTCTGGCGTTTACCCCGATAGTGCATGTGCGGTTGGAAACTGACCAGACGCGCCGGTTTGTCGAGGCGGAAGAACGCGTCGCTTCGGGCGTTGGCTTCTCCCGGCGGAATCACCAGAGTCTCTTGCGACGAGATGCCGGTCGTGACGATCAGGTGCTTCGGCTGATAGCCCTTCGGGAAGAACTTGATCCCGATCCTGGTCTTCTCGCCGGGGACGGCGGTCTCGCCGTTCGGGTGATAGTGGAAGCTGAAACGAATCTGTGAGCCGGCCTGCAGCATCTTCGCCGAGCCCTCTCGGAAGATGTCGCCGTCGTTGCCTCTCGCATACTCGATCAGGAGTGAGCTGGTTGGCTGCCCGCTGCCGGCGGCCGCAGCGGCGTTGCCGTTGCGACCATTACGCCCGCCAGCCCCGGCCGCGCGCTCGACCGAGCCGACCGACTGCGCATCCTGAATCGTGTAGACCAGCACGTGGTGCACGACCTTCGGATTCTCCGGCATGACCTGCATCCACTTGATGTAGCGGTCTTCAGTCAGCCCCGAGGGAACCGTCAC
>Ga0111538_10009510_pt1 | contig 12974 bp, 9 predicted proteins | sample SoiMethybrSBSTD1_FD_79669 | JGI IMG/M metagenome (GOLD analysis project Ga0111538, IMG submission 79669) | Bulk soil microbial communities from a Populus tree surrounding site in Tennessee, USA - Soil MetaG P. TD hybrid SBSTD1 (version 2)... | ecosystem: Environmental > Terrestrial > Soil > Tree...
GAAAAGCAGCAGCCGGACCGTGGCAGAGCCATAAAGATCGCTCGCGACGGAACGTATGAGTGGATAAATTTCGGACTGCGAACACCGAATGGCATCGGTGTAGGGCCAGACAATGAATTGTTTGTTGCTGACAACCAGGGCGAATGGACGCCGGCAAACAAGCTCATACATGTGAAGCAAGGAGAATATCATGGCATGCGCTGGGGACTTCCCGATTCACTTCCAACCACGACGCCCGTGGCTGCTCCCGCCATCTACCTTCCTGAAAATGAAATTGCCAACTCGCCTTCAGAGCCCGTTTTGATGCAGGACGGACCATACAAAGGTCAACTGATCCATGGCGATGTTACATACGGAGGAATTCAAAGAGATTTCCTCGAAAAGGTCAATGATGAATATCAAGGCGCCGTCTTCAGGTTTACACAAGGTCTTGAAGCAGGCGTAAATCGTCTTTGCTGGGGACCCGATAGTGCGCTGTATATAGGTGAAGTTGGAATGGTAGGAGGCTGGACCTGGAAGGAACGACAGTACGGGCTTCAAAGGATGGAGTACAATGGAAAATCAACTTTTGAAATGCTGGCCATACGGGCAAAGCCGAAGGGTTTCGAAATTGAGTTCACCATGCCCCTTGAGCAAAGAGATTTGAAGCGATCCGATTTTATTGTCCAGCAATGGTGGTATCTTCCTACTCAAAATTACGGTGGTCCGAAAATGGATCTTGAAAACTTGAAGATCAGTGCTATTACAATCTCAGGCGACCGGAAGAGAGTATATCTTGAGATTCCAGGATTAAAAAAGGAACGCGTTGTTTATTTTCGGCTACCTGATGGCCTTAGGAATGCGAAGGGTGAGTCTCTGTGGTCTTCAGAAGCGTGGTACACTTTAAATAACATTCCACAGTAAGTAATTTGTTATGAGCTTGCCATCTAATACGGGGAAGATCGGCCGCCGCCAGTTTATCAGGGACACGGCGGTGCTTGGAATGGCGTGTACAGTCGGACCTTTATACTACAACCAGACTTTAGGCAAGGAGATGAAAACATTATCACCAATCAAGATAAAAAATGTCGACTCAAACTTTGAACGCGAGCCACTTTATCCATATCGATTCAAAGGCAGTGTGATATCTGAGGGTTGGCAGACCGCTGCCTACCTTGAAGCCGAATCGGGTATCCATAAGGTTGGCATTGGCGGACAGGGAATTCTTTGGTCTGATTCAAAAGTTTTCGCCGCCCACTCGGCAAATGGAGGCAATGCGTTAATGTATGCCATGAGTGAACGTGCGTTGCAAATGATGAAGGGAAACTCTTTTACAAATCCATTGGAGTTACTCGATCAACTACTGCCAGAAGTTTACGAATATGGAAAGAAGATCACAGGCAATCCCGATCTTCGCAAGACTTTTGCATTAAACTCTTTGGTGTGTGTCGATAATGCTGCATGGTTGCTGTATGCGGCCGAAAACAAAATCACGCGCTTCGATGATCTGATACCAGCACAGTTGAAACCGGGATTGTCGTTCAGACACAGTAAGGTGGCAAGCATGCCGTCATTCAGCGTCGGCGCAGATGTAAGGAAGATCAAAGCGGCAGCAGACGAAGGATACTTTATCATGAAGTTAAAGACCGGATCTGCAGGCACTCAAAAAGAAATGCTCGAGAAGGATATCGAGTTTCTGACGGCGGTGCATTCCGCGATCGGTCATTATGAGACGCCGTATACCAAGAATGGAAAGATCCCTTACTACTTTGATGCCAACGAACGGTACGATGAGAAGAGCACGTTGCAGCGGTTTCTTGACCATGCGAAGAAGATTGGCGCTTTTGATCAGATCGCGGTTGTAGAAGAGCCATTCGGAGAACGGAATGACGTATTTGTTGGAGATCTCGGTGTCACGATTGCAGCTGATGAAAGTGCACATACTGTTGCCGATGCCTCCAAGCGTATTGAACAAGGGTACTCAGCTATAGCGGTGAAAGCTATTGCGAAAACGCTAAGCGAAACCATGCGGATCACGCAGCTTGCACACGAAAAGAAAGTGACATGCTTCTGTGCGGATCTTACCGTAAACCCGATCCTGGTTGACTGGAATAAAAATATTGCTGCCCGACTTGCGCCTTTTTCAAACATTGGTATCGGACTTCAGGAAACAAACGGTCATCAGTATTATAAGAATTGGAATACCATGATGACCTACCATCCGCGAGCGAACGGAACCTGGACGCAAACAAAACAAGGAGTCTACAATACCGATCAATCATTCTACGACGAAAGTGGCGGCATCTTCATGCCCTCGCCTCATTATGAACAAATGTTTACTTACGAAGTGAAGTAGGAGCCTCTTTGCGAAATCTTTGCGCCTGCCCGTCCGAAGCGTTTCGCGTAGGCGGGCCATGGCGCCTTTGCGGTTAACACACCCATGCCCACACTCACACGCAAACGCACACTTGACGTCAAGTACAAAACTACAATGACTACACGCATCCGGGTATTCAGTATTTTGGCAATTGTTTTCTGCAATTGCATTATACACGCTTACGCACAATCCTCCTCACAACCCCCGAACATCCTTTGGATAAGTTGCGAGGACCTCAGCCCCCACTTTGAATTCTACGGAGATAATTCAGTAGCCACACCGAACTTATCACGCCTATCCCGCGAAGGCATAACATACGACAATGTATTTACCACTGCCGGTGTATGCGCTCCCAGCCGATGCGCAATCATCACAGGGGTGAACCAGGTAACAGCAGGTGGACATAACATGCGAACGTTGCTCAATACTTTTCCTGAGAAAACTGGCTTGCCACAAGCTTACTCAATTGTACCACCAGCCGAAATCAAGGCCTTCCCAGAATTCCTTCGCGCAAAAGGATATTATTGTACGAATAATTCCAAGACAGATTATCAATTTGAAGCACCTCCGACAGTCTGGGATGAAGTCAGCGATAAAGCGACATGGCGGAACAGAAAAGAAGGTCAGCCTTTCTTTGCTGTCTTTAATATTATGGTGACACACGAATCCCAGGTATGGTTTCGGAAAAATCACCCCATGCATGTCGATCCTGCCAATGTGAAACTTCCTCCGTTCTATCCCGATACAAAAACAGTTAGAAACGACGTCGCAAGATTTCTCAGCAACGTGGCAGACCTTGATAGCCTTGTTGGTGGACTGCTTCATCAACTTGAAGAAGACAAGCTCACCGACAATACGATCATTTTTTTCTGGAGCGATCACGGCGATGGATTGCCGTTCTTTAAACGTGAATTGTATGATCGGGGCCTGCATGTTCCACTCGTCATCCGGTTCCCTGGAAAGAAGGATGCGGGTAAAAGAGAAGCTCGCCTTATCAGTTCGATCGACTTTGCACCAACAGTGTTGTCGTTGGCTGGAATTAAACCTCCTTCTTATATGCAGGGCAAAGCATTCCTGGGTAAATACAAAGATGATAAACCCCATCAATACATCTATGCGGCTCGTGACCGGATGGACTCTGAATATGAAAGAGTAAGAGCAGTCCGTGATACTCAATATAAATACATTAGAAATTTTCGTCCAGAGCTTCCACTATATCAAAACGTTGAATTCAGGCTTCAGCAGGATATGATGAAGGAAATGCTTGCGATGAGGGACAAGGGTGAATTGAATGAAGTTCAAATGAAATGGTTTGTACCAAATAAACCTGCAGAAGAATTATACGATGTTCGAAGCGATCCATACGAACTCAACAATCTTGCAACTGATCCCAAGCAACAAGCGACATTGATTCGCTTAAGAAAAGAAATGGATCGATGGCTTGTGCAAGTTAACGACCTTGGAGCGACTGACGAAAAACAACTGATTTCAAAAATGTGGCAGGGCGGCGACCATCCGCCATCAACGGCTGATGTTGTTATTAAAGCAACTAAAGACAACCTGGTAACTCTATCGTGCGAAACAAAAGGTGCATCGATTGGCTATAAGGTAGTTGGCGATGGGGAAGCGGAGCCGGCATCATGGTCTGTTTATACTAAACCAATAAAGCTTTCGAAGGGGCAAACAGTAAAGGCAGTCGCACAACGGATTGGATTTGACAAGAGCAAGGAGAGTACGATAAAAATGTAGATAGGATGTTGGATGTTTTCCTGGTTTGTTTTTCGTAGGTCCTTGCGCAATTTTTTTCACCGCAGGGACGCAGGGAGCGCCAAGTTCCGCAGGGAATTAACCCGAAATATTTTTTTATTGTTGGGATTACTCTGCGAAACCCCGCGTCCTTTGCGTCCCTGCGGTGAAAATTCGGCGCACACACTCGGCCAATAGTACACATTCACACCCTAACACTCACCCACACAATAACTCCTAACTTCTAACTTCTAACTCCTAATGACGCCATCGCCATCCTCTTTCAGAACAGCAATCTTAATCGTTGCCATCATAGCCACATGTCAATTTTCACTCCATGGCCAGGTTATAACCATCCCAATCGAAACAAACGATCACGCCATAGTCCTTCAAACTGATAAGAACAACCTACTGCGCACAGTCTATTTCGGAAAGAGACTGAATTCCTCCACTGAGTATGCCGCCTCATCAAAGGTTAACCGCCTTGATGACGAGAATATCGGAATACACAACGCCGTCTACACCAGCGCAGGCACCTGGAACCTTGCAGAACCGGCAATTCAGGTAAAACATAATGACGGGAACACATCTTTGGAGTTGAAGTATGCCAGTCACAGCCAGGAACAACCGGATGCCAACACTACCCTTACTCGAATCATATTAAAAGACAACGTCTATCCGTTCCAGGCCACTCTATATTATAAGGTGTGGAAGAACGAAAACGTGATTGAACAATGGACTGAGTTACAGCATACAGAGAAGAAGCCGGTACTGATGCAGAAATATGCTTCAGCGAACTTATATTTTGCAGATCGCGACTTGTACCTGAGAACATTTCACGGTCTTTGGGCAAAAGAAATGCAGCCAGTTGAGACGAAATTGGAACGTGGGATAAGATCCATCGACACAAAACTCGGTGCACGTGCAATGTTATTACAATCTTCGAGCTTTATGTTAGGATTTGATCAGCCTGCACAGGAAAACGAAGGCGAGGTTCTTCTCGGCCAGATTGCCTGGAGTGGAAATTTTAAAATCGAATTCGATGTAGATCCTTACGAAAACCTTAGACTAATTGCAGGTATCAATCCTTTTGCATCCGAGTATTCCCTTGCCCCAAATCAGGTATTCAAAACACCTTCGTTCATCTATGCGCTGTCGGATAGCGGTACCGGTAAGGCAAGCCGGAATTTACATTCGTGGGCTCGCAAATACCGTGTGCTGGACGGCGAAGGTCAGCGTCTAACACTCCTTAATAATTGGGAGGCAACGTATTTCGACTTCGATGAGAACAAAATTACAGCCTTGTACAAAGACGCCAAAAATCTCGGCGTAGATCTCTTCTTGTTAGACGACGGATGGTTCGGAAACAAATATCCCCGCAACGGTGACACTGCTGGCCTGGGTGACTGGCAGGAAAACACAAAGAAACTCCCGCACGGAATTGGTTATCTCGTTCAGGAGGCAAAGAAAGAAGGAGTGAAGTTCGGCATATGGATCGAACCCGAAATGGTGAATCCAAAAAGCGAACTTTATGAAAAGCATATCGATTGGGTAATACGTCAACCGGAAAGGCCCGAAGTCTACTATCGCAATCAGCTTGTGCTTGACCTGTCGAATCCTGAAGTGCAGGATTTTGTCTTCGGAGTGGTCGATAACTTGTTCACCAAAAATCCGGAGCTGGCGTTTATCAAATGGGATTGCAATGCCGTCATCTTCAATGCTTATTCAGCATACTTAAACAAGAAACAGATACCGCAATCACACCTTTATGTGGAGTATGTTAATGGACTATATAAAGTATTGCAGCGTCTGAGAGCGAAGTATCCAAAAGTGCCGATGATGCTATGCTCAGGCGGGGGTGGGAGAGGAGACTACGAACTGTTGAAATATTTTACGGAGTTCTGGCCTAGTGATGACACGGAACCAGTGGAACGTATTTTCATGCAGTGGGACTATTCCTACTTCTTTCCGTCAATAGTAACTGATAATCACGTTACCGATTGGGGTAAACAACCCTTGAAGTTCAGAACGGATGTGGCGAGTATGGGTAAGCTGGGTTTTGATATTGTTGCCAGTCATCTTAGTGAGGAGGACATCCGTTTTGCAAAAGAGGCGGTCGCCAACTATCACTCGTTCAAAAACATTGTCTGGCACGGCGACTTGTATCGCCTTGTTAATCCTCACGAAAATCCCATTGCAGCGCTGATGTATGTTGACGGATCTAAAAGTAAGGCGGTGGTTTTCAATTATCTCGTCGATAATCGTCAACGTCTCACGGAAACGAACAAGTCCGTGAAATTGTCCGGACTGGATCCTTCGAAAAAATATACGGTCAAAGAAACCAACATTTATCCGGGTCGCAAATCTCCCATCGACCCGGCGGCAATTTATTCCGGGGATTTTTTAATGAAAGTCGGGATCAATCCGGAAATTAGTCTTTGGAGGACAAGTGTTGTCCTTGAGGTGAACGAATTGAAATAACATTTAAGACATCTCTAAATAATAGTGTGATCCTGACATTTAAAATCTTTAAAATTTTCCCAGCCTGATGAACCGCCACTCATCGTCGTTTCAAGCGTCCCGTCGCCCGGAGACAATAAAAATTCCATGTAAATCGAACTTTGTGACTACGGAATCGGGTTTGAAAGAGAATTCGAGCAAAAGATTTTCGAAACCCTTTCCCATCGCCGTGCGAAAAATTGCGGAGAGGCATCACGGATTTATTTTGCGAAGATTCCGAAGGATTCCTTTGGTCCGAAGGACTCCTTTGGAGAGAGAATTGCAGGGCAAGGTGCTATGTCTACGCCTGCTACCAGAGTAATTGGCCATTAAAACCCAAAACTTTTGACCATGAAAATTCTGTTGATCGATGATGACTCTGACGATAGAGCATTGTTCTGCGAAGTTGTTCAGGAGATCTCACCAGAAACGATCTGTGCGACGGAAAGCGACGGCGAGAAAGCTTTGTCAGACCTCTTAGATCCGTCATTCACGCTACCTGATTTAATCTTTATGGACATTAACATGCCGAGGATCAGTGGTTGGGATTGTCTCACCACAATCAAAGGTCTAGAAAAAACGAAAAACATTCCGGTGGTTATGTTCTCCACTTCTTCCCGCGACAGAGATATTGATAGCGCATCACGTTACGGCGCAATAGGTCTCTTAACAAAATCCGGAGATTATCGTGAATTGAAACGCTCCATCACGGACGTTATTAATTCAATGAAAGACAATAACACACCGTTGGTCGGCTTTTCGGGCTATTCACTTTAATCACGGAGAGATCTTTCTTTGTTTGCCAGTACCGGTAGCGTTGCTCTCTACCTCGTTCTCGAGGGCCTTGACCTCGGTCTTTTCTTTTTTAATGCCTGTTCGCAACAAGCCAAAGAGGCTCATGTAAATATTTGCGACCCACACCAATGCAAAGCCACCGATAATATAGCCACGCCAGTCATTGATCAATAAGGTGTAATCAGTTAACACTATGAATAAAGCTGTAACATAGTGGCTGAAGCAATACTCGCAGGTGAAAAGGTAAAAAAACTTTCTCTTAAACATAGTGCGTCCATTCTTGCTTTTATCAATACAATACTCGCGCGGTTCTCTGAATACTTCTTCCTGTGTGACCGTCCACGCAACACAGGCGATTGGTATAGCCAGAATGAACAACCAAGCTATTTGAGTTTGAATCGACATAGAAAATTTACGAATAATTAAAATGGGTCGGACCCGGTATTAGGTCCCATGAAGCCACCCCAGTATTCCCCCGAAGGCTTCAGATGCGCATTGGTCTCTGGCCAATGATCTTTGTCGAAGCCTGGAGCATTCTGCAATGTCTCTTTATTCTGATTCAGAATGAATCTTTCATTTGCCGGATCGACGGTTAGCAACGGATATGGAATAGCGAAAAACTTTTCACCTATCCCCAGAAATCCTCCCAACTCGACAACAATGTATTCGATCCTTCCACCGTCGAGATCGAGCATGATATCCTTTATGGTTCCGAGTCGTTCTTCGGCGTGATTGTAAACTTTATCTCCGATGACAGAAGATGCAGTGAGAAACCGTAACGGAGTATTTGCTTTGGATCCTTCGTGGTTTTCCCCCGTGAAATTGTCTTTATCAAACTTGCTCATAGTGATCTATTTTTTATCAGGAATGGCAAAAGTGATACCATGCTGCTATGAGAACGCTGTAAATGAAAACTGCAAACGCTCGGGTCTCAAATTACCCAAGGTGTTGACTTAATTACTCAGGGAAAGCCGTCATCCGTTATCCGCGTGCCCGTCCGAAGCGTCTCGCGTAGGCGGGTTATCCGTTAATCGTTGGCCAGATGACTGCAAGACGATAGTTTGCATTTCATTGTAAACCAAATTCTGACAATTTCTCCGGCTTATTTCGACGATTAGCTATTAACGGAAGATACCCCTTCCCCGCTCTTCAGTCCCGGCCAAATGAGTGCCTCGACTTTTTTAGCGCCCGCCCGAACGATCCGAGTTCAATTATTTTGAATAAGGTAGCTATCGTCCGGATCGGGCGGGCGATTAAAACAATCGGGGTACGCCATTGCAAGTTTCCCGCGCCCTGCGGCATTCGATCCCGATAATTATCGGGAGACATTCGAAATTCAAACCCGGAATGTTGCAATTTTGGAACAAAACCCTAAACCTTCCGCTTACGGTATTTACCTATTACCGTTTAACGCTCTTCCTTCCGCTCTTCAGTCCTGTCTTCAGCTTCACCATCGTCTCGCGAACGGCAACTTTCGGAAGAGTGGCTGAATTGTTTTTAAGATATTCCTCTAACTGTTGTCGGTACTTCTTTACCATACTTCTAAGTACCCATGAAATTGCTCTGGTTATCAGAATCTCTTTCTCGTTTTTTAATCGATCGACAACGACCAATGCATGGTCTGCAAGTCGCTCATCGTCGACGTTGCTTAGCGGTGAACAGAATAGCACCAGTGATGCGCGTCGCTTGTTAATGTTTTTGCTCTTTGAAAATTTGTTGATAAGCGATTTCCAGGTTTTCCATTGCCTTGTGATTTCAGTGATCGTGTATTTACCCGTGCAGACTGAGTCTATCTCGGCCCATCCTTCAAGATGATCAAGCCATTTGTCAAACAGTTTTGGATCGAACGTGCGTTGCTCTTTGGTTGACGCATCCAGAACGATACCTGCCATACATTTTTCCGTAGATGAGGGTGCCTTGATGAGACTGTCGATGACGGCTGCGAATTCTTTCGCCTTAAGATGCCGATGTTCACGCATCCATTCTTTTGCGATTTGTCGTAGCACAGGTGCGTTGATCGCGTAACGCGGATGACTGTTTCCTAAATAACTATCCAAGAAAGTGTGTTGTGTCGCGCGCCCGGCGCGTTGTTGTATCAATTGCAGGATATTGTTGTGATGATCGGTCTTCATGAGTTTTTGAATTTCTCTAATATTTTTGAATCGTCCATGCTATGCGGACAGTAATACCTCCCAGCGAAACCTCTGCCCCGAGTCCTAGCGTCTCTGCGGTGGAAAAAGTTGTTTACTCTCAAACCTCCGAAGCAAGAAAACACTCCCGCCTTCGCTCTGAGGCAGAGCTTCGGCGGGCAAGCCTGCCTCATTCCTCATTCCTCATTTCCAATCCCTCCTCACTTTGCTCAAACTTTGCTCAACTTTTGGAAGCCCTAATCCGCTCCATTCGCCCATCTTAACACGACCATGGAAAAATTGCTTATAGCAGGCCGGGTAATGTACGCGTTAGGGATGGCGGGTCTCGGCCTGCAGCAATTCTTTTATCCTGGGTTCAGACCTGTATTTGTTCCGGGTTGGTCTGAATTGTTGCCCACGCCGCTGGTCTACCTCTTCGGCATTGCCTTGATCATTGCCAGCGGGTGTATTCTTTTCAAATTTCACGCGAAGTCTGCGTTACTAATTTTAGCACTTGTTTTTCTTTTATTCGCACTGCTTTTGCATGTCCCTTTCAACCTAAGCAACGATTTGATAAGTCCAGGAGCATGGACTAACGCGTTAAAAATCCTTGCCTTTTCTGGTGGCGCCTTGATCCTTGCAGAGTCATTTGACGATGATGAATCCGAAAAACCTTCTGGACTTAACCGTGCGCTAGGAAGGTTGATACCGGCCGGAAGGTTCTTCTTCGGAATTATGCTGATCGTTTTCGGTATCGACCATTTCCTTTACGCTGAATTTGTCAAAACTCTGGTACCGGACTGGATTGGAGGTCATTTATTCTGGACGTATTTCGCGGCAATCGCTTTAATCGGGTCAGGGGTGTCGCTTATTACGAAAATAAAGATCGGCCTCGTTTCTCTGCTAATGGGTATAATGATCTTTGCATGGTTTCTTATCCTTCACATTCCAAGGGGTATCGCTATGCCTGACGTTGACAACGGCAACGAGATCACAAGTGTCTTTCAGGCGCTTGCTTTTAGTGGTGTTGGGTTTGTGCTTGCGTACCTCTATAGTCAGCCTATACGACGAACAACTTGAATATTGAATATTGATTTATTGAATATTGTTTATTCATTGCTCGTTGCTCATTGCTCACTGCTGATTGCTCACTGCTCACTGCTCACTGCCAAGTTTGTGCCCAGACTTTTTTAAGCACAGAGAACACGGAGGAAAATACCCACAGAGGACACAGAAATATTCAAGATAGAGTTGTGGATATCGGTTGATCGTGTGGCCAGATTTTTTTAAGCGCAAAAAGCGCAAAATCAAATGCACGCAAAATCCGCAAAAAAATACAAGGATTTCGGTTACAGATGCTGGAGCCTTTGACAAGCTAACGTATTTCTCTTTTTGCGCCTTTCTGCGTGCATTCTTTTGCGTTTTTTGCGCTTAAGACTTCGAGGTACGCATCATTCATCATTCTTCCCACCTTTGCACTGAGGCAGTGCTTCGGCGGGCAAAGCATTCCTCACGCCACTGCCGATGCATTAGGCTTGACATCATAATACCTATACGCGCTTATCGCAATAGGTATTCCTAATACTGCTCCAAGAATACTCCATCCTACAATAGCTCTTGAAAAAACGAAAGGATTGTCCGGTAATGCACTTAAAGGTAGCACAATGAATGTCATGCATGCTCCTACAAAGTACCCGTAGAAAAATCCCACGACGTATTTATTGAACTGAAGAAATTTGAGCTTTGGGAGCGCAACGAAGAAAACAAGAGTCCACCATGTGGCGATAAAGAAGTGAAACAATAGTCCCAACAAGGCTATTCCTACTCCGCCCTTCATTGAGCTTTCAAGCCCAAGTGCTCCACCAGCAATGTATTGAAACACCTTCGTCGGAAAATTTCCCGATTGAATCCAAACATGAATGTGGGCAGCCATTATATCCGTAACCCCTACGAACAATCCGGTTAGCAGCACGGTCTTAAAGAATGGTTTCATATAATTTTCTTTTCTCGAAAATTATTGTCTTCCATCGATCTGGCCATTTCAAAACCGATTCAAAAACCCTTCAAAGGAGAGGTTGCTGGTCTCAGCCCCCTTAGTAACCGTCATCCTGAGCTGTGGTTTGTAGTCAATGAAACGCATGGGGTATTACTTCTAAGAAAACATCGCAATGAGTTTTGGTTACTGCGAAGGATCCGTTTTTCTTTTGAATCCGTCATCCTGAGCTGTGGTCTGGTGTAATTGTAACGGATTGAAGAATCTTTCCAAGACAACAACTCAACGAAGTTTGGTTACTGCGAAGGATCTTTGTCCGAATAACATGCACTCTATTAATTGATACAGCCTCAGCTGACAAAGATCCTTCGGTGTGTGCGGTCGTCTTGTTGATGTCGACTATTCGATGCGAACCCAATGCGTTGTTAGGCCTCCATACCACACCTCAGGATGACGGTTTTTTTGGGATGACAATTTCAAGAGAGATCCTCTACACCCTATCCCTTTCTCACATCGGTGCAGAAAAATCATTCGCGTACACGACACTTCCATCCAGCCCCTTCAATTCCACGAAATCGATTTCCGGCAACCCATTAGAAATAAAAGCTATGCCCGTTAAATATCCAACGTCCTGTTTGTATGATGTTTCTAAAACAACTTTGCCGTTAAAAGATAGGGTGACGTGCCGGTCCTTTACAATCCATTCAACATCTACCCATTCCGTCAGATCGTAACCCAACGCTGATAGATCGTTATTCTTTCCACTCATGAAGTTTTCCCCGAACTCTGCCATTGCTTCACTAGCGCAACCTTTAGTCGTGCTCTGAAAAAAATTAAAATAACGCTGCGTCCAAACCTCCACCATCAAGGTGGGGCAAAAATTATTCCGCACCTCGTGCATCTTTACTCGCGTTTTGAAACTGTAATTGTCGCTCTTCACATGAAGGTCTGCGGGAAACAGCGTGTACACGTATTTCTTTTCCTTGCTCTTATCGATCTGATTGGCTACAAGGTCGTTTTCGTTTAAAGCCATTACACCATTGTTAACCAATGATAATGTTGGCTTTATGTATTCCGGATTGCTTCTTGGTTTTGGTTCGATCGCGAAGATAAACCATCCATCAGAGGGAATGCTAACATCAACTGTTTTGATTATGGAATCATTTGCGATCAGCTTAGCCAAATGATATCCCGGCTCATAATAGATGTCTGTAAGTGTGTACTTATTTTTATGAATGCGCACGCGACGATTAACATCCCATGACTGCTGAATAAAAAAACTATCGGCTTTTACATCATCGATGTTGTAATGAAAGATGACGGTGTTTGGGATTTCGTTCGATGTTGTTTTTTCCGCTGAGAACGTGGCCTTATCGTAGTTGCCTGGCGAGTTGCCGGGCGCATAGCGGATGAAGAGAACGGCTATGATCACACTTAAGGCCCCAAGAGAAATTGC
>Ga0111538_10009511_pt1 | contig 12973 bp, 16 predicted proteins | sample SoiMethybrSBSTD1_FD_79669 | JGI IMG/M metagenome (GOLD analysis project Ga0111538, IMG submission 79669) | Bulk soil microbial communities from a Populus tree surrounding site in Tennessee, USA - Soil MetaG P. TD hybrid SBSTD1 (version 2)... | ecosystem: Environmental > Terrestrial > Soil >...
AATGCAGCGGGAACAGGTCATCGTCGTCGGCGGCGCCAATTCCGCCGGCCAGGCAGCAATGCACCTGGCCGAACATGCGGACAACGTCGCACTGCTTCTGCGAGGCACCGATCGCTCGAGCAAGATGTCGGCGTACCTGGTCGACCGCATCAACGCCCAACCCAACGTGCAGGTTCGGCCGGGGACCACGATCACCAAGCTGCTCGGCGATCGAACCATCTCCGCGATCAAGGCGCGCACCGCGGATGGATCCGACGTCGAGATCCCCGCAGCACGCGTCTTCATCTGTGTCGGTGGCGCCGCCGACACCGGATGGGCCGAAGGGACGCCACTCATTCGTGACCAGGACGGGCTCTTCCTCACCGGCAACGACCTGTCCCCCGAGTTGCTCGAGGGCATCTGGCCACTGGACCGGCGGCCGTTCGACCTGGAGACGAGCGTCCCCGGCTTCTTCGCCATCGGTGACGTCCGGCGAGGGTCGATCAAGCGCGTTGCCTCAGCGGTGGGTGAGGGAGCGCTTGCGGTCAGCGATGTTCACCGGTTCCTGGCTTCCCGAAAGGGACAGAGCTGACCGGCAGCCCAGACGTCACGGCGCACGGCGCGCACCCGCTCCCTCGGCTTCCCGATGTTGACGCAACAGCTCGAACGCGAGGGAGCCGGGTGGTGCGGCCGCTTCCGACCGGATCGCATGGGCGACGATGGCGTCCGCAACGGAGCGGTCTCCGGCCGGTCTCGGATACGCATGGACGATCTCTCGTCGCGCAGCCTCGGACACGGCGTCGGTGAATCTGCCAGCGTCGATGAAGACTCCATGGAGCGTGAGGTAAGTGAGCAGGCCTCGCCGGTGAGCGATCCCGAGCGAGGAGTGGAGTGCGATTGCCTCCCACACCCGGTCGATCTCGGGTGCCGCGATGCCCTGATGGCGAAGGACAGCTGCAGCCAGGTCGGCGCCCTCCACCTCGAATCGAGCCTCACCCGACGCTTGTTCTCCCAGGCCGAGATCGTGCATGACCGTGGCGGCGAAGAGCAGGTCCTCCTCGTACTCCGCATCCTGCAGGGAGCCCTCCTCGTCGGCCAACAGGCGGGCGAAGAGAAAACTGCGGATGCTGTGATCCAGGATCGACCTGCTCAAGGAGTCGCGAGCGATGGCGAGGCTCGCCTCCGCGAGCGTCCCCCGGGGGAGCAGGAGGAGTTCGCTCATCGTGCCAACCTAGGGAGGTCGCGACGCGGCCACCAGTGACCCGAGAGCCATTCATCGCTATCCCCGGGCCAACCCGAGTCCGAGCCTCTGCTGAGTGCAGGCCACACTGCCCCCAAAGGAGCGGCGAGAGGCGTCGGTCTCGACGAGCTGGTGAGCTTCGCGCAGCTGCAGGGCGTTGATGGGGCGGCACCTGGTAGCGGTGCTGCAGATCCGCGCTACCCGGACAGCCCCTGTCGTGCGAACTCGACGGCCTCGGCGAGCAGGCTCTCCCACAGCTCCCGGTCGATGGTGGGGATCGAGACCCACTCACGAAAGATCCTGCCGGCGGGGGCGAAGGGGTCGCCGTGGCCGTCCTCGACGAGCTCGGTGACCCGTTCGCGACGCAGCTTCACGACCAGGCTGTTGGTCTTGTCGTCGTAGGAAGCGAGAAACCTTCCGGCCAGCCGGACACAGGGGTAGCCCATCATGGTGGCCCGGCCGATGGCCGGGTCGTAGAGCAGATCGTCGGTGAGCTCGTCGTAGAGATGGCGGGCGTCGTCCCCGCCGGGCTGATCCGACGGGGACGTGCCCTTGGTGTCTGGCGCCATCAGGCCGCTGGCGGGGTGAAGACGCCGAACTGGTTGCCCGACGGGTCGCGCAGGTAAGCGAATGTCGGGGCGCCCGGGCCGGGGTCGAGGTGCTTGCTCACCACTGAGCCGCCGAGCTGCTCGGCGTCGGCGCAGGTGGCCTCGACATCGGAGACGAGGATGTAGAAGACGGCGTGGTCGGGCACCTGTCCGCCGGTGCCGAAGATGCCGCCCATCGGTCCCTCGGCGCCCGAGGCCTTGATGTTGCGGTAGTCCATGCCGCCGGAGGCCGCGGGCTCGTCGGACTCGAAACTCCAGTCGAAGAGGCTGCCGTAGAACTTCTGGGCGCTGTCGGGATCGCTGGTGGCGACCTCGAACCAGGCGAGGGTGCCGGGGCTCGGGTTGGTCATGGGAATCTCCTTCTGCTGCGGGTCACCCGCCGGAGCGGCGGGATGCACCCACGCTCTCGGGATCTCGCGACAGCCCTATGTCGGAGTTTGTCGGCCGATCCCTGGGAAGAAGTGCCGACTCCGGCAGCCTGGTCTCGTGGCCCTCGGCCACGGGCTCCGCGACCTCCCGGTTTGGTCGTGGGGTCGACGGCGTCGGCTCGGCTCGGGTGATCCGATCCATGCGGAACACTCGCTCGTCTCCTCTCAGGTGGCACCAGGCGGTGAGGTAGGAACCATTGGGCCCGACCACGACATGCTGGGGCTCGACCTCGCGTTCGGTCTCGACGCCGCCGACATCGATGTACCGGATGCGGAGCATGTGGTTGTCCCGCACGGCTCGCCAGACGATCTCGGCGATGCCGGCGTCCGGGGCGGGGACGGGTTGGACGAGAAGCCTGACCTTCTCGGCGGTCGCGCGCGCCTCCTGGCGGGCTCGCTCGGGCATCGCCGCCACGATCTTTTGCATGGCGGTGCGGGCGTCACGTGTGAACAGCACGTGCTCGCTCTGGCTCAACGCCACGGCGACCGCCGCGACCTCGCGTGGCGTGAAGTTGAGAGGCGGCAGGCTCATCGAGCGGTCGAGCGTGTAACCCCCGGTGCGCCCCTGCTTCGTCGCCAATGGGACGCCCGCCTGCCCCAGCGCGCTCAGGTCGCGCTCGATCGTCCTGACGCTGACCTCGAAGTGCTCGGCCAGCCGCCCGGCCGTGCGCCCCCTCCGCCCCGCGGCACGCAACTCCTCGACCAGGGCGTAGAGGCGGTCGATTCGGTTCATGCTCGGAGCGTAGGGGTGGGCAGGGACAATACTGAGATCTCTTCCCCGGACTGTCCTGATCAGCGCCGTGTCATTCGTCATCAGGACAGAGCGGGATGGTCCCGCGCAAACGAGGAGTCCGCATGAACCAGTACCTGCTGTCGGTGTACGACGTCGAGGGAGAAGCGGCCGGGGCGCCCTCCACCCCCGAGGAGATGCAGGCCTTCATGGGCCGGGTGATCGCCCTGGAGGAGGAGATGGACCGCGCCGGCGCGTTCGAGTTCGGCGGCGCACTTCATGGCCCGGACGCGGCGACCGTGGTGCGAGGTGGCACCAGCCTCGACAAGGTGACGACGGACGGGCCGTTCGTGGAGGCCAAGGAGCACATCGGCGGCTTCTACATCATCAACGCCGACGACCTCGACGAGGCCCTGGCTTGGGCGAAGAAGGTCGTCGAGGCGATCAACCATGACATCGAGGTGCGGCCCTTCCGGGCGACCGGGCGCCTACAGAATGGGCACGGCCACTGACGGACTGCCGCATGGACGACGTCGAGCACGCGTTCCGCGAGGCCCACAGCCAGGCGGTGGCGACCTTGATCCGGCTGTTCGGTGACATCACGCTCGCCGAGGACGCGGTTCAGGACGCCTTTGCGGCGGCCATGCAACGGTGGCCCGAGGACGGCGTCCCGGACAACCCCGCCGGCTGGATCGTCACCACCGCGCGCAACCGGGCTCTCGACGTCGTTCGACGTAGCAGACGCGGACGCGAGCTCACCGAGCAGATCGCGGCCGAGCGGCTACGCGCCGAGACCACCCCCGGCCCTGAGGATCCCCAGCCTCTGCAGGACGACCAGTTGCGGCTCGTCTTCACCTGTTGTCACCCCGCCATCCGCGTCGAACACCAGGTGGCACTGACCCTCCGGCTCATCGCGGGACTCACCCCCGCGGAAGTGGCCTCAGCGTTCCTGGTCACCGAGGACACCATGGCGAGGCGACTGGTGCGCGCCAAGTACAAGATCAAGTCGGCCCACATCCCCTACCGAGTTCCTGACGAGGACGAGCTGCCAGAACGTCTGCGTGCGGTGCTCTCGGTGCTGTACCTGATCTACAACGCCGGCGCCGACGACGTACGGCGCCGCCACCTCAGGGCCGAGGCCATCAGGCTGACACGGCTGCTCGTGACGCTCATACCCCACGAGCCCGAGGCCTGGGGCCTGCTGGCTCTCGTGCTCCTGAGTGACGCAAGGATGCCGGCCCGGGGCGATGGAGCAAACGTCGTACTGATCAAGGACCAGGACCGGTCACTCTGGGATCGCACACTGATCTCCGACGGGCAGGCTCTCGTGCTCGCCTGCCTACGGCGGCGCCGGCTCGGGCCGTTCCAGCTGCAGGCGGCCATCCAGGCTCTCCACTGCGCCGCCCTCCGATACGAAGACACGGACTGGGCTGCGATCGTCCGGTTCTACGACCGGCTGATCGCGATCATGCCGACACCGGTCGTGGCGCTGAACAGGGCCATCGCTGTGGCCGAGACCGAGGGGCCGGAGACCGGCCTTGCGCTGCTCGACGACATCGCCCAGGAGCTGGACGGCTACCACCTGCTCCATGCCGCGCGCGGATCGTTCCTCGAAAGGCTCGGTCGGCCTCGCGAGGCAGCGGACGCCTACGACCGCGCAGCCACCTTGGCCCGTACCGACACCGAGATCTCCTTCCTCAATCGGCGGAGCGCCGAACTCACCGGAGACACTCCCGAACGGCAGACCAGCGGGCGGCGTCAAGCGCCCTGAGGACTTGGCCTGCGCCTCGCTCGTCACGCGCTTCGTTGCTCGATCCAGGCCCGGACCAGCCCGTGGATCGCTGGGGTCTTCTCGGCTAGGTCATCGTGGTCGAGCACCTTGAGTGATCGTGAGGTGGCCCCGTCACCGTCGAGGATCCCCGATGGGTCGGGCAGCGAGGCCCCGGTGTGGAACATGAGCGAGACGTGCTTCTTGGCCTTGGGGAAGAACGAGGCGATGTTGCCCTGGTAGGTGAAGGTGGGCGCCTGCCACTTGATGCACTCACCCACACGAGGATCCGCCCCCAGCATGACATCGCGGACGGCGAGTACCAGCTCTTTCTGGGGGTTGTCGTAGCTGTCGAACCACGCATCGACGTCGGAGTCGTGGTGCACCATCCGGTCAGCCTCACGCTGTGCCGGGCTGCGCACAAGAGCGGCGCGGCCGCCACGATGGGTCAGGCGTCAGGTGACCGGGTAGAGCGTCACCTGACAGCTGACTCCCGACTCGAGGCGCTCGGCCAGGCGCACTTGCTTCTTGATGGGGAGCAGGAGAGAGCCGCTGCTCGAGTCCGGGAAGAGTGAGGTCTGCCAGAGGGTTTCTCCGATACGGGCCTGAACACGTACGCTCCCGAAGCCGTGGCGAGGTCCCACTTCGGCCAGCACGTCGTCCACGACGTCGAGGGGCAGGGTGATGAAGTGCCAGGATCCCGGACCGCCGGGGTCGTGCTCCCACAGGTCGCCGCTGAACCTGTGCCCTGCCATGCCGACATGGTGGCAGTCAGCCTGCGGGCGCATGCCTGCACGGCGCGCATGTGTGTCACGGTGGACGGGTGTTTCGCCTGCTGACGCCCTCATGGAGTACCTGCAGCGGGCCCCTGAAGGAATTTCGGTTCACCGTTCACGGAGTGCGCTGGGGCGGCTTCACCAGCTCACGCCCGCTGCCTAGATCCCAGGCGCGGAACTCCCCAGATGCTGCGCCCACCACTCAGGCACCGACCCCAGGACGACGTCGACTCTCTGGCCCAGGCGAGGGCCTTGTTGGCGGGGGAGTCCTACACCAGGGTACGGACGTGATCGAGGGCGTGGACACGCCCCCGACCCGGCGCACCAGACTGACGGCGCCGTGGACTATCGGCGCTTCGTCGCGACGAGACGCTAGGGCGCCACGTCCGGGCTGACAGATGCGGCAGCCGGGTGCAGGTGCATGTCTCCCGTTCCGCCGCCAGATCACGCGGTCCGGCTCATATGCGTCCCCCGCACCAAGAGCGCTCCGTGCCCTTCACCCCGCATGGCCCTGGCTCAGTAGAGCGCTCGGAAGTCGTCTGCAATTGCGACGAAGGACAGGACGGGGATGGTCAGGAAAGCGGCCCGCACCGTGTTGGTGCCCAGCACTGACGCACTCAAAGGGGCCAGGAAGTGTCGACGGATGGGCAGCAGAACCGCGACGACAACGGCCACGACCAGGAACGCGGGGACGCTGAACGGGACCACGATGAGCAACACGACCGGCGCCACCAGGCGACGTAGCTCTCCGCGCGCGGCCCATGTGTCGACGGTCGCTTCGCGGTCGATGGCAAGCATCAAGGCGACTCCCGCAACGAACGGGAGCACGGTGAACAGGGCAACCGCCAACCACGTCGGACCGAGCACCTGGAAGTCCACACCATCCGGAATGATCACCATCGAACCCACCAGCGCGGCCGCGGTCAGCCCGACCGTGAACAGCCCAAACCACCGGGGCCCGACCAGCCAGGGAGCCACCGCGACACAGGCTGCAGCTCCGATGATGCCGAGCGCACCGCCGAGGTTCAACAAGTTGTAGGTGTTGAGCAACGTGAACTGACCAATCGTGAAGCCGTCGTCGGACTCGAGACCAATAACATCGTCCGATGAGGTGAGCCTCAGCAGGAACATGACGAAGCGGCTGCCACCGCCGATCACGACGATGCCGACCGGGACACCGGCCACGACGATGATCCGAAGCAGCTCGGCGAGTTCCTGCGCATACGTCGGATGCTCGCCCGACCGGCGCCCGTGAACGATGACAGGGTTCATGCATCCATTACGTCAACCCACGGCCAGTCGGTCAATCGTTCATGGGGCGGCTTCGAGCAAGGATTCATGGCCGACATGCGGCGGTAAGACGCACCAGGGAGGCCCGGCGGTATCGCGCAGAACTGCAGGACTTGCGGGTCGTGTGTCTCTAGTGTCGATGCCCGAGGTCAGCCTGTCCGGGTCGCAGGAGTCCGGATTCGTAGGCGAGGACGACGGCCTGGACTCGGTCGCGGAGTCCGAGCTTCTGCAGTACGCGGGACACGTGTGTCTTCACGGTGGCGTCGCCGACGTACAGTTCGTCGGCGATCTCGGTGTTCGATAGGCCCCGCGCGAGGAGCCGGAGGACGTCGAGCTCGCGTGGGCTGAGCGCCGTCAGCTGGGTTGGGTGTGTTGAGATCGGCGGACGATGGGCGAAGTCTTCGATGAGGCGTCTGGTGATCGAGGGCGCGAGGAGCGAGTCTCCGGCGGCCACCACCCGGATGCCGGTGAGCAGTTGATCGGCGGGGGCGTCCTTGAGGAGGAATCCGCTGGCCCCGGCTCGTAAGGCGGTGTAGACGTACTCGTCGAGGTCGAAGGTCGTGAGGATGAGCACCTTGGCCGGCGGGGCGACTTGTTGGGTGGCCGCGATCCCGTCCAGCCGGGGCATGCGGATGTCCATGAGCACGACGTTTGGGTGCAGACGCTGACTCGCCTGGACCGCCTCGACCCCGTCACCGGCTTCCCCGACGACTTCGAGGTCAGCCTCGGACTCGATGATCTTGCGGAACCCGGTGCGGACGAGTGCCTGATCGTCGGCGATCAATACGCTGATGCTCATGCCGGTATCCGTGCGCGAACGGTGAAGCCGGTTCCACCGTTCGGCCCCGTCTCGACGTCGCCGCCGACGAGTGCGGCGCGTTCACGCATCCCGACCAGCCCATGACCGCCAATGCTGTTGTCTCGGCAACCTCGGCCGTCATCGGTGATCTCCAGCTCGATCCCATCCGGGTTGTAGCGCACGATGACGTGTGCGGTCGCGGGGCCTGCATGCTTGAGCGCGTTGGTGAGCGCTTCCTGCACGATGCGGTATGCCGACAGGTCGACGCCGGGCGGCAGTGGCTTCACGGCGCCCTGGATCTGGAGCGCGACCGGCAGGCCGGCCTCGCGGACCCGGTCGGCCAGCTCGTCGAGATGGGCCAGTCCGGGTCGCGGCGCCAAGGCGAGCGGTTCGTCCTCGTGACGCAGCATGCCCAGGAGTCGTCGCATCTCGACCAGCGCCTGCCGGCCGGTGATCTCGATCGAGTCCAAGGCTTCCCGCGCCGAAGACTGATCTCCGTGCAACACCCGCTGACCGGCCTGCGCCTGGACGACGATCACGCTCATCGCGTGCGCTACGACATCGTGCAGCTCACGCCCGATCCGGAGCCGCTCCTCGGCAATGGCCAGCCTGGCTTGTTGCTCGCGCTCGCGTTCGAGCCGCTCCGCGCGGCGAGCCAGCACAGCCAGCTGGATCTGTTGCCCACGAAGCGCAAAACCCAGGCCGTAGGCGGCACCCAGCATGAACCAACCCGGCACCGTGTCTTCCAACCTGGCGGTTCTCGAGATGAGCCCGTGCAGGTCACCGCCCACGATGACCAGCCCGCCAAGGATGCCCGCCACGATCGCACGCCGTCGTTCCGCGTGCGCACCGAGGGAGTAGAAGATGACCAGCAGGGCGATCCAGTCCTGCATGGGCGGCTGATCGGACCGCTGCTCGTCGATGAGACTCACCTGCGACACGATTGAGACCAGGACGACCGCGAACACCACGGTCGGCGCCTTGCGGCGCCAAGCCAGCGGCACCGTGATCAACAGCAGCAGCGCCGAGTTCGCGAGCCGGGGGCCGGGGATGCCGTCATCGAACAGCGGGCCGACCCAGATCTCGTACAGCGCGGTGCCCGCCAGGAACAACGCCAGCCCGGCGTCGAGCAGGTCCATGGCACTGGGATGCGGCCACCGAAGCGGCTTCATGAATCGACGGTAGCGCGATTGAGTCACCGTTCCGATCCCCCGCGGTGATGACTCTGCCGTGCGGAAATCCCCCTTCAGACGGACGGTGCAATCCCAACTGCAGCCGACGACACTGCACCGGTTCCGGACCTACCGTCGAGGGACTCACACTGTAAGGAGGCTCGCCATGAACGAGCGCATCATGCCCCGGCTCGGGGCAGCCTGCGGCGCCCTGTTCGGACTGCTGCTGTTCGCCCCATCCTCCAGCGGCAGCGACGCACCCATCGTGATCGTCCTGGAGCTGCTCGGGCTCCTGCTCTTCATCCCGTTCCTGGGCTACCTCTGCAGCGTGCTGCGACAAGCGGAAGGCCCAAACGGATGGCTGGCCACGACCGCGTTCGGCGCCGGCCTGGTCGACATCACGATCAAGCTCGGCAGCGTCGCACCCGGAAAAGTAGCCCAGGACTTCGCCGATGCCACCGCCACCCACAAGGCGCTGGAGAACATGAACAGCGTCGCCTTCATCGTCACCATGCTGCCGCTCAGCATCCTCACCGCCGCGTCCGCGCTCGTCATCTTGAAAACCGGCGTACTCCCACGAGCACTCGGCTGGCTGGCCGCCATCACCTCACCGGCACTGCTCGTGAACGGCATGTTCCTGGACGCCGAGTTCGGACCCGCGTTCCTGCTGTTCATGCTCTGGGTGCTGCTCACCAGCGTCGTCCTCACCGTCCGACCCAACGAGGTCCACGCCCGGATCGCACCGACCGCACCAACGACTACAGCGTGAACCTGCGCGTAATCCGGTACCGATGTGCCGGAGCTCGTTTTTCGCAAACCGGGCTCTTCGCTATTCCAGTGCCTTGCGGTGTCAACTCATTCCTTCCCACTTAGGAGTCTCCAATGCTTCGTCGCCTGATTCTGCTTCCGGCCGCTGCGTCCGCCGCGCTGCTCGGATTCACCGGACCCGCATCCGCCACCGTCACCGAGACCACACATCAGATGAAGCTCGTCGAGACCTTCGTCGATGTCGTGCCCACCTGCGACGCGTCCGGTGAGTCCTACGTCATCACCACCACGACCAACACCCACGAGCACATCACCATGCTCGACAACGGCGGCATCCGCGACACGTTCACACAGAGCGGCAAGGTCAGCGCAGTTCCGGAAGACGGCACCGGCCCCAGCTACACCGGCGTGCTCTCAACCTGGGGCAACTTCCACCAGGACGCGGACGGCAGCAACCTCGGTGGTTTCACCTTCAACCTCAACCTCAAGGGCTCCGACGGCTCGACGGTCCATCACCACGAGAACGGTCACTCCATGCAGGCTCCGGACGGCACCGTACGGGAGTTCTTCCGCTGCCACTGAGCTGAGCCAACCAGTAGACCGGACAGCGCCCCGGGTGGCGAGTGGCCCACCCGGGGCCCTTGCGGCGGTCCGGTATGTCATCACCGGCACTCAACAGGGGTCTTCAACGGCGTTCTTGCGTCAGGCGCGCACGTGAACTTCGATGCTGATGACTGGTTCTTGGTCGAGAACAGCAAGATCGCTGAGCAGTGGGTGCTTCTCGACAGACTGGGACTGCTGCAACAGATCGGGGCGATTCCCACCGGTTGACTCGGCGGGAATCTGTAACTGTTGATGGCCCGCCGCAGGTTCATGAGGTCGCGCTCCTGGTGGTCCGCACCGCACTTTGCCACACCAGAGTTCCGAGCGGCACGTTCGGCCGACTCCATACCGGAGCGTTGGGCACTACCTGACCGTCACTTTCTGGCATACAGAAGTGGCAGACGTTGCACTCTTGCGGAAAGACGCGGCTGGCAGATGGCATGCCAGCTAGGTCGCGCCGAATTCCAGCACGCGCCGGGCACGCATTCCGACGCAGGATGTTCGCCCCAGTGCCGTTTGTCCACTGACCTTGAGCGAAGCCTCCGTATGAGCCAGGAATGCGGCTAGCCTGCGATCGTGCGTGGCACCGGGGTCTTCGTCGCTTCCGTTGCCATCCTTTCGTCGGTGGCGACCACGAACACTTCTACGGCGCTCAGCTACACGGACTACGTGACTGGCAAGCCACATCCCGGAGTTCACTCATCAGGCGGAGCCACAGGGCCTCGTCTCAGTGACGTCCGGGCGGGTTCGGAGCGGTGGCGCTCAGCTGTTGCCGGGGGTAGTGAAGCGTGGCAGGTGGTTCCGGGTCTGAGCTACTCGCGGACGACGCTTCTGGAGCCGCAGGGGGCGGTGCAGGTGCACGTCCTCACTGCGACGTGGAACGAGCGGGGTCTGAGTGTGGACCAGGTCAGCGGGTCCACTGTTGCGTCTCGATCCTCGCTATCTGGGTGGCTGGCCGCTGACCGTGACGTCGCCGGTGTCAACGCTGACTTCTTCGACATCACCGATACGGGTGCGCCTCTAGGGGTCGGCGTCGATCGCGAACGCAAGCTTTTGCACGCCCCGCGCAGCGGCTGGAACAACACCTTCTTCATCGACAGCACGGGGGCCCCAAGAATCGGCCAGGTGTCGCTGGCGGCTCGTGTGGTTCGCAACGGCAAGACAGCAGTTCGGCTGCGTGGTTTCAATCTCCCCCACGTCGCCCGAGACAGCATCAACGTGTATACCGGCGCGTGGGGTCGCACGGCAGGAAGCCAAGTCGTTGATGGCGCCAGCCGGGTGCGTCAGGTGCATGTTCGCAACCACGTCGTCCGGTCGAACCGGGCGGAGGTTACGTCTGGAGCGGTGATCACGGGCAAGATCCTGGTGGGGCGAGGTCGCGGAGCCATCGCCTTGCGAGGGCTCAAGGTCGGCCAGCGGGTGAGTGTGGTGGCAGGTCTGAGTTCTCCTGCGACTCGGGTCGCGGTTAGTGGCAGCGCACAGCTTGTGCGCAATGGCCAGGTGATCACCGTGGACAACGGCGAGCTCCACCCACGGACCGCGATAGGGATCGACCGCGACAAGCATCTGTTGCACGTGCTTGTGGCCGACGGCAGGTCCGAGTCAAGCGGTGGTCTGACGCTGCTTCAGCTCGGGGACTATATGGACTCTCTGGGGGACGAGGATGTGCTCAATCTCGACGGAGGTGGGTCGTCCACGATGGTGGCCCCTGACGCTGACGGCGTCTCCGGAGTGCGCAACACTCCCTCCGACGGCCACGAACGGCTGATCGCCAACGGGCTCGCCTTTCGGTACACAGCTTTGGGATAGGGGGCGGCCGCGACAGGGTCGCAGCAGACATCCGGTCTCGACGTAGCGGGGCACGCCATCTGAGGCCCGAAATGGACTCGCCCTCAGTGGGTACGGGCAATCATGACGTCGAGAAGTTCGCGGCTGGTGTTCTCGTCGGGAGCGTTGACTAGCCACGCGACGTGGCCACTGGTCCAACCGATGGTGAAGTAGTCCTGTGAGCCCTCGCCTTTGGCGTGACAGGCAAACCACCATAGGCCGGGGTGCTTGCCTGATCCGAGCCCGGGCAACTGCCCTCCTTGCATCGGTGTGGCCGTGCCTCGATAGGTAGTTTTCTCGCAGACCATCCCCATCCCGAACATCGCGGATAGGACATCCCGGGCGTCCGGTATCTCGTTGTTGGCTTCCATCGAAAAGGCATCGGCCTTCGACTGGTAGAACACACCGGCGGTGCCTGGTTGCGAGCGAACATGCTCGACCGGCCATGTCTTGAACGTGCCCGGCATCTTGTCGTACAAGGCGTCCGCTCCCCTCAGATCACGCGGCCAGTCGCCAGCGGTGAGGTTGAACGGGTCGTCGCCATGGCCTTGGGACTTCGGGGTCACCGACGAGCCAGGGGAGTGCGTCGTGCTCGGTGAACGCGGAGAACCAGCCTCGCCCGTGCCGTTGTCGGTCGGCGTGTCGTCGACCGCGCCGCAGGCGCTGAGCGCGAGCAACGTGACGGCGACGGTGCCGACCACTCGGATACCACTGCGCACTGTCTCCTCCAAGGAACTCATGACGGGGTTCCCCCCTGCTGCATCGACCCAGCCGGTCGCTGCTCCGGCGCTGCGCGATCGGCGTCCTCCGGGCGTGCGGAGCGGGTCCAGGGCCAGGTCATCAACGCCCAGACGCCTGCGACCAGGGCGATCTCGACGACCACGTACCCGGGCCACGGCCCGAACAGGTCGAGCAACGTGCCGACCGCGGGCTTGCGGTTGAGGTAGCCGTAGTTGGTGCCGACCAGCGAGTTGAAGACCATCAC
>Ga0111538_10009513_pt1 | contig 12973 bp, 8 predicted proteins | sample SoiMethybrSBSTD1_FD_79669 | JGI IMG/M metagenome (GOLD analysis project Ga0111538, IMG submission 79669) | Bulk soil microbial communities from a Populus tree surrounding site in Tennessee, USA - Soil MetaG P. TD hybrid SBSTD1 (version 2)... | ecosystem: Environmental > Terrestrial > Soil > Tree...
GGCGTGCGCGTTGAGCCCCGTGCCGACGGCCGTTCCGCCGAGGGCGAGCTCGCAGAGATGCGGAAGCGAGGCTTCGCCATGCGTCAGCCCGTGCTCGAGCTGCGCGACGTAGCCGGAGAACTCTTGACCCAGGGTGAGAGGAACCGCGTCTTGCAAGTGCGTGCGCCCGATCTTCACCACGGACTTGAAGGCACCCGCTTTGTCGGCGAGCGCCCCCTTGAGCCGTCCAATGGCCGGCAGGAGCTGCTCTTTCATCGCGATGACGGCGGCCACGTGCATCGCCGTCGGGAAGACGTCGTTCGAAGACTGCCCGTGGTTGACGTCGTCGTTGGGATGAACGAGGCGCTCTTCGCCGCGCACGCCGCCGAGGAGCTCGCTCGCGCGGTTGGCCAGCACCTCGTTCATGTTCATGTTGGTCTGAGTGCCGCTGCCCGTTTGCCAGACCACGAGGGGAAACTCGTCATCGTGCTTGCCTGCGAGCACCTCGTCGGCCGCCGCGATGATCGCCTGACCCTTTTTGGGATCGAGCGTGCCCAGATCGAGATTGACCAGCGCGGCGGCCTTTTTGACCATGGCGAGCGCGTGGATGAGCGCGCGCGGCATGCGTTCGCCGGAGATCTTGAAGTTGGTGAGCGAGCGCTGCGTTTGCGCGCCCCAGAGCCTTTCGGCGGGTACTTCGATGGGGCCGAAGGTGTCCTTCTCGATACGAACGTTCGGTCGGGACATGTTCAGCCGAGCGCTTTCAAAACTTCTTCGGCATGCCCCTGGGGCTTTACGCCTTCGAACACGCGATCGACCGTCGTGCCACGCAGGATGAACGTGGTTCGTTTGGCTTGCTCCCCGTAGGGCGTCTCGGCCCACACGCCGAACTGCTTGGCGACGTCGCCGCCCGCGTCGACGAGGAGAGGGAAATTCAAACCGAACTTCTCGCGGAACGCGACGTGGCTCGCCTGGTCGTCGCCGCTGATGCCGAGCACGTGGGCCTTGCCCTCGAACTTCGGCAGGGTGTCGCGGAACTCCTTGCACTCGATGGTGCAACCCGGAGTGTCGTCCTTCGGATAGAAGAACAGCACGACGGGCTTGTCCCCTAGCTCGGCCAGCGTGATCGTCTTGCCGCGGTCCGTTTCGAGCGAAAAGTTGGGCGCTTTATCGCCTGCTTTGAGCATGTTGCCTCCGTCGGTCTGAGGGAGACGCAATCTAGTCGTTTTCACGGCCGAGGCAACGCTCTCGGCACCTTCGAATCGGGCGCTTCCTCGAGGCGCGAACGCCACCACCCAAGGGGTCAGGCCGCGACGATGATGCCGCCGCGCGTTTCGTAGATGCGCACGCGCGGCTCCTCGTCCTCGACGACGGCAGGCGCACCGAAAATCCGGGTGATGCCTCCCATCTCGAGCACCTTGGTCACCGCGGTGTGCAGGTGACCGTGCAGAACCTGGACGCCCCGCAGCTTGGCGAGAAGAGCCATGAGCCGCTGGTAGCCGCGCAAGCCGTCGACCCACTGCATGGCGGCGATCGGATGACGCATCGGCGCGTGATGCTGCACGACCACCACCGCTCGTTTGGCGAGCCCCGGGTCGGACGCGCGCCGGTCGATCCCGTCGAAGATGTCGCCGTCGATGTGACCCGACGAATAGGCCCAATGCTGATGGACCGCGGTGCTGATGGGGAGAAGGACCGCTTCTCCGAGATCGATCACTTTGCCCGGCCCACCGCCGCTCGTCGAAGCATACGGGCGTAGGGGTCCGTCGAGCGCACGCGCGAACGCGGCGCGATCGTGGTAGGCGTCGTGGTTGCCGGGGACAAGCGTCACCTTGTACGGGTCGATGCGGCTCTCGGCGAGCGCGAAGCCGAGCTGCTCGAACTGCGCCGGCGTGCCGTCCTCGGTGAGGTCACCCGAGATGACGAGGTGATCGAATCCGAGCGCCTTGGCTTGCTCGAGGGCGCGCCTCGCGCGGCGCATACGCGCGGCAACGTCGATCGGCCGAAACAGAGACAGGTAGCCGAGCCGAACCCGGTCGCGCAGCGATCGCCGCTCCAGGTTGGGTTCAAGAAGATGAAGATCCGAAAGATGGGCGATACGCATGACGGAAAAGCTCAACCCGTTTTGAGAGGCGCGTCGGTCCGGCGAACTGCCGCCAGACGGAAGAACGGGGCAGCTCTCTCACGGGAAGAAAACGGCTCCATGCTTCCAGTAAGGATGAGCCATAAGTGCGTAATGCGCTACGCGGCTGAGCGTGCTAAAAGAGAGGATTCCGCTAGACTCGCGAAACCCATGGACTTCCACGCCGAGTTTCGCTGTCTCTCCGGGTGCGAGGGCGCGTTTCCGCTCACCCAGGCCGTCTACCGATGCCCCCGCTGCCGGGGCCTCCTCGAAGTTGTGCACGACATCGAGGCCCTGCGTTCGGCCAGGGGTCCCAAGGACTGGATGAAGCTGTTCGACGACCGCTACAAGCGGACGATCTGGCCGTACGGCTCGGGGGTTTGGGGCAAGCGCGAGTGGGTCGCGCCCGAAGTGCCGGACGATCGCATCGTGTCGACCGACGAGGGGGGGACGAACCTCTTCTGGGCCGAGCGATATGGACGCGAGCTCGGGTGTGACGACCTCTGGGTCAAGATGTGCGGCAACAGTCACACCGGGTCGTTCAAAGACTTGGGGATGACCGTCCTCGTTTCGGTCGTGCGCCAGGCTGTCGCGGAAGGTCTGCGCGTGCGCGCGATCGCGTGCGCATCGACGGGTGACACGTCCGCAGCGCTCGCGGCGTACGGTGCGGCTGCGGGGCTCCCTGTGGCGGTGCTTCTTCCGGCGGGCAAGGTATCGACGGCGCAGCTCGTCCAGCCCATCGCCAACGGCGCGCTCGTACTGTCGCTCGACACCGACTTCGACGGTTGCATGGCCATCGTGCAGCGTCTCGCCGACGCGAAGCTCGTCTACCTGGCCAACTCGATGAACGCGCTTCGCTTGGAAGGGCAGAAGACGGTCGCGATCGAGATCGTGCAGCAGTTCGACTGGCAGGTGCCCGATTGGATCGTGCTGCCGAGCGGCAACCTCGGCAACGCCGGCGCGCTCTATGCGGGCTTCCGCATGATGAAGGAACTCGGTCTCATCGACCGCCTTCCGCGGCTCGCCGTGGCGCAAGCCCAGGCGGCCAATCCTCTCTACCGCGCGTGGAAAGCGGGGAAGAAAGAGGTGGCCCCCATCAAAGCGGAGCCGACCTTGGCCACGGCGATCCAGATCGGTAACCCGGTGAGCTCCCCCCGCGCGCTTCGCGCGCTCGAAGCGATGAACGGCGTGGTCGAAGATGCGTCCGAAGAGGAGCTCGCGGAGGCGGCCGCGCGCGCCGACCGCTCGGGGATGTACACCTGCCCGCACACGGCGGTGGCGCTGGCCGTGCTGGAGAAGCTCGTGGGGCGCGGCGTCATCGACAAAAAGAGCCGCATCGTCGTCGTCTCCACGGCCAATGGGCTGAAATTCACGGAGTTCAAAGTCCGCTACCACGAGCGCGCGCTCCCCGGGATTTCCTCGCGTCAAGCCAATCCCCCCACGCTGCTGCCGGCCGACTACGACAAGGTCGTCGAGGCCATCGAGAAGCACCGCGGCGCCGCCAACTAGAGCGCAGATCACGAAAAGCGGCGCCGACGTATGCAAGGAGCTGCACTCCAAGCTCGTCGGCGCCGCGTAGCGGTGGTCATTTCTTTCACTTCGACAGAAGCTTGGCGATCGGGAACGCAAACGCGCCTAGATCGTCGCTTGCGTTCATCGTGCCCGTGACGAAGTACCCGGTCTTGGGCAGCTGCCACATGAATGACCAATAGCCCGCGGTTTTACCCATGTGGCCGACGAGCCTGATGCCGTCGATTTCGCACACCTCGATGCCGAGGCCGTACTCCGTCTCTGGGCTTCCCGGTTCGCCCGCAGGTAGAAACGAAAGCATCTGTTCGAGCGTCGCGGGGCGCTCGAAGAGCTTTCCGGCCATGAGCGCCTGGAGGAAGGTGGTGAGATCGGGGGGGGTGGTGACGAGGGCATGGCCACCCGATGCGCCGGCCATCGATGGATCCATGCGCGTGAAGTCGACGAGACCCGCGCCGAGATTGATGTAGCCGAAGTTGACGGGCGCCGGCACGGCGCGATCGCCTGGAAGCGGCAGCGACGTGTGGGTCATCTTGGCGCGCTTCACCACGTTCTCGGTCACGACGTCCCGCCAGTCGCGCCCCGTCTGCGCGCGCAAGATCTCGCCCAGCAAAACGTAGTTGGTGTTCGAATAGCTGTAGGTCGTGCCGGGAGCCCCCGTGGGCGGCTGTTTCTTGGCCGCCGAGAGAAACTCCTCGAGCGTCCAAACGTGCGCCTGATCCGCCGCTGCGGCCATCAGCATCTCCTGTCCGAGGAAGTCGGGGACTCCAGATCGATGACCGAGCAACATGCGGACGGTAATTTCGTCTGCGCGCGGAACGTGCTTGGTGACGTCCGCGGGCAGGAGCTCAGTGAGCGTGGCATCGAGGCTCAGCAGGCCCGCTTCCACGCGCTGCAAGACGGCCGTGGCCACGAGCGGCTTCATGATGCTGCCCGCACGGAGGTGCCCTTCCGGCACCATGGCTCGATGTTGGTCGACATCGCCGAGTCCAGCGGCGCCCGCCCAAGAACCGCGTTCCGGGTGCGCCACGTGCAGGGCCACGCCGGGGGACACGCCCGTCGCGACGGTATCGTCCATCGAGGCCTGGAGGTCGGCTGCAAGCTGGGCGGGGAACACCGGTTCGTCGACGGTGGGATCGGCGGAACCGCAGCCGGCCACGACGCCGAACGAGGCGACGAGGAATGAGGTAAGGAGGGCGGATTGTCCTTTGGTTTTCATCGGTTTCTCCATCGGTTCGGGTGGATGAGCGCACCGTAAGTAGCGCCCGACCTCGAGGCTTTACCGAGCGCGCCAAACGCTTGTCCGAAGGCGCCAAACGTCGGAAAGTACCGGCGCGATCGATGGCCGACACCGTCCTCACAGTCTCGAGCCGGGCCCTCATCAAGGCCTGTGAGGCGCTCGGCCTGAAGGTCCAGAGCATGCTCGATGCCGCGGGGGTCACGCGACCCGTCATCGACGATCCGGACGCGCGAATCGAAGTTGCGCAGGTCAGGGCACTTTGGGCAAAGGCCTACGAGCTATCGGCGGACCCCGATCTCGCATTGCATGCCGCCGAAGCGCTGCCGTTCGGCGCCTACAAGGTCATCGATTTTCTCGCATCGAGCGCGCCCACGGTCGGCGATTCGCTGCGCAGCACGGCCCGCTACTTCCCTCTGATCAATACGGCCGTCGAGCTGTCGATCGACATAGGTTCCCGCTTCGCGAGCATCGACGCCCGAGCGCCGAGTCATCCCACGGCGCTCTCCCGGCAATACGCCGAATACCTTTTTGCGGCGGTGTACCTGCGCACGCGCACTGGTTGCGGCGTACCCTTTGCGCTGCATTCGACGGAGTTCACGCACCCGGCGCCGGCCAGCTCGGACGAACATCGACGGCTGTTCGGTTGCGACGTGCGCTTCGGCGCGGAAACGTGCCGTATCACCCTCACACGTGAGGTCTGGGACACGCCGTCGCAAAGGCCGGATCACGGACTTTTCGACTTGTTGAACCAACACGCCAGGCTCTTACTCGAACGGCTCCCAGCCGACGGGGGGCTCGCTAGCGACGTGCGCGGGGCGATCGCCAAAGAGCTGCGCGGGGGCGACACGAGCTTGGATCACGTGGCCAAAGAGCTTGGCATGAGCGGTCGCACGCTCCAGCGGCGGCTAGAGGCGGCCGGCGTGGCCTACAGCGATCTCGTCGACGAAATGCGCTGTTCCATTTCCACCTCGTACTTGGCCGACCGCGAGCTCGCGCTCTGCGAGGTCGCCTATTTGCTCGGTTTTGCGGAGCAGAGCTCTTTTACCCGCGCCTTCAAGCGTTGGACGGGGCAGACCCCCACGGAATATCGGCTCGGCCTCTGCGCGTGAGGCGGCGCGTGCTGCAGAGTCTGCGGCATCACGCATCTTCTGCGCCGGATACGTCTGGACTCAAGGCTCGTACGCCGTCATCAGCTGCGATCGCGCCGCCAACGTAAGGCGCGCAGAGTCATGGTCCGAGTCTTGCGATGGCAACTCCGCATGAAATCGAGAACGCTACGCATCCTCACGCTCTTCACCGTGGCATCGACCGGCTGCGTCTCGGCAGGCAAGTACGACGAAGCCGTGGCCAAAGCGCAGATCACCCAGGCGCAGCTCGATCGCACCAAGACCGACCTGGAAGGCACGTCCGCTGACCTTCGCAAGCGCCAGCAGGAAGTTCTGACGTTGCAGGCCCAAATCGACGAGATCACAAAGTCATCGCAAGACGACCGCTCGAAATCGGCGAGCCGTCTCGACGACCTTCGCAAACGGCTCGACGAGCTGCGGGCGGCGCGGTCCGCGTCGGAAAAACGGGCGGCGCTCTATCGTTCCGTTGCGCTGCGTTTGAAGGCTCAGATCGACGCGGGCGACATCCAAGTCGTCGTGCGCGATGGACGCATGGTCGTCATGTTGCCGAACGATGTGCTCTTCGACACGGGACGCACCGAGATCAAACGCGCCGGCCAGGAATCGCTGAAGGCCATCGCCGGCGTGTTGCGTTCCGAGCAGGATCGTCACTTTCAGGTCGCCGGACACACCGACAACGTTCCGATCCGCACCGATCGCTTCCCGACGAACTGGGAGCTTTCGACGGGGCGCGCGCTGCGCGTGATGCACTTTCTCAAGGAGCAAGGTGTCCCGCCGGCCGCGCTCTCGGCGGCGGGCTATGCCGACGTCGATCCCGTCGCGCCCAACGAAACCCCGGACGGGCGCAAGCAGAACCGACGCACCGAAATCACGTTGCAGCCCGACGTTTCCGATCTCGTCCAGATGCCGTGACCCTGGCGCCGCGCGTGCGATACGCGCGGCGGCGCGGTGCGCGTTTGTTAAGGCTCGGTGGGGAGCTGACACTCGCCGCCCACGCATTGCAGGGGCGGGCAACATTGCGCGCTCGAGGTGCACGCGCTGCAGGTCCCGTTGATGCAAGCCTGATTGCCGCAGTCGAGACACGATCCGCAGCCGGTGGGGGGCGGGCAACCCTTGCCCGCTTTCGACGCCGCGGTGTCGTAGTGGATCGTCGTGCTCGCCTTGCCGTGATAGTAGCCGGCGAAAATGGCGCCAAACATCGTGAACGACGCGCTCGAGTAAATCTCGCCGTTCGGTGCGTAGATTCCCGCCCCCACGTTGGCCGAAGCCTTGAGGTAGACCGACCACGGCGGATCGTTGTTCAGAATGCTGCCGGCGCCACACGTGCCGCTCGAACAGGTGGCGGAGCAACACTCGCCGTTGTGTCCGCAGCTCGACCCTCCTGCCTTACAGACGCCGCCTACGTAAACACGGGTGCTGGCGGGGAAGGCCGGGGAACCGATGCTGAGCGTGCCGTTGCCGTAGATGTCGCCCCCCACCAGAATGTCGAACCGCGCGCCAGGATCGAGCGATAGGACGAGCGAGCCGCTGACTTCGATGCTTCCACCAATGAAGAGCGCGGTGTTGCCGTGCGCGACGATGGTGAGGCCGCTATTCGCGACGATGCGGTTCAAGTAGTAATAACCGCACGGCAGATCGAGCACCGCCGCGGCGCCGCCGTTGTCGAACGTCGACGCAGAGAGGCCGATGGCCGCGTTGTCGTTGTGGGACGACTGCGCGTAGTAGGAAATGTACGCAGCCACGGGCACCTGATCGGCCGGATCGCAGCGTTTGCAGGGCTCGGGCACCGTCAGACCCGGCGTCGGACGGCAGGTGCCGCCTACCGTGTATCCGCCTGGAGCAGGACAGCTCGGCGCATAGAGGTCCTGCGCGAAGCTGCCCGAGCCGGTGAAGGGCCCCGTCGCATAGGCGGTCCTGCTAACCGCGACGTTGCCGTCGAGCGCTCCGCCGACGTGAAGCTCCTGGCTCACCGTCGCATTGCCGGGATCGATGGCGCCGAACGACCAAAGGTCGCCCGTGCACGTGAGCGAGCTTCCGCCATCGTACGTGCCGTTGACCCCGACGCCGGCACCGAGTCCTCCCGGCGTGTAGGGCGCCTTGGTGCTGTCGAAGGCATCGAAGTTCTGCGAGCCGCCGCCGGTGAATCCGTTGCAGGTGCAGACGGCCCACGGAAACGTCGACGCGGCCGTATTGCCGGAGCACGAGCTCGCGCCACCGCCGTCACTGCCCGTCGTGAAGATGATGGGGGGACCATTGCCGACGCACTTGGCGGGCGGCGGACCGACCACCACGCCGGGCACACAATTGCCCGCGACGCACCCTTGTCCAGCGGGGCAAACATTGCCACACGAGCCGCAATTCTTGGAATCGCTGTTCGTATTGACGCAGCTGCGATTGCAAGCCGTAAGACCGCCCACGCAGCTCCCCGTGCACGTGTTAGAGATGCAGACCTGGTTCACCGCGCAAACCGTGTTGCACCCGCCGCAGTGGTCGGGGTCGCCGGCGGTGGGGATGCACTGACCGTTGCAGTACGTCTCGTACGCCGGGCAAGTGCAGACCCCCGCGCTGCAGCTTCCGCTGCCGCAGTTCGTGCCGCACGCGCCGCAATTCTGCGAATCGGTGGACGGGTTGACGCACTTGCCGCCGCAGAGCACCTGAGGCGCCGGGCACACGCAAGAGCCGTTGGCGCAGAGCGTCCCCCCCGTGCAGGCGTTGCCGCAAGCGCTGCAGTGCGATGAGTTCCACTGCAAATCGACGCATTCGTTGCCGCATTGCGCGTACCCCTGCTGGCAGACGCAAGTGCCGCCGCTGCAAGTCTTGTTGGTCCCGCATGCCTGACCGCAGCCGCCGCAATGCGCGTTGTCCGCGTTCGTGTCGTGGCACGCTCCGTTGCAGAAGGTCTGCCCAGCCGGGCATTCGCAATTTCCCGCGTTGCAGATGAGGCCTAGGGCACAAGAGTTGCCACACGCGCCGCAGTTTCTGGGATCGGTTTGCAGATTGAGGCAAGACCCGCTGCAGTTGGTGAGACCGCCGCTGCACTGGGTGGTGCATTGACCGCCGCTGCACACCTCATTGAGGTTGCAGGCGATGGGACAAGTTCCGCAGTGGTTGGGATTCGACGACGTATCCGCACAGCTGCCACCACAATCGGTTTGGCCTTGCGGACACTGGCAGGTCCCGGCGCAGATCTTCCCGCCGGTGCACGGGGCGCCGCAGGCGCCACAATGTGCGGTGCTGGTCGCGAGATCGACGCACGTGCCGCCGCAGTCCGTCTTGCCCTGGGGACACTGGCAGGTTCCCGTGCAGACTTTGCCGCCGGTGCACGTGGTCCCGCAGCCGCCGCAATTGGCCGGGTCGGTCCCTACGTCAACACAGCTTCCGCCGCAGTCGGTCTGCCCTTGCGGACATTGGCAGGTCCCGTTGCACACCTTGCCCTTCGTGCAGATCGATCCGCACCCTCCGCAGTTGTTGAGATCCGTCGCGGTGTCGACGCAGATGACGCCGCAAAGCGTGCCACCGTCGGCGCAAGTGACGACATCTTGACCCGCATCGGGGTCAGCCGAGTCGACGCCCGTGTCGTCCGACCCGGAATCGACGGAGACATCGACAGAGGTGTCGGGAACATCACCGCCGTCGGTCCCCGTGTCCGGCTGCGTGGAAACGTCAGGGGGCGATCCCGTGTCGGTTCCTGTATCGAGCTCGGCGTCGATCGCCGCGTCGGACGCTGGTGCGCCCGCGTCGACATCGCGCCCCGCGTCCCGCGCTGCGGCGCCGTCTGGACCGGCGTCCGTCGTCGCTCCGCCCGTGCCCGCTGCGCCGCCGCCCGTGCCACCGGTCCCGCCCTTCCCCGCGGTCCCGCCCGACCCGCCTGCTCCCCCTCGTCCGGCGCTCCCTGCCGTACCGGCGCGACCCGCGGTCCCCGACACGGCGGAATCGCCGGAGTCGTCTCCTCCGCAGCCGACGCCGATGGAGGCGAGCATCACACAGACGAAGGCAAACGAACGAAAGAACCGCGGGCTCGGTCGGCGCATCTATTCCCCTCTCGACCCGAAGGTCTCGTTCTCGAGGACGGCTGATTGGTTGTCTTCTCAAGCCGGCTGCCGAAAATTCCGCAACGCCCCGCGGGCTGCACCCCAATCGCTGCTGCTTTGGAAGCCCCAGCGGCCCTTTCGCGCCGCGCCTCGCATCCCTCGCCGGTGAATCCGAGCTGCCTCGGACTACCCGCCGACCCGATGCTGCGCTAACTGGCAGGGGCCATGTCTACCTCTGCCAGCCCGACGCCCGCGCCGTTTCCGGGCGACCCCCCGCTGACCGACGAGCTCATTCGCTCGCACCACCTGACCAAAGAGGAGTACGACCGCGCCGTCCAAGCGCTCGGTCGCGCGCCGACCTACACCGAGCTCGGTGTCTTCAGCGTCATGTGGAGCGAGCATTGCTCCTACAAGTCGTCGCGGGTGCACCTCGGGCGCCTGCCGACCGAAGGGCCGCGCGTCATCCAAGGTCCGGGCGAGAACGCGGGAGTCGTCGATATCGGCGACGGTTTTGCGGCCGTCTTCAAGATGGAGTCGCACAACCACCCCTCGTTCATCGAGCCGTACCAGGGCGCGGCCACCGGGGTCGGCGGGATCCTGCGCGACGTCTTCACCATGGGCGCGCGCCCCATCGCGTCGCTCGACTCGCTCCGTTTCGGCCGCCCCGATCATCCGCGAACCGCCGCCCTGCTCAAAGGGGTCGTCGCAGGGATCGGCGGTTACGGCAACTGCGTCGGTGTCCCCACCGTCGGCGGCGAAGTGCAGTTCGATCCGAGCTACGACGGCAACATCCTCGTCAACGCCTTCACCTGCGGCGTGGCACGCACCGATCGCATCTTTTACGGCCGCGCCGGTGGTCTCGGTAACCCGGTCCTCTACGTCGGTGCCAAGACCGGGCGCGATGGCATTCACGGCGCGACGATGGCGTCCGACGAATTCAGCGACGGCGGGCCGAGTCAGCGCCCCACCGTCCAAGTCGGCGACCCCTTCATGGAGAAGCTCCTCATCGAGGCGTGCCTCGAGATTTTCGCCGAGGACCTCTTGGAAGGCATTCAAGACATGGGGGCCGCGGGGCTCACGTCCTCGTCCGTCGAGATGGCGTCGCGCGCAGGAAATGGGCTCGACCTCGATCTCGATCAGGTGCCGCGTCGCGCGCGGCGGCTCACACCGTACGAGATGCTTCTTTCCGAATCGCAAGAGCGGATGCTGCTCGTCGCGAAGAAGGGGCGCGAGGAACGCGTCATCGCCATCTGCAAAAAGTGGGATCTCGATGCCGTCGTGATCGGCCGCGTGACCGATACGGGGCGCTGGATCGTGCGCGCGACCCCCGGGTACGACCCGCTCGACGGCGGGGGCCCTCCGCGGCGCGAGCCGGCCGTGGTCTGCGATCTGCCCGTCTCGATTTTGGCCGACGCGGCCCCCAAGTACGACCGACCGCGCGCGCCCGATCCTTCGCTGCCCGCGCGGCACGCCTTCGACCCGAGCACCATCCCGGCACCCGCCGATCTCAAAGCCGAGCTCCTTGGCCTCATCGGTTCGCCCAACCTCGGCTCGCGGCGCTGGATCTATCGGCAATACGATCAAACGGTGCGCGGCGGCACAGTCGCGCGCTGCGGCTCCGATGCGGGCGTCGTTCGTGTCCCTTGCGAGAAAGACGGCCGCACCGTCGACAAGCTTCTCGCCTTCGCGACCGATTGCAACGGCAGGTACGTGGAGCTCGACCCGTTCCAAGGGGCGGCGATGGCCGTTGCCGAGGCGTGCCGCAATCTCGCCGTCAGCGGCGCGGAGCCCATCGGTCTCACCGATTGCCTGAATTTCGGCTCACCCGAGCGACCCGAGATCATGGAGCAGTTCGCGCGCGCCATCGACGGCATGGCCGCCGCGTGCCGGGCGCTCGGGGTCCCTATCGTTAGCGGAAACGTTAGCTTTTATAACGAGACCGACGGCCGCGCGATCCTACCGACCCCCACCATCGGCGCCGTGGGCCTGATCGGGCGCCTCGAGGACGTCGTGACGGCCCCATTTCAGCGCCCCGGCGAAGCGGTCGTTCTGCTCGGCCCCACGGGCGCGGGGCTTCTCGGAGGGTCAGAATACGTGGTGTCCCGTACGGGCAAAGTCCAAGGCCGGCTACCTCCGTTCGACCTCGATATGGAGCGAAAGGTGCAGGCGCTTGCCCTCGAGCTGGCCCGCGGCGGCCTGGTATCGTCGATGCACGACGTATCCGATGGCGGGCTCGGCACGGCGCTGGTCGAATGCTGCGTGGCGGTCAATCCGCCGCGGGAAATGGTGGGGATCGATGTTTCGCTCCCCGACGTGCCAGGAGGACCGGTGGCCGCGCTCTTCTCCGAAGACCCGAGCCGCGTCGTGGCATCGATTGCCCCTGCCAAGCTCGCAGAGGTCCGCGAGCGGGCACGTCGCGCGGGGGTTCCGCTGGCCGAGCTCGGGACCACCACGGCAAAGGAATTCATCGTTCGTGCGGCAGGCTCGGTGGTCGTGCGGGCCGCGCTCGAGGAGTTGCAAGGGGTTCGGGAGCGATGCCTCGTTCCCATCGTGGGAGAGTGACGCACCGCTTCACAAACTGATTCGCCATTCATTACAACCCATGTGTGCGGTTGTCCGCTTTTTCCATTCACATGGTGGCTTCAATGCGCTATATCATCCATAACTGAATCACGGTTCATTAATGCCCTACCGCAGCGTATTTCGCCCAGGTCTCTTCAAGGAGCAGGTCGTCGTCGTCACGGGCGGGGGCAGCGGAATCGGACGATGCATCGCGCACGAGCTCACGGCCTTGGGCGCCCACGCGGTGCTGCTCGGGCGCACCGAAGAGAAGCTGCAGCGCGTGGCGGCCGAGATCACAGAGGACGGAGGCTCCGCCTCGTACCACGTCTGCGACATCCGCGAAGAAGAGCAGGTGAAGCGCGCCGTCACCACCATCGTCAAAGAC
>Ga0111538_10009514_pt1 | contig 12972 bp, 14 predicted proteins | sample SoiMethybrSBSTD1_FD_79669 | JGI IMG/M metagenome (GOLD analysis project Ga0111538, IMG submission 79669) | Bulk soil microbial communities from a Populus tree surrounding site in Tennessee, USA - Soil MetaG P. TD hybrid SBSTD1 (version 2)... | ecosystem: Environmental > Terrestrial > Soil >...
ACGTCCCTATTTTCTAAAAGGTTCGCTATTTTTAATCTACCGGTGTTATTATCGATTTATCTCTTTTAAGGAGTAAAACCATGATAAAACTTATCATTCGTCGTTTGCTCTTTCTCATACTGGTGATCTGGGCTGCTTCCACAATAACCTTCTTTATCCCGCGGCTCTCTCATAAAAACCCGGTCCGCGAGCGCTTTGCTGAGCTCGCGCGCTCGGGGGGGTTTTCTCCTGCCGACATGGACATAATCATTGCCTCTTATAGCGCCAAATTCGGTCTCGATAAGTCATTGGGGGAGCAATACCTGGATTACATGAGCAGCATCGCTCGTTTTGACTTGGGAGTGTCGTATAACAAATATCCCAAAACAGTGATAGGTTTAATTATGGATTCGCTGCCATGGACGATAGTACTCCTGCTGGTGACAACCGTTTTATCTTTTGTGATTGGCAACTTCCTCGGGGCGATTGCTGCGTGGCCTCATGCGCCCCCGTGGTTCCGTTCCTTTGCCACACCCTTTATCTTGTTTCAGGGTGTCCCACCGATATTGCTGGGGGTCCTTCTTTTGTTTTTCGTAGCATTTAGGCTTAAACTGGCTCCCCTGGGTGGGGCCTATTCGACAGGTGTCATCCCAGACTGGTCCTCCCCCGCCTTTCTCTGGGATGTTGTTCATCACCAAATACTTCCCGCATTGGCGCTGTTGTTGGGCTCAGTCGGAGGGTGGGTCCTGACTATGCGAGGGATGGGTATAACGATTCAAGGGGAAGATTACGTTAACTATGCTGAACACAAGGGCTTGGGTCCCGCAACCATTTTTAGGGATTATTACTTACGAAACACTCTTTTACCACAAGCAACCGGTCTGGCGCTGGCCTTGGGCACGGTGGTCAGTTCGGCGATTGTGATTGAATCTCAGTTTGGGTTGCCAGGCCTCGGTCGTGTGTTGGACTCCGCCATTCGTTCGAACGATTTCCTGGTCATTTATGGCGTCGTATTGTTCGTCACAGTTGCGGTCGCGACCTTGATGGTGGTGATGGAGTTTGTTTATCCATTGTTGGACCCCCGGATTAAAAATACCTAAGGAGTCTCTATTATGACGACTATAACCCTTGCCCAGCCTGAAGTTTTGCAACCATCTCGGCCCAGACTGCTCTTTCGCTATATGCGCCGCAACAAGGGGTTGGTGATCGGTTTATCTATTCTGCTCCTGCTGGTGATCTTTACGGTGTATGGTTTAGCCACGGCGGATCTCAGCCATGCATATCCTATCTCAGTGAAGAGTAAACAGCCACCCAGTTGGGAATATCCACTCGGCACCGATTTCTTTGGTCGCGATTTGTATCCAGCAATGGTAGTCGGCTTAAAGGAGACGGCTCTTATTGGGTTTCTCGCCGCGGCGATAGGCACAGTCGTCGGTGTAGTGTTGGGGTTTGTCTCGGCATACTTTGGTGGTTTCCTGGATCTCAGTATCAAGAGTATCTGTCAAATTCTCATACCCATCCCAGCTCTTTTGATCCAGGTCATTATCGCTGGCTCCCTGGATAAACGCGATGTGACCATTTACACCATGGCATTTGTGGTTGCGCTTTTCGCATGGATAGGTCCCACATTGGTGATTCGGGCCCAGGTCCTCACGATGAAGGAACGCCAGTTCGTTTCTGTGGCCAAGCTTTCAGGGATGGGTGACCTGGGCATCATCTTTGGGGAAATGCTTCCGAACCTGCTGCCCTTTCTCGCCGCGGCCTTTGTAAACGCGGTATTTGTTGCAGTATATGCCTCGTTCTTTCTGGCAGTGCTGGGACTTGGCCCCTTGCGCGAGCCGTTGCTCGGCAATACAATCTGGGCAGCGCAGACGCAGAGTGCCTTCTTCAATAATTGGTGGTGGTGGCCCGTATTCCCAGCCGTGGCGCTAGTCTTGATCCTTAGTTCGCTGGCTTTCATAAACATAGGGCTGGATGAATTGGCTAATCCCCGAATTCGCAGAGCAGAATAGTCGATAATACTCAAAACTATGAACGATACTGTTATCCTTCAAATTAAGAATTTAAAGGTCAGCTATTACACAGATGCCGGCCGGGCCCGCGCCTTGGATGGGGTGAATTTAACCCTTTCTGCCGGTGAGAAACTGGGGCTCGTGGGTGAGTCGGGTTCGGGAAAGAGTACGATGGCTTTGGCAATGATGCGCATGATCAAGCCTCCCGGTCGAATAGAAAGTGGGCAAGTGATCGTGGATGGGACGGATCTGATCCCAATAGCCGAAGAGGAGATGCTAAAGGCGAGGCTTAGCAAAATTGCCTATATCCCTCAAGGCGCAATGAACTCTCTGAATCCTGTGATCAGAATTGGCGCGCAGATGATCGATGCCATCAAGGCCCATAAAGATGAGTCCACGCCTGATTGGATCTCCACCGAGGATATGGAAAAACGCTGTAAGGAGGCGCTGACGTCAGTCGATCTCAAGAGCAGCGTTTTCCGAATGTATGCCCACGAACTAAGCGGTGGCATGAAACAACGGGTCTGTATCGCGATCAGCATTTTATTGAGGCCAAAAGTCATTATTGCAGACGAACCCACCAGTGCGTTGGATGTGGTGACCCAACGACAAGTGATGGAAACTATTGACCGCGTGCAAAAACAGATTGGTGCGGCTGTGATCCTGATTGGTCATGACATGGGACTCATGGCGCAGTTTGTGGACAAGGTGGCGGTGATGTATGCCGGGCGGCTTATGGAATTGAGCAATGTCAAGGACATGTTTACTGACCCCAAGCATCCGTACGCGCAGGCTTTGATTCGCAGTCTGCCCAACCTCGAGAACAAGGGTGTGTTTAATGGAATCCCCGGTATGGCGCCTGCCTTGCTACAACTGCCTGGCGGATGTGCCTTTCATCCCCGTTGTCCAAAAGTGATGGAAATCTGTAGGACACAGCGACCCGAACCCACGACACTGCCGGGTGGACGAACGCTCGAATGCCATCTTTACACGACGAAAGCTTGAGAAATGGCCGCTCTACTTGAACTCAAGAACGTTACGAAAATCTACTCCCGGGGATTACTCACCCAAGTTTCTACAACTGCGCTGAATAATGTTTCCTTGCGATTGGATGATGCAGAACCCACGGTCATGACGGTGGCTGGTGAAAGTGGCAGTGGAAAAACGACTCTGGCCATGCTCCTGTTGGGATTCATCTCCCCATCCTCCGGTAATATTTATTATAAAGGGCAGGATATTCATGCTCTGCGCGGAGAAGAACGGATGATGTTCCGGCGCGAAGTTCAGGCAGTCTTCCAGGATCCGTTTTCCGTATTCAACCCGTTCTATACCGTGGATCATCTGTTAACCGTACCCATCAACCGGTTCAAACTGGCGAAATCGAAGAGCGATGCGCGGGACAAGATGGTGGAAGCACTGACAGCGGTCGGCCTGCGACCTGGAGATGTCTTGGGCCGTTTCCCGCACCAGCTCTCTGGCGGCCAGCGCCAGCGCATAAACGTTGCTCGAGCGCTCATGTTGCGGCCCAAGTTATTGGTCGCAGATGAGCCGGTTTCCATGGTCGACGCCTCGCTACGGGCGAATATTCTGGAAACACTGCGTGGTTTGCAGACGAACTATGGGGTTTCGATCATCTACATTACCCATGATCTGACGACTGCCTACCATGTCTCGAATTCCATCGTGGTACTTTACCGCGGGTGTGTGATGGAGGCTGGGGATGTAGAAACGGTCATCAAATCCCCCCAACATCCGTATACACGCCTGCTGATCGACTCCATCCCATGGCCCGATATTAACCGGCGCTGGGGTGAAACCGAGATTAAAGCCAAGGAAATGGATTTGTCTGATAACACTACCGGTTGTCGCTTTTACGCGCGTTGTCCATATGTTATGGAAAAGTGCAAGCAGGACCCGCCGCTCTTCCAACTCCATAGACATCAGGCTGCATCCTGTTTTCTTTATGACCAGCACCCGGTCATTGCGCCTGAAAAACTCTCAGACCTGTTGCCCGTCTAGTGATCCGATTCGGTATAGATCAGACAGAACCATATGAAGATACGCAAAGCACTAACCTTTGCACTGACAGGATGGCTGGTCGGTACAATCTTCGTCCTGGTTATTGGTTTTGTCTGGCCAAGCATTTTCCCCGCCGTTGTGGCTGTTGAACATTATTATGGGGCTGGACCAAATCTGCTCACCATCATTGCTTTTTCAATCCTATTGGCCTCGCCCGGCGGTTTGATCGGCGGATTGATTGGCAGCCGTATCCCCAAGGAGGGAGGGCGCACCGAGCAATTTTATATGGCAGGCATCATGGGCATCCTTTTTTCTGTGCCGTTGGCTTGCATGATGTTGTGGTTGTTCACTGGATGGTAGCTAGTAAGGGAGTTTTTGATTAACGCCCATGATGTCGAAAGAGATTTCGGGAATCCTTCCAATCGTAGCCGCAACGTTTACCAGTACGGGAATGTTCGACAGGGATAGTTTCCAATCTCTGATTCGACACTTGCTTGGAACCAACGCTTCGGCGTTGACCCTGTTTGGGCTCGCCACCGAATTTTACAAACTTACCGAGAGCGACCGTGCCCAAATGCAAAAATTCCTGTTAGCAGAAACCTCCCACTCTGAATCTGTTGCCGGGATCATATCCATTACGGATCATAGTTGGGAGGTGGCTTGTCAACGCGCCCGTGAGGCAGAGGAGCAGGGCGCGGATGCGTTGATGCTCCTGCCCCCCTTTTTCTTGAGCCCGGGAGATAATGCGATCCTGGAGCACCTCAAGCGCGTGATTGGAAGTGTGAACATTCCGGTAATCATCCAATATGCGCCCGTGCAAACCGGCGTGCGTCTCGCCCCAGATGTATTCCTCCAATTGCGCGATGCCCTTCCCAATGCCGATTTCATCAAAGTGGAAACCCAGCCACCAGGGCGCTATGTTTCGCAACTCCATGAGCGGTCTCAGGAAAGATTGAAATCGCTTGTGGGATATGCGGGTGTCCAAATGCCCGATGTACTGGCTCGCGGGGCAGTCGGTATCCAACCCGGATGTTCGTTCACCGAAATCTACGTGGAATTATGGCGTCTTTGGCAGGTCGATACCGCAGCCTTCCTAATCCTTCACCACAAACTTCTTCCCTATATTAGTTACTGGATGCAGGGTGTTGAACTGATCATAAAAGCCGAGAAAGTCATCCTGAAACGTCGCGGTATTATCGCCAGCGATTATTGTCGCAGCCCTTCTTATGCTCTCGACCAGAGCGAACAGATGCAGATCGAACAATTCATCAGCGAGTTTGCGGAGTGGCTTCAATGACAACACCTGATTACATCTGCTACCGTACGCAGATGCCTCCAACCGTGGATGGACACTTGACGGATGCAGAATGGATGAAAGTTCCCAAATCTCCACGCTTTGTCGATATGGTGACGGGCGATCCAGCATTCTTCGACACGCGCGCCGCGGCACTATGGGATGACACGAATTTATATATTGGCTTTTGGGTGGAGGAGCCGCTTGTCGAGGCGCACCTGACAGAACGCGATTCCCTAATCTTTATGGAGAACGATGTCGAGGTTTTCATTGATGGCGGCGATTGTTATTACGAGTTCGAGATCAATGCGCTGAACACAGTTTATGAAGTTTTCTTTATCTGGCAGGACGCTTATCAACGCGGCAGTAAATTCGATGTACCAGAATTTGACTTGATCGCGCGCAAGGCTTTATCGTTCGGCGGCAACTACGATCGCAGTGGTTGGACGTTTTGGCGCGGTACGCATCCCCGCGGTGTGCGTTGGGCTTTTACCGATTGGGATTTTCCGGGCCTGCAGTCAGCAGTGCAAGTAGACGGTGCAATCAATGATCGCTCAGTTATATCCAAGGGCTGGACCGTGGAACTCGCCTTTCCCTGGAAGGGGATGAGCTGGCTGGCAAACGGACGTTCCCTCCCGCCGCACGAAGGCGATGTGTGGAATCTATTCTTTGGACGGTTTGAAAAATTGGGAGTGGCAGGAACGTTGCCGCAGCCCCAACCGGCTTGGTGCTGGACGAAACATGGCGTTCTGGATACACACATGCCTGAGAAATTCACGAAGGTTCAATTTTCGATTCAGAATCTGGAAGAGATATGAGCCCATTCTCCATCTCCCCCACAACGATTGAAGGCTTTGAAAGTATTCGGGTTGATAACGGCGTTGTTGAACTTACGTTGATTCCTGCATTGGGCGGCAAGATCAGCAGCCTGCGCGATGCCCACACGAACCGTGAGTGGCTTTGGAGACACCCACGCCATCCCTATAAACGCGTGCCTCATGGCAGTTCTTATGTTGCCGAAGCGGATACGGGTGGCTGGGATGAATGTTTTCCCAGCGTGGCCGCTTGTTCCTATCCATCTGTACCGTGGCAGGGCGTTGCGATACAAGATCACGGTGAGTTATGGTCACAATCTACTGATTTTGAAATACATGAGCAGGCAGATAAGGTAACTTTGTTTAATAGTTGGCAAGGCGTTGCCCTGCCCTACACTTTCACACGAAATATTACGGTCACTGAAAATTCTGCCTGGCTCCACATCGATTATGAAGCCGAGAATCAATCCGAGCAACCCATGGATTATGTGTGGTGCATACATCCATTGCTTGCCATCGAACCGGGCATGCAACTTTATCTACCTGCTTCGGCGCGATTCCATGTGGCTGGCACAATCCCAACCAACTTATTGCCATCCCTGGAAAATCTCCAATATCCTTTCGAATTTCCTGGATTGAAATTTCCATCCCTACCCGAAATATCTGCAGCACGCGCCATAAAGATTTGGAGCGATCCTTTGCCATCTGGCGAGGCTTGGGCAACCTTACGTGCCCACGATGGCGAATTTCGAATGAAATGGGATGCAACACTTTTGCCCCAAATCGCAGTTTGGATGAACTTCGGCGCGTGGGCGGCAGATGGAGGGATTCCATATTACAACCTTGGCCTGGAACCTTGTATCGGTGCGCAAGATTCGTTAGCAGATGCTGTCAACCAGTATCATTTATTCGGGGCCCTTCCGCCTCATGATTCAAAAACCTGGCAGTTGGAAATCGAGCTGACCTCATGAAAATCACAGACGTCACCACCTATATTGTCGGGAACCCGTGGAAGAATTGGGTTTTCACACGAGTCGATACAGATGAAGGCGTGCATGGCATTGGCGAAGCGACATTGAACGGGTTTGCAAAGACAGTTGAGACTGCCATACACGAACTTAAGCGATTTGTGATCGGTGAAGATCCATTCGACGTGGAAAATCACACTCTGAAATTATTTCGGGAAGTCTACTCGGATGGAGGGCAGATCCATGGCGCGGCCCTCGCCGGGATTGAGTTTGCCTGTTGGGATATTATGGGCAAGGTGACTCATCAGCCTGTTTACAAACTGATTGGTGGCCGCTGCCACGATCGTCTGCGGGTCTATGCCAATGGCTGGTACCGAGGTGTGCGCGAACCGCAGAGTTTTTACGACAAAGCAAAGGAAGCGATTGGGCGCGGCTATACGGCGTTGAAATTTGATCCGTTCGGTGCGACCTGGCGAGCGGTTGAGCGCGCGGACTTTGCGCTGTCCCTTGAGATCATCGCCGCAGTACGCGAAGCCGTCGGCTCGACTGTAGACATCATGATTGAGGCCCACAACCGCTTTAGTCCGCATGTGGCTTTGCAGTTTGCGGAGTCCATGGCAAAGTACCAACCGACATGGTTCGAAACGCCTGTTCCCCCTCAATATATTTCACAGATGGTCGAAGTTGCAAAACGCAGCCCCGTGCCGGTTGCCTGCGGAGAAGATTATTACAGCATGCAACAGTTTGCTGAGCTGCTTGCACATGATGCCGTGCATATCATCCAACTGGAACCTCAATATCTCGGACTGACCGCCGCGAAGCAAGTCTGCGGCATGGTTCAGGCCCACAATGGCGTAACGGCTCCGCACAGTGCGCAGGGACCATTGTGCTCGCTGGTCTGTGCTCACCTCAACATGGCCACCCCCAACTTTTTCATTCACGAACTATTCGATGATTTCAACGATGATTGGAGCCGCGTGATTTTGACCAATCCTGTCAAAGTGAAGGATGGTTTTATCGAACTTGAAGAAGACCGCATTGGTTGGGGCACAGATTTGAACTATGATGAGCTTCCCAAACATCCCTATAACCCAAATAATTATCTACCGCTTTTCCGCTCCGGTTGGGAGAAGCGATTAACAGTTAATCATTAAGTTCCAAATGACTCTGAGTATCGATCTCTCCAACTATCGCGCTCTCAACACAGGCGTCAGCAGTGGCATCGGCCTGGGCATTGCGGACATGCTTGCTCAGGCTGGATGCGATGTCGCGGGCTGCGGGTTAGAAGCAGTAGACAGCGAGGGCGCGGGGAGTTTTGTCGCCACCTCCGAAGGATATGGGCGACGCGCCTTTTTTCAGACATTTGATATTGCTAGGGCCTCCTCCGCTCGCGAGTTTGTTGAATGGGCAGCGACAAAGTTGGGTGGATTAGATATTGTGATATCCAATGCCGGACGTAATGTATTCAGAGGGGCTGAGCAAACAACGGAAGACGATTGGGCAGCCAATTTGGAAATTAACCTCGCGGCACACTGGCGGGTAGCGCAGGCGGCGAAACCATATCTCGATCAAGCGCGCGCACCAGTTATCATCGTCATTACTTCCAATCACGCGCTCTATACATTGCCCAACTCTTTTCCATATAATGTGGCCAAAGCTGGATTAGTGGCCGTTGTGCAATCCATGGCAATCGAATGGGGACCACACATCCGCGCCGTGGGCATCGCACCGAGCTACATTGAAACTCCTCTCGCACAAGCCTGGTTCAATGAATTTCCCGACCCCGTAGCCAAACGGGCACAAATCGTGGGATTGCATCCTGTAGGCCGCTTGGGCACACCACGAGATATTGGAGCCTTGTGCGCCTTCCTTTGCAGCCCGCTGGCCGGGAATATTTCTGGCAATACAATTTTGATTGACGGCGGCCGCAACGCCGTAATGCAGGATGTGTAGCGAAACGACCATGCCCATTCGCGAATATTCGAAGCGACTCGGAAATATTTCGGATAAACAATTGCAACGTGCGCTGCGTCACTTTGACCTGGGTACATTTCTCAGCGCAGAGCCAATACCCTTTGGTCTTTTTGGTCAAAACTTGTTTGTTACCAGTTCTTCAGGCGAATTTGTATTACGCGGCGTTCCACACTATGATTGGCAATTTCCAACGGAGAAGTTTTTATTGAACAACTTCACGCCAGGACGCGTGTCCCGGTTCCTTACCCATACCTGCTTAATCCTTCGACAGAGATTTTCGGCTGGTCGTTTGTCATCATGCCAAAAATGCCCGGATTGCAATTAGCAGACGCCCAGGTGGTGGCTCACTTACCTATGGATGAACGGCGTTGTGTTGCTCAAGCGTTGGCTGCCATGCTGATCGAAATTCAAACGCTCACCTGGACACACTCGGGCCGATACAACATCGCGACCCAGATGATCGAGCAAATGCTACAAGATTATCGTAGCTGGATTGTGCAGCGAATTCGCGAACAACTCGCACAAGCGCAAAGTTATAACGCGAACACAACTGTCTCGGATGTGGTTTGGGTAGAAAATATTATCGAACGAACAGCACATGCTTGCTTAACTCCTTATCAGCCTTGTCTTGTTTTGGAGGATTACAAAGAACCAAATGTCGTAGTAAGGCAGGAGGAGACTGGTTGGCAGGTGAGTGGCGTATTCGACTTTATGACTGCTCATTTTGGAGATGGCGAAGCTGACCTGGCGAGACAGGTTGGCACATATTTGCGAGAAATTCCGGAGTTGGCCGATGAGTTTGTGCAATTCTATTTAGATCAAAAGGTTGTCCAACCAGGGTTCGGTGAACGCCAACAACTTTATATGCTTTATGATAGTTTGCTGATCTGGTCTTTTTGGCAAGGTCATGCCGGCGGGCTGCCTGAGGATAAAACCCTAAGCCTGGAAGAATGGGCTGGTCCTTTTGTCGAATATTGGGAACAACTCTGATACAGACGAAGAACGTCGATCTATTGAATCCATATTAGAAGGAGACAAGGAATGATCCAGATTGCTGAATTCTTACCGCCGACCCCCTCGCCTCTGTGGAAGCTCTCCAAACAAGCAGGTGTGGATTACGCTGTAGGAGGGTTGCCTTTCGATGAGCCGTCCAACGGTACCGATGCACCATGGGATTATCTACCTTTGCTGCGAATGAAACAGTGCTATGAGAGCGGCGGATTTCACCTGGCTGTCATTGAGGCCCGTCCGCCCTTGAACAAGGCGAAGCGCGGCTTGCCCGGAGGCGATCAAGAAATCGCTACGGTTTGCGCACTGATTGAAAACATGGGTAGGTTGGGTATCCCGGTCTGGTGCTATGAATGGATGACAGATTTCAACTGGATGCGCACGAACACCAGCACAATTTCGCGCGGCGGATCGGTGGTCACGAGTTACGACAACGCCTTGATGAAGGACGCACCTCCGACCGAGAACGGCTCGCTAAGCGAAGAGAAGCTCTGGGAAACGCTGGAACACTTCCTCCGGATCGTGATTCCGGTCGCTGAAAAATGGAATGTCAAATTGGCAATGCACCCCGATGACCCTCCGCTTTCCCCGATTCGCGGCGTGGGACGTATCATGCGGAGTATTGAAAATTATCAGCGCCTGCTAGAGATTGTCCCCAGTCCCATGAACGGCGTCACGTTATGTCAGGGCAATTTCACCTTGATGACAGACGATCTGCCCGATGTGATCCGGAAATTTGGGAGGCAGAACAAAATATTCTTTGTCCATTTCCGCGATGTGCGCGGAACGCCGGAAAAATTTGAAGAGACCTGGCACGATGAAGGCAAGACCGACATGCTGGCTTGCATGCAGGCCTATAAAGACATCGATTTTGAGGGCGTGCTCCGTCCGGATCATGTTCCCACGGTCGATGGCGACAGCAATACCAACGCGGGCTATTCTTCCTTTGGTCGACTGTATGCTATAGGATACATTCGCGGGCTGCGACAGGCAGTCTATGCTGACAGGGGAAACGCCTTATGAAGATCGCAATTACAGGCGGAACGGGCCGGGTTGGCCGTGCAGTTGTCGAGCTGGCCGTGACGCAGGGTCACAACGTGGTGAATATCGATCGTATGCCTCCACCACAGGGCACGGATGAGCCTGGTATCCAGTTCATCCAGGTAGACCTTACACAATACGCGGACTTCGAGCAAGCGCTGCGCGGCTGTGACGCGCTTATCCACATGGCGGCTATCCCGGCGCCTGGTCACCATCCCGATCATGAAGTGCACAACAATAATGTTACAGGTAGCTACAACGCGCTGCGCGCCGCTGTTGAAGTGGGGATCCAGCACGTGTGCCAGGCTTCCAGCGTGAATGCTATCGGACTCGCCTATAGTCGCTGGCCGCACTTTGATTATTTTCCGTTGGATGAAGAACATCCCACCTACAACGAAGACCCGTACAGCCTTTCCAAATGGATCTGCGAAGAGCAGGCCAACTCGTTTGCCCGGCGGTACGAAAACCTGACGATCTCCAGCCTGCGCTTCCATGCGGTGGTGCCTGAGCGCGCGACCTTAGTGCAAGCCACGGCTTACAGTCAGGGCAATGGAGCGGTCAAAAGTTTGTGGGCTTATACCAGCTTCGATTCCGCCGCGCGTGCCTGTCTGCTCTCACTGACGGGTGACTTCAAAGGCCATGAGGTGTTCTACATTACTGCTCCTGATACCATCTCGGATATACCGTCGCTCGAGCTTAGGCAAAAATTCTTTTCTGATGTACCTATCCGCGGCGACTTAAGCGGCCATAAGAGCTTTTTTAGTTCCCGTAAGGCCGAGCGATTGCTCGGCTGGCGACACGATTTATAAAGGAGACCCAATGCAATATAGAACGTTTGGAAGAACCGGATGGCAAGTCAGCGACATCGGGTATGGGATGTGGGGTCTGGCCGGGTGGACGGGCTCGGACGACGATGAGTCCCTCCAATCCCTGCATCGAGCGGTTGAACTGGGCTGCAATTTCTTCGATACCGCCTGGGCTTATGGTCGCGGACACAGTGAAAAACTATTGGGTCAACTTGTGCGCGCCTATTCGGACAAGAAATTGTACGTTGCCAGTAAGATTCCCCCAAAGAACTTCAGATGGCCCGCCGAGCCTGAATATTCCCTGGATGATTGCTACCCACCAGATCACATTCGTCGATATGTGGAAAGCAGCTTGAATCATCTCGGTATGGATCAAATGGATCTCATCCAATTCCATACTTGGGATGACTCATGGGCAGGGGATGAACGCTGGCAGCGCGCTCTGGACGATCTAAAACAGGAGGGGCTGATTGGCGCGGCGGGCATCAGTATTGACCGTTGGGAACCCGCAAATGCGATCCAAGCTCTACACACTGGCATGATCGATTCTGTCCAGGTCATCTACAACATATTCGATCAGAATCCTGAGGATAAATTGTTCCCTGTCTGCCGGGAATTGAATATCGGAGTCATCGCCCGCGTCCCCTTTGACGAGGGCTCATTGACCGGCGCACTCACCATCGAAACTCGCTGGCCCGAAGGCGATTGGCGCAATAGCTATTTCGTGCCCGAAAATCTCAGAGCCAGCGTCGAGCGGGCGGAGGCGTTGCGCCCTGTCATACCCGCGGATATGACCATGCCTGAAATGGCATTGCGTTTCATTCTGTCTAACCCCGATGTCAGTACCGTGATCCCTGGAATGCGGAAACTTAGGAACATAGAAATGAATATCGCCACAAGCGACGCGGACGGCTTATCGTCTGATCTGATCCAAGCCTTGCGCGCTCATCGTTGGGATCGCCAGCCAACCTCATGGTCGCAATAACAACAGAAAATTGGAGACTAGCAGATGCACATTCAACCCTCTCGCGAAGATCTAATTGAACTGACCAGCCT
>Ga0111538_10009515_pt1 | contig 12970 bp, 13 predicted proteins | sample SoiMethybrSBSTD1_FD_79669 | JGI IMG/M metagenome (GOLD analysis project Ga0111538, IMG submission 79669) | Bulk soil microbial communities from a Populus tree surrounding site in Tennessee, USA - Soil MetaG P. TD hybrid SBSTD1 (version 2)... | ecosystem: Environmental > Terrestrial > Soil >...
AGTTCGTGAGCGGTCAGCGGATCGTCGAGGTCTGCGCCGACCTCCACACGACCATTCCCGTGCGGAGGCGGCCCGTCGGCGAGGTCGAGACGTTCGCGAGCGCCGACGACGTCGAGCGCGAGGACGCGCCGATGGCGACAGAGGACCTCGGGCACGTGCTCGTCCGCTTCGACGGCGGCGCGCGCGGCGCGTTCAAGGTCTCGCAGGGTGCAGCGGGGCGCAAGAACTTCCTTCACTTCGAGGTCGACGGCTCCGAGTCGGCCCTGGCCTGGAACGCCGAGCGTCACGAGGAGCTGTGGCTCGGGCGCCGCGACGAGCCGAACGAGCTTCTGCAGCGGAACGGCGCGCTCATGCAGCCCTCCGCCGCAGCTCACACCTTTCTTCCGGCCGGCCATGCGGAGGGCTGGGTGGACACCTTCCGCGAGCTCTACCGGAGCGTCTACACGGCTGTCGCGGCGGGCGCGCCTCCCGAGGAGCCCGACTATCCGACCTTCCTCGATGGGCACCGCGCGAACGTCCTCGGCGACGCGATCGCCGTCTCCAACGCAGAGCGACGATGGGTGGAGGTACCGACATGAAGCTGGGACTGCTCACAGCGGCGTTCCCACGCATGAATCTCGAGCGGACCGCCGCTTGGTCGGCGACAAACGGCTTCCAGATGCTCGAAGTCGCCTGCTGGCCCGCGTCGGGCGGCGAACGGCGCCGGTACGCCGGCGTCTCGCACATCGACGTCGAGCGGCTCGACGCGGGGAAGGTGCGCGACGTCCTCGACCGCCACGGGCTCGAGATCTCCTCGCTCGCGTACTACCCCAACAACCTCCACCCCGACCCGGGTGAACGGCGCACCGTCAACAACCATCTGAAGAAGGTCGTCGACGCGGCCGCCGCGCTCGGCGTCCCCACCGTCGGAACATTCGTCGGCCGTGACCAGACGAAGAACGTGCCTGACAACTTCCGCGAGTTCCGCAAGGTGTGGCCGCGCCTCGTCTCCTACGCAGAGGGCCGCGGCGTGAACATCGCGATCGAGAACTGCCCGATGATCTTCAGCTGGGACGAGTGGCCGGGCGGCACCAATCTCGCTGCCACGCCCGCCGTCTGGGACGAGATGTTCACCATCGTCCCGTCGCCGCGATTCGGCCTGAACCTCGACCCGTCGCACCTCGTCTGGCTGCGGATCGACTACCTCCGCGTCGTCCGCGACTACGCCTCGCGGATCCTCCACGTCCACGCGAAGGACATGGAGATCGACCGTGACGGCCTCTACCGCAACGGCACCGTGTCGCTCGGAATGGGCTGGCAGGTCCCCCGCCTCCCCGGCCTCGGCGAGGTGCGCTGGGACAGGTTCCTCGCCGCGCTCTACGGGGTCGGCTACGACGGCGTGGTCTCGGTCGAGCACGAGGACCGCGCGTTCGAGGGAACGGCCGAGCTCGTCCAGCGCGGCTTCCTCATCGCCCGGGACGCGCTCCGACCGTATCTCCACTGAAAACCTGTTCGCGAGCGGGAATCCGCCGCTCGGATCCCCCGCTGCGGCGGGGGCAGATCCCTACGTGCGCCGCCTGCGCGCCGCACGCCCCCGTCGGTGCACGGCGCGACAGGGACGCTTGGCCCGGAAGTGGGGCGAGCCCACGCTTGCCCCTCGCATGGCGGGGGTACGAGAATCGGTGCCCGCACCCGACTCGAGGAGGTAACCCGATGGCAGTCGCCAAGGTGATCGAGATCACCGCTTCGTCGCCGACAAGCTTTGCCGAGGCGGCAAAGGCAGGGATCGCGAAGGCGTCCGAGACGGTCCACGGCATCAAGGGCGCCTGGGTCTCCGAGGAGAGCCTGGTCGTCGAGAACGACGCCGTGACCGAGTTCCGCGTGACGATGCGAGTCAGCTTCGTCCTGGACTAGTACTTGCTCGCAAGGCGGGAATCCGCAGAAGCGGATTCCCGCCGCTCGGAATCCCCCGCCTACGGCGGGGGCAGATCCCTAAAGGCGTCGCCTCCGGCGCCGCAACCGCATCCTCTTACTTGTTCGCAAGGCGGGAATCCGCACAAGCGGATTCCCGCCGCTCGGAATCCCCCGCCTGCGGCGGGGGCAGATCCCCGCAACGCGGATTCCCGCCTGCTACAAGGGACGAGTGACCGCGCCGCCCAGAGACGAGCGACTCGACCGTCCCGCGACCAGCGACTCGACCGCGCGCGCGCTCGTTGCCGCCATCCCCGACCCCATCTTCCGGATCGGCGTCGACGGGACCTATCGCGGCTTCAAGGTCGACTCCGAGGAAGACCTCCTGACGCCACCGGACGAGGTGATCGGCTACTCGGTGCACGAGCGGCTGCCCGTCGGCGTCGCGGACGCCGTCCTCGCAGCGGGGCGGCGTGCGGTCTCCGAGCAGGAGCCGCAGCACATCGAATACACGCTCGAGGTCCGCGGGGAGACGCGCGACTACGAGGGCCGGGTCGTCGCCTGCGGGCCCGACGAGTTCGTCTTCATCGTCCGGGACTTCACGGAGCGGACGCGCCAGGAGCGCGAGCTCGAGCGCGAACGGGACTTCAGCCGCGCGGTGGTCCGCTCCACCCCGAGCTTCCTCGCGCTGGTCGACACCGAAGGCACCCTCCTCGGCGTCAACCGGGCACTCGAGCGCGCCGCCGGCATCCCCGAAGAGGCCTGGATCGGGCTCCCGTTCTGGACGCTCTTCATCGTGGAGCAGGACGTCGAGCGCGCGAAGCACGACTTCGAGCGCCTGCGAGACGGCGACGCTCCCGGTGTCGTCGAGTACGAGCACGTCGCGCCGGACGGTGAGCGGCTCGTCGTCGACTGGACGGCGACGATCGTCCATGACGCGGAGGGAGCCCCGCGCTTCCTCCTCTGCGGGCTCGACATCACCGCGCGCAAGCAGGTCGAGGAGGAGATCCGGCGCTCGCGCGCGCGGATCGTCTCGGCCGGGGACGCCGAGCGCAAGCGGCTCGAGCGAAACCTCCACGACGGCGCGCAGCAGAACCTCGTCTCGGTGTCGCACGCGGTCCACCTCGCCCTCAGGGAGCTCCGGAGCGACCCCGACCGGGCCGAGCAGCACCTCGACCGGGCGCTCGAGGAGCTCACGACGGCGCACGAGGAGCTCCGCGAGCTCGCGCGGGGCCTTCACCCGCAGCTGCTGACGCTCCAGGGCCTCGGCGCGGCCGTCCGCGCGCTCGCCGGGAGGGCTCCCATCCCCGTCACCGTCGTGATGGTCGACGACGGGCAGCGCTGGCCGCCGCTCGTCGAGAGCGCCGCCTACTTCGTCGTCTCGGAGGCGCTGACCAACGTCCTCAAGTACGCGCGGGCGTCGTCGGCGACGGTGCGGGTGGCGCCGCGCGACGACGTCCTCGTCGTCGAGGTCTCCGACGACGGCTGCGGCGGCGCCCGGCCCGAGGTGGGCTCCGGGCTCGGTGGCCTCCGCGACCGCGTGGAGGCGCTCGACGGGACGTTCGAGCTCGACAGCCCGCCCGGCGCGGGCACGCGCGTCCACGCGGCGCTGCCGCTCGCCGTCGAGCCCTGAGCTCTGAGGGTTCCTGCTTGACAAGTCGTGGTGGTGCTGCGAGGATCCTCCCCGTCGAACCCCGTAGCTCTTCGGAGTCGCGGGGTTCGGCGTTTTTCGAGGCGCGGCGTCAGCCGCGCCTCTACATTTGGGCCCGACGGGTAGGTTCGCGAGATGGCTGAACCGCCGCTGATCGAGGCCCACGACCTCACCAAGCGCTACGACGACTTCGTCGCCGTCGACGGGATCGACTTCGCCGTCGCCCGAGGCGAGACGTTCGGCTTCCTCGGCCCGAACGGCGCGGGCAAGAGCTCGACGATGCGCATGATCGGCGCCGTCTCTCCGACGAGCGGCGGCACGCTCCGCGTTCTCGGACGGGATCCCGAGCGCGACGGGCCCGCGATCCGCGAGCGGCTCGGCGTCGTGCCGCAGGAGGACAACCTCGACCTCGAGCTCGACGTCGGCGAGAACCTCCTCGTCTACGGCCGCTTCTTCGGCCTTCCGCGCGACGAGATCCGCCGCCGGAGCGACGAGCTGCTCGAGTTCGTCCAGCTGGCCGACCGCAGCGACGCGCGCGTCGACTCCCTCTCGGGCGGCATGAAGCGGCGCCTCACGATCGCGCGGGCGCTGATCAACGAGCCTGAGCTGATGCTGCTCGACGAGCCCACGACCGGGCTCGATCCGCAGGCACGCCACGCGCTCTGGGACCGGCTCTACCGGCTGAAACAGCGCGGCGTCACCCTCGTCCTCACGACGCACTACATGGACGAGGCGGAGCAGCTGTGCGACCGGCTCGTGATCATGGACCGCGCGAAGATCGTCGCCGAAGGCTCGCCGCGCGAGCTCATCGAGCGGTTCGTGGAGCGCGAGGTCGTCGAGCTCCGCACGGGCACGGACGGTGACGCACCGTCGCTCGACGGGATCGGCGGCCATGTCGAGGTGCTGCAGGACCGGATCGTGATCGGCACCGACGACGGCGACGGGCTCGTCGACCGCGTGCACGCGCTCGGCCTCCACCCGGAGACCGTCCTCGTCCGCCGGGCGACGCTCGAGGACGTCTTCCTGCGCCTCACCGGCCGGAGCCTGATCGACTGATGGAGGCGGCCCGCCGCACCCTGGCCGTCGTCGGCTGGCAGGCGCGCTCGTTTCGCAGGCTCTGGCGCGGCTCGATCACCGTCTCGCTCCTGAACCCGATCTTCTTCCTCGTCTCGATCGGCGTCCTGCTCGGCAGCCTGATCGATCGGTCGAGCCCCGATCTCGGGGGGCTCAGCTACCTGCAGTTCGTCGCGCCGGCCCTGCTCGCCACGACCGCGATGCAGACGGCTGCGAGCGTGACGACGTTTCCGGTCCGCGCCGGGCTCAAGTGGCTGCGGACCTACCACGCCGCCGTCGCCACGCCCATCCGTGTGAGCGAGCTCGTCGCAGGAATCCTCACGTGGTGCGGCGTGCGGGTGATGGTCGCCGTGACGATCTTCGCGGTGATCGCGGCGATCGGCGGCGCTTTCGTCTCGCCCCTCGCCGTCCTTGCGCCGTTCGCGGCGCTCCTCTGCGGGCTCGCGTTCGGCTCCGTGCTCGCTGCCATCACCTCGAGCGTCGAGGGTGACGAGTGGCTCGCCGCGATCTTCCGCTTCGGACTCGTGCCGCTCTTCCTCTTCTCGGGCACGTTCTTCCCGATCCAGCAACTGCCCGCCGTGCTCGAGGCGCTTGCCTGGGCCACCCCGCTGTGGCACGGCGTCGCGCTCTGCCGAAGCCTCGCCACCGACGACCTCGACCCGCTGCTGACCGCAGTCCACGTCACGTACCTCGTCGTCCTGACCGCAGTCGGAACGATGCTCACCGTGCGCGCGCAGCGGGAGAAGCTTCGGCGATGAGCACGCTCGACACGACGCTGCGGATCTTCCCCAGGCTCCACGCGCCTCGGTCGTGGCGGCTCGTCGAGCGCAACATCGCGAGCTCGCGCGGCGCGTGGCTCGTGTTCGTCTCCGGCTTCTTCGAGCCGCTCTTCTATCTCTTCGCCATGGGCGTCGGGGTCGGCGCGCTCGTCGGCACGGTCGACGTGAACGGCGAGGCCGTCGGCTACCGCGAGTTCGTCGCGCCCGCCCTCCTCGCGGCGTCCGCGATGAACGGCGCGGTATACGAGTCGGGCAACGTGTTCTTCAAGCTGAAGTACGCGAAGACGTACGACGGCGTCCTCGCGACGCCGATGACGGTCCGCGACGTGGCGCTCGGAGAGCTCACGTACACCCTGATCCGCGGCACCGTGTACTCGATCGGGTTCGTCACCGTGATGCTCGCCATGGGCCTGCTCGAGTCTCCTTGGGCCCTGCTCGCGATTCCGAGCGCGCTCCTCGTCTCGGCCGCGTTCGCGGCGCCGTCCGTGTTCGGGACGACGCTGATGCGCTCATGGGCGGACTTCGCCTTCGTCGAGCTCTGCACGTTGCCGATGTTCCTCTTCTCCGCGACCTTCGTCCCCGCCGACACGTATCCGGACGTCGTGCGCTGGATCCTTCCCCTCACGCCGCTGTACCACGGCGTCGAACTGCTCCGCGCGTTCACCCTCGGGAACGTGAGCTGGCTCGTCCTCGTCAACATCGCCTACCTCCTGGCGATGACCGGCGTCTTCCTCGTCCTCGCCGACCGACGGCTCGCGAAGCTGCTGCTCAAGTAGCGTCGCGTCGCCGGAGCGCGTAGTGCAGGAAGAGATGGCTCCCGTGGAGCCTGACCGAGCGGAGGCCGGCCTCTTCCGTCCGCTCGGGAAGGAGCGCCGCGCCCTCCACCAGGCCGTAGGACGCGCTCATCCCGCGACCGGCGAGGAGCGGCGAGACCGTCAGGAAGAGGTCGTCCACGAGATCGGCCTCGACGAGGGAGCCGAAGACGTGCGGACCGGCCTCGCTGAGGATGCGGCGGTGGCCGCGTGAGAAGAGCAGCGAGACCGCGGCGCCGACGTCCACCTCGGCAGCGCCGGGGAGCACCGCGAGCTCGGCTGCGTCCGGGAGGAGCCCCGCGAGCCGCGCGGCGCCGGTCTCCGTCGTGAGGACGAGCGCACCGTCTGCGAGGACGGGATGCTCGGGCGCAATCGACCCCGAGGCCGTGAGGACCGCGACGCGCGGGCTCGCGTCGTAGCCGAGCTCGTGGCGGAGGGCCCCGAAGCTCTCCGCGGCGGGCGGGTAGACCGTCTCGGGACGCCACCGTCCCTGTGGAGAGGCGCGCAGCGTGCCGCTGCCGATCAGCACCACATCGGCCGCCGCGCGGAGCGTGCCCATCAGGAAGCGGTCGGCCTCGCTGCCGCTGCTGATCACCCGGTTCGAGCCCGGCAGCGAGGGAACGGCGACGACGCCGTCGACGGTGGCCACGAAGTTGGCGTAGAGGCATGGCTCGGGCAGCGCCAGGTCGCCGCCGTAGACGCCGCGAAGCGCCGATGGCAAGGGGAGCTCGGGCCCGGGCCGCTCGTGGAGAACCGCGAAGGGCTCGAGCGCGGTCACCGGTTGAGCTCGAGGAACTCGCGGCGCAGCTCCGCGTCGCGGTAGGCGCCGCGCCAGGCCGTCGTCGTCGTGCGCGAGCGCTCCTCGACGCCGCGCATCTGGGTGCAGAGGTGCGATGCCTCGAGCCGCACGGCGACCCCGAGCGGGTCGACGAGGTCGACGAGCGTGTCGGCGATCTGCTCCCCCAGCCGCTCCTGGACGGTGAAACGCCGCGCGAACAGGCGGACCAGGCGTGTCAGCTTCGAGATGCCGATGATCCGCTCACCGGCGATGTACCCGACGTGCGCGTGCCCGAAGAACGGAAGCGCATGGTGCTCGCAGAGCGCGGCGAAGGCGATCGGTCCCTCCACGACCTGCGCGAAGGCCTCCCCGCCCGCGTCGCTCTCGGTCGGGAACGTCGTCACGAGCTTGGGGTCGCCGTCGTACCCACCGGTCGCGTCGTAGAGCGCCCGCAGGAACCGCTCCGGCGTCTCACGCGTGCCCGCCGTGTCGAGCGGCAACCCGAAAGCAGCGAGGATCTCGGCGACATTGCCCCGGTAGCGGTTCCAGTCGTCCGCGGGAATCTCGCGCGGGTGGGCGAAGGCAGGCGCGGCCGACGGCAGCTCGATCACGGTTTCGGACATCGTTGTGGCTCCTTCCAGGTCAGGTGGTGAGGGCGACGAGAACGAGGGAGGCGGCGATCGCCGTGTGCTGCGTGGCGAGGCCGAGGTTGTGGAGGATCCAGAGCGTGGACAGCCTCGGCGGGCGTCGCACGAGGCGGTCGGCCAGCCGGTCCTGCGGTGCGTAGACGAGCTCGTAGAAGCTGCGCGCGAGACCGCCTCCCTCCGGCATCGCCTGCGTCCCGACGTGAAGCCGCCGCAGATTGAAGTTGAGGCTGAGCACGGAGGTGGATACGAGGAAGCCCGTGAGGGCCAGCAGCGGGCGGCCGGTTGCGTAGCCGATCGCAGCGAAGAGGGCGGCGTTCATGATCAGGTCGCAGTCCGAGTCGAGATAGCGACCGAACGGCGTCACGCGCCCGGACGCTCGTGCGAGCGCGCCGTCGGCGCCGTCGAGGACGGTCTTGAGCACGAGGAGCCCGGCGGCGACGACCAGGCTGCCGAGCGCGAGCTCGAGCGCAGCCGCGATCCCCGCGGCGAAGCCCGCGAGCACGACGGCCGGCGGCGGCACGCGCAGGGGCAGAAGCGCGAGGACGACGAGGTGCGCGAGCGGTCGATAGAGCGCGTCCGCGACGAGCTCGCGCGTCGGGGTTGGTTTCCGCGAGCGGCGGAAGAGGGAATGATGAGGGGCATGAGCGAGAACGGAGCCTGGGTCGAGCGCGACGGCGCCCTCGAACGTGAGCTCGTCTTCGACGGCTTTCGCGAGGCGATTGCGTTCGTCGAACGGCTCGCCGACCTCGCGGAGTCGGAGAACCACCACCCCGACATCGCGATCAGCTACAAGCGCGTCACCGTCCGCTGGACGACGCACTCGGCGGGCGGGATCACCGACCGCGACCGCGAGCTGGCCGCCCGCACCGACGACCTGGTCTGAGCTCACCCGAGCAGCTCCCGGAGCCGCTCGTTTCCGACAGGGGCGGCGGCGCGGATCAGGTCCGTCGCGGCGTCGACCTTGCCCCACACGTCCCAGAGCAGGAATCCGCGTGGGCGCCCTTCGGCGTCCTGGTAGCAAACGACGCCCTTGCGGTGCGGCTCCGCCCACTCCGCGACCGTCTCGAGCCTCGAGTCGAGCTCGCCGACCGCCTCGTAGCCGAGCTCGAACAGGTCGGAGTAGAAGAACGGCAGGTGGTCGTACGGCTCGTCGGCGCCGGCCATGTTCCGGCCGACCTGCCGGCCGTGGCTCTTCGCGTGATCCTCGTGCTCGACGCGTAGCTCGCGGCCGAGGTCGCGCGCGGGGAAGCGCGCGACGTCGCCGGCGGCGAACACGTCGTCGTGGCCCGCCACGCGGCCACGGTCGTCGACGGGGATGCCGTTGTCCGTCGCCATGCCGGAGTCGGCCGCGAGCTCGTCGCGCGGGACGATCCCGAGCCCGGCCACGACCACGTCCGCGTCGAATGCACCGCCCCCATCGACCGTCACGCGGTAGCCCCCGTCGCGGCGCTCCACGCCGCCCACCAGCCCGCCGGCCACGAGCTCGACGCCCTTTTCGCGGTAGTAGTCGTTCAGGGAGAGCGCGAGCTCGCGCGGGAAGAGCCTCGTCCCGATCGCCTCCTCCGGGAAGATCATCGTCACTGCGCAGCCGTTCGACGCCAGCGCTGCCGCGAGCTCCGAGCCGATGAAGCCGCCGCCGATCACCGCCACGCGCGTGCCTTCAGCGGCTGCGGCTCGGAGTGTGTGGTAGTCGGCCAGCGTGCGGTAGTGCACGACGCCCTCGGGCGCGCCGGGAAGGTGCCGCGGCCGTCCGCCGGTCGCGAGTAGGAGACGGTCGTACCCATAGGTGTCGCCACGGTCGTCGGTCGCGGTATGGGCGTCGAGGTCGAGGGAGACGATCGTCCGACCGAGGTGGAGGTCGACGCCCTCGTCCTCCGTCCCGCGCCAGATCGAGCTTTCTTCCTTGCCGAGCCAGAGGCCCTTGGTCAGCGGTGGTCGGGCATACGGCGGATCCGGCTCGTCGCCGACGAGCGCGATCGAGCCGTCCGGATCGATCGAGCGGATCCCCTTGCACGCAGCGTCCCCGGTCATTCCCCCGCCGACGATCAGATACCGGTAACTCGTCACGACTCGACTCCTTCTTTAGACCACTATTGGGTACTATAGAAGAAGAACTCCGATGGATGCGCTGGAAGCGATCGGTGACCCCGGGCTACGCGAGGCCCTCGTTCTCGTTCGCGGCGCGCGGCGTGCGATGAGCATCGGCGAGGTCGCCGCGGCGCAGGGCCTCCACCGCAACGTCGCGCGGCGACGGCTCGAGCAGCTCGCCGCGGCCGGCCTGCTCGTCGCGGGATTCGAGCGACGGACCGGCCGGAGCGGTCCGGGAGCGGGTCGCCCCGCGAAGGTCTACTCGCCCGCGCCGGAGACCGGCGGAGTCGAGTTTCCGGAGCGTCGCTACCCGGAGCTCGTCGGGCTCCTGCTCGACGACGTGCCGACGCAGCGCCGCGAAGACCTGGGCGTCCGGTTCGGGACGATGCTGGCGGCCGCCGCGGGCGTCGAGCCCGGCGCAGAACGGCGCACGGCCCTCGAGGCCCTCTGCGACGCGATGGGACGCCTGGGTTTCCAGACCCGTCTCGAGAGCGTCGGCCACGACCGGGCCGAGCTCGTCACCCCCACCTGCCCGCTCCGCCCGCTCGTCGTCTCGAAGGCCCAAGCGGGCGACGTCGACCGCGGCGTCTGGCGCGGGCTCGTCGCGGCGGCACTCGAAGGCGTCGAGCCCGACGACGTCAGCTGCGAGGCGCACGACTGCCTCGAGCCGTGCGCGTCGTGCAGGGTCGTGGTGAGCCTTGGAACTCGAACCGAAACGACGCCTTGAGTCGTCGGAACGTCATTCCGGTTCGAGTCTTCAGGCCCGTCTCCGCCTGACGCGGGCGGGCGATCAGCCCGCGCTCAGTTCGCCTTGCCGATCAGGTGGTGCCACGGGCGCCACCAGCGCGTCAAGCCCGCGTGGTCGCTCCCGCTCTCGCGCGCGATCGCGAGGATGTCCATGTGGGTCGGCTGCCCGAGCCGCTGGTGCGTCCAGACGATCACCGCGTCGTTGCCCTCGAAGTAGCAGAGGACGTGCCCGCCGGGCTTGTCGGGACCGTGCAGCCACGGACGCTCGCCGCCCCACGAGAAGGCGTTGCACTTCCCCGTGTTGCGCTTGATGTCCGAATGCGCGTTGAGCTGCTCGGTGTACGCCGCCTTCAGCGCGGCCGCGTTCGGGTAATCCGAGATCTCCCAGCGGTCCGGCATGCCCGACGACGGAAGGCAGACCGCGGTCTGCGTCGCGCCGGGCTCCGCGACGGTCTGCACATGGCAGTCCCGCCAGATCGCCTCGGGCACGATCGCGTCCAGACCTGCGTTCGCCGGCAGGGCAGCCGGCGGCGAGCCGCTCTGAAGCAGCGTCGCCGAGCCGCCGTCCGTGTGGTCGCCCGTCGTGAGGTAGACGACTCCCGCCGCGGTCAGCGCTGCGAGGCCGGCGACGCCGGCCGCGAGCTTCCAGCCGAACTGCCGCGCCGGCTTGCCGAAGAACATGAGCACCCACCGGTTCGGCGCCGCCTCCGCGTCGAACTCGTTGTAGACCTGGAGGACGTGGATTGGGTCGGCGATGTTCTTCAGGTGCACTCGGCCCCGGTCGCTGAACGTGAGGCCCTCCATGCGTCCCGCGAGCCGGTACGTCGCCTCGCTGACGATCACCTCGCCGCCGTGCGCGCGCCCGCAGAGCCGTGCGGCGACGTTGAGCGCGGCACCGCGGAAGCCGCCGTCCTCCAGCGAGACCGCCTCGCCCGAGTCGATCCCCATGCCCACGCGGAGGGGCAAGTCGTGGTCGGTCGCCGCCTCCTCCGAGAAGAGCCCTTGCAGGTAGACAGCGGAGCGGATCGCCTGCCGGGCCGACGTGAACACGGCGAGCGCCTCGTCACCTCGGATCTCGACGACCTCGCCGCCGTGCGTCTCGACTCCCTCGGTTATGAGCTCGACGAAGCGCGCGGCCAGGCGGGCGGCAGCCTCGTCTCCGAACTCGTCCGTGTAGCGCGAATACCCGCGGATATCCGCGATCAGGAACGAGCGGATGCTGGTCTGCCCGTTCATCGCGCCTATCAGTATGGACCCTCGTGACCGGTGCCACGTACGGAAAGCCGAACCTCCGTTTGCGGCTCAGAGCCACTCGAGCAGGTCGGCGATGCCGTCGACGACGGCGTCAGGGCGCCTTCGCGCGGGTAGCTGCTCGACCTGGACCCCGCCGCTGATCCCACTCCGGACGAGGATCGTCCTCGACCCGCCGAGGCGACCGAGCGCGACATCGAGGTCCAGATCGTCCCCGATCACCGCGAGCTCCTGCGTCCCTGCGCCGAGATGTTGCTCGATCGTCCGCAGCGCGGCGCGCGAAGGCTTGCCGACGACGACCGGGCGCGCGCCGGTCGCCTTCGCAAGCGCCGCCGTGAGCATCGCGCCCCTGCTGAAGATCGGGCCGTTCGCGCCCGCGTAGGCGGGCACGAAGCTCCCGGTGAGGAGGCGTGCGCCGCCGAGGATCGCTCGGGCAGCGCGCTCGAGCTCCTCGAAGTCGACCACGTCCGTGTGCGCGACGAAGACGGCGTCGACGTCGTCGCGCTCGTTCCCGTCCGCGACGCGGATCCCGTTCGCGACGAGATAGCCGCGCGCGTCAGCGGTTCCGAAGAGGAGCAGCGTCGAGCACTGACGCGAGCGAAGGTATGTCTGCACGCTCGAGAGCGGGGTCAAGAGCTCTGCGTCGGAGACGCCGAGGCCCGCTTCGCGCAACCCGGCGGCGAAGCCCTCCGGGGGGATGTGGCTGCCGTTCGTGAAGAGCGCCAGCGGGCGCCCGGAGGCGCGGATCCGGCTGAGCGCCTCCTTCGCTCCGGGCAAGACGTGCACATCGTCACCCGCCCGGTGGACCAGCGTCCCGTCGACGTCGAGGACGAAGCCGCGGACGTCGTCAAGTCGCACGACGCCACTCCACGAGCTCGTCCCCCTTGCGGACGCGGAGCTCCGCGACCGACGGGCGCTTTGCGACCTCGCGCAGGAGCGTCACCACGGGATGTCGGCGCGATGAGAGAGAGCGTGCAGCAACGGGCTTCGAACCAAGCATTGCGTCGACCTGCTCCTCCGGCATCGTCAGACGCAGGAGCAGCTCCTCGTCGGAGATGCGGCGGCCGAAGCGCTCGCGGGCACCCTCGAGGTGGAGCGGCTCCAGGTGGCGGAGGCCCTCCACCCGGGGCAGCGACAGGACCCGCTCGGCGACCTCGGGTGCGATTGGCGCGACCGGCTCGCCGTAGTGCCCGAGGAAGTAGCGGATCGTCTCGTCGGAGACGTTCGACCAGCGCTCGGCGTCGATCACGTTG
>Ga0111538_10009516_pt1 | contig 12970 bp, 13 predicted proteins | sample SoiMethybrSBSTD1_FD_79669 | JGI IMG/M metagenome (GOLD analysis project Ga0111538, IMG submission 79669) | Bulk soil microbial communities from a Populus tree surrounding site in Tennessee, USA - Soil MetaG P. TD hybrid SBSTD1 (version 2)... | ecosystem: Environmental > Terrestrial > Soil >...
CCCAAGCCGGTGGTGCTGGTTCCGGCCTGAGCAGGGGCACCGTGAAGTTTCCGATCTATCTCGATTACTCCGCGACCACGCCGGTCGACCCGCGCGTGGCCGCGAAGATGATTCCGTACCTGACCGAGCAATTCGGCAATCCGGCGAGCCGCTCGCATGCATTCGGCTGGCGGACCGAGGAAGCGGTCGAGGATGCGCGCGCGCAGGTCGGGGCGCTCGTCAACTGCGAAGGCAAGGACATCATCTGGACGTCCGGAGCAACCGAGTCGATCAACCTTGCCCTGAAGGGTGCCGCCGAGTTCTACAAGACGAAGGGCAAGCACCTCATCACGGTCAAAACAGAGCACAAGGCAACGCTGGATACCTGTCGTGAGCTCGAGCGCCGCGGTTTCGAGGTGACGTACCTCGAGGTGCAACCCGACGGGCTTCTCGACCTGGACAAGCTCGAAGCCGCCTTTCGGCAAGACACCATCCTGGTCTCCGTGATGTTCGTGAACAACGAGATCGGCGTGATCCAGGACATCCCCGCGATCGGCGAGATGTGCCGCAAGCGCGGAGTGCTGTTCCACGTCGATGCTGCGCAGGCGACCGGGAAATGTCCGATCGACCTGCAGTCGCTGAAAGTGGACCTGATGTCTTTTTCGGCACACAAGACCTATGGCCCGAAAGGTGTCGGCGCGCTCTACATCCGCCGAAAGCCGCGTGTTCGCCTCGAAGCGCAGATTCATGGCGGCGGCCACGAGCGCGGTTTCCGCTCGGGCACGCTGGCCACGCATCAGATCGTCGGCATGGGCGAAGCGTTCCGGCTCGCAAAGCTGGAGATGGCAACCGAGAACGAGCGCATTGGAGCGCTGCGTGACCGGCTGCTTTCGGGCATGCAGCGCATGGAGGAAGTCTTCGTCAACGGCAGCCTCGAGCGGCGCGTGCCGCACAACCTGAACGTGAGCTTCAATTTCGTCGAGGGCGAGTCGCTGATCATGGCGGTGAAGGATATCGCCGTGTCTTCAGGTTCGGCGTGCACCTCGGCGTCGCTCGAGCCGTCGTACGTCTTGCGTGCGCTCGGCCGCTCCGACGAACTCGCGCACTCGTCGATCCGCTTTACGCTCGGCCGGTTCACTACGGCCGAGGAAGTCGACTACACGATCCGGCATCTCGAGACGAAAGTGGAGAAGCTGCGGCAAATGTCGCCGCTCTGGGAGATGCACAAGGATGGGATCGATCTGAACACAGTGCAGTGGGCCGCGCATTAAGGAGAAGCACATGGCATATAGCGACAAGGTCATCGATCACTACGAGAACCCGAGGAACGTCGGGTCGTTCGACAAATCCGACGCGTCGGTCGGCACCGGCATGGTCGGGGCACCGGCCTGCGGCGACGTCATGAAGCTGCAGATCAAGGTCAACGAGCAGGGCATCATCGAGGACGCCCGCTTCAAGACGTACGGTTGCGGCTCGGCGATCGCCTCGAGCTCGCTCGTGACCGAATGGGTCAAGGGCAAGACGCTGGAGGATGCCGGGACGATCCGCAACACGCAGATCGCCCAGGAGTTGTCCCTGCCGCCGGTCAAGATCCATTGCTCGATCCTCGCCGAGGACGCAATCAAGGCGGCGATCGCGGACTACAGGAAGCGGCACGGCGACGAGATTCCTGCCGCAGCCGCGAAGAAGGCCGCGCAAGGATAAGGAAGAATGGCTGTCACCCTGACTGAAAAGGCCGCGACTCACGTACAGAGTTTTCTCGCGAAGCGCGGGAAGGGCGTCGCATTGCGAGTTGGCGTGCGCACCTCGGGTTGCTCGGGGATGGCGTACAAGCTCGAATTCGCCGACGCCATCGATGCGAACGACCTGCAGTTCGAAAGCCATGGGGTTCGCGTCGTCGTGGACCCGAAGAGCCTGCCGTACGTCGACGGCACCGAGCTCGACTACACCCGCGAAGGGTTGAACGAGGGGTTCAAGTTCCGCAACCCGAACGTCAAGGACGAGTGCGGCTGCGGCGAGAGCTTCAATATCTAGCTGATTGCACGAACCGCGCGCGACCGGCCGACCACCGGTATGCGGTGGCGGAGGCGCGTGACGGTTCGCTGCAACGCATTATGCAAAACCACTTCGAGTTGTTCGGGCTCGAGCCGGGTTATGCGCTCGAGTCGGAGCGGCTCGAGCGGGCGTATCGCGGGATCCAGGCGAAAATCCACCCGGATCGCTACGCGCAGGCGGGCGACGCCGAGCGGCGCGCTTCGATGCAATGGACGACCCGGGTGAACGAGGCCTATCGAACGTTGAAGGACCCCGTCGAGCGCGCGCGCTACCTCCTGGAGCTCAACGGCGTCGACGTCGCATTCGAGACGAACACTGCGATGCCAGCCGAATTTCTCGGTCGTCAGCTCGAGCTGCGCGAAGACCTGGCGCTTGCGCAGGGCGAGAAGGATGCGGGTGCGCTGGGACGACTGCGCACCGCGCTCCGCCGCGACAAAGACGAGCTGATGGGCGCGCTCGCGCAGACGCTGGACACGAGACGCGACTACGCCGCGGCGGCCGGCCTCGTGCGCAAGCTCAAGTTCCTCGAGCGATTCGACGCCGAAATCGACGCGGCGCTGGAGACGATGGACGAGTAGATGGCGCTGCTGCAGATCTCCGAACCCGGGCAGTCGCCTGCCCCGCACCAGCAGCGCCGGGCGGTCGGCATCGACCTCGGCACGACCAATTCCCTCGTGGCCACCGTGCGCAACGGCGTCGCGACCGTTCTTCCCGACGCGCAGGGCCGGCCCCTCTTGCCGTCGATCGTGCGTTATGCGCCGGACGGCAAGATCGAGGTCGGATATCCGGCGCAGGCCCACCAGACCGAAGACCCGAAGAACACGATCGTTTCGGTGAAGCGCTTCATGGGCCGTGGGCGCAAGGACGTGCCCTATATCGAGAACCTGCCCTACGACTTCGCAGACGCGCCTGGAATGTTGCAGCTCTGCACGGTCGCTGGCAGGAAAAGCCCGGTCGAGGTTTCCGCCGAGATTTTGAAGGTGCTTCGCACGCGCGCCGAGATGTCTCTCGGCGGCGACCTGAGCGGCGCGGTGATCACGGTGCCGGCATATTTCGACGATGCACAGCGCCAGGCGACCAAGGACGCCGCGACGCTAGCCGGCATCAACGTGCTGCGCCTCTTGAACGAGCCGACTGCCGCGGCGATCGCCTATGGGCTCGAGAATGCGGCCGAGGGAACCTACGCCGTGTTCGACCTCGGGGGCGGCACGTTCGACATCTCCATCCTCAAGCTGTCGCGCGGCGTCTTCGAGGTGCTGGCAACCAATGGCAATGCAGCGCTGGGCGGCGACGATTTCGACCAGCGGCTGATGTGCTGGGCGCTCGAGAAGGCGAATTTGCCGCCGCTCGATGCGCGCGACCTGCGCTTGCTGCACGTAAAAGCGCGTGAGGCAAAGGAGGCATTGACCTACCACGGCGAGGCCCCGCTGACTGCGCGGCTCTCGAGCGGCGAATTCGTCGATCTTTCACTCTCGACCGAGACGTTCTGCGAGATCACGCAGCACCTGGTGCAGAAGACGCTCGGGCCGACGCGCAAGGCGCTGCGCGACGCGGGACTGGAGCCCGGCGACATCAAGGGCGTTGTAATGGTCGGCGGGGCAACGCGCATGCCGCATATCCAGCGTGCAGCGCGCGAATTCTTTCGCCGCGATCCACTGAACAATCTCGACCCGGACAAGGTCGTCGCGCTCGGTGCCGCGATGCAGGCCAACGTGCTGGCCGGCAACCAGCCGACCGGTGGCGACTGGCTGCTGCTCGACGTGATTCCGCTGTCGCTCGGCGTGGAGACGATCGGTGGCCTCGTCGAGCGGATCATCCCGAGGAACTCCACGATCCCGACCGCGCGTGCGCAGGAATTCACGACCTTCAAGGACGGGCAGACGGCGATGAGCTTCCACGTCGTCCAGGGCGAGCGCGAGCTCGTCTCGGATTGCCGTTCGCTTGCGCGCTTCGAGTTGCGCGGAATTCCGCCGATGACCGCGGGCGCCGGGCGAGTGCGGGTCACGTTCCAGGTCGATGCGGACGGCCTGCTTTCGGTCGCCGCGCAGGAGAAGACGACGGGCGTCGAGGCTTCGATCACGGTAAAGCCTTCCTACGGCCTCACCGACTCCGACATCGAGCGCATGCTGCGCGATTCATTCGAGCACGCGCGCGACGACATGCAGGCGCGCGTGCTGCACGAGAGCCAGGTGGACGGCGAGCGGCTCGCCGACGGCGTGCATGCCGCGCTGCAATCCGACGGCGGCCTGCTCGAAGCCGCGCACCGCGCGGAAATCGAGCGCCTGCTGGAAGCGTTGCGGGCACGGCTCGGCGGCGAGGATCATCGCGCGATCAAGCAGGCCACCGACGCGCTGAATCGCGCCACCGAGGACTTTGCCTCGCGCCGGATGGACGCGAACGTGCGCAAGGCGCTCGCCGGCCAGCGGATCGCCGACCTGGAGCGCTGAATGCCACGGCTCAAAGTCCTGCCGCACGCGGAGCTCTGCCCGCAGGGCGCGGAGCTCGATGCGCGCGAAGGCGTGTCGCTCTGCGACACACTGCTCGACGCCGGAATCGAGATCGAGCACGCGTGCGAGAAGTCGTGCGCCTGCACGACCTGCCATGTCATCGTGCGCGACGGCTACGATTCGCTCGACGATCCGGAGGAAAAGGAGGAAGACCTGCTCGACAAGGCCTGGGGGCTGGAAGCGACCTCGCGCCTGTCGTGCCAGGCGAAGGTGCGCGCAGGTGATCTCGTGATCGAAATCCCCAAGTACACGATCAACTATGAGCGCGAGGGAGGCAGCCGCAAATGAGCGGGATCAAGTGGACCGACTCGCGCGAGATCGCCATCGCCCTGAGCGAAACGCACCCGGACGTCGACCCGGAGCGGGTCAACTTCGTCGACCTGTACAAGTGGGTGGTCGCGCTCGAGGGCTTCAGCGACGACCCGAAGCGCTGCGGCGAGAAGATCCTGGAAGCGATCCAGATGGCTTGGATCGAGGAAGCCGGCTAGGCAGCGCTACGCGGAATTCGCCGGCGTCACCGGCCCGGGGAAATCGAGCGGCCCCGAAACGGTCCGGTTGCGGCCCTTGCGCTTGGCCTCGTAGAGCATTTCGTCGGCGATGCGCACCAGTTCGCGCGCCTGCAGGTCCATGCTCGGAACGAGCGCGGCGACGCCGCGGCTGATCGTGACAATCGGCGCAGCGGCCGAAGCCGCGTGCGGGATTCCCAGCTCCTGCACCGCATTGCCCAGTTCCTCGGCCTTGCGCATCGCTTGGCCGAGGCCGGTCTCGGGCAACAGGCAGGCGAACTCCTCGCCGCCGTAGCGCGCAAGAATGTCCCCGGGGCGCCGCAGGCAACTCTTCATCGCGTTCGATACCCGCGAAAGGCAGTTGTCGCCCGCCTGGTGCCCGTAGGCATCGTTGTACTGCTTGAAATGATCGACGTCGATCATCACGAGGCCGATCGGCGACTGGCTGCGCTGGCAGCGCCGCCATTCCGTTCTCAGCCGCTCGTCGAACGAGCGGCGATTCGCCACGCCGGTCAGCGTATCGGTCAGCGCAAGCTCGCGCAGGCGGTCCGCGTGCTGCTTCAGCAGGATGTGCGTCCGGGTTCGCGCGCGCACGATCGGCGCGTGCACCGGTTTCGTGATGAAGTCGACCGCTCCGGCCTCCAGGCCCTTGACCTGGTCTTCCATCGTGTCGCGGGCAGTGACGAAGATAACTGGAATCTCGCGCGTGACCGGGTCCGCTTTCAGCCGGCGGCAGACTTCGTAGCCGTCCAGGCCCGGCATCTGCACATCGAGCAGCACAAGGTCCGGCGGGCGGCGCACGCACACCTCGATCGCGCGCTCGCCATCCACGGCGACGGAAATGTCGTAATGGTCCTCCAGGATATCGGTCAGCAGCTGGACGTTCAGCCGCTGATCGTCGACGATCAGCACGCGGCCGCGCTTCGTTCCAGGCCGGTTCATCCCCTAGATTTCCCCTGCAGCTGCGCGCCGACGCATCGCGCGCCTAACGTACTTGGATGCCGTTCAGGTTGCCCGGGCCGACCACGCCCTGCCGCAGCGTGCCGGCCCGATCCAGCTCGTTTCTTTGTTGATACATCTGATGGTCGAGCGTGCTGCGGCGCGCCATCGAGGACAGGTCGGTCGGATCCTTCCACTGCAGCGAATCGCGCTCGCGCTGCGTCCAGTAGGTTTCATGCCCGAGATAGCTTTCGCGAGGGGACGGCATCGACCGGTTTTCCTGCAGGCGGCGCATTTCCATCTGGCGGACATACTCGCCATCCTGCCGGCGCGCCTGCTCATCGCGGCGCATCTCCAATTCCTCGCGCGCGCGCCGCAGTTTCTGCACCTGCTCGCGTTCCTCGACTTGGCGCTCGTCCGGCGGCGTGGCCGTCGGCGTACCGGGATCGAATTCCTGCGCGCCGGCGGCTGCCGAAAAAAGCAGCGCAGTCAACGCCATCGCCGGGAGCTTCCCAATCATGCGCCAATGATAGACCATGCCATGCCGGTCAATCGTCGAGCCCGCTCAACCCTTTGCGATGGGCGAGGGGTTTCTTTCCGGCGATCCGGAAAAGGACCATGCCGGGCCACGCCAGCCGCCCGTCCGGGCGGCGGCTGAACACGATGCCGTCGGTGCGCGCCGATACGCGGATGCGCGCCTTCGGTCCGCGGGCATCCGCTGGATCGATCACTTCGCACACCGTCTCGCCTTTGCGCACGCGCTGGCCTTTTCTTGCCTGGTAGACCAGGAACCCCGTCCGGGGCGCGTAGCCGACGTCCATCCCGGCGATCGGAGTCGCATCCGCCTTCAGCCGCGGCAGCGCACCCGCGCGGCCCGAGATCGCGCCGCGCCGCACGAGGAATCGATACAGGTTTGCCGCGTCCGCTTCGCCGAGCGCGTGCGTCACGTTGTGCTGTCCGCGATATTCCACCGTCGCCGACAGCGTCGCCTGGGGAATGTGCGCGCCCGGAAAGCGTGCCGCAAGCCTCGGCCACAGCGCGCTGTGAACGCCGGAGAACGTCAGCGATTCCGGATACGGCTCGTTGTACAGCGTGGCTTCCACGCCGAGATCTGCGGCGAGCTCGCGTGCCGGGCCGGGCCAGTCCGCCCGAGCGATGAAGAGATGCAGCACCGCGTGCATGTCGCAGTGCAGGTCGAGCACGACATCGGCGTCGGCCGAAAGCTTCATGATCTCGACGCGCAGCGTCTGCAGCTCGTTCGCCGGTCGCATCGCGGCGAGTGTTGCGAGCGCCGCCTTGCGGATCGCATCCACGTTCCGGCTCGCGTCCCCCGAGAGCACCGTGGCGACGCGATCGCCGACCGCGCCCGAAAGGTCGGGCCAGTTGCGGTTGAAGTTGTCGCGCCCGAGGAAGTCGTAGCGGCCGAGATGGTTGTTGCCCACGAGCTGCGCAAGGCCGATCGGGTTGACCGTGGGCACGATGACGATCTCGCCCTTGATCCGCTTTGCGCGGTCGGCCTCGACCAGCATCGGCATCAGGTGATGCAGCGCCATCGCGCCGGGCAGCTCGTTGGCGTGAATCGCGGCCTGCAGGTAGATCTTGGGCCGCGCGCCGGCGATGCCGAAACGGTGCACGGCGATGCTGCGCCCGGTTCCGGGCGTCATGGAAGGCAGCGCGATCCTTCTTCTCGAGTGGGCCATGAATCACCTCGCGGTTGGGAAGGGGCGACATTTACCGGGTTTCCGTGCCGCTGGCCAGCGCCGGGGGGCGATACTTTCGCTGCGCGAATCCGGGTAACATCCGGCTGCCTGATGGCGGGTCGAGGAGCCCGCCCTTCACTTCCGGAGGAGACAAAGCCATGGACGAGCTGGAGCTCAGAAAACTGATCGCTGCCGTGAAGCACGGCCGATTGCCGAGGCGCCGATTCGTGCAGATGGTTGCGGCGTTCGGCGTCACCGCGCCGATGGCGACGCAACTTCTTACGTGGAGCGGGATGGCGCATGCGCAGCCCAAGAGCACCTACAAGCCGACGAAGCGCGGCGGCGGGGGAGCGCTGAAGCTGCTGTGGTGGCAGGGCGCGACGCTGCTCAACCCGCACTTCGCCGTCGGCACGAAGGACCAGGAAGGCTCGCGGATCTTCTACGAGCCGCTCGCGGGCTATGACGACGACGGCAACTACATCCCGATCCTGGCCGCAGAGTTGCCGAGCCAGCAGAACGGCGGGCTTTCCGCGGACGGCAAGTCGGTGATCTGGAAATTGAAGAAAGGGGTGCAGTGGCACGACGGCAAGCCGTTCACCGCCGACGATTGCGTCTTCAACTGGGAGTATTCGTCAGACCCGGCGACCGCGGCCACCACGACCGCCACGTACAAGGACATCAAGGTCGAGAAGATCGACAGCCACACGATCAAGGTCATCTTCGAGAAGCCGACGCCGTTCTGGGCGGACCCCTTCTGCGGAACGCGCGGCATGATCATCCCGAAGCACCTGTTCGAGGGCTTCAAGGGCGCGAAGTCGCGCGATGCGCCGACCAACCTCAAGCCGATCGGAACCGGCCCCTACCGGTTCGCCGATTTCAAGCCGGGCGACATGGTGCGCGGCACGGCGAACATGAGCTACCACGAGCCGAACCGGCCGTACTACGACACGATCGAGATGAAGGGCGGCGGGGACGCAGTGTCCGCGGCGCGCGCGGTGATCCAGACCGGAGAGTTCGACTACGCGTGGAACATGCAGGTCGAGGACGAAATCCTGCTGCGGCTGGAGCAGGGCGGCAAGGGCCGCGTCGGAATCGTCTCCGGGGGCAACATCGAGCACATCCAGTTGAACACGACCGACCCGTCGGTCGAGGTCGACGGCGAGCGCTCGAGCCTGAAGACGAAGCACCCGTGCTTCACCGACCCGGCGGTGCGCGAGGCGATGAGTCTCTTGATCGACCGCAAGTCGATCCAGGACCACATCTACGGCCGCACCGGCGTCGCCACGCCGAACTTCCTCAACAACCCCGAGCGATACCGCTCGAAGGGCACCAAGTACGAATTCAGCGTGGAGAAGGCGAACGCGGTGCTCGACGCAGCGGGCTGGAAGCGCGGTTCCGACGGCGTGCGCACCAAGGACGGCAAGAAGCTCAAGTTCACGTTCCAGACATCAATCAACGCGCCGCGGCAGAAGACCCAGCAGATCATCAAGCAGGCGTGCCAGAAGGCCGGCATCGACCTCGACCTGAAGGCGGTGATGGCGTCGGTATTCTTCTCGTCCGACGTTGCGAACCCCGACACCTACACCAAGTTCTACTGCGACATGCAGATGTACACGACGACGATGACGCAGCCGGATCCGCACGTGTTCATGGAGCAGTTCACGACCGCGGAAGTGTCGACGAAAGCCAACAAGTGGCAGGGCCGCAACATCTCGCGCTGGCGCAGCGACGAGTACGACAAGGCGTTCAGCTCGGCGGCGAGCGAACTCGATCCGGTCAAGCGGGCGGCCCTCTTCATGAAGATGAACGAGCTGGCGGTCGGCAGCAACCACATCATTCCGGTCGTGTTCCGGCCGCGCGTGTCCGCGCAGAGCAGGCAGCTGCGCCCGGTGCTGAGCGGGTGGGACAACGACTTGTGGCTGCTGAAGGACTGGTATCGGGAGGCTTAGAAAGGTGTCTCAGAACTCGCGATACACGTAATGCAGGCTCTTCCCGATCTGCCGACTTGGCGCAAAAAGCAAATGCGCGCCAAGTCGGCAGACCATAGGGAATCGAATCAAGGTAGCGCGGCTCGCTAGGCGACAACCCCTTGGGCCAATACCTCCTCCGCCAGTTCCTGATCATCATCCCCAAGGTCATCGGGATCAGCATCGTGCTGTTCACGGTGCTCGCGCTGGCGCCGGGGGATCCGTTCGAGGAGCTCGCAACCAACCCGGCCGTGCCGCCAGAAGTGCGCGCCAACCTGCGCGCGCAGTTCGGGCTCGACGACCCGGTCGCCGTGCGCTACGTGCGGTGGTCGACGGCGATGGCGAAGGGCGACTGGGGCTTTTCGTTCGCGAGCCGGATCAACGTCGACGAGCTGATCATGCAGCGCCTGCCGACGACGCTCGCGGTGATCGGCTCGTCGCTCGTGATCGCACTCGTGATCGCACTCGTCGTCGGTATCTACGCGGCCACCCGGCCTTATTCGATCTTCGACCAGATCGCGAGCACCTTCGCGCTGGTCGGCTTCGCGCTGCCGACGTTCTTCACCGGGATCGTCTTCATCCTGATCTTCAGCATCTGGCTCGACTGGCTGCCGTTCGTATACCGAGCCGACATCACCGCGACCGGATGGCGCTGGTGGTGGGAACAGCTGCGGCAGATGATCATGCCGGTGATGGTGCTCGCGCTTTTCCAGGGTGCGTCCTGGACCCGCTATGTGCGCTCTGCCGTGCTCGACGTGATCCGGCTCGACTATGTGACCACGGCGCGCTCGAAAGGACTGGCCGAACGCACGGTAATCCTGAAGCATGTCGTACGAAATGCACTGATCCCGGTGGTCACGATCATCGCGCTGCAGATGCCGACGGTGTTCGGCGGCGCGATCGTCACCGAGCAGATCTTCCGGGTGCCCGGCATCGGCTCGCTGCTGATCTCGGCGATTCTCGCCAATGACACGCCGGTGATCATGGCGGTCACGTTCGTGCTCTCGATCCTCGTGATCCTGTGCAACCTGTTCGCCGACATTACCTATGTCTGGCTCGACCCCCGCATCGCCTACCGTTAACGCGACCACCGGCCCGGCGCGCGAACCCAAGCCGGTCTCGCTCGGCATGGAGGCCTGGCGGCGATTTCGCCGCCACCGCCTCGCGCTCGCGGGCGCGATCATCCTGGGACTGATGGCGCTCGGCGTCGTGCTCGGTCCCTGGATCTGGCCCGTGCCGATCAACGAGATCGATTTCACGGCGCGCCTGCAGGGGCCGTCGTTGAGCCATCCGTTCGGCACCGATGACCTCGGGCAGGACCTGCTGGCGCGCATGATCTACGGCGGGCGCATCTCGCTCGCGGTCGGCGTCGTCGCGATGCTGATCGCCGTCATCGTCGGCGTGGTGATCGGCGCGGTGAGCGGGATCTCGCGCGGCAGCATCGACGCTGCGCTGATGTGGGTGGCGGACCTCTTTCTTTCGCTGCCGCAGCTGCCGCTGCTGCTGCTCGTGATTTACCTCTTCCGCGATTCGCTGAAGAAGTACATCGGCGCCGAGGCCGGCATCTTCATCCTGATCGTCGTCGTGATCGGCATCTTCCGCTGGATGCCCGTCGCGCGCCTGGTGCGGGCGCAGTTCCTGTCGCTGCGCGAGAAGGAGTTCGTCGAGGCGGCGCGAGCGCTGGGTGCGAGCACGACGCGCCAGGTCGTGCGGCACATCCTGCCGAACGCGCTCGGGCCGGTGATCGTCGCCGCGACGATCGACGTCGCTGCCGCGATCATCTTCGAGTCGACGCTGTCCTTTCTCGGCCTGGGGTTTCCGCCCGACATCCCGTCGTGGGGACGCCTGCTGTACGACGCGAAGGACCACCTGGACGTGGCCATGCACTGGGCACTGTTCCCGGGCGGCGCGATCTTCCTGACGGTGCTTTCGATCACCTATCTGGGCGACGGCCTGCGCGACGCGCTCGACCCGCGCAGGGTGATGTAGCGCATGACGCAGCCGCTGCTTTCGATCGAGGGACTGAAGACGCACTTCAAGACCGACGACGGCATGATCCACGCTGTCGACGGCGTCGACCTCGCGATCCAGCGCGGCGAGACGCTGGGCGTGGTCGGCGAGTCCGGCTGTGGCAAGACGGTGACCGCGATGACCGTAATGAAGCTCGTCGCGATGCCGCCGGGCAAGATCGTCGCCGGCCGCATCCTGTGGCAGGGGCGCGACCTCGTCCCGCTCGGCCCGGACGAGATGCGCTCGATCCGCGCCAGGGAGATCGCGATCGTCTTCCAGGAACCGATGACCTCCCTCAACCCGGTCTACTCAATCGGCGAGCAGATCGCGGAGGTCATCCGGCTGCACGAAGGCGTCGGCAACCGCGAAGCGCTCGACAAGACGATCGAGATGCTGAAGCTCGTGCACATCTCGAACCCTGAGCGCCGGGTGCACGACTACCCGCACCAGTTCTCGGGCGGCATGCGCCAGCGCGTGATGATCGCGATGGCGCTTTCGTGCCGGCCGAAGCTGCTGATCGCCGACGAGCCGACCACCGCGCTCGACGTGACCATACAGGCGCAGATCCTCGAGCTGCTCGGCGAGCTCAAGGAAAAGTTCGGGATGGCCGTGATGCTGATCACGCACGCGATGGGCGTGATCGCCGAGACCGCGCAGCGCGTCGCGGTGATGTACGCCGGCAAGGTCGTCGAGGAGGCGCCGGTGGCAAGCCTGTTCGCCTCGCCGCTGCATCCGTATACGCAGGGGCTGATCCGCTCGATTCCGCGCGTCGACACCGCTGCAACCGACAAGAAGCGCCTGGAGGCGATCGGCGGGGTCGTGCCCAGCCTGCTCGATCCGCCGCCGGGCTGCCGCTTCGCGGCGCGCTGCAAGTATGCGCGCGCGATCTGCACCGAGGAAACCCCTCCGCTGCGCGAAGTGAAGGCGGGCCACAAGGTGGCCTGCGTCCTCTACTAGACGGGAACCGGATGAGCGAGCCGCTGCTGCGCGTCGAGAACCTGGTCAAGCACTTTCCGATCAGGGGCGGCCTGCTCTCGCGCACGATCGACCGGGTGCACGCCGTCGACGGAGTGAGCTTCGAGGTCGAGGCCGGCGAGACGCTCGGGCTCGTAGGCGAATCGGGTTGCGGCAAGTCGACCACGGGCCGTTGCATCCTGCGACTGATCGAGCCGACTTCGGGCGAGGTCTGGTTCGACGGCAAGAACGTCACCCGCCTGGACGCGAAGTCGCTGCGCGCGATCTGCCGCGAGATGCAGATCATTTTCCAGGATCCCTACGCGTCGCTGAATCCACGCATGACCGTAGGC
>Ga0111538_10009517_pt1 | contig 12970 bp, 17 predicted proteins | sample SoiMethybrSBSTD1_FD_79669 | JGI IMG/M metagenome (GOLD analysis project Ga0111538, IMG submission 79669) | Bulk soil microbial communities from a Populus tree surrounding site in Tennessee, USA - Soil MetaG P. TD hybrid SBSTD1 (version 2)... | ecosystem: Environmental > Terrestrial > Soil >...
CGCGCGCTGGCCAGCGATGCCGTGAAGGCATGGCGGTTCAGCCGTGACATTGCCATGGACTATGACCCGGAAGAAATAATGGCTGTGGATGCGCCGGTCATCGAGATGCCATCGGCCCTCCTGCATTTTATTGACTTCACTATCTTGGAAAGAGAAATCTTCTGCTCCCTGAGAAATCACACCGTCTGGGCGCGCACGTCAAGGGTTGATGACCCTACATTGTTCACCGTGCCGGATGAATTCTTGTCCGCAATGCACGACCAGTACCGTGACGATATGCTGCGCCTGCGCGGGCAAGGCGTACACCAAGACCAATGGCGCTTGCTGCTGCCGGTTGTCGCGCACACCAGTTGGACGGCGCGCCTGCACGTCCGTGACATAGCCAAGCTCATTCACTATTTCAAATATCTTTCCCAGCAGACTTTCATAAATCTGGAATTAACCGGGCGCTGTAACGCGGTAGCGCTTTGCTTGACGGATACTTTGACCAATATGCTTGGTCCAGACATAACTCGCGTATTACTGGAAGGCACCAAACTGGCCAAGTATTTGAATGAAGAGCCGATCGTCATTGACGGCAATGCCCTGCATGACGACACGCACTTCCAGAAGGTTGCAATAATCGCCCCGCTGGGGCTGCGTGCGCAAATCGTCAGGCATCGGGAGCTGCAGTTTGTGGACAATCTGCTGGACATGATGACATCTGAGGAATTGTCTACGCTGCAGTTAAATGTCCCCATCAGCATGTGCATCACCGCACGCAAGGACGTATGGCAGTCCATCATGGGCAAACGCGCCTGCTGGATAGCGCAGGCTGATCTGTGGCAACATCTGACAAGATTGTTTACAGCCGGTGTGCTGCCGTGCGCGGACGGCAACTGCCCTTACAAGGTGGACGTTGAAGCGCGTCTGCAGGGGAATGACCCCGGCACACCATGCCCGCGCTACTGCAATCTGTACTCCGTCGATAAGACGCCTTTCTTGAAGAAGATGCAGAAGGAAGCATGGTCACGCGGCGGCAAACTCTGGCAGAAGGAATTGACATGATGCCGACTGCAACCGCAGTTGTCCGCACACCGCAAGAATTGGCACCGCTGATCAAAGCGCAAATTGAATTTGGTGACATTGCTGCTGAGGAAGCTGGCATGCCGCACTATCGCAGAGCTGGTGGCATGTTGATAGAGGCGAAACCCGGAGTAAGAATAGATGGTAGAGAAACTTTCGTAGATTATTGTGAAAGGGTAACTCAAAAATCATATAGCCAATGTAGAAGATATATGGTGGCTTTTCAAGAGCAGAGAAGAGTTGCAAGAATTACCAGCACACGTAGAAATGGTGAAAATGTTCTCGCGAGAACATCTCCTTCTTTAAGGGCGGCAACCGGAGCAAGTCAGGTCGGTCAAGGAGCACCAGCAGCATCTCATTTGATGGCTCGTCGTGAATGGACCGCACCAGTTGACGATGCTGTACGCATTGCACGCGAACAGCAATCACGAGCAGCAGAAGATCGAGCAACAGAACAAAGGCGCAAGCAGGAGTTAGCAAGGAAACTTATCCAAATTGGATACAGAGTTCTTGCACAAGAACTGCACCCCGATCGAATGGGGGGCAGCAGAGACGCTATGACGCGTCTCAATGAAGTCCGTGGTCGTCTAAATGACGTTTACGGATAATCGCCAATCCTTTTGACTACGGAAAGGAGATTAAAATGACCGTGTCAGAAGAAACGAGGCCCAGAGGTAGGGCTGTTGCATCAAGTGCAACAATAATCACCTCAACGATGCCAGACGGATCTCGTCAGCATGTTTTATCTCATCCATTCTTAACCTGTGAAAAAAAGGCATTTGAATGGATACAGTTGATAGCTGGGGAAAATCCTGACAAATGGCTGGACTACAGAAACCTTCTTAGGTTTATAACTGGAGGTGAACCATTAGGAGGCAAAATAAGTCACAAAGACAAAATAAGACTACGGCAACTTCTTGCTCGTATAAAACGCGTCGCTTTATCTGAAGGCGCAGCAATTGTGACAAAAGGAGACCCAATAAGTCACTTCAGGCTTTCCAATGGGAGTCTTGAGGACAAGAGATGTGTGCATGAAAGTGCAGTTCTTGATCGTGTAAGAGAGATGCACTTTGGCAAGAAGGCCAGCACTCAAGCAGAAATTCTTGGTGTAGGCGTTGAATCTCTTGATGATGTGATTTCACATCGTCAATAACGACAACTTGTGGTCGAGGCGCAAATGTTTCGACCACTTTTCTAGCAGAAGGAACTGACATGATGCCGATACGTGTTAAACAGATTTATATTGCTGCTCCGTTCTTCAGTCACAAGCAGCTTGCCATCGTGGAGGAAGTGGAAAAGCTCATCCATGAAGTCGGCTTGGTCTATTATAGTCCGCGCAGCGACGGCATCCTGCAAAGCATGACGCCTGCAGAGCGCATCGCGCAGGCACCCAAGATTTTCAAGACAAATTGCGTCCACGTCGCCAACGCTGACGCTGTGCTCGCTCTGTTGGACGACCACGACACCGGCACCTATTGGGAAATGGGCTTCGCCTACGCCATCAGGCGATATAATCTGCAACAGCACTGGTACAGGATTTTTGCCTTCACCACGCAGCGCCCGACGCTTAACGTGATGCTGCAGCAAAGCGTTGACGCCCATGCCTGCGGGCTGGAAGAACTCAAGACCATGTTGACCAGCTTCGCGCAGGGCAAACCGCTGATCAAGCCACAACCAACCGAGAACGTGGTGTAGGCTTGCAATCTGAAACAAATTATGAAACAAATAAATCGTTGTAAATCAAACGCGGGCAAAGAGTCCTGCAGAAGGAGTTGTTTTTATGACAGCAAGACAAAGCTTGCAAGTTGCGCCACCACTCCCAGCCGACATTGATGATTGGACTCGGCACGTTAAAGCCGAGCGCACACTCAATGATCTTGTCGAAGATATCCATCGTGTGCTGGTAGAAGAAGAAGAATACCGCAAGTTGCTTCGTGCGACTTACGATCAACATGCAGTCACTGGATCACTTTCGTTTGATAACTGCAAAGCATGCGAAATGATTCAGAAGAAGGCGATAGAAATTGGTAGCACTGAAGTTGCCGAGGAAAAACTCGCCGTCATAAACTTGGCGCTGCAAGTCGTGTTACGTCGATACAAGGCATCACGCAAACAACGCCGCAATATGATTGGCGGAGAGGTTGTCCCTAGCGAAAACAACGGCGATTGATCTAAGCCGTCCTGCCTGGAGTCTGGGCGGGGCAACCTGCCCAGACTTTTATTTTTCACAATACGCGGGCATGGTGTACCGCAAAGGAAAATTAAATGCCAAATGAAATCGAAAAACTTCCGCGCCTTATAGAGCGCGCTGCAGCGGCTTTGTCCAGAGCGACCAATGCCGGTGAAGTGCTTGAAGCAAAAACGGCTGCTGGTGTTGCTTATGATACCGCAAAAATTGCCGCCCGCCTTGTTAAAGCAAAAGATGCACATGACAAGATTATTGAAACAATCCGCAAAACACAGGCCGATGCCCTTATAATTGAAACACGAGCGCAATGCCGCTTGGCCGATGAATACGACGCTGCGCAGGAGCGTGGGGAAGTACAGGGGCATGGTGGCGATCATACAAGCAAGATTCCCAATCAGAATCTTGCTTCAACACTCACCAACATTGGCCTGACTAGCAAGGAAGTGCATCAGGCGCGCAAGGTGCGTGACGCAGAAAAACAGAAACCCGGTGTGGTGCGTAAAATGCTTGACAAGCAGCTTGAAGATGGTGAAGAACCAACACGCGCTGATGTAAAACGTGTTGTGTCAGAAACCGTTGCTCCGAAAAAGAAAAAGAGCAAAGGCACTGCAGCGCAACGCAAAGCTCGTAATGAGCGAATCATTACTCTTGCCGATGCTGGTGTTAAACCAAATGTCATTGCTTCTGAAGTCGGGCTGGTTGCGCGCAATGTTCATCAGATTTTAGAACATGAAAAAATTAGGCGCGAAGCAAGAGCAGAGCCAGAAATAACCAATGCCAATCTTTCAATGTCGGCACAGGAAAAATTAGCTGCAGCATTACGGCAACGGACACGCACACTCGAGGCTGAATTTGAGCGTCGTGTTCGCGAAGAAATTAAACAACGTATTGATGATCTGGTATTGCCGCATTGGAAGGCACAGATTGCTGAAGCCAAGGCAATTTATGCACGACGCAAAGCTTGGATGGACAAAGAAACATTCAACGTTATTAGACGTGCCTTGCACCCTGATAGCCGCAAATCCATCAGCGATAAAAAACTTGAAGAAGCCTTCAATACTTTTATGAAATTGGAAAAGTTTTTGCTTAACGAAAAAGACAGCCCAACAGTGTTTGGTGATTTACCAGCTAACATGGCTGAGTGGGACAAAATGAGGGCGAAAAATAGCCGTCCAAAATCTCATGCTACTTTCCGTCCGATGGCACGGAGATAATAATGCTCATAGCAGTCATCACGGGTGCTTCTTCCGGCTTGGGCAAGGCAATTGCTCACAGCCTGAGGAATGATTTTACAGTCATCGACTGGTCACTGCCGGTCGTTGACCTGCGCAAGCCGGAAAGTGTCCATGCTGCTGCGCTGCAGATATTTAAGCATGTTGACGTCCTCGTGAACTGCGCAGGTGTCAACTTGCCCATTGACTACCTGACCAAAATTCAACCGGAGGAATGGGATGCCATGCTTTCGGTCAATACGCGCGGCATCTGGTTGACAACAAAATATCTGGCTAACATGATGCGCGGCGGTACAATCTTGAACATTATAAGTACAGCGGCCACTCAGCCTATGCGCTACAGTCTGCCCTACAATGCTTCCAAAGCCGCCGCAGCAATGATGACGCGCCAGATGGCTCGTGAACTGAAAGCCACCCACGACATAACTGTCTTCGGCGTAAGTCCCGGCTGGCTGGAAGACACCCCCATGACACAGGCTACGGACAAGCGGCTGAAACAACTTCGTGACTTAGACCCTATCAATGACAGAATAGAGGCTGCCACCGTGGCGGAGTTCATCGCCTTCCTGCTCAGCACCAAGGCACGCCACAGGCACCTGAACGGCAGCATTATAGAATACGGCCAATGAACAAGGGGCGGTTTATAAAATTGATGATGATGACCACATCTGATATGGATGGTGAAGCCTTGACCGCCTTGCGCATGGCCAATGCGATGCTGGCAGAGGACAATTTGAATTGGGAAGAGTTCTGCAACGGCAAAGATCAGCAGCAACGGCAGTACACCGCACATACGGACATTGACAATATTGATAAAATGTTTGCCGTGCTGTTTGACACGGTCCCGGCAACTGACGGGTTCCGTGAATTTATAGAAAGCGTTCATGCTTTCTGGGAGCGTACAGGCAGGCTAACCCCGCGACAATATGATGCAATCAAGCGCGCATATGACAGGAGACGACGATGAAGATGGACCAGATTGCATACTACTGCGCCACCCACGAACAAGCCGAACGTGTCAAGCGCCAGTTTGGTCTGCATAATGCCACATGGGCAAAGGACACCGTGACAGCCAATGTCAGCGTCGCCCGCGACGGTGGCTTGGTCCCATGGGAAGGCATCAACGTTGCCGAGCTGCAGTTCAATGAAGACTTCGGCATCCAGCTTGAAATCATTCGTTACACGCTGGGCCTGCACTGGTGCATGTTTCATCCGGCGTATGACATTCACGGCATAGATACTTTTGTTGCGCACGTTGGCATCCATGTTGGTGATGATGACTTCCCCGCCCATCTTGACGACCAGCAGCTCGTGCAGCGCGCGCTGACCCAGCATCACACAGCGTTCAATGACAGGACGTATGAATACAGAATCTATAAACTGACGCCCGGTGCCTATGTCAAATACATCAAGAGGATACCGAAATGAACACTACGGACTCATTGAAGGCGGCAATGCAGACCTACGAACAGCGCAATGATGTATATGCGGACAATTTCGTGCGGCTGGGCAATGTAATGGCTGCAATGTTTCCCGGTGGCCTGACGATGCAGACACCGAAGGACTGGCAGCGACTATACACCTTCATGATGATACAGGTGAAGCAAACGCGCTACGCCGCGCAATGGTACAACGGTGGCCATCAGGACAGCTCCATTGACACCATCGTCTATGCAGCCCTGCAGAAAGAAATAGATGATCGCTCTACTGCTTGACACCGAAACCACCGGGCTGATAGACAACCTCGTGAAAAGGAAGGAGCGCCAGCCGGAGGTGATTGAAATCTATATGTGTCTTGCTGATCTGCGCACGGAAACCGTCATTGATGAATTTGACAGTCTGGTGAAGCCGACCAAGGGCATCCCGAAACAGATCACGGACATCACAGGCATTGACGCAGCCAAGGTGGCTGATGCACCGCCCTTCGGTTTCATCGCTGATCGCATACAGACGATGATTGAAAGCGCCACCTGCTGCATCGGTCACAACATGACGTTTGACCACGATATGCTGGACATTGAATTTGGTCGTTTGAATAGGACAATAAAATGGCCAAAGCTTATTTGTACCACCGAACAGACAATTTTTCTGACTGGCCAGCGCATGACGCTTTCCGCATTGCATGAATTTCTGCTTGGTGAACCAATCGTCGGCGCGCATCGGGCGCGGCAAGACGTACAGGCATTGATGCGCTGTTGCGCCCAACTGCTGCACAGGGATATGCTGTAACCGTCCAAACTACGTCGGAGGTAACGCATGCACGGTTGAAAAGTCCCTCTGAGGAACCCTAGCCCCGGTCGCAAATGGCCGGGGCACATTCCGGAGTGCAAAATGATTCACACAGGCTACAGTTTCAAAAGCGCCGTCGGGCACCTGCCTGATGTCATTTCCCGTTTGAAAACGATAGGCTGGGACACTGCCCCTATCGCTGACCGCTGCAGCACCTTCGGGTTCACACGCTGGCGCGCCTTGTGTGAACAAAACGGCATGCGTCCGGTGTATGGCGTTGAGCTGCCCGTCACACCCGCTTTGGGCAAGAAAGTCCCCATGGACTTCTGGACGTTTTTAGCCATTGACAGCCTCACGGACCTGCACAGGCTTATAAACCTAGCCACCGCCAATTCAGGCACGGACGGCAACGAGTGGCCCTTGCTGACATACGCGCAGGCACATGCCGCGCAAGGCGTCATCAAAATTTCCGGGCATGCCGTCTTGCTTGACCATGTTCAATCTGATGATCCAAACTATTATTTTGGCCTCACCGTTGCCACTGCCAAGGGCCTGCTTGCCGCCGCCAGAGCCAAGGGCCTGCGCCCTATTGCCGCGAGCTGCAACGCCTACCCCACCGCTGAGGACAAAAATCTATATCGCGTGGCCATGACCCGCTACGTCAAGCGGAAAGAAACTTGGATAACCATGGGCGGCGATACCCAGACTTACCCGCAGCATATCCTGAGTGATAATGAGCTCATAGGACAGGTTGGACAGGAGGCAATTGCCACTCGCCAGCGAGTATTGTCCGGATGCACCGCCACTCTGACAAAAGCCAGTCTGCTGGTGCCGCCGAAACCCAAGACCCTGCGCCAGATGTGCGAGGAGGGTGCTGCCACGCTTGGCTGCGATCTCACAGATTCAGTCTATGCGGAAAGACTGGACCGCGAACTAAAGATGATCGCGGAAAAGAAATTTGAGGACTACTTCTACATCGTGGCCGACCTTGTGGCCTTTGCAAAAGAAAGAATGATTGTCGGTCCAGCGCGCGGCTCCTCTGCCGGGTCACTCGTATGTTATCTATTGGGCATCACGGCAGTTGACCCAATTCCATACGGATTGCTCTTTGAAAGATTCGTGGACCTGACGCGCACGGACCTGCCGGACATTGACATTGACTTCAGCGATGCCAATAGAGAGCTGGTGTTTGACTACGCCAAGGAAAAATACGGTGCTGACCGCGTTGCCCGCCTTGGCACTGTGGCCATGTACGAACCCAAGAGCGCTTTGAAAAAAGTGGCCATCGCGCTAAACATTCCACAGCAGTACATTGACAAGGTGACTGATTCCCTGATTCTTAGATCAAGCGGCGACACAAGAGCAATGCAGCAGATTGAAGACACCTTGAATGATACGGAGGCTGGTCGTGCGCTGCTGCAGCATACCCCGGAAGTGGTCATCGCAGCCAAAATGGAAGGCCACCCGAACACCGCCAGCCGTCACGCCGCAGGCATCGTGCTGACACAGGAGCCGGTCATCAACTACGTGGCCATTGATGCGCGCAACAATAGCGTGATGTGTGACAAGCGTGACGCTGCTGCTCTTGATCTCCTAAAGATAGATGCCCTCGGACTGACGCAACTGTCCGTCTTTGAACGGACCTTGGAATTGCTCAACAAGCCAACCGCCTCAATACATAGATGGCTGGAGCAATTGCCGCGTGATGATGCCGCCGCTTTCAATGTCCTGAACAGGCAGCACTTCGCCGGCATCTTCCAGTTCAATGGCGTGGCTCTGCAAAATCTTGCAAAACAGATTCTTGTGGAAAGCCTGAATGACATCGTGGCCATCACCGCGCTGGGCAGACCCGGTCCCATGGCCACAGGCGGGTCGGGTACATGGGTCCGCAGGCGCACAGGCATGGAGCCGGTGGCCTACCCGCATCCACTTCTGGAGCCGTATTTGAAAGAAACGCTGGGCGTCGTGGTTTATCAAGAAACCGTCATGCAGGTCGGTCGTGAAATAGGCGACCTGACTTGGAAGGACGTTACGGCACTGCGCAAAGCCATGAGCAAGTCATTGGGCACGGAATACTTCAATCAGTTTGGTGACAGATGGAAAGCCAGCGCCATCGCCAAGGGCATCCAGAAGGACGTGGCTGAAAAGTTCTGGTTTGACCTGTGCGCCTTCGGGAGCTGGGGCTTCAATAAATGTTTGGCGGGGTCAACACGTATTGCACTCAACAGTGCCAATAAATCTGTAGGTAGAAATCCTACAATTGCTCAACTTTATAAACTGTATGAACAGAACCCAAGCCGATACATTAAAAGTCTCAAAAGAAAACCACCCCTTATAAGTCTTTTCCCTGATGGACGCGGCTGGCCGCAATACGCTGCCAAAATCATGTACTCCGGTGAAAAGATTTGTTGGCGTTATATCTTTGATGATCGCACCAGCGTTACCTGTACGCCTGATCATATATTCTGGATCAACGGTGAAGAAAAAAGAATCGGTGATGCACGTATCGGTGATTTATTCACAACTCTAAAAAAAGAACCATCCACCTATCATTTAACTGTATCAACGCGCGGACGTGGTCAGGCGCATGCAAAAGGCAGACGTTGGCGCATCAGGGATGGAAACCGTACAGGAAAACATAATGTGGCTTGGACAAACGGAGTCCGCCATTATCAGGATCAATTCGAAAAAAGAATGCACGGCAAACCATGCCAAGAATGTGGAGCTACCACAGCACGAATGGAAGTTCATCACAATGATTTTAATGACGGCTTTGACAAGCCCAAAGATTTAGACTGGTTGTGCGTCGGTTGCCACAAGCGCAGGCATTATGCGCGTGGCCGCGTCAAGCGCTGGGAAAAGGGCAGACAAAGAGGCAGCAAAATTCTTGTGAAGAAAGTCAAGGTCGGTTTACGCAAGACCTATGATATTGCAATGCCAAAACATCATAATTTTTTGCTGGCCAATGGCCTTGTGACACACAATTCGCATGCCGTCAGCTATGCGCTTGTCAGCTATTGGTGCTGTTACCTCAAGGCGCATCATCCAGTGGAGTTTGCCGCAGCAACCTTGGACGCCGAGGATGATCCTACCAAGCAAATTCTATTGCTGAGGGAATTAGCCAACGAAGGCGTGAGTTACATTCCGGTGGACAAGGATCTTTCAACTGGCAAGTGGCAACCGCTGGAGCGCGACGGCAAGAAGCTGCTGCTAGGTCCATTGAGCAACATCGCAGGCATCGGCCCCAAAGGCGTGGAGGAAATCATAACCTGTCGCAGTCCCGGTGTGCCACCGCTGTCCAAATCTCTTCTTGAAAAGCTAGAGAGCGGCAAGACATTGATAGACAGCCTGACGCCAATTTCCGATCGCCTTCGTGAACTGCACCCGAACGGACTGGAAGCAGCCAACATCATCACACGCCCTACGCCGATCATCAAGGCACAGAACTACATGCCCGGTGAAGTGATGATCATCGGCGTTCTGCGCAAGCTTAACGTCCGCGATGAAAATGAAGCGACCAACGTAGAAAGGCGCGGCGGCAGAGTGATACAAGGTCCGGACACAACCAGCCTGTTGATGACGATGGTTGATGACACCGACCAATTGTTCTGTAAAATCTATCACGGCAAGTTCTCGAAGATCAATGCCCAGCAGATCATTGAGCGTGGGCGTCCGGGTAAAGCCATCTATGCCATCAAAGGCAACATGGCACGTTTTGACTTTCGCATGATGTGGGTCAATTCCTTTCGGTATCTTGGTGACATGAAGGAAGAGACTTACGGTCTTGAAACCGGTGGAGCCTACGCTCAAAGCAGGCAGCAAGCGGCGGAATGAGACGAGAGTTCAGTGACTATGTCAGGCAGGCAGCATTCGTTCGCAGCAAGTATCGCTGTGAGCGCTGCGAAAGTAAAAATGACTTGCAGCTCCATCATATAGGCAATCCGGCTGACAGCAGTTTGTTCAATGCGCAAGTGTTATGCGCAATTTGCCATGAAGAAGAACACCTCCGCAGGAAGAAATATTGTCAAACAAGCACGTGATCATCATTTTTGTGATTGGCGTTGCCATTATTGCTATCATCAACGTTATCCGCAACGACGCACGAGACAAGGAAGCTGCGCACAAGGCGAAGACGGAATGGATCAACGACTGCATGCTGAAACCGTTTGACCTTGCGGGTGGCGCGCGGCGATTGCGGGCATGTGAATGTATCTATGACAGCGCAATCCTGCCCGAAACAGTGCGAGCCAGAAGCAAAGGTCTAAACAGCACAAGTGACGACCCTGACATTCATGCCAGCGTTCAAAGCATGGCGCGTATTTGCATCATGAGCGAAAAATGATTGACGGTGGCCTACGAAAGATCTTCCGACAGAAACTGACTATAGGTTTTCACTGGCAGAGCATTGAATCCCCACTGACCAGCGGCGGCATTCCAGATTCCAACTATTGCGGAAAAGGAATTGAAGGCTGGGTTGAATTCAAAAAGGTCAAGGGCTGGCACGTCGTGATGAGGCCGGAGCAAATCGGTTGGGCCGAGCGCCGCACAAGGGCAGGCGGCAGAGTATATGTGGCCGCGCGCAAAGGGCCGACGCTGTGGCTGTGCAACGCTGGCAGTGCTGCGCGCCTGCTGGCCACCTGTGGCCTGCCCAGCCTGCCCCCAGCGGCGGTGGCTGGCTGCTGGCATGGTGGACCGGCAGGCTGGGACTGGCTGCAAATAAGGGCCATCTTGATAGGGCCGATTCGGTCTTAAATTGCCTCTGTTTATTTGTTTATTTTTCTTTACAGCGCCATGAATCAAACGTACGTTGATTTTCACAAACAGGAGTTACCCAAATGAAGATCAACTGGCTTAAAGTATCGGTCGCCGCTGGAATTATTTTCATGCTCAACAGCGCATGGGTTATGGAGGGCACCGATAATAATTGTGCGGCACTGGAGCGTCTCGCAGTTAAAAAGACCAATCCAAAATCAACCATTGTTAGAGCCGCTATGAACTTCAGCAATGGCGCTTTAGCTTCTGCAGTAGCATCGAGAAATAATCCGTATCTGCCAACTGCTCTGTCATGCAACGTCGCATATTGGGGCGCCCTCTAATGCATAAACCACTGGCGCTGACAGCAGAAATTAAATCTTTCGGTCAGTGGGTCGAAATAGGTATTGAGGACGCCCTTGTTCGAAAAGGACGCGCAATGCGCTGTGTTGAATGCCATGGGATTGTGCGACCACACGAACATGCAAGAACAAATATGACCGCACACTTTGAGCATCACGAAGCAAACGCGGGCTGTTCACGCTCGTCTGCTTTTGATGGCGGCGAAAAAAGAATGCATCGGAAAACGCTCACTTAAACAGGAGAAATAAAATGTACGTCATCTATCACATCACCAGCACGATGCAGGTCGGTCCGTATCACGGCCACCCGCACACCTGCGCGGCCAAGCTTTACAAAACGGCTGGCGCAGCGCGCAACACCTGCAACAAGTGGAACGACAAAGCGATCAGCGATGACCCGCGCAGCATCCGTGGCATGGGACCCGGTCCCTACGGATGGTGCCATGTTGATCACTACCGCAACCGCGTCGTTAGAATGGTGACGCGCACCAACATGATGTCAGGCGAACAGTATCAAGAAGCCAGCAACACGCCCGGTTATATGTCGCCGTCATCCGAAGCCTATTGGTCAATGTAGACCAAGGCGGACCCCACTCTGCTGGCCAAGGCCAGAAAACAAATGGAGACGACCAATGGCTAAACTCTACACAGTTCTGGTGCCCGTCAGCTTTGCCAAGCACAGCAACGTGCCACCGCCGCGCCTTGCACAGAGCGCCAAGCGCACCGCCGTCAGATATGACGGTGGCGGCATGGCCTTCATCGGTAATCCCGCTGGCATGTACGAGCATTTTTTCTCAACCAAAGATGCGAAAGCGGCGAAACGTTTCCGTACTGCCGCCCGCACTGCCGGGTTCAAGGCCAGCATCCATCAGGTGGATTAAACAAATAGGGCCGAAATGGGACGACTATTCTTGTAGCCAATTGTAATCATTGTGGAATATTCCTGTTTGTTTATTTGTTTGTATCTTTACAAGCAAACAAATCAGGCGTATGTTGATTTGCACAAACAGGAGTTAATCAAAATGAACACTTGGAAGAAACAGGGCGACGAGTGGTGTGTACAGGTGGAAGATGCCCTTGCGCGCACCGGGAGCCAAGTAACCGTGACCAAGCGCGACGGCACAACCAGCCAAGTTACGCTA
>Ga0111538_10009518_pt1 | contig 12970 bp, 9 predicted proteins | sample SoiMethybrSBSTD1_FD_79669 | JGI IMG/M metagenome (GOLD analysis project Ga0111538, IMG submission 79669) | Bulk soil microbial communities from a Populus tree surrounding site in Tennessee, USA - Soil MetaG P. TD hybrid SBSTD1 (version 2)... | ecosystem: Environmental > Terrestrial > Soil > Tree...
CCTGCACGCGGCGGTGGTGGCGGCGGCGGCTTCGGCCGCTCGTCCGGTCTGGTGTACGTGCTCGCCGGTGACGGCGTGCTGCACACGCTCGGCTTTCCGTCCGGCAAGGACATCCAGAAGCCGGCGACTTTCGTGCCGGCGAACGCGCGCGTCTCCGATCTGATCGGCGTCAACAACGTCGTGTATGCCGCGACGAGCGGCAACTGCGGCGGCGCGCCGAACGGCATCTGGGCGATGGATGTCTCGAGCGACGCGAGGACCGTCACGTCGTGGAAAACGAACGGCGGCAGTCCGATCGGCTCAGTTGCGTTCGCGCCCGACGGCACGCTCATCGCCGCCGTCGGTCCGGGAACGGCGGCCAGCGGCGGATACGCCAACGCGATCGTCGCGCTCGATCCGAAGACGCTGCAGTTGAAGGACTGGTACACGCAGCCGAACGTCGAGTTCGTCTCGTCGCCGCTCGTCTTCCGCGAGGGCGACAAGGACATCGTCGCGGCCGCGACGAAGGATGGACGCGTGTTGCTGCTCGAAGTCGGATCGCTCGGCGGCGCGAATCACTCGACGCCGATGTTTGCGTCGAAGCCGATCGCGAGCGGCGCATGGACGCCCGGCGCGCTGGCGATGTGGCAGGAAGCGATCAACATCACCCCGGCCAACGCGCCGCCACCCGATCCTGCCGCCGGCGCCGGCGCGGCGCCCGCGCAGCTCGTGACGGGCGGCACGCGTTGGTTGCTCGTGCCCGTGGCCGGCAAGCTCGCGGCCGACGTCACGGCGTCCAACGGCGCGGTGACCAGCGGCGCAATCGTTGCGCTGAAGGTGACCAACGACGGCGGCAAGCTGTCGCTCGCGCCGGGCTGGACGTCGCGCGACGTGGCGTCGCCCATTACGCCGCTCGTCGTGAACGGCGTCGTGTTTGCCGCATCAGCGGGACCGACGGCCACGCTCTACGCGTTCAACGGCTCCACCGGCAAGGAACTGTGGACGAGCGGCAGGACGATCACCGGTCCGCTCAGCGGTCGCAGCTTCTGGGCGGGTTCGGGTCAGGTGTACGCGGGCACCGTGGACGGGACCGTGTACGCGTTCGGCTTCGCCATGGAAAGAAAGTAGTTCGCTTCAGCGGCGGTTCGAGGGGCGCGAAGGACCGACTCGGTTCTTCGCGCCCTTTTTGCGTTCGATGCGCGTATCATCCGGATGATCGGGAGGGCGTTATGCGCAAGATCGCTGTGGCATTCATCGTTGTATTCGTCGGATGGACGGTCGCATTCCCGGCTGCGCAAACATCGGCGTTGTCACCGCAGGCGCAGCAGGAGATCCAGAACTACTCCCTCACGCTTCCGCGCGCCAATGAGTTGATCGCCGCGATGGAGGAGATGACGAAGTACGTCGTGTCCCTGCCGAACTTCCAGGAGCGCATGGCCAAGACGATGAAGATGACGCCGGCGGAGCGGAAGGCGCAGCTCGAAGGCGATCCGAAAGCGATGGCGATCCTGAAACAGCACAACCTCACCACGCAGGACTATCTGGTGGGCGTGCCGGCGCTGCGAATGGCGCTGATGGCCGCGCAAGGCCTCACAGCGCCGAACATCATCGCGTCGCCGGCGAACGTCGCGTTCGCCAAAGCGAACCTGGCGACCCTGAAGCCGAAAATGGACGCCGCCGACGGCATCGGCCGCGGCAAGTAGGGATCGACGCTACGCGAAACCGTCCTGTGCGCCTGCTCGCGCTTCGGCCGTTCACGCTGACAATCGCGCTCGCCGCGAGCGTCCTGCTACTCGACACGCCCGGCCACGCGCAGGTGGCTGCGGCGCCGATCGAGGATCGCGAGTTCTGGCGTCTCGTCACCGAGCTGTCCGAATCCTCCGGGCGGTTTCCGCAACAACTGATGTCCAACGAGGATTCGGCGCAGTTCGTGATGCCCGAACTGGCCGGCAGGGTCACGGCCGGCGGCATCTACCTTGGCGTCGGCGCCGAGCAGAACTTCACGTACATCGCGGCCGTCAAGCCTCGTCTCGCGTTCGTCGTAGACATCCGGCGCGAGAACATGCTCGAGATGCTGATGTATCAGGCCGTGTTCGAGCTGTCGAACGACCGCGCGGACTTCGTGTCGCATCTTTTCTCGCGCAAACGCCCGGCCGCGCTTGCCGCCACGTCGACCGTCGACGAGCTGTTTGCCGCCTTTGACGGCGTGGCCGCCGACGCGGCGCTGCTGCAGCAGAACTCCGACGCCGTGACGGGGATCCTGACCAGGACGCACCGATGGCCGCTGCCGTCCGAGGACCAGGCCACGATCACACGCATGCTCGGGACGTTCAGCGCCGCCGGACCGCAAGGCCTCAAGGGCTTCGGCGATATGGACAGCCGCAGCTATGCGCAGCTCATGGCGGCGGCCGATCTCACCGGCCGGCAACAGGGATTCCTCGTCTCCGAGACGGCCTACCGCACCGTCCGCGATCTCGAGCGCCAGAACCACGTCGTCCCGATCGTCGGCGACTTCGGCGGCGAGAAGGCGCTCGCGTCGGTCGCGCGCTACCTCACCGAACAGCGAGCGCCCGTCAGCGTCTTCTACGTGTCGAATGTGGAGCGTTACCTCTTCGATCCTGGCGGCAAGTTCAGACAGTTCTACGCCAACGTCGCCGCGATGCCGCTCGATCGATCGGCCGTCTTCGTCCGATCGGTCACGCGCGACATCAGCGGACGACTCGGGATTGCACTGCCGGATCGCCCGACCCGCTGGTGGACGTTTGTCGCGCCGATCCAGGACTGCCTCGACGGCGTCACCAGCGGCCGCGTCAAGGCCTATCCGGATCTGTTTGCACCGCAGCGATCGTCCAAAAGCTTTACACCACGTTGAGCACGTCGAACACGTAGGCGCACCTGCGCGCAGACCCGTTGCAGGCGTGTCTACTGCCCAACGTGCCCTACGTGGTGAAAGGCTTTTGATGTGTCGAAGTTCGAAGTTGCTACAATCCGCTGGATGTCCCGTCCACCATTCACGATCGGCCTGATACAGGATCACGCCACGGCCAACGCGGCGGAGAACCTGGCGCGCGCCGAGAAACTGATCGCAGAGGCGGCAACTCGCGGCGCGCAGATCATCTGCCTGAAGGAGCTGTTCAACGCGCCGTACTTCTGCAAGGTGCAGCGCGAGGACCGCTTCGATCTGGCCGAGTCGATTCCGGGCCGGACCACGGCGCGCCTCCAGGCGCTCGCGAAGGACCTGGAGGTCGTGCTCATCGTGCCGCTCTTCGAGCGACAGGCGGCGGGCGTGTACCGGAACTCGGCGGCGATCATCGACGCGGACGGGACGCTCATGGGGGCGTATCGCAAGATGCACATCCCCGACGATCCGCTCTACAACGAGAAGTTCTACTTCACGCCCGGCGACGTGCCGCCCCCGGACGCGTCGCCCGATGAGGCGGCGCGGGCGGGTTTCCATGTCTGGTGCACGCGGTACGCGACGATCGGCGTGCTGATCTGCTGGGACCAGTGGTACCCGGAGGCGGCGCGAATCACATCGCTCATGGGCGCCGATGTGCTGTTCTATCCGACGGCGATCGGTTGGCACCCGTTCGAAAAAGACGAGTGGGGTCAGGCGCAGGTCGAGGCGTGGCAAACCATCCAGCGATCGCATGCGATCGCCAACGGCATCTACGTGGCCGCGGCGAATCGCATCGGCCACGAGGACGAGCCCGGCACCGACGGCATCACGTTCTTCGGCCACTCGTTCGTCGCCGATCCTGCCGGGCGCGTCATCGCGTCGGCTGGTGAAGACCCCGCGATTCTCATCGCCAAGTGTGACCCGCTCTTCGTCGAGACGACGAGGCGGGCGTGGCCGTTCCTGCGGGATCGGCGCATCGACGCATACGCGCCGATCCTCCGGAGATACCTGGGCGCATGACGGCGCGCGTGCCGCGGTACCGGATGCCGGCCGAGTGGGAGCCGCATCGGGCGACCTGGCTCGCCTGGCCGAGCCACGAGCCCGACTGGCCCGGCAAGCTCGACCCGGCCATGTGGGTCTACGTCGAGATCGTGCGCGTGCTCGCGCGCTACGAACCCGTCGAGATCTTTTGCGTCACCGACGCCGCGCTCGACGACGCGCGCGCGCGGCTCGACGCGCACGCGGTGCCGCACGACCGCGTGCGGCTGCACGTGCTGCCGACGGATCGCACGTGGATGCGCGACAGCGCGCCCACCGGCGCGATCGATCGCGACGGCCGCGTCACGCTGCTCGATTGGGCGTTCAACGCGTGGGCGAAGTACGACAACTGGCAGCTCGACGCCGAGGTCGGGAAGCGCATGGCGGCGATCACGGGTCTGCCCCGTGTCGAGCCGCCACGGCCGGATGGCCGCGGACCGCTCGTGCTGGAGGGCGGCGGCATCGAAACGAACGGCGACGGCCTGCTGCTCGTCACCGAGGAGTGGCTGCTGTCGGACGCGCAGGTCCGCAATCCCGGTCTCACGCGCGCCGACTACGAGGCGGTCTTCGCCGAGTGGCTTGGCACGCGACGGACGATCTGGCTCGGCGAAGGCTGCCTGGGCGACGACACGCACGGCCACATCGACGACGTCGCGCGTTTCGTCTCGCACGACACGATCGTGCTCGCCGTGGAGCGCGATCCAGCCGACGACAATCACACGCGATCGATGGACAACCTCAAGCGCCTCCACGCCGCGGGCCAGGATCCGTCCATCGGGCCGCTGCGCATCGTCACGCTGCCGTTTCCGTCAGCCGCATACATGTTTGCGGATCGCCTGCCCGCGAGCTACGCCAACTTCTACATCGCGAACGGCGCCGTCCTCGTGCCCACCTTCAACGACCTCAACGATCGCGTCGCGCTTCAGACGCTGGCGGATCTCTTTCCCGAGCGCGACGTCATCGGCATCCATGCCGTCGATCTCGTCTGGGGCCAGGGCACGCTGCATTGTCTGACGCAGCAGGAACCTCTTCAAACTTAGAAGCTCGAAGCCAGAAGCCAGAAGTGGCAGAGCAACGTTTTCCAACTTAGAAGTTCGAAGCCGGAAGCCAGAAGTGGGAGAGCGACTTTTCAACTTAGAAGTTGGAAGCCAGAAGCCAGAAGTGCCGGAAGCCGGCTTCTATTACACTGTCTCTGCCTGCCAAGGAGTGACGTGCGTTCATTGCTCACGGTCGTCGCGTGTGTCGCTGCGGGTGTGCTCGGGCTGGCCGCGCAGCGTCCGCCTGCGCCGCCGGTCGATCCGCAAGCGACGTTCCGATCCGGAACCGATCTGGTTCAGGTGGACATCGCCGTCCTCGACGGAAAGCGCAATCCGGTTCGGGGACTGACGCAGGGCGATTTCACCGTGCTCGAAGACGGCAAGCCGCGGCCCATTGCCGCGTTTGCGGAAGTCCATCTGCCGGATCGCGTGGCGCCGGCGGCCGCGTGGATGCGCGACACACCGCCGGACGTCTCGTCGAATCAGGTCCCCGAGGAAGGCCGCATCGTCGTGATCGTGTTCGATCGCACGATTCCCATCGGGCAGCCGGGGATGGCGGCGCGCAAGGCGGCGATCGCGGCGGTGAACCAGCTTGGTCCCGGCGACCTCGCGGCGATCACGACGACCGGCGCGGGCATGAAACAGAACCTCACGTCCGATCGCGCGCGGCTGTTGCGCGCCATCGACAAGTCGGGCATCGGCGCCAACCCGTCAGACGAGGCGGAGGAAATCGCCAGCGGTCTGGCGGCCGGCGTCGGGCTTCCGCCGCTGTCGGGGCTGCAGGACGGCCGCTGCTACTGCGGACTGTGCGTGCCCGAGACGATCACCAACATTGCGACGGCGATGGGGGAATTGCCCCGCCGCCGAAAGGTCGTGCTGTTCATCGGGCGCGACTTCGTCATTCAGTCGGCCGACAGCGACTGCGGTCATCGGCTGAAAGAGGCGCGCGAGAAGATGTTCGCCGCGCTCGATCGCTCGAGCGTCACGATTCACTCGATCGATCCCTCCGGTCTCGAATCTCTCCTTGCGTCGGCCAGCATGCGGGCTCCTATGCGCGGTCCGCAGATGGGGAACCTCGAACGACAGGGAAATCTCAATATCCTGCCGAGCCGCACTGGCGGGCGCACGTACGCAAACGGCAACGCGCCTGAAGAATCGGTGCCCGCCATCTTTCGCGAAAGCGACGGCTACTACCTGATTGGTTTTCCGCCGGCCGCTCCGGCACCTGGCGCGCAGCCGTTCCACCGCATCGAGGTGAAGGTCAATCGCCGTGGGCTCACTGTCGTGACGCGCCGCGGTTTCTCGACACCGGCTCCGGCGACGCCCGTGCCGCCGGCCGACGACACGGCACCGCCGGCGCTGACCTCCGCCATCGAACGGCTGATGCCCGACGCCGATCTGCCGTTGACGATGTCCGCGGCGCCGTTTGCGTCGCCGGACGGAAAGGGCGCGACGCTCGCGATTGTCGTCGGCGCCGTGTTGCCGGCCATGCCGCCGACCGCGACGCCGCCATCCGCGCGGCACGTCGATCTGGTGTCCCGCGTGTACGACCAGCAGGGTCGATCGCTGGGTGGCGCGCGGCAGAACGTGGATCTGACGGTGGACTGGCCGCAGGCGGCGCTGTCACCGCGGCGGCTCGAGGCGCTCTCGAAGGTGGACGTGCGGCCGGGCGATCACGAGCTGCGCGTGGCGCTCGGCACCGACAGCCCCGAGCGCACGGGCAGCGTGTTCGCGCAGGTGTCCGTCCCCAACTTCGCGAATGCGCCGCTCGCGTTGTCCGGAGTGCTGCTCAGTCTTCCCATGCATGGTCTCGTGGTTCCGCCGGATCTGCTGTCGGCCCTCGTTCCGGTGATCCCGACGTCGCGCCGGAGCTTCGATACGGCCGAGCGCGTGCGGGCCTTCGTCCGTGTCTATCAGGGCACCACTCGCAACGATCTGCTGGCCGGCGTGAGCCTGCGCACGCGCGTCATCGACGTGTCGAATCGCGATCGCGCGACCCTGACGGAAGCGATTCCGGCCACGGATTTCGCGTCCAATCGCTCGGCCGATGAGCTGATCGACGTGCCGATGCGCGGTCTGCCCCCGGGCGAGTACCTTCTGCAGATCGATGCGTCGGCGCGTACGCTCACGGCCACTCGCGCGTTACGATTCAGAGTGCAGTGATGCGAGTTCGACCTGCCGTCGCCGCCGTCGTCTCGACGCTGGCTCTGGCCGTCACGCTGTCGGGCCAGGCGCAGCAGCCGCCTGCGCCTCCGCCTGCCGGTCCGCCGCCGGACTCGCAGGCGCAGCCACCGCCGTCGCCACAACAGCAGCCTCCGATCTTTCGCGTCGAAACCGACATCATCCGCCTCGACGTGTCGGTGCTCGACAAGGACCGCCGTCCGCTCCACGGACTTACGGCGGACGACTTCACCGTCACCGAAGACGGCAAAGTGCAGCGCATCGTCGCGGTGTCCGAGGTGACGACAGGCGAGAACGATCCGCCGCTCTCGCCGTGGATGCGCTACACGCCACGCGACGTGGCCGACAACGACCTGCCGGGTCAGGCCGCAGACGGACGCATCATCGCGGTGATCCTCGACGACGTGAACGTGCCGTGGGACGACCTCGACATGATCATGAACACGCGCAACGTCGCGCGGTACGTCATCGAAAGTCTGGGCCCGTCGGACGTGGCGGCGGTGGTGTTTCCGCGCGACGCCGGCCGGTCGCAGGATTTCACCGACGATCGGACGCGGCTCCTCGACGCGATCGATCACTTCGATCCGCGCGAGCCGGACATGTACGTCGTCAACAACACCGGGCGGCCGGGTCCGGGCGGCGGCGACATGCCGCAGCGGTTCAGTCCCATCCTCGATCGCAGTCCGTGCATGCAGACGCAGCTGACGGTGCCGGCATTCGACACCGTGGTGGCGCGCCTGGCGGCGATTCCGAATCGCCGCAAGACCGTGGTGTTCGTGAGCACCGGCGTGCCGCTCGATCCCGCCGCCTCGCGCGATTGTCCCGGCACGCTCGCGTCTGTGATGCGTGACGTGTTTCGACGCGCCGCTCGCGCGAACGTGAACATGTACAGCGTCGATCCGGGCGGCTATCGCGGGTACGAGAACTATCTGCAGGACCCGATCCGGCGCGGCGGCCGGCCCGCCATGTACACGCTGCCCAACGAGCGCATGGCGCGCGCCGCGGCCAAGTTCCGCCAGGACTTCATGGAAATCATGGCGGACTACACGGGCGCGACGGCGGTGGTGAACACCGACAAGATCGAAGAGGGCATCGACCACCTGATGGCGGAAGGCCGCTCGTACTACCTCGTGGGCTATCAGACGTCCAACGGCAAACCCGACGGCAAGTTCCGCCGCGTGGACGTCAAGGTGAAGCGGCCTGGCACGGAGGTGCGCACGCGTTCGGGCTACTTTGCGCCGACCGAGAACAGTCTCCTCACCAGAGACATGAAGGCCGTGCCGCCGACCAGTGAGCTGGGCATGGTCGGCATGATGAGCGCGCCCGGTTTGCCGCTGCGCGCGATCGCAACGCCGGTGGCCTTGTCGCCGAAGGGCGGCCCCAAACACGCCGAGGTGGCCATCGTGTTGACCGCGCGGCTGCCGCCCCTTCGCGCGCCCGGTGAAGAGACGCTGACGATCATCAGCAACCTGTACGACGCGCAGAGCAATCCCGGCCCCCCGGTGCGCGACATCAGGCATCTCTCGCTACGGCCGGCGGGCGGCGACGAACTGCGGTACGACATCTTCAACCGGATCTCGCTCGCGCCCGGACGCTACGAGCTGCGATACAACGCCACGAGCACCCTGCTCGGACGCAGCGCGTCGGTGTACGCGGACATCGAGGTGCCGGACTTCACGAAGGCCGGCGTGACGATGACGCCGCTCGTGCTGGGCCTGGCGCCGGACTCGCCGTCCGCCATGCCGCCCGAGTTGAACGGCCTGCTGCCGATCGTGCCGACGAGCGCACGGGATTTCGCGCCAGGCGAGCCCATTCAGGCGTTCCTCCGCGTGTTCCAGGGCGGCACCTCAGCCGTCGGTCCGATCACGCTCCAGGTCCAGCTGCTCGACATCGGCGACACACGCATCGTGGACACCACCGCCACGCTCGCGCCCGACGCCTTTGGTGAAGATCGATCGGCGCCGTACCTCTTCCCGCTCCCGCTCGAGAAGCTGCAGCACGGCCCGCACCTGCTGAGCATCACCGTGAAGTCCGCCGCCGGCACGACCGTGCGTCGCGACGTCGTCTTCCGCGTGCGCTGATGACGAGACGGTTCGCGGCGATCGGCGGTGCGCTCGTCAGCGCTCTTGCCGCCGTGGTGCTTGCCGGACCGCAAGAACAGAACCCGCAGCAGCCGATCTTCCGCCGCGAGGTGGACGTCATCCGCCTCGATGTCTCGGTTCTCGATGAGGATCGGAAGCCCCTCCGCGGCTTGACCGCGGATGACTTTGAAGTCAAGGAAGACGGCAAGGTGCAGCGTGTGGTCGCGGTGTCGGAAATCGACAACTCCGAGCGCGATCCGCGGCCGGCCGCGTGGATGCGCTACACGCCGCGTGACGTCGCGGCCAACGACATCGTCGATCAAGTGGGGGATGGCCGCATCGTCGGCATGATCATTGGGGGCGTCAACGCGTTCGGGCCGTGGAGCAACGACACATTGCTCAACGCCCGCGCGATCGGCCACTACGTCGTGGACGGCCTCGGTGCGTCCGACGTCGCCGCGGTCATCTACCCGCGCGATCCGGCCCTGACCGAGGACTTCACCGACGATCGCCTGAAGCTCAGGGCCGCGCTCGATCGCTTCGGCGTCACGACGTCGTTGTACGTCCCGCCGACGCCGCAGGGCGCGGGGCCGCGCGGCGGCGACATGATGCAGCGCTTCGCGCCGGCGCTGATGCGGTCGGAATGTCAGCGGACCCAGCCGATGGTGCCGGCGATTGATGCCCTGGTCTCGCGTCTGGCCGTCATTCCCAACCGGCGCAAGACCATCCTGATCGTCGCGTCCGGCCTCAGCGTCTTCCCGGGCGGCCGATGCAGCGAGCTGTATCAGCAGCTCACCGATGCGTATCGCAAAGCGCAGCGCGCGAACGTCAACATCTACAGCATCGATCCGCGCGACTACAACGCGCTCGCCATCGGTTCCGGCGCGCGCAATGCGCGGGGCAGCGAGGATGCGCTCGACATGGCTGCGGAGTACACCGGCGGCCGGGTGCTGCGCGGCCGCCTCGCGACCGACGACAACATCGACGGCATGATGGCGGAAGGCGGGTCGTACTACCTTGTCGGATACCAGTCGTCGAATCCGAACGCCGACGGCAAGTTCCGGAAGGTCGAGGTGCACGTCAAGCGTCCAGGCGCGGAGGTGCGCACGGCCTCGGGCCGGTACGCGGCTCGCGCCGGACAGCTCGAACCGGCCGAGCGGCGCGAGGCGACGACGTCGTCAGAGCTCAACCTGACGGGACTCTACGATCCGGCAGGCGTGCCGCTGCGCGCCACGGCGCTTCCGATCGGACTCGCCGACCCGAGCCGCGGCGCCGATGCCGACGTGCTCGTGCTCGTCGGCGTACGCTGGCCTGCGCCGCGCGGCCCGATGACCGATGCGCTGACGCTCGTGCGAAACCTGTACGACGCCGACGGTCGCGTCGGCGCGCTCGAACGCGAGGAACTGCCGCTCGCTATTCGCGCGAACGCCGGCGACGACTTCCGGTTCGAACTGGTCCGATCGCTCCGCCTCGCGCCCGGCCGCTATCAGATTCGCTACAACGTGACCAGCAAGCTGCTCAACCGAAGCGCCTCGATCTACGCCGATATCGAGGTGCCCGATTTCACGCGACCCGGCATCGCGATGACGCCAGTCATGCTCGGCGTGCGATCTGATGAACCGGCGCCGTCGGCGGCCACGAAGCTGCCGGTCGCTCCCACCACTGCGCGCGACTTCGCCCCAACCGATCATCTCGACGCATTCGTGCGGGTGTTTCAGGGCGGAACGACGCCGGTTGGTGCGGTAACGATCGCGACGCAGCTCTTCGACACCTCGGACCATCGCATCGTGGACACCACCACGGCGTTGGCGGCGTCGGATTTCGACGGCCGTTCTGCGCCGTTCATGGTGTCCGTGCCGCTGGATCAACTGCGGCATGGTCCGCATCTCCTCAGCATCAGCGCGACGATGGCCGGCAGTCCGGCGATCCGCCGCGACGTGGTGTTTCGAGTACGGTAGCGACATGGCCAGACCATCTCCGGAAGTGGCGCAGCTGCTGCGTGCGCTCGATCAGGCGTATTCGAAGGTGTCGTGGCACGGCACCAACCTGCGCGGATCGATCCGCGGCATGACGCCCGAGCGCGCGGCACGCAGGCCGGCGGACGATCGGCACAACATCTGGGAGTTGGTCGTGCACTGCGCGTACTGGAAATACGCCGTGTGGCGCAAGCTGACCGGCGCCGCCCGTGGCTCGTTTCCGCTGGAAGGCTCCAACTTCTTCGAACGTCCGATCGAGCGCACCAGCGCCGCCTGGCGCGCCGACGTCGCGCTGCTGGAGCAGATGCACCGCAATCTTCGGTCGGCTATCGCGGCGTTGCCGGCGCACCGGCTCAATCGGCGCGTACCCGGCAGCAAGTTCACCTACGCGGACTTCGTCGCCGGCATCACCGCGCACGATCTCTACCACGCAGGGCAAGTGCAGCTTCTGAAGAGACTCTCTGAGGTCACAGGTCAGAGGTCATAGGTCAAAGGTACGGAACCTGATTCTCGTCATCTTTCTTTGATGACAAGGATCAGGACAGGTCAGAGGTCAAGGTCACAGGTCAGAGGTACGGAACCTGATTTTCGTCATCTTTCTTTGATGACAAGAATCAGGTTCGACACCTATGACCTGTGACCGTTGACCGCTGACCTGTTTGGGTTTGTTACGATCGACAGAGATCGCAGGGCCGGCTGGAGGAGTGCGATGTCTGTTCGCTCTCGGACCTTGCTGTTGTGCGGCGCGTTCGTCGCTTCGTGGTTGGGCGGCTATCTCGCCGCGGAGTTGAGACCGCCCTCACCGATCGTTGAGGTGCGGCCAATTCCGGAAGCCACGCCGCGCACGCCGCGCGGCGGACGGCTGGCGCCCGTCACGGTCACGGTCGCGGCGCCGGGGGGCGCTGTCACAGCGACGGCCGGCGCGACCGGCACGGATCCCGCCGCGCCGCCGTCGAATGGCGGCGGCGGTGGCGCCGGCCGCGCCAGCGGTTGCGTGACGGATCCGCCGGGCCCATCGTTCACCTGCCAGAACGGCGCCTGGATCATGACGACGTCGACCGGCGCGCCATCGGGTGCCGCACCTCAACCGACGCCATCGTCACCCTCGACGCCATCGACGACGCCCGGTTCCAATACCAGCCCTTCATCGAATCCTGCGACACCGGGCACGTCGCCGTCGCCGACATCCTCCGGGTCCGGCGGCCTGCCGTGCACGCCGCCATCCCCGGGCGAGGGGTATCGATGCGACAACGGCGTCTGGGTTCGAATCCTGTGAAGGGCACGATCAGGTCAGAGGTCACAGGTCAGAGGTCAAAGGTGTTGAACCTGATTCTTGTCATCAAAAAGAAGGGTGACGTGTTTCGAACCTGCTTCTTGTCATCAAAGGAAAGATGACGAGAATCAGGCTCCGTACCTCTGACCTGTGACCTCTGACTTGTGACCTGCCCCGCCGGGGCTAGTATGTTCGCCATGCGCGAGGTCCGTCTGGACTGTGGCGTCTGCGTCCTCCGGCCCTGGCGATCTGACGACCTGGCCGCGCTCGTCCATCAGGCCAACAATCGGCACGTCTGGCTCACGCTGCGCGACCGCTTCCCGCATCCCTACACGATTGACGCGGGCCGTGCGTGGCTCGATGCCGCGGGGGCGACGAACCCTCCGACGGCGCTTGCGGTCGAAGCGGACGGGGTGGTCGCCGGCGGCATCGGCGTCGTCCCGGGTGTGGACGTCCACCGCCACACGGGGGAAATCGGCTACTGGCTGGGGCAGGGCTTCTGGGGC
>Ga0111538_10009519_pt1 | contig 12970 bp, 12 predicted proteins | sample SoiMethybrSBSTD1_FD_79669 | JGI IMG/M metagenome (GOLD analysis project Ga0111538, IMG submission 79669) | Bulk soil microbial communities from a Populus tree surrounding site in Tennessee, USA - Soil MetaG P. TD hybrid SBSTD1 (version 2)... | ecosystem: Environmental > Terrestrial > Soil >...
AGTGCAGTGGTCGAACTACGGGATGAGCCCAACGCGGATCGGCACGACGCGCACGTCGAACACCGGTGCCTACAAGTTCGGATCGTTGCCCGCAGGTGATTACTTTGCGATTGCCGTCGCCGACGAACAGGCGACGCTGTGGCTGGAGCCGCAGTTCTTTCCGGCCGCGTCACGCGTGGCTTCACGCGTGCGCATCCAGAGCGGCCAGTCTGCCACCCTGGACTTGCGCGTTGTCGATCTCTCGCTGGTGAACCGATGACCCGCGCGCTCGTCGTCTCAGTGGTTATCGTTGGTGCCGCGGCCGCTATCGCGGCGCAGCAGCGGGACGCGACGACGCAGCCGCCGCCCGTGGCGGCTGCGCCGGCAACCGCGATGATCTCGGGCGCCGTCATCGATGCCACCTCGAGCGCGCCCGTTCGACGCGCGATCGTCACGGTCTCGGGTGACGGCGTGATTGGCGGCCGCAGCGCCATCACCGACGACGCCGGCCGGTTTGCCATCGCGCAGTTGCCCGCCGGCCGCTACTCGATCTCGGCGATTAAAGCGGGCTACCTCACGACGGCGTTCGGCGCAAAGCGCCCGGGCCGTCCAGGAGTGTCGCAGGCGCTGGCCGCGGGCGAGAGACTCGCGATCGAGCTTCGCATGAGCCGTGGCGCCGTGCTGAGCGGCACGGTCACCGACGAGCGTGGCGCGCCCGCAGCGGGAGTTCGCGTCACGGCCATGGACACGCGCGACCAGGCGATCTCTGGTCCGAGCGCCGGCCAGTTCGTGAAGACCGACGATCGCGGCGCGTTTCGCATCTTCGGTCTGGCGCCCGGCGAGTACGTCATTGCCGCCGTGTCTTCGCCGGTCGGGTCGGGAGCGATCGTCGCGCGATCGACGGAGGAAGTGGACGCGGTTCTGTCAGCGATCGCCCAGCGATCGACCGGCGCGGGCGTGGCGCCCGCACCCCGACCGAATACGCCGCCATCGAGGCCGCGCACGGTGAATCTTGCACCGGTGTATTACCCGGGGACACCGGCGATGACTGAGGCCACGCGAGTGACGCTCGGCGCCGGCGAAGAGCGCGCGGGTCTGAGCTTCGCGCTGACGCCTGTGCCGGTCGTCGCTATTCGCGGCGTCGTCGTTGGCGGGCCGGCCACGAGCCGCGTGGAGTTGAGCATCATCGCGCCGACCGGTCCGCGCGCATCGCCGACCTTCGGCCTCGGCGCGGGGCCCGTGCTTTCGACGCCGATCGATGCTTCGGGCGTGTTCGGCTACACGAACATTGCGCCTGGCCACTACACGATCATGGCGCGCGCGCTGCCGTCGAGCGGCGCGCCCCCGCCCGCGGCGCGAGGTGGCGGCGGTGGCTTCGCGGTGGGCGGCGTATCAGGTCCCGGCGGGGCCGCCAATTCGCGTGAGGCACTGTACGCCGTCGCCGATGTCGACGTCCTCAGTCAGGACGTGGAAGGCGTGACGCTGACACTTCAGCCCGGCACGTCGTGGACCGGCCGCGTCGCGTTCGAAGGCACGTCGGCCACGCCTGGCGCGACGGAGCTTTCACAGGTGCGCGTGTCGATCACGCCGCCCGACGGAAGCGGCATGTCGAGTTCGAACGGCACCATCATGGGCAACGCGTTCCGTTCCGTGTCGGTGCCGCCGCTCTCAGCCGACGGCACATTCCGCGTCGATGGCATCGCGCCAGGACCATACGTCGTGAGGCCCACGGTCACGGGCGAACTCGCGAAGACCTGGGCACTCAAGTCCGTGACGGCCGGCGATCACGATCTGCTGGAAGAGACCATCGCCGTGCAGCCCGGCACTCCCTTGCCCGAGCTGGTGCTCACGTTCACCGATCGCCACTCGGAAGTCGCGGGCATGCTCGAGCCACCGGCCGGCGGCCGCGGCAGCGACTACTTCATCGTGGCGATTCCCGCGGACAGGACGAAATGGGTTCGGAACTCGCGCCGCATGCAGATTGCGCGGCCGGCGTCAGACGGTCAGTTTTCGATCAAGGACCTGCCGGCAGGTGACTATCTGATCGCGGCCGTCACCGACGCCGAGCCGTCGGATCTCAACGACAGGCCGTTTCTCGACGCACTCGCCGGAGGCGGCGTGCGCGTCACCGTCGAAGAAGGCCGCCGCGTCGTCCAGAACTTCCGAGTCAGCGGCGGACGCTGAAAGCCGGACACGACGTCAGCCGGGCTTCACCGCACCGCGCGCGTTACGGCCGGCGGCACGGGGATGGGCTCGCCGCTCAAACGACGCGCGTGCTCGAGCACGCGATCGAACACATCGATCCCATCCGGCACCAGTGTGTGCGATTCCTCGTACAGCGCCTGCGCGAAGTCGAGCATGCCCGCCGACTCCGGCAGATGAAACCCTGCCGGGTCCACCGGACCGAACCGGACGCGATCCAGAGCGTTTGCATCCTTGAGGAGCGCCACGAGCGGCCAGTACGGATGCGTGGCCTGCGGTTCGTGTTCGCTCGGCATGCAGTGGACGGTGACAGCCAGTTCGATCGCGGACCAGTCGCTCGACTGCACGCCACCCGCCTCCAGGTGAGTGCGCAGGGCTCGCGTCGCGTGCAGGCGGCGGACAGCATCAGCCCCGTGACGATGACATTCGCCGTCGTGCGTCCGAGAGAGATCGTGCAGATATACGGCCGCCCACAGGCGGCTGGCTTCCGCAGGCCGATGCGTCGCGGCAATGAGGCGAAAGGCGTGCACCATCACGCGCGCGACGTGGTCCTGCCCGTGCATCTTGCTGCGGTGAGCGAAGTCGTTCGCGTGCGGGAGCAGACCGCTCGTCATCTGCTCTGATTCTGCGCCCGTCAGGTGACGGGCTCAATGCCTATGTGACGAGCGGAGTACTAGCGCTTGGCCGCCAGGTGGATGTCCATGCGCAGCAAGTAGCGCACGGGCACGCCGTCCTTCGTGGCCGGCTTGAACTTCCAGTCGCGGGCTGCGCGAATAAGGAGCGGATCGTAGGCAGGATTCACCGGCTTCGTGATTACGGCGTAGGTGACCAAGCCGTTCTCGCCAATGACGACCTCGAGCACGCCGCGGAATTCCTGCATCGCCTGTACGGCGTTCACGGGATTCCAGTTCGGCAGGATGCGCGACACCGCCGTGGGCTTGACCACGTCCTCGTCGGACGCGCTGTAGACCCGCACGACGTTCTCGACCTTTGACGGCGCGGGGCCCGCCGGGGGCCCGCTTGCCGGCGGCGCCGCGGCTGCGGCCGGCGCTGGCGACGCCACAGGCGGGGCCGGTTTCGGTGCCGCGGCGCTCAGATCGCGGAATCCCTGTGCGAGCGTTCGAAGATCGGCCACACCTGGATCGGCCGCCTCGCCCATCTCGTCGATGAGCGCGATGACGCGATCGAAGTCGGCCATCGCACCCGTGGCATCCTTACGCCCGTACGCTTCCTTGCCGCGCGCGTAACTCTGACGCACGACGTCGGGCAGCATCGGCCGGCGCACGTCCTCGAAGAACGTTCGCAGACGCGGCGACGCCTGTCCCTCGGACGGATGAAACAGCGGATCCGAATGCACGATCGCTTCGATGGCCTGTTTCGCCTCGTCGCTGCGCCCCAGCGCCAGCAGACAGAACACCTGATACGCGGCCACCTCGGTCGACTCGATGGCCGAGGTGCGTCCCGGAACCGTCCCGAGCGCCTGCAGCGCCTCCTCGTATGAGGCCGAGGCGTACAGCTCCTTGGCCCGCGTGAGCTTCTCCTGAGCGGCCGCGGGTGCCGAAGCGGCGATCAGCGCCATCGCGGTCAGCGCTGCGACCGCAAGCCGCGAAACGAATGTCGAGATGGGCTTCATCGTTCACCTCCGCCCGGACGCTGCATGTTGACGCTGACGCGCGTGAGGCCCTCGGCCTTGACGACCGCCGTCTGCTTCTGATCGCCGAGCTGGGGATGTTTGAAGACGATCTCGTGGGAACCGATGGGTATCGCCACGTTCGCAAGCGGCGTGTCACCGGCGGCCGTACCGTCGATCCACACGCTCGCCCACGGCACGGCGTTGATGCTGAGGCGGCCGTTCGGCACCGACAGGTTGAGCGACGTCATCTGGCCCGGCTTCACGTCAACCGAGGCGCGCGTGCGGAAGCCGAGCGTCTCGTTGACGAGATCGAGCGCGTGCGATCCGTCAGTCAGTGCGATCGGCGACGACGTCGAGCCCACGGCCTTGCCGTTCTCGAACACCTGCACCTCGATCGTCGAGATCACTCTCAGTCCGCCAAAACGGCTGCCGGCGGTGCCCGCCGGGAGTGCGTCGGCCGGCTTCGCTGGCTGTGAGGCTTTGTCCGCGGTGGGCGCCGATTCCGGCACGGGCGCGGGCGCGGGTGGTGCGGCGACCGGCGGCGCCGCCGCAGGCACCTGCACGACGAACGACGGCGCAGCCGGCGCGGCCAGCGCGATCGGCTGCACCATGTCGAGCGGCGGCACGTGCACGGTCTTCGGTGATCCAATCAGAACGGCAATGACGCCGCCCTCGATCACGGCCACAGCGAGCGATGCGGCCGCGACGATCGTCGCCGTGCTGAACTTGCGGGAACGGGCCGGCGGTTCGTCGGCCGATAGCAGTGCGGACGTTGACGGCGTCGGCGTCGCGTCGGCTGACCTGTCCGGAGCCGGCACCGCCACGAGGTGCGGCTTCGGTTCCGGCAGGACCTCGACTTTCGGTACCTCCACGAACGCTTCGTTGGCCTCCTGCGCGGACGCGAACGACTGCCCATCGATCTGCAGCGCGCGTTCGATCCAGCGACGAAGCGAGGGGGCGACCGGCGCGCGGTGCTCCGAACGCTTCTCGAGCTCGGCAAAATACGACGGCACCTTCGCCGGGTAGTCCGCCGGATCCAGACGCCTGCCAAGCAGCATCGACAAGGCCAGGTAGCCCAGCTGCATCACGTCGCCGCGACCGTCGAATGCCACGGGATCGGCGCCTTGCGGCACCGGCAGCAGGAGCTCGGCGCGCACGCGAGCGGCCGGGAGTCTCAGCACGCTCAACGCCGAGGCGAGCACGTGCTCGGTCATGACGAGCCGGCCTTCGCGTGTAACCACGATGCGATCGGCGGTCAGCGCGCCATGCGCCATGCCGGCGCCCTGACTTTGCAGCGCCGCCAGCGCGGGCGCGAGCTGGCCGATCAACTCGACCGCGAACGCTGCGCCGCTGGCGTCCTGCAGAATCTCGGACAGACGCCGGCCCGCGGTGTGAGTCGACACGAGCACGAGGTCGTCGCCCGCCGATGCGCGCTCGACTTTGCGCGCGACGGCAATGGACGGATGCCGGAAGACCGCGAGGTCTTCCATGCGCTTTCGAAGCGCCGTCTCGAAACCGAGCGCTTCGCTGAATTCACGTTTGAACCGCAGGAACTCGAGCCAGGAGGAGGAGCTCGTCTCGAAGACGAGCACGCGCTCGCCGATCCCATCGGCAAAACCGGGAAGGCGCGGGCGGTGCTGCGGCCCGTCGGAGCCGGTCGACGCGGAAGCGATGGTGGGTGCAGGCATACGGGATCCGACCTATTTGGTCTTCGCGCGACATTGCAAGACCCAAACCACGCACGTACAGGCCCGTTTTTACGGAGACAGAGCTGTCAGGGGTCGCGGCGAACCGACCTGGGGATTACGGAATTGTGAGCGGATACCGCTCTTGCAGGTGAGGCTACGAGTCGCGTTTCGGACGACGCGATCGCGCCGGCCGATCGGCGACGGCGTTCTCTCGCGGCGCGCGCCGGCGACGCCGAGGCTCGCGCGCGCGCGATGGTGCGTCCGACTGCAGGCGCGCCGCCGTCGTGTCGAGATGCTCCGGCGGAATGTGCCCTTCGGCCAGCGCCTGATCGATGTCGGTGTCGTCGATGACCGCAGGGATCTCCGGCGCCACTGGCACTGGAGAGGCGGCGGGCGCCGTCGGCGCGAGATCGTCACGGACCGCGGAGCCGTTGGATCCTTGAAACACGCGAATCACGCCCTGACGATCGCGATCAACGCGCAGCAGACCCTCGCGCTGCGCGGCGCGCAGCAAATCGACGAGACTGCCGAACCCGTACGCCCGTTCGTCGAACGGCGGCGCCGTCTGCCGCAGAATTTGTTTCACGTTCCGCAGGTACATCGGCCAGCGGCGAATCTGCGCCGCAGCCAGGATGCGGCGAAGCTCGCGGACACCATCGGCCGTGCTGCCCGCCGTACCCGGTCGCTCTGGGGCGTCTGCCGGCGCCTCGGCCACTGCCTCCGCCGCGGCGCCGTTCGTCGCCGCGGCCTCGATGCCCGAGGCGTCGGTCGCCGCAGGGGCACCCTCGACGGCACTGATCAGCCATCCACCCTTGGCCTGATAGACCTTCAGCACGCCCGCCTTCTCGAGCTTCTGCGCGAAGTCGAGGAAGGAGCCGGCGCCGTAGCTGCGCTCGGAAAACGTCGAGTCGAGCTGCAGCAGCGTGCTCTTCAGCAATCCGAGCTGCGGCGAGACCTCGCGATCGGCCAGCACTTTCATCGCGCGTGTGATCAGCGGAATCGCTTGGTCGATCGCGACGCGCTCGCGTCCGTCGCGCCCGCCGTGGCGGCGGCCGCCGCTGCCCGCCGACGCCGTCGTCGGCGCGCTCACGCCGAGCAGGTTCTCGTACGCGATGAACTCATGGCAGTTGCGCTGCATGATCACGCTCGTGAACTGCCGGCCGCCGACGACGAAGACCTTCTTGTCGTACTGTTTGAGCTTCTCGATCAGGCTGATGAAGTCGCTGTCGCCGCCGACGATCACGAACGCGTTGATGTGCGGGTGCGTGAACGCCATCTCGAGGGCGTCGAGCGCCAGGTTGATGTCCGCGCCGTTCTTGTCGCCGCCCGGGGTGAGGCTGCGCTGCACCATGCGGATCGCATGCTGCGTCAGGGCGCGGCTGTAACCGCCGGCGCGCTGCCAGTCGCTGTAGGCCATCTTCGAGACGACCTCGCCGCGTTCCTTCAGCGCCTCGAGCACGAGACCAGCGTCGAACGACGCTCCCAGGGTGTTTTTGACGCCGATTTCGATGTTATCGAAGTCGATGAAGACGGCGAGACGTAGACGGTCGGACTCACTCACAACCCATTGATTGTGTCACAACCGGCGCGAGGCGGTATCATTTCGCCCATGCGTCCGTCCGACTGCATTCTGTTCAGCGGTGGTGCGCCCGGTGCGGAGGCCGCATTCGGCGCCGCCGCCGAGGCGCACGGCATCGAAGAGGTGAATTTCACGTTCGACGGCCACAAGATGGCGCGCTCGCGCGGTGTGCGCATGCTCAACCACGAGGAGTTGCAGGCCGGCGACGTGAGCCTCGAATATGTGTCGAGGCTGATGCAGCGCCGCTACACGGACGCGCCCACGATTCGCAAGATCCTGCAAACCCTGTGGTACCAGGTCAACAACGGCCAGGAGATCTACGTCATGGGCACCGTCGAAGCCGACGGCACGGTCCGCGGCGGCACCGGATGGGGCGCGGAATTCGCCAAGCTCTGCAACAAGCCGCTGCACGTGTTCGATCAGGTGCAGGACTGCTGGGATCGCTGGACGGGATCGGAATGGGTCCGCTGCGATGGCAAGGACCTGCCGGTGATCACCCACCCGCATTTCACGGGCACCGGGACGCGGAACCTTGCGCCGAACGGCCAGCGCGCCATTCAGGAATTGTTCAAGCGCTCGTTCTCGTAAGACCGAACCAGGATTGGCTTCAGGACCAGACCGTCTCGATCGACGCCGTCAACTGATGGTCGTCGTCGAGCATCTGCAGCGCGACCGCGGGCCGATCGGCCGCCCAACGCGCGACCATCGCGGGATCGACCGACGCGTCCTCCGTCCCCTGAAAAACCAACGACGGCTGTCTGAGGGTCAGCGCGAACGCATCGTACTGGGCCGCGTCTTCATACAGCGCGAAGCGCACATCACGCGACTCGTTGTAGCCGTAGTGAAACACGCGCAGCGAGCCGGCGCGCCGCCACTCGTCGATGCCGTGCTCGCCGAGCTGGCGCAGCCGGTTGCCGCCGAAGTCGAACGCCGGCGCCAGCAGCACGAGCCGATCGATGCGTCCGCTTTCGTCCTGCGCGGCCGCGTGCACCGCGACGAAACCGCCGAGACTGGAACCGACCAGTGCGATTGGTCCGTCAGCCGCCGCCGCGACGGCCGTGCGGGTCTGCTCGAGCATTCGCGTGACCGTGAGCGTTTCAAACGACGGCTCGTTGAAGTCCGGGCATGAGAATCCGACGCCGCGAGCGGCCAGTTCGCGCGCGAAACGCGTGGCCTTCGACGACCGCGGTGACGACGTGAACCCGTGAAGGTAGATGACGTGACGAACCGGCGGCTGCATGGCGTTCAGAGGATTGTGCGGCATCCCGGATGGCAGCAGCACTGAATGCCCGCTTCCCCGCCGGTGCTGTAGTCGTACGTCAACTCCTCGCCTGCCGCAATCGCCCGGCTCGCGCGGATCCAGATCGTGCCGCGCATGACCTGCGCATAACAGTTGGGCCGGCACGAGTGATTGATGAACCTCGCGAGATTGCCGCCGACCGACGCGTCGACCACGACCTGATGATCCACCGTGAAGCACCAGATTCGTCCGAGCGGCAGCTGGCGGCGCTCACGCCGCCGGCTCTCGCGATGCGAGATGCGCTCGCCGGCGTAGTCGATGATGCGCGTGTTCTTGGTGATCGGCGTCGTGGCGAACACGCCCCACCCCGCGATGCGCGAGCGGCGCCGCGCGAGCGGCAGGCGCGTCATTCGTAGTACTGCTTGTACATCCCGCGCCGGAACAGAAACCCGCCGATCGACCCCAGCCATCCGAGCACCCAGTACATGTGTTTGAGATCCATGATCTCGATCAGATTCCCATCCATGTCCTTCGCGAAGAAGAACGTGTGGCCGCGCGGCGACTGTTCGGGAGGGCCAAGCACCTCGACGCCCTTGCGCACGAGGTAGTCGTGCCACTTCTGCGTGTTGCGCACGTTGAACGAGATGTGCGTGAGCCCGATGCGGTTCCAGGTCACCGACTCCGGCGGCTGCGCAGGACGGAAGTCGAAAATCTCGATCACGCCGCCGCCCGGCGCGCGGATCCACCCGATCTTGCACGTCGGCGACGGCGCGTCCACGCCGAAGAACCCACGCACACGATCGGCCGGCGTGTCCGCCACGCCGACGAGCGGGCAGCCGAACACCTCCCAGTAGAACTTCACGGCGCGGTTGAAGTCGGAAACGGTGATGCCGACGTGACTGAATGTTCGCACTCGCACGCCGACTACCCTACCTCAGCCCGGTCTCGATCAGGTGATCGGCGACGCGCAGGGCCTGCGCGACGATCGTCAGCCCGGGATTGACCGCGCCCGACGATGGGAAGAACGACGCGTCGACGACAAACAGATTGTCGATGTCGTGCGTCCGGCAGAACGGATCGAGCACCGACGTTCGAGGATCCGTGCCGAAGCAGAGCGTGCCGCACTGGTGAGTCGTGTTCCGCGTGCCGATGGTGTGCGCGAACACCTTGGGCGACCACAGCCCGAGCCGCGCGAGAATGCGCCGCAGCTCCTCCACCAGCCGCTCGTGGGCGCGCCGGTTGTTCGGCCGACAATCGAGCACGATGCGGCCATCGGGCGCCAGCGCCACACGATTCTCGGGCATCGGCAAATCCTCGGTCATTGCGAGCCAGTCGGTCGCGCGCGCCACCCAGGCCTCGTACGCCCAGAGCGGGATGTGCCGCATGGCGATGCCCTTGTAGACCCACGAGTCACCCACGTTCTTCGCCATGGCCGCCTGCGTACGGCCTTGCGACTGAATCTGGCCCAGCGGGTATGTCGTGTCGGGACCGCGCAGATAGAAATCGTTGATCGCGACGGTCTTCTGAAAGTCGTCCGCGTTGGTCCCCCAGCCGACGCCCTGCAGCATGGTCGCCAGGTGCGCCATGTAGCGGGTGCCGACCATGCCCGAGGAGTTTGCCAGTCCGCGTGGATGCTTGCCGTTGGCGGATCGCAACAGCACCGCCGCCGAGTTGATGGCGCCGCAGGCGAGCACGATCCGGTCCGCCGTGAAGCGCGTCGTCGCTCCCTCGCGCTCGGCCTCGACGGCCTCGACGCGCCGCCCCGCCGGATCGGTGATCAGGCGTCGCGCGGCCGTGCGCGTGAGCAGCGTGACATTCGGCGCCGCGGCGGCCGGCTCGACGCAGCAGACTTCCGCGTCGCTCTTCCGATGGATGCGGCACGGAAACGAGTTGCACGTCCGGCAGAGCACGCAGCCGCCCGGAAGGCCGGGATCGATCAAGCCGAGCGGCAGCGGCGACGGGTGCAATCCCTGCGCGCGCAGCTTCTCGACGATGGCTCGCATGTTCGGGGCATGCGGCACGGCCGGATGCGGATACGGACCCCGTGCCGGCTCGGTGGGATCGTCGCCGACGGCGCCGTGCACCTGGTACAGCTGCTCGGCCCGATCGTAGTACGGCGCCAGTGTCGCGTAATCGATCGGCCACGCGGGCGAGATGCCGTCCTGGTGCTCGGTCGCCTCGAAGTCCTCCGCGCGGAGCCGGTACAGCACACTGCCCCAGAACTTGGTGTTGCCGCCGATGTTGTAGTGCGTGTACGGCGTAAACGCCTCGCCGCGCTCGTCCACCCATTGCTCGCTGGGCCGGTAGCGCAGCTGCTTCCAGACCGCTTCGGCGCTCCAGTTCTCGGGCTCGACGGGCACGCTGGCGCCGCGCTCGAGGATCAGAAGGCGCGCGCCCGTCAGCGCCAGGGCCCGCGCCATCGTCCCGCCGCCCGCGCCGGTGCCAATGATGATCACGTCGTAGTGCTGCTGGGGCATCCGTCGCGGTGACTAGCGGAGACTGGCGTAGACCTGATCCATCAGTCGCTGATCGTCCATCGCGCGTTCGAGACTCATTTCCGGCGGCGTGCCGCTCCGCACCGCGCGCGCGAAGTCGCGGTACATCGCCTGATAGCCACGGATGTCGCGGAAACCGGGCAGCAGCACCCGCGGCAGACCACGGCCGCGGACGAGGACGGCTGCGCCGTTCGACTCGAACGAGATGACGCCCTGGCGGCCGAACAGCTTCGACATCCTCAAGCCGCGAAAGAACGACGGCACCTCGCGCGAGTAGTACAGCGCGCCGACGGCCCCATTATCGTACGCGAACGCGACCAGCATGCTCTTCGCGCGGCGATCGCCGTCGCGACTGGCAGCCCTCGACGCGGCGGGTCGATAGCCGTGGATCGTCGTAATCGTCGGTCCGAGGCTGCCCGCCAGATGCAGCCAGTGAATGCCTTCCTCGAAGAACGCGTCGCCGCCGGCCATCGCCTCGTCGTTGCGCCAGTCGTCGCCGGATTTCGGCCGGTACGCGATGGTCGTGAAGTGACCGAACACCAGTTCGCCAATCGCGTCGTCGGCGAGCAACTTACGGAGCGTGATCGCGAGCGGCTTGTAGTGATCGTTCTCGCCGACCAGCACGATGCGGCCGGCGCGATCGCGGGCGGCGCGGACCAGCTCGTAGTCGGGCATGCCGGGAAATGCCGGCTTCTCCACCAGTACGTGCTTGCCGGCTTCGAGCGCCTGCAGCGCCAGCTCGCGGTGAAACGCCGGCGGCACCGCGATCACGACGGCATCGACGCGCGGATCGGCAATGGCCGACGCGTAATCGCCGTAGACGCCGTCGCCGCCGAACCGGCGGCAGTACTCATCGGCGCGCGCGCGGTCGCGGCTCGCATAGCCGGCGACAAACAGCCCACCGAGTTTCCTGAGATGGGTGCTGTGAACGCCGGTAATGAAACCGCACCCGAGGAAGACGACGCGAATCGGCGCGGGCACGGGCGAAATGATACCGGAAGGCCGATCTCTAGGACCCGATTCGTCGGGCGCGTCCGTCGCCGTCGCCGCCGCCTGGTGTGACGTTGCCCTGAGCATCGCGCGCCTCGTAGCGGAGGGTCGACGTAAATGCCTGCCCATCGTTCGACAGCGTGATCCGCTCGACAAGGACGCCGCGCCCCGACGGCAGCCATCCGCCGCCGCCCTTCAGCACGTCGAAGCTCGCCGGCGGCGCCGTCGAGAAGAACTCGTACGTCGCCTCGAACACGTTGGCGCCGACCGCGCGCCAGACGCCGTAAGCCGGCGGCACCGGCGGTGCGCCGTCGTAGTTCGACGATTCGGTGAGCGTGCCGCCGGCGTTGAAGACGTACATGAACTCGAGGTTCTGGACCGTGGCGAAAGCGCCCGTTCTGAACCGGACGGCGGAGCGCCAGGCGCCGACCAGCGGCGGCTGTTCCGCGGGCCGCTGACTGCATCCATAGCTGAGGAGGAGAACGAGCGCACTGCTTGCAGCGAGCTTCACGTTTGGCGCGTGCACGGCCGCGATCATATACGCCACATGGTGGTGAGACACCTTCAGTGAAAATCGTGCGACGGCACATCAGGTCCCTCGCACTGCAGCGCTTCGACCCGATCGGCCTTGACGGAGATCGAGCCCTGCAGATGCTGCAGGACGCCGTCCACGAGCAGATAGGGCGCGTCGACGAGCGTGCGCTTGTTCGCCGCAAACACATCGGGCGTGACGATGATGTTGGCAATGCCCGTCTCGTCCTCGAGCGACAGGAACACGAAGCCTTTGGCGGTGCCCGGCCGCTGGCGCGTGATGACGGCGCCGGCCACGCGCACGCGCCGGCCCGATCGGCTGCGCCCGAGATCGATCGCGCGCGCGATCCCGCGCGCGGCGAGGCCGCTGCGCACGAGCGCCATCGGATGCGGCCCGATCGTCAGCCCCGTGCCGTCGTAATCAGCGCGCACGCGCTCGACGAGCGTCATGGGGGTCAGGGGAGACACGGACTCGGACCGCAAGCCACTGGGCTGTTCTTCATCCATCAACAGCGGTCCCGCCGGTCGGCCCGCGCGCTCGGCTTGCCATAGCGCCGTGCGCCGATCGCCGCCGAACGACGCCAGCGCGCCAATCTCCGCCAGCACGCGCACTTCGTCCTGGCGAAGTGAGGC
>Ga0111538_10009521_pt1 | contig 12969 bp, 12 predicted proteins | sample SoiMethybrSBSTD1_FD_79669 | JGI IMG/M metagenome (GOLD analysis project Ga0111538, IMG submission 79669) | Bulk soil microbial communities from a Populus tree surrounding site in Tennessee, USA - Soil MetaG P. TD hybrid SBSTD1 (version 2)... | ecosystem: Environmental > Terrestrial > Soil >...
ATCGGTTTGCCTTTTTCAGTCTGTTGTCGATGCTGCTCGTCGAGTAGTGAGTCCCTTCGCTAGTTGGTGAATCGACCGTAGCAACGCTCGTGACGAACGTCTACATGTCGCAGTAGAGAGACTGGCGAACGTGATCGCGCCGTGCGTTTTACATTTTGTGGCGCGCACTTCTTCGCGCGTCGACGGCGTCGCGATGAAATACGCGAAGACCCGCGCGGCGCAACGCTATGAGCGAGTTCGACGGTGCTTCCGCATGCGGAAAAACTGCGCGCGAGCGAGTCGCGCGCAGAGCTCGTCGTCGCCAGCTTGCGACATCAGCTTGAGTAAACTGGTTGCGCGCGAGCGATTCAAAACGCGCGAGCTTGCGAGCGCTCGCCGCTACAAGTCGGACGGATCGCCGTAGGGCGTCGTGATGATTTCGAACAAGTGCCCGTTGGGATCTTCGAAGTAGACGCCGCGGCCGCCGAAGTGATGATTGATGCGGCCCGCTTGGCGTTTCGCGGGATCGGCCCAGATCTCGCTCGTGCGCTCGCGCACGCGCGCGAGGGCGCCGTCGAATTCCTCCTCGCTAATGAGGAACGCGAGGTGTTGCAGCGCGATCGGTTCGGACTCGGCCGGCAAGTAGTCAACCGAGACTTCGTTCGCGAGATCGACGACGAGAAATCCCATGAAGCGCCGCGGCGGCGGCAGGCCGAGGATGTCCGTCAGGAACCTCGCGGACTGTTCCTGATCGTGGCACCAGACGATCGTGTGATTGAGCTTGGCGGCCATGCGCGCGCTCCCGCTACCTGAGCTCCGTCGTAATCATTTTAGTGCCCGGGCGCGGGCAGCGACAAACGAGCTCAGTCGCGCGCGTGATCGCGCGGGAAGTGGTAGTTGATGCGCCCGCCGTACGCGTTTGCGCGCAAGTAGTGCAGACCTTCGATGATGCGCGCGTGGCGCAGCGGGCCGACGTCGATTGCCTCGAGCCCGATCTCGCGAGCCAGCACGGCGACGCGTTCCTTCGCCGCGCGATCGTCGCCGACGATCGGCACGGTGACGGGGCCGCCGGCGACTTTCGGATCGAGCATCGTTTCGAACCCGAGCGTGCTGAACGCTTTGACGACCTGCGCACCGGGCGCGAGGCGCGCGATTCGCTCGGCGTTCGAGTCCTCGATTGGCGGATAGTCGGCGAAGCCGTCGCTCGCCGTGACGCGCGGGTTCGTCGGATCGACGATGATCTTGCCGCTCAAGCTCGGCAGCGCGCGCACTACGTCTTCGACGGCACTCCAGGGCACGGCGAGGACGACGATGTCGGCTTGCGCCGCGGCCTCGGCTTGCTTCACCGCGACGGCGCCGTGGCCCGTGACCGCGACGAGCTCGCGAACGTCGGCTGCGGAGGGATCGCGCGAGCCATAGACGATTTTGTGGCCGTGCTCGGCGAAGCGCCGGCCGAGCGCGGCGCCCACGTTACCGGTGCCGATCAGCGCAACGGTTTCGGCCTTGACGGTCGCAGGGCCCGCGAGGGCAGCGACCAACGCGAGGGCGGTCAGCGAGGCTTTGAGTGCGCTCCACATTCTTATGTCTCCTGAAACTGCTTGCGACGCGCCGTCACTCGGCACGTAGCGCGTCGAGCGGCTCGAGCCGCGCCGCGCTGCGCGCGGGCAGCACGCCGGCGACTGCACCGATCACGACCGCCAGCACCAACGAAAGCGTGACGTAGAGCGGCGAGATCGTGGCCGGCATTGCCGGCAGCGTCCATTGCACGAGCAGCACGACCCCCATCCCGAGCGCGAGCCCGCCGGCGCCGCCTAGGCCCGACAGCAGCATCGCCTCGCCGAGAAAGAGCTGCGCGATGCGCGACCGCCGCGCGCCGATTGCGCGCAACAACCCGATCTCCTGCGTACGTTCGCGCACCGCGATCGTCATGATCGTGAAGATTCCAACGCCGCCTACGAGCAACGAGATGCCGCCGAGCGCCGCCACGCCGAGCGTCAGCACGTCGACGATCGACCCGAGCACGTCGAGCATCTGCTGTTGCGTGACGACAGTGAAGTCCTCGGCGCCGTGGCGAGCCGTAAGAATTCTCTTGACCCCGGCGACGACCTCGTCGACGGGCACGTCCTCGGCATAGAGCACGTCGATCTCGAGCAACCCTTGCCGATTGAACAGCTCGAGGCCGCGGGCCGCCGGAATGTAGACAGTGTCGTCGAGGTCGATGCCGACCATGTCGCCCTTCGACTCCATGACGCCGACGACGCGGTAGCGTTGCCCGCCGACACGGATGCGCTCGCCGAGCGCGTTCGTGGTGCCATAGAGCTCCTTGTAGAGCTTCGAGCCGAGCACGGCGACGTTGCGCGCGCGCTCGAGCTCGTCGTGCGGCAAGAACGTGCCTGCGACCACGTCGAACTTGAACGCTTTGTCGAAGTCCGGCCCGACGGCATAGACCGTGACGCTGCGTTCGCGGCCGCGACCTTCGACCGAAGCGGCGCCGGCAACCATTGGCACGGAAGCGACCACGTGCGGCGCGCGCTCGAGCGCCTCGGCGTCCTCGAGCGACAGCGGCCGCACGGAGTTCAGCACGCCGGGCGCGAAGCCGAGCGTGCTCGTCTTGCCGGGCTGCACCTGCATCGTCGTCGTGCCGAATTGCGTGAACTGCTCGACCATGTAGGTGTTCAAGCCTTCGCCGATCGACGTCAGCAGCACGACCGCGGTGACGCCGATGCCGATGCCGAGCGCCGTCAGCGTGCTCCGCAGCCGGTGCGCGACGACGGATTGCCCGACGAGCCGCACGAAGTCTTGCTGGCGCATCGCTTCAGCGCCTCATCAGAGCGTTGACGGGGTCGAGCGCCGCGGCCCGCCGCGCGGGCAGGATGCCGAAGACGAGGCCGCTCAAGATCGCGACTACGACGGCCGAAGCCGACGCCCACGGCGGGGCGGCGAAGTCGAGCACGGGGAACAAGAGCTTCATGACGGAGATCCCGCCGACGCCGAGCGCGATCCCGACGCACGCGCCGAGCAGCGACAAGCACGCCGCTTCGGTCAGGAACAACGCGAGGATCTGCCGGTTGCGCGCACCGACGGCTTTCAAGAGACCGATCTCGGCCGTGCGTTGGCTCACCGCGACGAGCATGACGTTCATGATCAGCACGCCCGCGACGACGAGGCTGATTGCGGCGATCGCGGCGAGGCCCGCCGTGATCATGTTGAAGATCGTGTCGAACGTCGACACCAAAGCGTCCTGCGTCACGACCGTGATGTCTTCTTCGCCGGCATGCCGCTGCTTGACGATTTCGATGATATCGCGCCGCGCGGCGGGAACGGCGTCGAGACCGTTCGCTTCGACGAGGATGCGGAACACGGCCGAGGTGTTGAAGATCTGCTGTGCGCTCGCGACCGGCATGATGACCGTCTCGTCGACGTTGAATCCGCCCGCTAGCCCTTGCTCGGCCAGCGCGCCGAGCACGCGGCAGCGCGCGTCGCCGATTCGCACCCAAGTACCGAGCGGGGAGCTCTCAGGGAACAGCTCGCGCGCGACGGTGTGGCCGAGCACGCAAACCGGTTGTGCCGTGTCGAGATCCATCTCGGGCAGGAATCGGCCGCTGCCCATCATCCAGTGCTGGATCGCGAGCATCGCGGCGCCGGTGCCGAGCACCGTGATGTCGCGCTCGCGCGCGCCGGAAGACGCGGTTCCGGCGCCGATCACGAGCGGCGTCACTCGCCGAATGCGTGGGCTGCGCGCAATCGCGAGCGTGTCGTCGAGCGTCAGCTCGCGCGCCGTCTCACCGACGAGCAAGCCCTGGATGCTGCCGCCGCCCGACGTTTCGACGCGCCCGGGCAGCACGATCAAGAGCTCGGTGCCGAGCGACGAGAATTGGCCGGTGACGTAGCGGCGCGCGCCTTCGCCGACGGCCGTCAGCAGCACGACGGCGGCGACGCCGATCGCGATCGCGAGCAGCAGCATCGCCGTGCGCAGCGGATAACGCCGCAACGCATGCAGCGACATGAATGCCACGTCGCGCGCTTTCACGGCCGCGGCTCGCGCCCGTCGGCGACGATCTTGCCGTCGCGGAGCTTGAGATGGCGGTGGGCGCGGTCGCCGATCGCCGCATCGTGCGTGACGATCAAGACCGCGATGCCGTTGCGATTGAGCTGCTCGAGAATCTGCATGATCTCGTTGCCCGAGCGCGTGTCGAGGTTGCCAGTCGGCTCGTCGGCTAGCAAGAAGCTCGGCTGCATGACGATGGCGCGCCCGATCGCCACGCGCTGGCGTTCGCCGCCCGAGAGCTGGTCCGGCCGGTGCGTAAGGCGCGCCTTGAGGCCCACCGACTCCAAGATCGCGCTCGCGCGTTCGCGCCGCGCGCGCGGCGCGGCACCCGTCAGCACGAGCGGCAGCTCGACGTTCTCGAGCGCCGTGAGGCGCGGAATCAAGTGAAAGAACTGAAAGATGAAGCCGATGTGCCGCTGCCGGTGCGAGGCGAGCTCGTTATCGTCGAGGTTCGAGACGTCCTCGCCCTGCAAGCGGTAGATGCCCGAGGACGGCCGGTCGAGCAGGCCGAGCACGTTCAGCAGCGTGGATTTCCCTGAGCCCGACGGGCCCATGATCGAGACGTATTCACCCGCGTCGATCTTGAGATCGACGTTGTCGAGCGCGTGCACGACCTCTTCGCCGACGACGTACTCTCGGCAAATTCCGGAGAGCTCCATCATGGCGCGGCCCTGAGCGCGGCTATTCCGGCTTGACGGAGGCGCCGTCGACGACGCCTTCGCGATCGATGGAGCTCACGACCCGATCGCCGTTCTCGACGCCGTTCAAGACTTCCGTGAACTCCCAGTTCGAGATGCCGGTTTCGACGGTCCGCGACGCGATCGTGCCCGTCGCTTCGTCGTAAACGAAGACGGTTTTGCCGGGCAGAATCACGGACGTCGGGAGGCGCAACGTGTCGGCGCGCTCGTCGAGGATGACCTCGACGTCGGCGCTGTAGCCCGCGAGCAGCCCGGCCTCCTCGGCGTCATCGAACACGGCCTCGATCTCGACGGTCCGCGCCTGCTTCTCCTGATCGAGCACGTACGGCGCGACACGGCGCACGCGCCCCGGAAACGAGCGGTTCGCGAACGCATCGAGGCTGATGCGGGCGGGCAGGCCCGCGCGCACGCGCGGCGCATCGACCTCGTCGATCGGTGCGCTGATGTACAAGCATGAGGCGTCGATGAGATCGACCGTCGGCGGCGTCGGTATGCCGACGGGAGAGGGCGTCACGAACTCGCCGAGCTCGCCGTTGATCTCCGCGATGACGCCGGCGAACGGCGCGCGCAGCTGAGTGCGCTCGAGCTGGGCCTTCGTGACGTCGACGCGCGCGTCGGCGACGCGTGTCGCGTCCTCGACGGCTGCGCACGCGGCGGCCGTCGACTGCGCGCGGCCCTCCGCTTGATCGGCCGCTTCCTCCGAGGCGAGCTTATCCGCGCGCAGCTTCGTCAAGCGCTCGGCGTCGCGTTTGGCGACGTCGGCCGTGACACACGCCTCGCGAGCACGCGAGCGCGCTGCGCGAGCGTCGCGCTCCGACAGCGTCAGCTCGGCTTTGAGGTCGGCGTTCCAGAGCTCGAGCAGCAGCGCGCCGGCCTCGACGCGGTCGCCGTCCTTGACGGGCAGGCTTGCGATCTGGCCGCCGAGCGCGGGCGACAAGCCGGCGCGACGACAGGCGTCCACGGTTCCGGCCCGCGTGTTGCTGACGGTGGCGGCAACGGGACCCCGCTCCGCGGTGACGAGCGTCACCGCAACGGGCTCTGGCCGCGAGAAAAACCACACCGCGGCCAGCACAGCGACGACGAGCGCCGCAATGATGGCGATGCGCTTCATAGCCACTACTGGGAGTGGAGAAACGGCGGGCAGTCTAACGGATTTCGAACGTATTAGGGCTATTAGGGCGGGCAGCGACTACCAGGAGCGGGTCTTGCCGGTGTCGATATGGACGAAGTTCGATTCGGCGTAGTAGCCGACGCCGCCGGATTTCATCGCCAGCGCAGCATCGCGCAGCGAGCTCGTCTTCGCGCTCGTGAGCCGCACGTCGATCGCGCGGCCTTCGATGTGCAGGCTGTGCTCGGCTACGCCGGTCGTCACCTGGCGCAGCACGGCATTCGTGTGCGGCGAGCGATAGCCCGAGATGACCTCGAAATTGCCACGCCCCTCGAACGCCGTGTAGAGGGCGTTCAACTTGTCGAGCAGCGCGACGTCGATGACGTGGACCTGCTCGGTACGAAAGTCGCGCAGGTAACGGTTGATCTCGGTGAGCGCGTCGGGAACGACCTCGCCGTGCTCGCGATAGGTGATCGCGAGCTTCTCGCCCGTATGGATGTGATAGAACGAGAGCCGGCTCGGGGCGGCCGTCGCCGCCGCGGCTTTGCGCGCGACGCCGGACAGCGCCGCGGCAGCGCCGAGCGAATCCAGCAAGAAGCGACGTCGTCCTAGCATCGAGGCCCCCGGAAACCTGGAAACATCATCTCAAATTTAGCGGCTGGCAGCCCCGGTACTTGTTCGCATTATGCAAGAGTCAGCCTTCTGTCAAAAAGCGCTCGGCGTCTAGGGCTGCCATGCAGCCCGAGCCCGCGGACGTCACGGCCTGGCGATAGATCGGATCGGCGACGTCGCCGGCCGCGAAGACTCCCTCGACGCTCGTCGCCGTCGCGAACCCGCGTTGGCCTGCGCGCGTGACGATGTAGCCGCCCTCCATCTCGAGCTGGCCGTGGAACACGCCGGTATTCGGCGTGTGGCCGATCGCGATGAACAGGCCTTGTACGTCGATGTTGCGCGCGGTGCCGTGCTTCGTGTGCTTGACGCGCACGCCCGTGACGCCGCGATCGTTGCCGAGCACCTCGTCGAGGACATGATCGTAGAGAATGTCGACGTTGCCGGTGCGGCTGCGCTCGACGAGCTTGTCGATCATGATCTGCTCGGCGCGGAATTCGTTGCGCCGGTGCACGACGGTGACGCGCGACGCGATGTTCGACAAGTACAGCGCTTCCTCGACGGCGGTGTTGCCGCCGCCGACGACGGCGACCGGTTGGTTGCGAAAGAAGAACCCGTCGCAGGTCGCGCACGCGGACACGCCGCGGCCTTTGTACGCTTCCTCGGTCGGTAGGCCCAAGTATTTCGCCGAGGCGCCGGTCGCGATGATCAACGCGTCGCAGGTGTACGTATCTTTGCCGCAGTAGAGACGAAACGGCCGCTTCGTGAGCTCGACGCGATCGACGTGATTGTGAATGAGCTTCGTGCCGAAGCGCTCGGCATGGCGCTTCATTCGCTCCATGAGCTCGGGGCCCAAGACGCCCTTGTCGTCGCCGGGCCAATTGTCGACGTCGGTCGTCGTCGTCATCTGACCGCCCACCTCGACGCCCGTGATGATGACGGGTGTCAGCGCGGCGCGTGCTGCATAGACAGCCGCGGTGTAACCGGCCGGGCCCGAGCCGACGATGATGAGGCGATGATGCTCAGCCATGCCCACTCCTTAGGACCGTGGTTAGCGGGCACGCATGATAGTGGAGGCGGCCACTGGGTCGCCACCGGGGCGCTCTGGCATCATGCAGCCCCAAGCAACTCCTCCGGACCGAAGGACCCGCGTCCATGGACCGACGCCTACGACAACGCCTGCGGCTCTCCGTCGCGTTCGCGGTGGCGTGCGCAGCGACCGCTGCCGCGTTTGCGCAGCCGCCGCAACCGCCGGTCGGTGTGCCAGCGACGAGGCCGCAGATCGGTCTCGTGCTGTCCGGCGGCGGCGCGCGCGGCGGCGCGCATATCGGCGTGCTGAAGGCGCTCGAGGAGCTGCGCGTGCCGGTCGACTACGTCGCGGGCACGAGCATCGGCGCCGTCGTCGGCGGATTCTACGTCTCCGGCATGAACGTGCCGGATCTCGAGCAGCTCGTCGGCAGCCTCGAATGGGCGACGGCGTTCTTGAACGTCACGCCGCGCGAGCTCAAGTCGTTTCGGCGCAAGCGCGACGACGACTCGTTCCTCGTCAATCAAAAGCCCGGTCTCAACAATGGCGAGTTCGAGCTACCCGTCGGCCTCGTGCAGGGCCAAGTCATCGACATGATCATCTCGCGCGAGACGTTGCGCGCGTCGCAGGTCGACAACTTCGACCAGCTCGCGATCCCGTTCCGCGCCGTGGCCGGCGACATCGTGACGGGCGAGCCCGTTGTGCTGGGGGCCGGTAGCCTCGCGCGCGCGATTCGCGCGAGCATGTCGATTCCGGCGGCGCTGGCGCCCATCGAGATCGACGGGCGGCTGCTCGTCGACGGCGGCATCGCGATGAATCTGCCCGTGGACGTGGCGCGCGACATGGGGGCCGACGTCGTCATCGCCGTCGACATCTCGTCGGACTTGCTCGGCCGTGAAACGCTGAAGTCCGTGCTCGACATTACGTCGCAGCTCACGAACCTGCTGACGCGCAACGGCACGCTGCAGCAGCGCGCGAAGCTGACCTCGGACGACGTGCTGCTCGTCCCGAAGTTCAGCGACGACTTGACCTCGATGGAATTCGCCAGGATGGGCGAGACCATCCAGACCGGTTATGACGCGGTCATGGAGCATCGCGACGAGTTCGAGCGGCTCGCCATCTCCGAGGAGCAGTACGCGGCGTATCTCGCAGGCCGGCGCGATCCGCGCATGGGCGAGCTGCCGGTCGTCGACTTCGTGCGCCTGCAGAACGGCGGACCCGTCGCCGACAGCGTGATCGAGGCGCGGCTCGGTGCGATCGAGGTCGGCAAGCCGCTCGAGGTCGACGCCGTCGAGCGCGCGATGAACACGGTCTACGGGCTCGACTACTACCAGAACGTGCGCTACGGGCTCGTCAAGGACGACGCGGGTCAGACTGGTGTCGAGCTCGAGCTCGACCCGCGCTCTTGGGGGCCGAACTACATACAGCTCGGCATGGAGTACAGCTCCGCGGCCGACTCGGATGCGTTATTCGGGCTCGCCGCGAGCTACCTCCGGACGGCGATCAATCCGCTCGGCGGCGAGCTCCGTGCGACGGCTGTCATCGGCGACGAGCCCGCCTTGTTAGTGGACCTGTATCAGCCTTTCGGGCCGAAGGGGTTGTATTTCTACGCGCCGTCGCTGTCCCTGACGTCGACGCAGTTCAACGTCTACGAGGGCGACCAGCGCATCACCGAAGCGCAACTTCACGAAGCCACGCTCGAGTTCGCCGTCGGGCGCGAGCTCTTGACCTGGGGCGAGTATCGGTTCGGCCTGCGCGCCGCGAAGGGCGCGTTCGATTTGCGCGTCGGCGATCCGACGCAAATCTCAGAAGAGGAATTTCAGCGCGGCGAATTCTTCGGCCGGTTCTCCGTCGACACGATGGACAGTATCTCGTTCCCGCGCGAGGGATCGCAGGCCGTGCTCGAATGGCGCGCGTCACGGCAGCGGCCGCTCGAGGCCGATGCCGACTTCGACCAGATGCTCTTCGACGGGTCGTACGCGAAGACCTGGGGCCGGTACACGCTGCTCACCACGCTGCGCTTGGACTCGACGATCAGCGGCACGGCTCCCGACAGCCGGCTGTTCCGCATGGGCGGGTTCTTCGACATCTCGGGACTCAACCGCAATCAACTGTACGGGCAGCACGCGACGCGGGTCGGTACGGCCTATTACCGGCGCATCGGCGACCTCGCGCTGTTCCCTGCATTCGCTGGGATCAGCCTCGAGCTCGGCAACGTTTGGGAAGACCTCGACGACATCTCGTCATCCGGCAGCATCTTCGGCGGCTCGTTCTGGGCCGGCGTCGATACGCCGGTCGGGCCGGTCTATGTCGGCTACGGCCGCGCGGAGGGCGGCGAGGACGCGTTCTACATCTCGCTCGGCCGAGTGTTCTAAGCGCGAGGCGTTCGCTCGCGCCGGGTGTATCATCTCCGGCCTTTTCCGCCGAAGGGGACAAGACAATGGTTGCCGGAGGCGCCTCGCCCACAACCGATCTCGAAGCGCTCGACCTCGAGCGCATGCTTCATCCGAACACGAATCTCGCCGCGCTGCATCGCGGCAAGCCGCTCGTCCTCGTGCGCGGCCGCGGCGTCCACGTGTGGGACAACCACGGCAAGCAATACATTGAAGCGATGGCCGGCCTCTGGTGCACGACGCTCGGCTACGGCGACGACGAGCTCGCGCGCACGGCGTACGAGCAGATCAAGAAGCTGTCCTTCTCGCACCTGTTCACGGGCAAGAGCCACGAGCCCGGCATTCTGCTCGCCGACAAGCTGGTCGGCATGGCGCCGTTTGCCGCATCGCGAGTGTTCTTCGGCAATTCGGGCTCCGACGCGAACGACACGCAGATCAAGCTCGTTTGGTATTACAACAATGCGCTCGGGCGGCCGAAGAAGAAAAAGATCATCGCGCGCACTAAGGGCTATCACGGCACGACGCTCGGGTCGGCGGGCCTCACCGGGCTGCCGTCGTTTCACAAGCTTTTCGACGTGCCGCTGCCGCCTTTTCTGCACACGGACGCGCCTTACTACTACCGGGGCGCGACGCCCGGCGAGAGCGAGGACGACTACGCGACGAGGCTCGCGGCGAGCCTCGAGCAGCTGATCTTGCGCGAAGGGCCGGACACCGTCGCGGCATTCATCGCGGAGCCTCTGATGGGCGTCGGCGGCGTGCTGCTGCCGCCGCGCGGCTACTTTCCGAAGATCCAAGCCGTGCTCGAGAAGCACGACGTGCTGCTCATCGACGATGAAGTCATCACGGGCTTCGGCCGCACCGGGGAGCTTTGGGGGGCGCAAGCGTTCGGCATGCGGCCGCAGACGTTGAGCGCCGCGAAGGCTCTATCGTCGGCGTATCTGCCGATCAGCGCGGTCGTAATTCCCGAGTTCCTCTACGAGCCGATGGTGAAGGCGAGCGGTGAGGTGGGTTTGTTCGGCCACGGCTTCACTTACTCGGGGCACCCGGTCGCGGCCGCCGTGGCGTTGCGCGTGCTCGGGATCTACGAGGAGCGCAAGCTCTACGAGCACGTGCGCAACATTGCGCCGCAATTCCAAGCCGGTCTCGAGTCGTTGGCGGCGCACCCGCTCGTCGGCGACACGCGCGGCATCGGGCTGCTCGGCGCATGCGAGCTCGTGCAGGACAAGGGCACGAAGGCCGCGTTCGATGCAAAGGCCGCCGTCGGCGCGAAATGCATGCACTTCTGTCAGGAGCACGGCTTGATCGTGCGCGCGATCGGCGACGTCGTCGTGTTGTGCCCGCCGTATGTCGTGACGTCGGCCGACGTCGACGAGATCTTCGCGAAGCTGCGCCTCGGCCTCGACGATACGCTCGCGTGGGCGCGGCGCGAGAAGCTCGAGTGATTGGCGGCGCGCCGCGAGCAACGCTCGTCGCCGCGGCTGTCGCCAACGTCCTCGGCTGGGTGCTGCCCGCGTTCTCCGGCAACCGCGGCTGGGCAGCGTTCGTCTTCGCGTTGAGCCCGCTCTGGGATTACGGGAACTTCAAGGGTCAGGAGCTGGGATTGCTCGCGTTCATCATATTGAGTGCGTTGACGAACGTGCTGTTCGTCGCGGTCGCCGTCGTGCTCGCGCTCGGACGGACGCGGCGCCTGAAACCCGTGCTCTGGGCCGCCGCGGCCGCGACATTGCTCAATCTCTATTGGCCCATCCTGCTCGAAGCCGAGCGCGGCCGGCTCGAAGCCGGTTTCTTCATCTGGGTCTCGTCGTTCGCGCTGCTCGCGCTGTCAGCGTTTCTCTCGCTCAAGTCGGCGTCCCGTTAAGTCAAATGCCGTGTGAAGCGACGCGGCCTGCGAGGCCCACTCGCGGGCAGGCGTTGACGTGCCCGTGATTTCGTGGTGATATCATTTTCATATCAACACCCGGGAGGTGCGATTCCATGGCTGCCCCACAGATGAAACATACCGTCGAGCATGAACGGCACCCGCTGAGCGGCTGGGTCGCGTTGGTCATCGTCGTGCTGTGGTTCCTGGTTGCCGTGGCGCTGTTTATCTCGGTCCCCGCGGCGGCCGCGCAAGATGCGATAACGCCGGCGGCGGGCGCTGTCCGCGTCTTCGGTGCCGCCTTGATGGTCGCGCTCGGCATCTTCTCGTGCTTCGGCTTCTTCACCCTCGAGCCGAACGAGGCGCGCGTGCTGATCCTGTTCGGCGCCTACAAGGGCACCGCCCGGACCAACGGCTTCCATTGGGCCAATCCGCTCTACGCGCGCAACCGCGGCGCCGTGCCGGGCTCGACGCCCGTCGCGAAGACGGTGAAGGTTGGACCTCTATCGATGTCGGACGGTCGGCTGATGCAGCCGAAGCTGAAGACGAAGCTTTCGCTGCGCGTGCACAACTTCAACAGCCAGACGCTGAAGGTCAACGACAAGCGCGGCAATCCCGTCGAGATCGCGGCTGTCGTCGTCTGGCGCGTCGAGGACACGGCGCAGGCCGTGTTCGACGTCGAAGACTACGAAAGCTACGTGCAGGTGCAGAGCGAGACTTCGATCCGCAGCATCGCGAGCCTGTATGCCTACGACCACGGCGAGGAGCACGAGCTCACGCTGCGCGGCGGAGGCGACGAGGTCGCGCACGCGCTGAAGAAAGAGCTCGAGGTCCGCTTGGTGAAGGCCGGCGTCGTCGTCGAGGAAGCCAGGCTCACGCACCTCGCGTATGCGCCCGAGATCGCGCCGGCGATGCTGCGGCGTCAGCAAGCCGAGGCCGTGATCGCGGCGCGCGAGAAGATCGTGCTCGGCGCCGTCAGCATGGTCGAGATGGCGCTGTCGGAGCTTGCCCGCAAGGACGTCGTGAAACTGGATGAGGAGCGCAAGGCCGCGATGGTCAGCAATCTGCTCGTCGTCCTCTGCGGCACCGAAGAGGCGGCGCCCGTCATCAACACCGGCACGCTGTATAGCTAACGGCCGGCCTCGTGGCTGAAGAGCGCAAGTCGTTCTTGCTTCGTCTGCCGCCCGAGCTCTGGAAGGAGCTCGAAAAATGGGCGGCAGACGAGCTGCGCAGCGTCAACGGGCAGATC
>Ga0111538_10009522_pt1 | contig 12969 bp, 12 predicted proteins | sample SoiMethybrSBSTD1_FD_79669 | JGI IMG/M metagenome (GOLD analysis project Ga0111538, IMG submission 79669) | Bulk soil microbial communities from a Populus tree surrounding site in Tennessee, USA - Soil MetaG P. TD hybrid SBSTD1 (version 2)... | ecosystem: Environmental > Terrestrial > Soil >...
ATGGTCTCCTGATGCGTTGCGAGCCAACGGGTCGCGCAAATGCGCGCCCGATGACAGGCTCCGCGAAGCAATCCATCGGGCCACAAAGCAAGAATGGGTTGCTTCGTCGCTGCGCTCCTCGCAATGACGGATAGTATCGTTGCCGCTACTCCGCGCTGCTCACAAGCTTGATGCGCGGTTCCGCCGCCTCCATCAGGCTGCGATACACGGCAAGATAGTCGAGCGCCATGCGGCGTGCCGTGAAGCGGGCCTCGAACTGCCTGCGGATGGCGACCCGGTCCAGCGTCGAAAGGCGATCAACCACGGCGATGGCGCTGGTCTCATCTTCGACGACCAAACCGGTGAGGCCGACGTCGATGATCTCCGGGACAGACCCTCTATTGTAGGCGAGGACCGGCGTGCCGCAGGCCATGGCCTCGATCATGACGAGGCCAAACGGCTCCGGCCAGTCGATCGGAACCAGCAAGCCGATCGCGCCGCTGAGGAAGTTGGGCTTCTCACGGTCCGAGATCTCGCCGATAAATTCGACCAGCGGACTGGCCTTGATCAGCGGTGAAATCAGCTCGTCGTAATACTCTTGGTCGGCGCGATCAACCTTTGCGGCGATCTTCAGCGGAATGCCGCATCGATTGGCAATCCGGATGGCGCGATCGACACCCTTTTCCGGCGCAATCCGTCCAAGCACGGCGAGGTATGACGGCTTCACCGGCTGTGGCGTCAGCAAATTCTCAGGCAATCCGTGGTGAATGGTACGCGCCCAGTTGGCCTGCGGCACGGGCCGCCGCTGCGAGTCGGAAATCGATACCACCGGAACCTTGGAGAAGGTGTTGAACACCGGCTGGTGTTCCGGCAGATCAAGCCTGCCATGCAGTGTCGTCAGGAACGGTGTCGGCTGGCGGTAGAACAGCGAGAACGGATAGTAATCGAGGTGAAAGTGAAGAAAATCGAACTCTTCATCGTCACATTTCTGCCGCACGCGCTCCAGCATCACCATGTGCAACGCGTTGGGATCGCGGACTGAGCCGTCGAGGCGCAGCGCCTTCGGCCACGTTGCATCGAGTTTCGCAGAGGTGCGGGAATCACCGCTGGCGAACAGGGTGACGTCGTGTCCCAACAAAACCAGTTCTTCGGTCAGCCAGTGCACGACCCGTTCGGTGCCGCCGTACAGTTTGGGGGGAACAGCCTCCGTCAACGGGGCAACCTGCGCGATGCGCATATTTTCGTCTCCTGTCTGGAAGTGGGATCAACAATGCCCTCAGCCCATGATCGGCACCGGCGTGCCATAGCGGGAACGTTCCCGCATCTTTGAAGTTCCTTTGGTCAGCACATCTTGCTTCCTCCACACGGCTGTCTTGCTGATGCCATCTGACACAACGAAATTCCCAGCCGTCCTGATGCTGCAGAATTGTTGCGGGGAGATGGCCACCTGGCCCGAACCCGAAGCGGCATTCTTCACGTAATCGTGCGCGATGCGCATTGAGGATTCTCGTTCACTCTCAACAGGTTTGCAGACGTCATGGACAATCTTTCTGGATATGCGCGCCGGCCGTTTCCATTTGTGTTGCACTATCTGCGCCAGCGTCGCGCAGCACATGCTGTCATTCTGGCGGCCGTCGTGGCCGCCGTTGCCTGCTCCGTAGGCACGCAATACGGGGTGAAGAATCTGGTCGACAGCCTGACAGCCGGTCAGTCGCACGCAGGCAGCGTATGGCTGGCATTCGCATTACTCATGTCGCTGATCGCGGCGGACAATTTGCTGTGGCGGGTTGCAAGCTGGACTGCGAGTTTCACCTTCGTCGGCGTTACCGGCGATCTCCGCCGCGATATGTTCCGCCATCTGACCGGTCACGCGCCCAGTTATTTCTCTGACCGGCTGCCGGGGATGCTGACCAGTCGCATCACCGCCACCTCCAACGCGGTATTTACGGTCGAGAACATGTTCGTCTGGAATGTGTTGCCGCCGTGCATCGCGACCATTTCGGCCATTCTCCTGATTGGAACCGTCAGCCTGACGATGTCCGCGGGCCTTATTGTAATCGCAGGTGTCATGGTGGTGGCGATGTTCCACTTGGCCGCCGCAGGCCGGCCGCTGCACGACGATTTCGCCGACAAGGCCGCGGCCGTCGATGGAGAAATGGTCGACGTCATCAACAACATGCCGCTGGTTCGGGCGTTCTGCGGCCTGAGCTACGAGCACGACCGGTTCGATGCCACCGTCAATCGGGAGCTGGACGCGCGCGGACGCAGCCTTCGTTATCTCGAAAAGCTGCGGCTTACCCACGCAGTCGTGACCGTCGTGCTGACGATCGCGCTGTTGGCCTGGGTGATTACGCTCTGGCAACAGGGCGCGGCAACCACCGGCGACGTCGTGCTGGTCTGTACGTTGGGGCTTTCGATCCTGAGCGCGACGCGCGATCTTGCGGTAGCGCTGGTCGACGTCACCCAACATGTAGCGCGGATGACGGAAGCGATAGCGACGCTGCTGCTGCCGCACGAATTGAAGGATCATCCCGAGGCCGAACCGCTGGTCCGGAGCGGCGCTGCCGTTGCCTTCAACAACGTCGCGTTCCATTATCCCGGTGGTGTTCAGGTGTTCGACAAGTTCAGCCTGCGCATCAATGCCGGACAACGGGTGGGGCTGGTCGGCCAATCCGGCGGCGGAAAATCCAGCCTGTTCACGCTGCTGCAGCGGTTCTACGACGTCCAGCGCGGCAGCATCACGATCGACGGCCAGGACATCTCGCGGGTGACGCAGCAAAGCCTGCGCGAGGCGATTTCGGTGGTACCGCAGGATATTTCATTGTTCCATCGCTCGATCATGGAAAATATCCGCTACGGACGGCCGACCGCGACCGATGACGAAGTGCTGCGCGCGGCGATTGCGGCAAGGTGCGACTTTATCGAAAATCTTCCGGAGGGTATGGCGACCATCGTCGGCGACCGCGGGATCAAGGTCTCGGGCGGACAGCGGCAGCGGATCGCTATTGCGCGCGCCTTCCTCAAGGACGCCCCGATCCTGTTGCTGGATGAGGCGACGGCCGCGCTCGACAGCGAGTCCGAAGAAGCGATCCGCGAGGCATTGTCCCGGCTGATGCGCGGGCGTACCGTGATTGCGATCGCCCACCGCCTCGCAACCCTGCGCAATTTTGATCGCGTGGTGATGCTGCAGGGCGGCCGGATCATCGAGGACGGACCGCCCGATATTCTCGTGCAGGGGAAGGGGCCCTACCGTGAACTGGTCGCGCGCGAAATGGGGCGCCTGGCCACCCATGCGGCCTGATCTTCGGCAGTAGTGTCTTGCGTCCCGGTGCGTCGATTCGCAACGCGAGGAAATCGCTCGAGGTCCAAATGACCGAAGTCACCCAACTGATCGCCGTTGAAACTGCCGAGCAGGTCTCCGAGTCGCCGTTCTACATCCCGATGACGGGACCGGCGACGCGGCTACGCCGCTCGCTCAAGCACGACGACACATTTATCGTGCTCGACAGCCACGGCGATATCGGCGCGTCTGCCGGCGGGCCCGACGGTTTGTTCAATGGCGACACGCGCTATCTCGCCAGGCTTGAAATGGTGCTCAACGACGTTCAGCCGCTGCTACTCGGCTCCAACCTGCGCGATGACAATTCGGCCCTGACCGTCGATCTCACCAATTCCGACGTGTACCGCAACGGTAGACTGGTGTTGCAGAAGGACACGCTGCACATCATGCGCTCGATCTTTCTGTGGCGCGGCACCGCCTACCAGCGGATAGCTCTGCAAAATCACGGCGAGCGGCCGGCGAGTTTCGATCTAACGCTGCTGTTCGACAACGATTTCGCCGACCTGTTCGAGGTACGCGGCGAGCGCCGTCCGCGCCGCGGCATCGGCTCCAGCCGATTGCTCGGTCCGTCCGATGTCGTGCTCGAGTATAATGGGCTCGACGGCCAGAGCCGCATCACCGCACTGCATTTCGATCCGCGGCCGACGCGGCTTGCCGTCAATTCGGCGACCTATCATTTCGAACTGGCGCCGGGGGAGGTTACAGCCCTCTTCGTCGCAGTGTCCTGCAACAAGCCGATCATGCAGAAGCCGGCGCAGTTTTTCCGCGGCCTGCTTGCACACCGCCGCGAGATGCGCCGGTTTACGGCCGGCGCAGCCAGCATCGAGACCTCGAACAACATCTTTAACGAGGTGCTGTGCCAGGCGATGGCCGACCTCAACATGCTGACGACGGAAACGCCGCAGGGCAGATACCCCTATGCGGGCATTCCCTGGTATTCGACCACGTTCGGCCGCGACGGACTGATCACCGCGATGCAGATGCTGTGGGTCGATCCACGCATTGCCCAGGGCGTGCTGCGGCGGCTTGCTTTCTATCAGGCCAAAGCGGTCGATCCGCTTGCCGACGCCGAGCCCGGCAAGATCTTGCACGAGATGCGCGGCGGCGAGATGGCGGCGCTGCGCGAAGTGCCGTTCGCGCAATATTACGGCAGCGTCGATTCGACGCCGCTGTTCGTGCTGCTGGCCGGCCTCTATGTCGAACGCACCGGCGACGAGGCGACGCTGGCCGAATTGTGGCCCGCGATAGAGGCGGCGCTGCAATGGATCGACGGGCCCGGCGACCCCGACAAGGACGGCTTTGTCGAATACCGGCGCGCCACCGAGCAGGGGCTTGCCAATCAGGGCTGGAAGGATTCGTTCGACGCCATCTTTCATGCCGATGGGCAACTCGCGGAAGGCTACATCGCGCTGGCGGAAGTCCAGGGATATGTATTCGCCGGGAAGCGGCTCGCGGCGCGTTGCGCCCGCCGCCTGGGATTGAACGATCGGGCGGCCAATCTCGAATCCGCCGCGGCGCTTCTCGCCGAACGTTTCGAAGAGGCGTTCTGGTGCGAGGAACTCGGCACCTACGCGCTGGCGCTCGACGGCGCCAAGCAGCCGTGCAAGGTGCGAACATCGAATGCGGGGCAACTTCTGTTCACCGGCATTGTCGGAACCGATCGTGCCCGGCGCGTCGCGGCCGACCTGATGAGTCCAAAATTCTTTTCGGGATGGGGCATCCGCACCGTTGCGCTCGGCGAAGTTCGCTACAACCCGATGTCCTATCACGATGGATCGATCTGGCCGCATGACAACGCGCTGATCGCACTTGGGCTGGCGCGCTACGGCCTCAAGCGCTCGGTGGCGCACCTGTTCAAGGGCCTGTTCGACGCCGCCAGCTATATGGACCTGCGGCGGCTGCCGGAACTGTTCTGCGGATTTCGGCGTGAACGGCGGCGCGGTCCGGTGCTTTATCCCGTCGCCTGCGCGCCGCAGGCATGGGCGAGTGCGACGGCCTTCACGCTGCTGGAGGCGGCGCTCGGTCTCGAATTCGATGCGGCGCGCGGCGAGATCCGGCTTCGCGACCCGCGTCTGCCGGAGTTTCTCAACGAGGTGGTACTGCGCGACCTGCAGCTCGGGCCTTCCAGCGTTGACTTAAGGGTTCGCCGTCACGGTGAGGAAGTGTCGCTCGAGGTGCTGCGAACGCGGGGCCAAATTCAGGTGTCGATCGTATTGACGCATTAGGAACTGCATCCGCGGCCCATGCGTCTTGGAAACTGGGGAGGCCACATGCGCACCGCTGTTCTCATCACACTCCTGATCGCCGGGTTGACTGCGAGCCTTCCGGTTTCGGCTGCAGATGATACGGGAACCACGCAGGGCAAGCGCGCGGCTCCACAGGAGGCCGTAAAGGAGCCGGCGCCTCCGCCTTCCGTCACCGTGATCGGCGCCAGGGACGCGCTCGGCATATTGGGCCGCGATGTCCGCAGCCCGGCCAATGAAGACATGGGACGTATCGTCGACGTGATCGTCGATCGCGAGGGCACGGTGCGCGCCGCGGTGATCGATTTCGGCGGCTTTCTCGGTGTTGGGAGCCGAAAGATCGTGGTCGACTGGAACGCGCTGCATTTCGGAAGCGTTGCCAACAAGCGTGACAGCATCACGCTCGAGTTGACCAAGGAGCAGGTGACCGCGGCGCCGGAATACAAGCAGGATGCGCCGGTCATCGTACTCGGGGCGGCCGGCCGTTTGCAGCCGTGGGACTTCGATCACTAGAGGAGAGACGGTCTGGTCGCGCGCCCATCCCAATCGTTCGACCGGAGTGACGACGATCGCCATGGGCGATCCGGCGGTGCAGGCAATGTTGTGCCGCTGCCGCCAGTGCCGGCTGGCAGGCCAACCCCATCGCGCGAAAGTCAGCGCGGCCTCGACTGGTTCATCTTCTTTCTCGCCGATGTGCAGACCGGTTTCGGTCCCTTCGTGGCGGTCTATCTGACCACGCAGAAATGGACGCAGGTCGAGATCGGCTTCGTGCTCTCGATCGGCGGGATAGTCGGCCTGCTCGGACAGATACCGGGCGGCGCCATCGTCGACGCCGCGCGCTCCGAACGGCTGATGGCTGGTCTGGCGGTCGCGACCATCGGCTGCAGCGCGCTGGCTTATGCGCTGTGGCCGATCTTTCCGGTGGTGACGGCGGCCGCGACGCTGCATGCGCTCGCGAGTTGTGTGCTGGGTCCAGCGATTGCCGCGATCAGCCTTGGTCTGGTAGGGCCGCTCGCGATCGGGGAGCGGCTTGGGCGCAATGCCCGCTTTGCATCTCTCGGCAACGGGTCCGCTGCGGCCTTGATGGGCGCCTGCGGTTATTTCCTGTCGAGTCAATCGGTATTCTTCGTCACCGCCCTTCTCGCTATCCCTACCTTGATGGCGCTCGCGCGGATCCGCGGGCAGGAGATCGACGTGGCGCAATCCCACGGCGCGGTGATGCGCGAGGTTCCAGATACCGAGGCCACCAGCGTATTGCATCTTCTGGCCCAGCGCCCGCTGTTGATCTTCGCCGGCGGCGTGCTGCTGTTTCAGCTCGCGAATGCGGCCATGCTGCCGCTGATGGCAGGCGTGGTCACCACGCGATCGCCCCAATGGGCGCCGGTACTGATTGCAGCCTGCATCATCGTGCCGCAGGTCATTGTCGCGTTGACCTCGCCGTCGGTCGGGCGAAAGGCGCAGGTCTGGGGGAGGCGGCCGCTGCTGCTGCTGGCGTTCGGCGCGCTCGCGATCCGCGGTCTGCTGTTCGCGGTCGTGAGCGATCCCTTTCTTCTGGTCGCGGTGCAGGTGTTCGACGGCATTACCGCGGCCGTGCTCAGCGTGATGGTGCCGTTGATCGTGGCCGATGTCGCCTACGGAAGCGGCCATTTCAACCTGGCGCAAGGCGCCGTCGGCACCGCGACCGGAATCGGCGCCTCGCTCAGCACGGTGCTCGCCGGCTATATCAGCGACACCTTCGGCAGCAGCACAGCCTTCACGGGGTTAGCTGCGATCGCGGCCGTCGGCCTGACAATGATCTGGTTGTTCATGCCCGAGACGCGGCGAACGGCTTGAGCGCAAGCCGCGTGGTCAGCAGCGCTGCAATGGCCAGCGAACCGCCGACGCCGGCAACGCAGGCGGTCCACCCGAAGGAATCGAACAATTGGCCGAGCACAGCGCTGCCGACGAGGCCGCCGAGGAAATAGCAGGCGAGGTAGGTTCCACTGGCGACGCCGCGGTTGTCGAGGGCCGCCTGGCCGACGAAGCCGGTGGCGCAGGCCTGTGCGAAGAACGTGCCGATGCCGACCAGTACCATGCCCGCCAGAACTTGCGGCAGATGCGAAGACAGCATCAGCGGCAGTCCTGCGGCGGCAACCGCGAGCGCGCCCCAGAGCGCCGATGGCGTGCCAAATCGCGCCACGGCCTTACCGGCGAACAGCGTCGTGACCACGGAAGGCGCAAAAACGAAATAGACGAAGCCGAGATCCATCCGTCCGAGTGACAACGGTTCGCTGACCAGCACAAAATTCACGAACGTAAACGTGCCGATGAAGGCGAACAGAATGCAGAAGCCGATGGCGAAGGCCGAGCGGAGCGCCGGGTTGCGCCAATGGCCAAGGGTCGCTTCAAATAGCGACTTGGTCGCGGGCATCGCATGCATGGGCCTGACGCGCTGAATGGTGAAATAGACCAGCACCGCGCCGGCAACATTGAGCAGCGCAAAGAAATAGAAATTCGATGCCAGCCCCAGGGTATCGACCAAGGCAGCAGCTAGCAGCCGTCCGATCAGATTGCTGGCGACGTTGCCGGTGATATAGGCCGCGAACGCGCCGGCTGCGTCCATCGAACTGCATTGCTCGCCGAGATAGGCCAGCGTCAGCGCAAACGCCGAGGCCATGCAGAGGCCCTGCGCAACACGCAGCACGGTGAACACCATCAGATTCGGTGCGCTCGCCAGCAACGTGGTGGGGATCGCGAGCAGGATCAGACTCAGGAGAATGCCGAATCGGCGGTCGATATGCGGGCTCAGGAAGCCGACAACGAGGCCGGCGACCGCCATGCCAAGCGTGCTGGCGTTGACCGCAAAGCCCATCTCCGCGGGCGACACGTTGTAATGCCGGGTCAGCGAGGGAAGGATTGCCTGCGTTGCGAACAGATCGACCACGGTCAGGAAGGCCGTGAGGCCGATGACGAGTGAGCGCAGCACCACGCCGGGCGAAGGATCATGCATTTCCATCGTTTCGGACATGGTCATGGCGTTTCTCGCGGGGTGGCCGAAAAGAAGGGATGTGACGCCTTGGCGTGTGGGGCGCGACAGGGGAACCCCAAGGCGTCACATCCCGCAACGAGACCTCGAACGGTGCTCGTTACATGTTGTGGTCGTGCGGATCCTTGCGGACGTCGCCGACGTAGAGAATGACGGTTTCCTTGCCGAGGTTCTTCCACCAGTGCGAGGTGCCGGACACTTCAGGCCTGATCTCGCCGGCCTTGTGTACGATCGGCTCGGAGCAGTTGCTCGCATATTCGACGATCTCGCCCTGCTGGACATAGATCAGCGCCGGGCGGTCGTCATGGCTGTGCCAGGGCACGATCCCGCCGGGTTCGATCGTCAGCTTGCGGAAGCGCAGCTCGCGATCCTTGATCTTCGCCGGCTGCTTCTCGAGGTTGATCGCGCCGAGTGTGACATCGGTGACGCCGACCGGCTTGTAATCGACCTTCTCGCGGACGTTCGCCTGCATCTTGTCGGCCGGACATTCGCCGGCCATCGCGGGCGAAGCGGTCGCGGCCGAACCTGCGATCGTTCCGGCGAGTGCGAGGCTCTGCCAGATCGTGCGTAACGTGACGTTGGATTTGGACATGTCGTGGTCTCCTCTGTGTCTCTACGCTGCCTTGGCCTCGGGGGATCAGGCCGGCTACGTCCACGACCATCATCGAATTCGCGTGTGGGAGGAAATGCCGGTTGGCTCTTGAATCCATAGCTCCGCGCTATGTGCGACTCGGCGCATCTTCAATACGCCGCGGCTATCGAACCGATTGTGCAACGGCATTTCTCATTCGGGGCAGGCCGCCCTCAGATGGGCCAGCGCCCGATTGGCGGGCGTTTCCATTAAGCCTTGAGGATCCCAATGACAACGCTTTCCAAGTCCCTAATTGCCGCCGCCGCCTTTGCGGCCGTCGCGACCTCTGCCTTCTCGCAAGTTCCCTGGGAATTCAATCCGGGCATGGCCTACATGTATGCCGGGCCCGGGAAAATGTCGGCGATGGCCATGGCATCGGCCCCCAAGAATCACGATGCGATGATGAAGAACGCCGTCAAGGTGCCGAACAACACCGTGTTCTTCATGGACAAGGGCCAGCTCTACTCGACCTCGGGGATGCTCGACCCGACCGGCAATTTCTATCTGCCCTGAGCCAGTGACGCTCGAATGTCCGGGCCGCCCTTGCAGGGCGGCCCGGACCGGAAAATAATGGCTGACGCGCCGGAGCAAAACATGACGACGATGCTATCACCAGCCAATGCGGATCGTCTCAGGGTGGCCTTCGAGCAATGCAGCGGAATGGAAGGCAGCTTGCGTGAGCAGCTTGAGGCCTATGCCGCGGCAGGACGGGAGATTTTTCCGGCCTATGGCGAAGCGGTCGACCGGCTTGTCGCGCGCCTCAACGAAAATGGCGGCGGCGAAAATGCGCCAAGACCGGGCGAGGTGATGCCGCCGTTCGTTCTGCCGGACGAGACTGGCCGGCTGGTCAGCCTGAAATCGCTGATCGACAACGGGCCGGTCGCAGTGATGTTCTATCGCGGCCACTGGTGTCCCTATTGCCGGCTGAATGTGCGGGCGGTGATCCAGGCCCAGGATCGGATCAAGGCATTGGGCGCGCAGACGGTCGCCATCATGCCGGAGACGCAAGCCTATGCCAAAAAATTTAAGTCCGAGGCCGGTGCGCGGTTTCCGGTCCTGACCGACCTCGATAACGGCTACGCGCTGTCCCTTAATCTTGCGATCTGGCTCGGCACCGAAATCCAGCGGCTACTGTCATACCAGGACATGTCGAGTTTCCATGGCAATGACGGCTGGGTGCTGCCGATCCCGGCCACCTTCGTGGTCGGCCGCGACGGATTGGTGAAGGCTCGCTTTGTCGATCCTGATTTTCGCAAGCGTATGGAAATTGACGACTTGATTGCCGCGCTGAAGAGCGCGAGCGAAGAGCGCTGAACGGCACCAGCGCTTCATCGCCTCAGACGCTGGCGGACTTGCCGATGAATTGCTGCCAGTCGGCGCCGCGCAGCATGCGCATCACAGTAGAGGCCACAGCCGTCCGTTCACGCCCCGCAACACCGTATAGGTTCACCGTTCGCCGCGCATCCAGTCCTTCGACCGCGGCGCGTTTGAGCGTCGGCGGCATCAAGGCGGTGTCCGGCACCACGGCGATACCGATATCGGCTTCGAGCAGTTCGATCAAATCGCGTTCCGAAGCGATTTCATGGCTGCGATCGACGTCGAGGCCGTGTTCGCGGAGTGAAAGATTCACGCGCGCCGCATGCTCGCAATAGTTTCGCGACAGCAATTGCTCGGCGCGAAGATCGCCGAAATCGATTTTCTCGCGACCCGCCAGCGGATGATTGCGGTTGACGACGAGTTGAAAGTTTTCGGTGAACAGCGGCCAGGTATCGAGCCGGTCCCATTCTTCGCTGATTTCGGCGGCGATGCCGAGTTCGGCTTCGCCTTTCTTGAGGAACTCCGCGACTTCGCGGCTGGTGCCGCGCAGGAATCGAAACTCCAGGCGATTGAACAGCCGCCTGATCTGGTCGAGATGCGGAATCAGCAGCGACAGATCGACGGAATGGGTCAGCGCGATCCGGAGCGCGCCGACTTCGCCGCTCTTGAAGGATGAGGCAAGGTCGCGCGCGCCGGTTGCCGCCTCATAGCATTGTTTGAGCAGCGGATGCATGCGCTGACCGAGTTCGGTCAGTTGCGCAGCGGGGCGCTCGCGGCGGAACAGGTCGCCGCCGAGTTCTGCTTCCAGTTGCTTGATGGCCCGCGTCAACGACGGTTGCGTGACGTTGCACTCGGCGGCGGCGCGCGTGAAGTTGAGCACGCGCGCGACCGCAAGGAAGTAGCGAACCTGATGCATCTCCATGGCTGTGGCCCGTTCTGTCGTGCCGGGAACTTAGCCGATCGCGCCCCCCGATGACACCATAACCGCCATAGCGCCGGCGTATGGTTTTGGAAGCCAAACGGCATTTCCTGGATTGCCGCCGGCCGTGCAGATTGAAGCGGAAGTGGACGGCGTAAGGTGCTGAATCCCCAACCAAAGGGCGGTTATGAATATCCAGATCAATTCCCGGAATTCTGTGGCTTCGCGGCCGTTGGCCGGCAAGGTGTCGCTGGTCACGGGCTCGACCAGCGGCATCGGGCTCGGGATCGCCTGCGCGCTGGCAGAGGCTGGCTCGGCAGTGGTGCTCAATGGATTGGGTCTCGCGGCCGATATCATCAGGACCAGAGACCAGATCGAAGCTGATTTCGGCGTCAGGGTCAGCTATTGCGCCGCCGACATGGCGGACGATGATGCGATCGCCGAGATGATCGCAGCGACGATCGCCGGGAACGGCCGGCTCGACGTGCTCGTCAACAACGCCGGCATCCAGTACGTCGCGCCGCTGGAGCAGTTTCCGGTCGAGAAATGGGACGCGATCCTGGCGATCAACTTGTCGTCGGCCTTTCACACCACGCGATTGGCGCTGCCGGCGATGCGTGGCAACAAGTTCGGGCGGATCATCAACATCGCTTCCGCCCACGGGCTGGTCGCTTCGCCATTCAAGGCAGCCTATGTCGCGGCCAAGCACGGTATCGTCGGCCTGACCAAGGTCACCGCGCTTGAGACCGCCGAAGACGGCATCACCTGCAACGCGATCTGTCCGGGTTACGTCTATACGCCGCTGGTCGAGGCGCAGATCGACAGCCAGGCGAGGGCGCACGGCATTTCCCGCGAAAGCGTCATCCGCGACGTGTTGCTGGCGCAGCAGCCGAACAAGCATTTTGCGAGCGTCGAGGAACTGGGTGCCTTGACTGTATTTCTCGCGACCGACGCGGCGGCGTCGATCACCGGGATTGCGCTGCCGGTCGACGGCGGCTGGACCGCACACTGAAGCGTTAACATATCATCGGCAAACCACGCGCAAACAACAGAACGCGAAATTGGCAAGGAGCGTGACATGAGCGATTTGAAGGGCAGCAATTCCGCGCCAACCTTGCGGTCTCTGGGAAGGTCCGAGTCGGGTCAGGTCGTGCTGGTGCTGCAAGGCGGTGGCGCGCTCGGCTCCTATCAGGCCGGCGTCTACCAGGCGCTGCACGAGGCCGGCATCGAGCCGGACTGGATCATCGGTACCTCGATCGGCGCCATCAATGCCAGCCTGATCGCGGGCAACTCGCCACACAACCGGCTGTCGCGCCTGCGCGAGTTCTGGAAGAGGATGGAGCAGAACCCGGTCTGGAGCTTTCGCGACATATTTCCGGGCTTCAATGAAAAGCTGTCTTACTGGTCGACGGTGACCAACGGCATTCCCGGCTTCTTCAGGCCCAACCCGCTAGCCCATGCCGGCGATAGCTATCCGCTCGGCGCCGACAACGCCGGCTATTACTCGACCTCGCC
>Ga0111538_10009523_pt1 | contig 12968 bp, 10 predicted proteins | sample SoiMethybrSBSTD1_FD_79669 | JGI IMG/M metagenome (GOLD analysis project Ga0111538, IMG submission 79669) | Bulk soil microbial communities from a Populus tree surrounding site in Tennessee, USA - Soil MetaG P. TD hybrid SBSTD1 (version 2)... | ecosystem: Environmental > Terrestrial > Soil >...
GGCCGTGTGACCGCGAACCGCTGGATCGGGTTTCTGGTCGGGGCCCTGGCCACAGCCGTCGTGCAGTCGAGCAGTGCCATCACGGCGCTCACCGTCACGCTCGTCGACGCTGCCGTCATTTCTTTTCGAGCGAGCCTCGGCGTTCTCCTGGGGGCCAACGTCGGGACGACGGCAACAGCCTGGCTCGTTTCGTTCAAACTCACCGGTATCGGCCCCATGTTTATCGTCTTGGGAGCGCTCATTTCGGCGCTGCCCGTGCGGATGAAAGTAATTGGAAAGGCTCTCTTCTACTTTGGATTGATCTTCTTCACGCTCGATCTCATCTCGGCGGAACTCAAGCCGCTGCAGAGTCAGCCGGAGTTCAGACAATGGCTGGCACTGGCGGAGGCTCCCTGGGCGGGAGTGCTGGCAGGCCTGGTCTTTACAGCGTTGGTTCAATCCAGCAGTGTCAGCACAGGGTTGGCCATCCTCCTGGTCCAGCAGGGCATCCTTCCCGGACAGTCTGCGATACCCATCGTGATCGGAGCGAACGTGGGCTCTACATCGACAGCGCTGATTGCAGGCGTCGGAATGAGTCCCGTTGCTCGGGCAACCGGAATCACTAACTTGCTGTTTAACGCTACCGGTATGCTCTTGTACCTTCCGTTCTTGCGGCCATTTTCACATTGGGTCGTCGACAGGGCTGCGAATCCAGGTATTGCCGTTGCGTGGGCGCACCTCCTGTTTAATCTCAGTATTGCGTTCCTCTTCCTGGTGACCCTGGACTGGGCAGAGCCACTCCTCCGCTTTTGGCTGTCCGCTGATTCAAAATTCCCCGAGCCTGAAATCGTGTCGTAATTCGACGAAGATACTGTCTCGTCGCGTAGGTCTCGCCTTGGGGGAGAATTTGAAATCGTCACGACAATTCTGCCAAGCCGCAGACCCGCAAAGACACACGTAATGTGTGTGTCACATCTACTGACCCCAACGACTCATTGCCCAGCCACTGAACCTGCCATCTATTCCAGTTCAGCGCCGTTCCATGTCACCGCATACTTGGCGATCTGTAGCAGTACCTCCGGCAGATGGTTTGGTGCTACTCAGGATATCAACGGCTCATGCCAAAGGTTAGTTAGAACCGAAACACTTGTCGATCTTGAGGCAGGTAGGGTTCTCACGTGTTTGGACCCGCCCGCTGTTCCTCTTCGGAGTCGTCTTCGTTCCCCTCCTGTCGGCCTTTTGAACTAGGACGACGCGACTAAGCGGAATGTCAAGGTTCGCTGATTGTGGGACGCCCACTGCAACCTGGCTAGAAAATCATGCTGACAAGGGTCTTAACTCTAATGCTGGTATTCGGTTTGATCTTCACTGAAAGGTCTGAGGCTCAGATTGCGAACCCAGCAAGTGAGCAAAAGGCGACGGTAGCCCCACCACCCGAACCTGCAGATCCGTTGGGACGTGACACACCACGGTCGGCGGCGACCAGTTTTTTCAAGGTTATCCAAAGGCAACAGTACGAACGTGCAGCAGAGTACTTGGACTCCAGAAAAAATCTTCCCGAGCGGCAGGAACTGGCTCGGCAGCTTGGCGTCGTGCTGGATCGTAAGTTATCGATTAGTTTCAGTACTCTGAGCGACAAGCGTGAGGGGAATCTCGACGATAGCTTTGGCCCCAGCCGGGACCTGCTCGGCATCATCACTAGCGCGTCGGGAGACGTAGAGATTCTCCTGGACCGCGTGCAGCGGGGAAAGGACCGTCCGATTTGGCAGTTCGCTTCTGAGAGCTTGCAGGAAGTGCCCAGGCTCTATGACGAAGTCGAACCGATCTGGCTTGAACAATATATTCCCGAGGCGCTCCAGACTCGGCGCTGGTTTTCCATCCCACTCTACCGATGGATCGGGGCGCTGCTTTCGCTCCTGCTGATTCTTGCAGTTGCCTCAGCTCTGACCCGTATTCTGCTTACGTTCCTGCGTCTGCTCGCGCGTCGTCTCACCCCCGAACAGGACGATCGGAGGCTGGCTCGCATCGCCTGGCCGCTGCGCTTACAGGTTCTAGCTTTTCTCGTTTATGTCCTTTCCCGTTACGCCGCTTCAGTTCTGGCGCGCCGGTTCTGGGCGAACGTCGCCATCACGCTGGGTGTCGTTGCAGTCACCTGGGTGCTGATGAGACTCGGCGATGGCATCACCGACTTGTTGACCCGGCGTTTGATGCGCCTCAACCGCTCTGTAGATATCATGCTGGTGCGGCTAATCAACCGGCTCGGCAAGGCCGCTCTGGTCGTTGTGTGCGCCTTGGTTCTGCTTCGTCTTTCCGGCTTCGACCTCACCGCGGTGCTCACCGGACTGGGTCTAGGAGGCGTCGCCATCGCCTTTGCGGCGCAAAAGACCCTCGAGAATCTGTTTGGGGGCATCATGGTGATCTCAGACAAACCCATTCAAGTGGGGGATTTTTGCCGGGCGGGCGAGTTCACAGGAGTCGTGGAAGATATCGGGCTGCGGTCAACACGACTGCGCACTCTGGAACGAACCATCGTTTCCATTCCCAATGGCCAACTGGCCACAATGAGTCTGGAAAACTTCACCCAGCGGGACCGCATCCGCTTTCGCCACATGATCGGGCTACGCTACGAGACCACAGCGGACCAGTTGCGTTATGTCCTGGTCGAGATCCGCCAGTTGCTTTACAAACATTCCAAGGTCGACTCAACGGATGCCCGTGTCCGGTTCGTTGGGTTCGCGAATTCCTCTCTCGACGTAGAGGTTTTGGCCTACGTGTTGGTCACCGATTTTGCGGCGTTTCTGGGGATTCAGGAGGACCTGCTGCTACGAGTTATGGACATCATCGAAGCCAGTGGAACCTCGGTCGCCTTTCCGTCGCAGACGACTTACGTGGTTGAAGACAGAGGACTCAATCATGCCAGAAGTCAAGAGGCCAGCAAGCAGGTCCAGACTTGGAGAGAACGCAGCGACCTGCCATTTCCGGATTTCCCGGTCGAGAAAATCGCGGAACTCGACGGCACGATCGAGTACCCTCCTGCCGACTCCGCCGTGAAGAGCAAAAACGCGAAGGCAGCTTCTGCCGAACAGCCATGAGTCCTTTCGTGACACCCGGCCAGAGCAGTCCTCTTGGAGCCACGGTTGCCGACGCTGGGGTGAATTTCAGTCTCTTTTCCCGGAGCGCCACAGGCGTGGAGTTGCTTTTCTTTGACCGGGAGGACGACACCCGGCCGGCGCGCGTGGTCCACCTTGATTCCTCCGCCAACCGTACCTACCATTACTGGCATGTGTTCGTGCCAGGCGTGGAGGCGGGGCAGATCTACGGCTATCGCGTTGAAGGTCCGTTCGATCCTGCCAGGGGAATGCGCTTCGACCGCACTAAGGTTCTCCTGGACCCGTACGGGCGCGGTGTGGTTGTCCCCAAGAATTACGGCCGTCGCGCGGCCGAACGTGAAGGCGACAACGCCGCGACGGCGATGAAAAGTGTGGTGTTGGATCCGCACAGATACGATTGGGAGGGTGATGCCCCTCTGAGCCTGCCCGCCTCGCGCACCATCATCTACGAGATGCACGTGCGCGGCTTCACACGCAATCCCAACTCTGGTGTTGCGGAAAAAACACGCGGTACCTTTGCCGGCCTGACCGAAAAGATCCCATATCTACAGCAGCTAGGCATCACCGCAGTAGAACTCTTGCCGGTGTTTCAATTCGACGCGCAGGATTGTCCGCCAGGACGGCTTAACTACTGGGGCTATGCACCGGTATCGTTCTTTGCACCCCACCAAGCGTACAGTTCACGTCAGGACCCCCTTGGCCCGGTCGACGAGTTCCGCGACATGGTGAAGGCGCTGCACCGGGCGGGCATCGAGGTCATTCTCGACGTAGTGTTCAATCACACCGCTGAAGGCAGCCATGAAGGAGCGACGCTGAGCTTCCGGGGTCTGGAGAATAGCGCCTATTACATTCTTGAGCCTGACCGCTCGCGCTACGCCAACTACAGCGGTTGTGGCAACACCCTCAACGCCAACCATCCCATTGTCCGGCGCATGATCATCGACAGTCTCCGCTATTGGGTCGAGGAAATGCATGTGGATGGCTTCCGATTTGATCTCGCTTCGATTCTGGCGCGCGATGCCTCGGGCCAGGTACTTCCGCACCCGCCTGTATTGTGGGATATCGAGTCGGACCCGGTGCTCGCGGGCACGAAGCTGATCGCTGAGGCGTGGGATGCTGCAGGACTCTATCAGGTGGGCAGTTTCATCGGGGACAGTTGGAAAGAATGGAATGGAAGGTTCCGCGACGACGTCCGTAGCTTCTTTCGTGGCGAAGACGGGACTGTCTCGCGACTGGCCGACCGCTTGGTTGGCAGCCCCGAGATTTATGGGCACAAAGAACGGGAGCCCGAGCAGAGCGTTAACTTTGTAACGTGTCACGACGGCTTCACGCTCAACGACCTCGTTTCCTATAACCAAAAGCACAACGAAGGAAACGGCGAAGGCAACCGCGATGGAATGGATGACAACCGTAGCTGGAACTGTGGCGTCGAAGGCCCGACCGATGATCCCGCCGTGGAGAAGCTGCGAAACCAGCAAGTGAAGAACTTTCTGACGACCACAATGCTTTCGCTGGGTGTGCCGATGATTCTGATGGGCGACGAGGTACGCCATACGCAGCGAGGCAACAACAACGCCTACTGCCAGGACAACGAAATCAGTTGGTTTGACTGGACGTTGGTCGCGAAGCATGCAGACCTGCATCGGTTCGTGACCCTGCTGATCGCGCGACGCTTGCAGCGAAACGTGGCGCACGAGCGTCAGCGCTTGAGCTTGAACCAACTGATCCAGGGGGCCAGCAAAACCTGGCATGGCGCAAAACTGAACCAACCAGACTGGAGTCCTTGGTCGCACAGCCTGGCATTTACCGCAGAGATCCGAAAGGAAAAGTTTCGGTTCCATCTGATCCTGAACGCTTATTGGGAACCGCTCGAGTTTGAGCTGCCATCGGAAGAGCAAGCAGAGGGAAACCCATGGCGGCGGTGGATCGACACGTCCCTCGACTCTCCGCAGGACATCGTTCCGTGGCAGGAAGCAATACCCGTTTCGGGTCCCACCTATCGCGCCGAGACGCGTTCCGTAGTCATACTTTTCGCAGGCCTTGGAGAGCTCTGAGGCTGCAGTTTCCTGGAACGAGGTAGTGGTAGCTGGAGGCGCATAGGATCGAAATCACGATCTCGAGATGACGGGCAACCTCCAAATGCCGCTCGGCTCACTGCTGGAATCGGACACACTTCGAAATTCCTCTTCCTCGCCGTCCAAGATGGGTCTCACATTTTCGAGTGACTCATTCAAACTCAACTTCCTGCCGGTACACTTGACAACCCTGAGCCTGATCTTATTCACTAAACAACCCAGAGATCATCAATGGAGGAGGAACCTATGAATAGCCTTATTGCCGCTCTCTTTTCCCCTCAAGGGGGTGTTCAGGCCAAAGGGCAGGCGGCAAGTCCGGACCAGCAAAAAACGGCCTTAATCGAAAAGGCGGGTGGACGCGTGGCTGCGATCGCCCAAAACGACAACCACCTTGAAGTCGATTTTCATCTGCAAGGAGCGTCGGTGGGTGATCCGGCTCTGGCCGCAGTAGCGGGATTGAAGGACGTAGTCCAGTTGAACCTGGGTAAAACGGGTGTCACGGACGCCGGCTTGGCCCAGATTAAGGGGATGACGACGCTGACGCGGCTTCATCTCGAACAGACCAAGGTCACCGACAAAGGACTGGCTAACCTGAAAGGTCTCACGAATCTGGAGTACCTCAATCTCTACGGCACCGACATTACCGATCGCGGGTTAGAAGAGCTGGCAGGGCTCTCCAAATTGAAGAGTCTGTATCTGTGGCAGACGAAGGTGACCGAGGGAGGCGTAAGCAAGTTGAAGAAGGCTTTGCCCAATCTGGAAATCGTGACGGGGTGGGAACAGAAAGAGGAACCAAAAGAAAAGAAGTGAAACTGCGGGCCCAATCTCTGTTCGCAGTTTTCCATTCCGGGACTGACGTGTCATCTCTCCAGCTGTGACCATTCAAAATGATCCCCAGCGGGAGTCCCGTTGGCGTCGGGAATCCGCTGGTGTATTTCTGAATCGCCGCGCTTGGAACTTCCAGGATAGTTGTGATTCCTGTCCCTTAACTCGCTTTAAGCTCAACGTGGTGTTCTTCTGTCAATCCTCCGGCCCCTGACAATCCTCTCCGTCGGAGGCGTGACTGCCGGAGGGCAGCTGGGCTGGGTAGCTCTCTGTGAACCCATAACCCACCCCAGCGCCTCCGTCACTTGCCCCTCCCCGGGAGAGGATTTTCATCACTGGCATCCCCTGTTTCGGTCCCCCAACGTTCACAATCTCGAGGCCATCCCCAATTCCCTTTCGCTGCCAGCTCATGCTACTGTCGTGTCATGACGATACTGCCCTTCACAAGAATTGCACAATGCGACGGAGGTAGCGATGCATATTGCTCGAACGGCACTCGTGTGCTTGGTGTTCCTTCTTTCCGGAAGCATCGTTGAACTGGGCGAAGGTCAACAGCGCCAGGCAATCGCTACGAGCGCTCACCTGCTGATCCCCACGGCAGCCAACAATGCGGGACTATTCGGTGCGGTGTTCAAGACCAGAGTCTCGATTGTGAACGTGACCAACCGAACATACACGATCACCGCAACCCTCTACCGCAGCGGCAGCGGAACCATCGTTCGGCAGATCACGATGGGATCGCGACAGGCGCGGAATTACGACAACTTTCTGCAGGACGTATTCAGCTACAGTGGGGCGGCAGGAGTTGAGCTGGACGCGGTTGCTGCCCCATCTGCCGGAGGCAGCGACCTGAACCAGTTTGCGGTGTTCGCTGAGGTGTACAACGACGGTGCCAATGGAGTCTACAAGACTGTGGTGAACATTGCAGATCCCGCAGACGGTCTCTCGTTGACGGATCCATCGATTACTCCGGGAATATTTGTGGATGGGTCCGCGAGAACCAATGTTGGATGTTTGAATACCGCGACAACCCAGGCCATTGTGAATGTGGACGTGTATAGCAGCTCAGGCGGGTTGTTGACGACCCATTTCCTGACCGTTCCAGCCGGTGGCTGGGCACAGAATGGAATTCTCCAAGACGTCTCGGGCGGCTATCTCATCTGGCGGCTCCAGTTTGGTGTGTCTCCCAGTTGCTTTGCGGTTGTGGTGGACAATCAGACCAACGACGGCAGCTTCATTCCACCAATCAAGTCTGTGAACTGAACTCTCTACCGCGGCCCCGGGATTGACTCTGGCGGAGATTCACCCCTCCAGCTCTCCCTTATACGCTTACGCAAGGGGGACAGCTCGTCGCCAGGTCGCGAACAGACTGCGCAGCTACTTCTTGCCAACGACCGTAGTGACTGCGTACTTCACGCAGCGGAAGCCAGTATGATTGAGTCCGGTATCGGGCGTGGACTTCATGCGCGCGCTGGGACGGTAGCCACTGCAGTACGAATCATTACAGAGATAGGAACCGCCGCGCTGCACGCGCTTTTTGGCTCCGGGTTCGTTCGGATCGAAACTGTGGTCTGGTCCCGGCGGGTTCTTTTCAGGACTCGTCGCATAGTAGTCTGGCAGATACCAGTCGGCGCACCACTCCCAAACGTTGCCGGACATGTCGTAGAGTCCATATCCGTTCGGGCGAAACGACGCCACGGGAGCCGTTCCGCGAAAACCGTCTGTGAGAGCGTTCTGACTTGGGAACTTTCCCTGCCAGATGTTTGCCTGCCATTTGCCCCCCGGCACCTGCTCCTTGCCCCAAACATAAAGCTGCCGGTTCAATCCGCCGCGAGCTGCAAACTCCCACTCGGCTTCAGTGGGAAGCCGTTTGCCAGCCCAGCGAGCGTACGCCATGGCATCATCCCAGCTCACCTGAACCACGGGGTGTTTCTCTCTGCCCTCGAGGGTTGAGCCAGGACCTTCCGGTTGGCGCCAACTTGCGCCAGCCTGATACCGCCACCAGGCATAGTGATTGTCGAGTGGCACTTCGCCTGGCGGGGGAGCAAAGACTATGGCTCCGGCCACCAGGTTCTCCTGCGGCACCCCGGGGAAATCCCTGGGATCGGGCTTTTGCTCGGCTGTCGTCGTGTAACCCGTCTCCTTCACAAACCGCCCAAACTGCTCGTTCGTCACTTCCGTCTTGTCCATCCAGAACCCTTCGACAGCAACCCTGTGTACCGGCTTCTCATCGCTTTGGCCCTCCTCCGAACCCATCCAGAAAGCGCCGGCGGGAATCCAGACCATGCCTTCGGTTGAGCTGTCTGGAGGCGGCGGTTTGAGGCCCACGGCCCTCCACATGAGGAACCCGACCAGCAGGAGCAGGCCAGCGATGGCGGTGACCGTTAACCAGCGCTTCCGTGGCTTATGAGCGGTGGAACTTGATTTGGAGGAATGGGTCATGCTTTCTCCGAGAGTGGGGTTGCCTTTGGCTGGTAGGTTTTCGTGCTATTGTGGAGCCCACCCCCGCTCCTCCTTAATCGCTCTGTAAGGGGGTAGAACCAAAATTGATCCCTCAATCTTCAAACGAAGGCAGGGCTACTCCTCCGGTTCAGCCACAAAGCGATAGCCGACTCCGCGCACGGTGAGCAGATGTCTTGGTTGTGAGGGCTCAGTTTCGATGTACCGGCGCAGCCGCACGATGAAATTGTCGATCGCGCGTGTGTCCGTGTCCTCATGCAAGTCCCAGACGTCCTCCAGCAATGACTTGCGCGAAACATTCTTTCCGTTGTGCCTTACCAGGTGCCGAAGGAGATTGGCTTCCATGAGCGTCAGGGGCACCACGCGGTCTCCCACGCGAATCTGCAGAGCCGCAAAGTCTATGGTCTTGCCATCGAAGTGAAACGTATCTTCTTCGGGGGAGCGCGCGTCACGCCCGCTTTTACCTGAAAGCCCATCCACTGGCGTTACATCGTTGGCCTGATGGTTGAGCAACCATCGCTTTCGCCGAAGCAAACCGCTCAGGCGTGCCAGCAGGATGGCCAGTTCGAAAGGCTTGGGCAGATAGTCATCGGCGCCAGCTGCGAAGCCGCGCAGAACATCCTCGGCCCGACCCATGGCTGTCAACATCAACACAGGGACAAACTGCCCTGCCTTACGCAGTTCTGCAGCGACCGTGAATCCGTCCATTCCGGGAAGCATGACATCCAGCACTACAGCATCAAAGCGGGCTGTCGGCGCGGTGAGAAGTTCCAGTGCCTTTTCCCCATCGCCCACAACCTCGGCATCATAGCCTTCTGCTTCAAGATTGAAGCGCAGCCCGTCGGCCAGGTGCTGTTCGTCTTCAACAATCAGAACACGGCTCATGGCAACTCAGTTTGCAGGAAGTTGGATGGTAAAGGTGCTGCCGCGCCCTTCTCCGCCACTCTCGGCCAGCACACGGCCTCCGTGTTTCTTGATCACCGACCGAACAATGAAGAGGCCAAGCCCCGTGCCTTTGACCCGTGCAAGGTCGCGCCCCGGCACCCGGTAAAATCTCTTAAACACCCGCTTCAACTGATCGCCCGGAATGCCCAGGCCGGAATCATGAACCTTAACCAGCACGTGGCTATCGTCGGTTGCCGAGACTTCCACACGCACCTTGACGTCCTGAAACGAGTACTTGATGGCGTTGTCCAGCAGATTTGCCATTACGGCTCGCAGTTCCTCAGCGTCTCCGAGCACCATCGGACGCTCGCCATTCAGGATCTCCTCATAACGAAGCGAGTGCTCGTCAAGATGATATCGCGAGCGGGCAAGTTGGACGGATTGCTGTATCAAGTCAGCCAGGTCGAGGCGATCCTTGTGCAGGAAACCGCGTCGGTGATCCAGACTTCCGGCTCGCAGCACCTGTTCGACGGTGTGCAGCAGTTGGTCGTTATCGGCCAGCATGATGTCGTAGAACTCGCGCCGTCGTTCTGGCGAAACGTCGCGCGCTTTGAGGGTTTCGAGATAGAGACGAATGGAGGCGATCGGAGTTTTCAGCTCATGAGTCACGGCATTGATGAAGCTGTCGTGCTGCTCATTCCGCCGGATCTCGCGTACGAGGAAAATGGTGTTTAGGATCAGACCGGCAATGATGGCCAGAAAGAAGACGATCCCCAAGACCAGGACGGCCACCTCGCGCCAGTTGAGGATGATCCATCCAACGTTGAGCGCCACTGCCACGGCCACCAGGCAGGCGCCCAGCGTGACAAAGAAAACCACCTTGGTGTTGCGGGTGGAAACGCGCATGGCTGCTATTGTAGGGAAAGCCGGAGCGGGATGCCAGCGCGGGAGTGGTAGGCCGATGTGGCATTCGTTCTGCAGAATGCCGTCCCGGCGAATCCCGGAGCGCAAACCCCAAGCGGTCTGACAGTGAGTGGGAGTTGCGGCGACTCGGGTGGAATCTGCCGGACAACCCCCAATGTCTGTGGCCTTAATGGGGATTCCGGCTACGGTGCTTCTGCGAGGAGACTGTCCTGGGCTTCGACGGGCATGGAGGCCGAGGGAATCGGGTCTTTGAGGCGAACCTGCCGGATGCTTTTCGCCAAGCCAAGCCATTTCAGAGTGCGAATCCCCCACCAATTCATATCAATTTCATACCAAGCCAAGCCATGCCGCGCTGAGGTCGGATGAGCATGATGATTGTTGTGCCAACCCTCTCCAAAGGTCAGCCAGGCGACCCACCAATTATTCCGTGAATCATCGCGGGTTGCGAAACGCCGGCTTCCCCACATGTGAGTTGCCGAGTTAACCAGCCAGGTGGCATGTAGTCCAAGAACTACGCGCAGGCAGAGCCCCCACGTCAAAAACGGCCACCCGCCGAGTGCGTAGAGTCCCAGACCCAGAAAGGCGATGGGCCAGATGTAGAGCCGGTTGAGCAGGCGCTGAAACCGGTCGCGCATCAAGTCGGGTGCATAACGATGCAAGACGGCGGGAGGATGCTCCTGTGCGCGTCCCACCAGGATCCAACCCATATGTGCCCACCAGCCGCCGTCACGCGGACTGTGTGGATCTCCTTCCTGGTCTGAAAAGCGATGGTGGATTCGATGGGTAACCACCCAGTTGGCAGGACCACCTTCCACAGCCAATGTCCCGCACAGGGACAGGAAATACTCCACGGGTTTGGGCGTCTTGTAACCGCGATGCGTCAGCAGCCGGTGGTAGCCCATGCCGATGCCCAAACTGCCTGCGATCCAGTAAAGAACCACCGCCACAGTCAGAGCCTGCCAGCTGAACATGAACAAGGAAGCCACTGCACCGATATGAAAAAGGCCAAAGACTACGACTACCAACCAATTGATCGGCTGGTCCTGCTGCTTGACGTCCTCAGACATGCGGTCTCCTCTGGAAAAGGTTGGTGAACTTGGGAGGCTTCAGCCCCAGCGGCGACTTCTCATCATCAAAGATCGCCAAGCGCTACCCTCAATCCTCACCTATCGGATTTGCAGGCGGGATCATAACAACTGGAAGACTTGGGGTTTGTAATACTTGTGTAAGAGTGGAGAAAGGAACAGGGACTGCGGCTTTGAGAACCGGTATCGGAAAGGCGCGAAGGCTGGACCGTCCCCTAAACGGAGTGGAGAAACCGGCTCCGGCAGGTGAGGAGGCAGTCGGCAAATGAAGCCTGAATGTTACTTCGGAGTGACCATCACGAAACTCCGGCCACGATAGAATCGCACTCCGCCGTTTTCCTTTAGCAGCGCCAGAGGTCTCGGCGTGCGCGTTGCTGAATCCTTGGCGCCCGCAGCCGAGAGAAGAAGATTGCCTCCCACGTCGAAAATGTTGAACTGGCTTTCCTTGGTGACGCCGAAGCCATACGCGCCTGCGGCCAATTCCTTGTCACCAAATGCAATTCGCGAATCGGTGATGAAGAAGCCCTCATACTTGGCCCGGATATCCGAAGAATAACCGGCGGTGTCAACCAACGCCGCAATTACATGCCGCTTTTCTCCAAAGCGTACGGCGGCTGCGTTCCGCGACTGCGTGGGTCCGCTTCGTCCTTCAAAGTAGAAACTTCCCGGCACCACGCGTGTCAAAGCTTCGCCGTCCAACATCAGAGCTTCTTCCGCCGCCACCGCCGGCAAAAGGACAAAACACAAGAGACTGGACAGCAACAAGCAACGTGCGGGGGTCATATCGCCTCCATCCATGAAAGGAGCTGGTGCGGTGAGTTCTTCAGGATGAAAACCTTCCTGCACCGTTCGCACCGGAATGAGTTGATCGAGCGCCGCAAGGATACTCATTTTCTCACCACGACTTCAAGAGTATTAGAACGAAACCCCAGCCTTTTGGGGGCCTCACGTTTTTCACACCCTCAGGGACCAGCTGTGAGCAAACTAACCTCCGACTCTCGCCAATGGTGCCTCAGGGTTCGCTTGATCCTAAACGATTCCCCGCGTATTATCCGGTCTGCTCCAAGTAGCCCAAAGGGATTGTTCTCCCAACAAATCCGACCAAAGTCTCGAGACGGGTGTTCTTCGTTGCGGCTGTTTCTCTATAAAACGTTCGCACACACAACCGCGAGACCAAAACCCGGAGGACTCGTTTGAACCGAACACACTCTTTCATCGCGCTGCTCCTCGGACTGATTCTCGGCAGCAGTCTTAGCGCCGCCGAGCGTAATACGCAGAATGTCATTCTCATTACTCTCGATGGCGCACGAACGCAGGAAATTTTCGGCGGCTTGGACCTCGAGATACTGAAGAGTGTGGTGAAGAAAGGCAACGTGGAAGACCGCCCGGCTTACCGGAAGTACTGGGCAGCCACGCCGCAGGAGCGTCGTGAGAAACTGATGCCTTTTTTTTGGGGTACCTGGATGAAGAAGCATGGCTACATCTATGGCAACCGTTCGCTGGGCAGTACGGTGGCAATCACCAACCAACATCGCTTTTCCTAGCCGGGGTATTCCGAGATCCTGACCGGCCAAGCCCATGACGACGTGATCAACAGCAATGACAACAAGCGCAATCCCTACCCA
>Ga0111538_10009524_pt1 | contig 12968 bp, 12 predicted proteins | sample SoiMethybrSBSTD1_FD_79669 | JGI IMG/M metagenome (GOLD analysis project Ga0111538, IMG submission 79669) | Bulk soil microbial communities from a Populus tree surrounding site in Tennessee, USA - Soil MetaG P. TD hybrid SBSTD1 (version 2)... | ecosystem: Environmental > Terrestrial > Soil >...
CAGACTACGTGGCAGCGCTGCGGCCACAGCTCGATCCGGTGGAGGTAGCGGTCGCGATCGATCGGGCGCTCGGGTGGTTCGGGCGGCCGTACGATTTCAATTTCGATTTCGTGACCGATGACGCGATCGTTTGCTCGGAGCTAGTGCTGAAGGCGTACGAGCCGATCGCGGCGCGCGACGGAAAGCGGGAGGTGCGCGGGCTCCGGGTGCCGTGGGTGAAGATCGCCGGGCGCGACGCGGTGCCGCCGACGGAGTTTGCGCGGTTGTTCGCGACGGAGAACGGGACGGCAACGGCGCAGCTAAAGTTCGTGTATTTTCTGGAAGGGCGCGAGGCGACGCGGGATGCGGTCGTGGCGGATGCGGGGGCGTTGGTGCGATCGGTGACGCGGCCGAAGTGGGACGTGGCTCAGCCGTAGGGGGCGAAAGTGTGAGAAATCGCGCCACACTTGTCACTCCCGCCGCCGGGGTATCCGGCCTTAAATCGATCTCGCCCCAAGGAAGGGAGAGACCGCCATGACCAAGCAATTGACCGGGACACGGGAGGAGTGGCTGGCCGCGCGGCTCGAGCTGCTCGAGGCGGAGAAGGAGCTCACGCGACGCAGCGATGAGGTCGCGCGCCGGCGGCAGGAGCTGCCCCGGGTTCGGATCGACAAGGACTACCGATTCGAGACCGACGAAGGGAGCGCCTCGCTGGCAGACCTTTTTCGAGGGCGCTCGCAGCTTCTCGTCTACCACTTCATGTTCGGGCCCGACTACACGGCGGGGTGTCCCGCCTGCTCGGCGATCGCCGACGGATTCAACGGCTTCGTCGTCCACCTGGCCCATCACGATGTCACGCTTTGCGCGGTGTCACGAGCGCCGCTCGCGAAGCTTCAGGCCTACAAGCGGCGCATGGGGTGGACGTTTCCCTGGGCCTCCTCGTTCGGCAGCGACTTCAACCGCGACTTCAGCGTTGCGTTCAGCGAGGAGCAACAGCGGGAGGGCGGTATCGAATACAACTACCGCCGCGAGCCGGCGGCGCAGTCGAACGACGCCCAGGACCAATCCGACGGGGCCAGTGCGTTCGCGGCGATGAGCGGAACCGACCCGGCCACGTACACGCGCGAAAGGCCGGGCATGAGCGCGTTCCAGCTCGAAGACGGCGTCGTTTACCACGCCTACTCTGCCTATTCGCGCGGCCTCGACGGCCTCTGGGGCATGTATCAGTGGCTCGATCGCGCCCCTCGAGGAAGGAACGAGACGGACCTCTGGTTCCGCCGGCACGACGAGTACGACAAGCGCTGAGCGACGCGCCTGCGAGCGGCGCGATCACCGCTTCGGCGAACTGACGCGTCAGCGGGAGACTTTTGACGCTGGTTGAGCTGGAATCGAGGGCAGCGCGGCGAGGCGCTTCGCGAGCTCTGCCTCGCTTTCGAGGATCGACGCGGCGGTCAGCTCGAAGCCACGCTTCGGCGCTCCGGTAGACGTCCACGCGAACTCGCGCCAGAGCGCGAGCAGCGCCGGTTCCCCTGCTTGCCCCCGAGAGCGCCCCACGAGTGACTCGCCGTACGTCGCCAGGGCCACGAGCTCGGACGTCTCGTCGGAGTCGACGAGCTCGCGTGCCGCGTCGTCAGAGAGCCGTCGTCGATGCAACGCGGCGAGGCGGGCCAGGTATCCGAGCTTCTCCTCATCGGCGCGTCGCCTGTCCTCATCCAGCAGCTTGCGCGCTTGAACGTGTGATGCTCTGACCAGGCGACTACACAGGGGGCACTTGCACCGCCATTCGGCCGCGCCCCATTGTGGCGCCAATTGCAGTCCAGGCTCCTCCACGAGCTCGATCGACGTGGACAGGTAGGACACGAAGAGGTTCACGTACCTGTCGACTTCACCCGCGTCACTCATGCGCGGACGCAGCCGTCCCGGAATCTGGCGCCAGTAAGTGACCAGCCACTCACGAAAGGCTTCTGACTCGGTCCCGTATTCATGGGCGCGCGAGAGGAGAAGTTCGCCCTTTCGCACCGCCTCGCCAATCCACTGCAACAGGCCATAGCTCTTGCGCTGCAGCTCGACGGCAAGCTTGATTTCATCCGCGTCAATCATGTGCGCTACGCCAAACCTCCGCGCCCCGCCCGAGCGGTTGAAAGACCTCTATAGCACCGCGTCCGCGACGGACTACGACGGGGGGAACCCCACGCGAAGCGTCGAGCAATACCCACCTCTCCCCCTCTTCTCTTTCCTTCAGTGTCGAAGTCGGCTTAGCCAGCGGGCTCGCAGGGCGCGATGAACTCGTCCAGGGCGTCGTCGATCGGGCCTTGCTCTTCCTCGCGCAGCTGCATCCGGATCATCCACTCCTGCTCGCCATCGAGCGACACGATCAGTGCGAGGCCATCGTCGTGCGGGAGGAACGAGTGTCCGCGGAAGATCCAGGTTTCGCCGACCGGATGCTCGTGGCGATCGAAGTCGACGAAGCGCTGGATGACGCGATAGCGGCCGCCCTGAGTGAGAAACTGGTAGGCCTTTCCGGCATTGCCGGCGTTCGAGCCCGACCAGTGCCCTTTCGGTTGTGGACCGAACATGAGACCGACCAGCATACCGGCGTTTGCGGAGCCCAAGAATTGGGTTCGGGGCGGCGCCGGTGCCGGGGGGAGCGGCGGCGGGGCTGTGGGGGAGGTTTTAGCGGCGCGGCCTACTCCCAAAGACCACGCACCCGACACTGTCGAGCGTCTGCGCCACCTGCTGACGCGAACGTCATGCCACGGCTGCCATCGTACTCAAGTCGGCGGGGCGAACCCGTCCCGCAGAGCGGCGAGCCTTCGCTTCAGCTGCTCTTCGTCGTGTCGCCACGGGCTCTGGTTGACGAACCGGCTGAAGTGCGGCTCTTCGTCAGTCATCGCCAGGAACGTCGTGACGATTTGCCGGTCCGGCTCCGCGCACACCTCGCCCAGTTCGCGACCGAGAACGAATGCTTGGGCCTGCGATGTGTCCAAGTTGCGTTCGAACACTTCATCCGAATACAGCCGGTCGTCCCTGATGGGCGGGTACTCATTCAGGATATGGGCGAGATCCTTGAGATCCTGCACCTCTCGTGGCGCCGGCAGCAGGTCCAAGAGCGCACCACTGGGTGCTTTCCACCGTTGTTGTTGACGCGGATCGCGTTCCCATCCGTGCCGTGTCAACGCGCTGATGTCGCCGACACCTACCGCGAGCACGAGATCCAGGTCCACCGAGCTGCGCCGAACTGAGGGGGCTCAAAGTCCATCCTTCATGAATTCTTGCCGTACTTTTTCTGCAGCCTCGCGCAGGCGCGGGTCTTCGGATGTCATCAGCTCGGTGTAGACGAGCAACGGGTGGACGAGATGAGGTTGCGCCCCCGCATACGCCGCGGTTCCCGGAGTGCGCAGGATCGTGAGGTCTCCCTGCTCGTCAGGAAGCGCCCCCAGTCGGCGAAGTTCGTCGTTCGCGGCAGCATCGACGTGAATGAGAGTGCCGGCGCCGCGGTAGAATCGATTCATACGCCACGCCGCCGCGCCGCCACCGACCGACCAGCGACGCTTCCCCCAGGCGTCAGCGATGAGCTGCTCGATCTCTTCAGGATCGCTTGCTCGTGTACGATATCTGCCTTGATGCCAGGCTGGTCTCACGACATCGGGATAGGCAGACAGCCACCGATCGAGCAGGTCGCGCCGACGCGGGATCGCTCCCCGGTTCAGCGTTCTTGTGATCAGTCCCTGCCGCGCCAGCCGCTGCAACTGATCTCCCACAGCAGTCTTCCCTATCCCTGCGACTGTCGCGATCTTTCGAACCGGCTGACCCAAGAGGTCGGGCTGCGCGAGGATCGCGAAGATCAGTTGATAGCCCGGCAAACGAACCCCGGTCGACGCACTACCACCACGAGCGACCCTTTTCCCCTCTACGTGAGCAAGCAAGCCCGCGGTCTTGGTTTCCAGATGACAATTCCCCACGGCATCCACGTAGCTCAGCTCGTGTGCCGCCAAATGGTTGCCGATCGGCCCTGGAACGTACGGAGCGAACAAGACCCAGTTATCCCGAGTGTCCTTCGCCTTCACTTGCGCGATGATCCCGGACGCCAAAGCATAGGAAAGGTGCGTGCGTTTCGTTTGGACGAGGAAACGCTCGGACCGCCCGCTCCCGAATCGAATCCGGAGAACAGCGTCCGCGGCCTGAGCGGCGGCCTTTGGAGCGGGTGGTTCGACGAGCTCGACTTCGATCGATCGGCCGAGCGTCCGCAGAGCCCCCAGACAAGCGCGGACGATAGCATCTTCAGAATCCAATGATTTCCGGGCCTTGGGCCGAGCCATGTCCGCAATTCAAGCATGTCCGTTACTAACGGACAACACGATTTTGCGGACAAGCTCCACCCTCCGCCGGAAGATCTCGGCGGATTTCCGCGTAAGACTGGACCCTTGGGAACCTGAAGAGGCGAGGCGCCATGTCGAACGCGCGGGGAAGCTCAAGTGTGGCCGTGTACGCCGGGCTGATGCTCGGGCAGCTCGGCTGCAGTGACGAACAGCAACCGCCGGGAATGATCGCCGTCGATGCCGCTCTGGACGCGCGCGATGCGAGCGAAACGCCGGACGTCAGGGACGCTGGAGCACTGGACGCTCGCGGCGACCTCGATAGAGGGATGCTGGATCACTCCGTTCCGGCGGACGCGGCGAGCTCGCTGTTACGGGTGTTCCTCGCGCCCGTGGAGAACGGCGGCGACGACGGCAACGCGGGCACGGACCGGGATCATCCGATCGCGACCCTGCGGCGAGCGCTCGCCATCGTTGCGAGCGCAATGCCGGCCACGGACACCGAGGTGCTGATGGCTCCCGGGATCTACTACAACCAGGACATCGTCTGGACGTACACGAACCCGGCGCACGCGATCACTTTCAAGCCGCTCGAGGCGGGTTCCACCGTCGTTTTCGACGGCTGCGCGAACGGCTCCAGCGACTACGCGAACGACTGCCCCGACCACACGGCGAACGGCGATGCGGACGGGCATTTCTTCCTGCTCGGAAGCCATCCCGCCGGCGACACGAACCTTCGCTTCGAGCACCTGGAGATTCGCCACTATCGGAACGGCATCCGCTTCACCAACGGAGCGAGCGCGCAGAATCGCATCGCCTACTGCTATTTTCACCACATCGGCAACGGCTGGGCGCCGAACCTTTCGTACGCGGCTGCCCCCGGGTTTGGCGCGGTGCGTTCGAGAAACTCCAGCTACAACGAGTTCCTCGGTAACCGCTTCTTCCACATCGAGAACGTGCCCGGGGATTGCGAGGTCTGCGCCGGCCACATGCATTCGTACTATCTGGCCGATAGCTCGGACCACAACACCTTCGACGACGAGACGCACGAGTACGTGAGCGGAGGCCCGGTCCGCTTCCGGAACTACTCGAACCACAACGTCGTCAGAAACAGCACGTTCATCGCGGGCGGGCTCGACAAGGGCGCGGTCAGCGATTTCTACAGCGAAACCGCCGAGTGCCCTTGCTACGACATTCAGCTTCAGGACAACAAGGTGTACGGCGACTGGGATTGCGCCGCCGCAGCGCCGGTGTGGAAGTCCTACGTGGCGGCAAACACTTGCACCCAGCCGTCGCTCGGTGCGCGGGCCAGCGGTGCGGGCAACTGCGGCACGACCAGCGCTCCCTACTGCGAGAACACGAGCGCCTGCCAGCCGATCGCCGTGAATCCTTGATGCGACAGCGGCGCAGGTCAGCCCACTGTCTCTAATGCAACAACATGCAAGGGTCCAACTCTAGCGTTGAAATTCTTACCATGGCGCCTTCGATGTCGAGCACACTAGATTGGCTCAAATCGCGGGAGACTGGTGCCCATGCCCTCAGCGAAAAAGATCTCCCGTGCCCTCCAAGCTCTCGCGTTGCTGGGCCCCGCAGCGGTTGGCTGCTGCCACACGAACGTTTCCGCTGAGCGCTGCGTTCTTGCGGGGACAGTTGGTGGGGCGGTACCAAGACTCTACCGACAGGCCAGCTGGCGGTCCCAGCGGCTCCCGGCGATCAAGGCGCCGCTGTGCACGAGCGAAGCCCGTCCGATAGAGGACGAGTGTGAAAGCGTCGACGACCTGAGTGCGCTGCTCGGGACGGGATTCGCCTGTGGACCGGCCGGTCAGGCCATCCAGCACGTGTGCCCGAGCTTCGGCGATCGCGTGAAGGAAACCCAGGCCGTGGTGAACGACCCTCCTTGCGGCGCCAAGGCCTGCCCCAACCGGCAGCTCGAGGTGCGCGAGGAATCGGGCAGCATGACCCGCATCCTCTTCTACGACGATCCCTCGTGCCATTCGGGCGCTCCCGATGCCAAGTGCCCCAATGCAGCGCACGCTTGTTACTATCGAGTGCTCGCCATATCGACGGAGCTCGCCGGGGAGAAGACCTGATGCAGCTGGCGGAGGTCGAGGCCTGGTTCGCCGCACGCGGTCTGCCGTTCGCCTGGCGCCAAGAGAGGCCGGGCGAGCCGGCGATTTTGCGGCCTCCGCCGGGCACGGCAATTCCGACCGGTAACGTCCGCGTCGGTGTCATCGTTCCGGACGTTCACCTCGGCTGGGGGAACGACGTCTTTCGGTTCAACAATCCGAGCCGCGAACGAAGGCTGGAGCGTTTCCTCGAGCTGCTCGCCGAGCTGCGGGACGAGCTCGGTACCAGCGCTTTCAACGCGGTCCAGCTCGGAGACTATTTCGACTTCTGGCGCGCGCCCGGCTTCACCGCGGTTCAGGCGCGTTCGATGATCCTCGCTCAGTACCCGACGCTCATCCAGCTCGGCGTCAGCTTGCCGCTCCGACATTGCATCGGCAACCACGACGCCCAGTTCGTTCACGCTGCGAACAGGCCGCCGCTGCTCGACGCCGAGATCGTACGCACCATCGGAACCTCGGCCGTCGTCTGCTTTCACGGGCACGACAACGTGACGCTGCAAGCACTCAACGTGGACGCTCTGTTCGAAACCATCGGGTTGAATCTGCTCAATCTCGTCAATTCCGCGCCGGTGGTCGGCGCGGTGACCTCGTGGCTGCAGCGCGTGGGCGACGGCACATTCGAAGAAAGCTGGGTTCACGACAGCGCGAGCTTGCCTTGGGACGCGGCGCAAGTGCAGGGACCCGCCGGGTGGGTCGCACCCTGGGTATCTCGCAGCTCCGCGGTGGAATATGGGGCCGCCCTGCGCGGGATCGAGCTCTGCCTGCGCCAGCGGGTGCAGCTTGCGTTCGTCGGCCACTCGCACCGACCTGGTATCTCGTGGTGTCCGGTTGCGTCCCGGCGCGTGCCATTGATCGACGTCGGCTCATGGACCTACGGGCGCGCGGAGTTCGCTGTCGTCTGTGCTGACGGGGTCGGGCTGGCGCGGCTAATTTGAAGGTGAAGGAAGGGGCTTTCGATGATCGTCGTGATCAGCGACCTGCATCTGCAACACACACGCCACGATTCGATTCGCCACGTCGAGGCCAATTCCGTCGTAGAGACGCAGATTGTGCGGAATGTCGGGGCCGGCGCACTGCGGCTGCTCCTGTCCGAGATCGCCGAGAACGTCGCGCGTACCGGAGCGACCTCGGTCGAGCTCGTGCTCGCCGGCGATATCTTCGAGATTCACCGAACGCCGCGCTGGTTTCTGGGTGGGCGCGGCTATCGGCCCGTGCTCTTCCCCCCTGACGAAGCGCTCGAGCGCGTCGTTACGACGATCCTCGACGACATCGCATTCGACAACCGCGAGTTCTTCGATGTGCTGGCCGAAGTCGTCGAGCAAGGGACGTTCAGCCGCCACGGGAGCAGCGCGAATGTGGGAGCACCGATCACCGTCCACTTCCTACCCGGCAATCACGACCGGCTCGTCGATTGCTTCGATTCGACGCGCCGCCGCGTGAGGGATCTGCTCCATGTCCGGTCCGGCTACCCTTCCGAGCCATTTCCCCACGAGCTGCTGCGCGACCGAACGAGCGGCTATGGAGTGCTCATCCGACACGGACACGAATACGACGAGACCAACTTCGCGCTGACGTTCGATCCGCGCGACCCGCCAGCCGCTTCGACCTACGCCGCCCCGGCCTTCGGTGACTACGTCACCGTCGACATTGCAACGCGGCTGGCAGTGGCGTTTCGGGCCCACTATGCCCTGAAACTGCGCGACCCCGGCGCCGACGGCAGGACCTACCGCAAGATCTACGCGGCGCTCACCGAGTTCGACGACGTTCGCCCCCCGGGGATGCTGGTCCAGTACCTGAACGACTGCGTCGGCAACGCACTCGAGATCCTGCGCCCGGTCCTGCGCGACGTCTTCGAGGCGGCTCGAGCGGATTCGTTCTTCATTCAAGAGACCAGGCGCCTCGGCTTCGCGAAGTACTTCGAGGGCCCGCTGGCGGAACTCATCGAGGCCGCGCTCGAAAACCTGTCGGCCGAAACCATTGCCAAGGTACTCGGCGCGTTCACCAAGCTACGCGGCGCGAGCGAAGGCAGTCCGGCCGGCTCGGCGCGTCACGAGCCTGCTCTTTCATCTGGGCAAGTTCAGCTCGTGGTCGCCGGACATACGCACGAGCCTGCGCACGTCTCGATGCCGGCTGCTGGCGGCGGAGCCGCCTACTTTCTGGACACGGGCACGTGGCGCACACGCATCGACGCCGGAGAGGCGGGGACATTCGGGAGGCTCCGCGCCTACACCAGCGTCGTTTGCTACCACGAGGCGGAGCGCAAGGGAGAAGAGCTCCGCAGCTTCGAGACCTGGACGGGTCACCTGCTGAGCGACGGGTACGGATTGTCGGAAAAGCGGCGGGCGCGCGCCGACGCGGAGCCGTCGCGCAAGGTGCGTCTGATCAGCTGCACCATTCACCACGTGGACGAGGGCGAGACGTTCGATGGCGCCGAGCTCGAGCTTCACTTCGGCGTCGACGCCGCCGAGCACGTGTTCTGCGTCGACGGCGTGAAGGACGACACCGTCATCGCGATCGGGCACGAACTCGAGGCGTTTCCGGCGCTCGACGGGGAAGTGTGGTGCTGGGGTTTGGAGAAGGATTGGGGGGACTCGTTTCTGGATCGCGATGATCCCCTACCCTGGGCCGTCGACTTTCTGGAGCGCGATCCGAAAGGTGGCTTCGTTGCCGGAGCCAGAAAGCTTTTCGTCACCGACAATCAGGGCAGCGCGGTGACGGTGGAGTACGAGGTTCTGTGATCACTCGTAGTCGAACTCCATCGTGAACGACCACGCTTCCGAATTTTTCGAAAACTCGGTCCGGATGCCTGCGAGCTCGTGGCCAGCCGCCGCATGCAGGGCGAAGATACGGCGGAGTGTCGCATCGGCGCGGGCATCGAGCTCGAAGGGCACGCTCGCTTCCACGTTCGACTCGAAGCCGCTGTCGGTGAAACCGGCTGAAACCGAGAAGCGCGTCACGCCGTCGGGGACTGCCGAAAAGCAGTGGCGGCCGAGAGCATTTTGCAGCGCCTGGAGCTTTTCCAGATCGACGGATTCGGTGCGCGGGGCCGTCCGCGAGAGATCGGTGATCCCGAGCGGGGAGCGTGCCAAGAGCTCGGCCTCCATCTCGTCCGGCTCACCCGCCTCGCACTGCAAGAGCTCTTCGTCCGTGATGCCGACGAGCTGCAAGAAATAGATGCTGCCACTGTCGCACTCGAGGCGCGATAGGCGGCGATCCTCGATCAAGTAGTAGCCCTGGAGCTTGGTTTGCGGGTTGCCGCCCGTGATCACGCGACGGCGTCGGATGTAGTGGCCCGGAGCAAGCCGCATGTTCGCTTTGAAGATCCCCCAACCCATCTCTTGCAGCGCCGTCACGGGCCACGTGGGCGCTTCGTCTTCGCCCGCTTGGCGCACGAGCCTGAAAGTGAGCTCGTAACCGACTCCGCTCGCACCCGCCTTGGCCGTCGCTTTGCCTGGGTCGGCCATCCCGGAAACGACGTAGTGCCAATGCGGCGTTTCTTCATCAGAGCCGTATGCCCAGACCTTCTCGAGCGGATCCTCGCCGCCGTCGGCCCAGGTTTGCCGCACGCCCCATTTGAAGAGCGACGCGCCACGGGGGCACGCTGCCTTCACCACGTCCTCCACCTGCTCGAATGCGCTTCCCATGGGCACGCTCCTCGCACCGAGGCCTACGCCGGTCAACAACGGCCGACGTCTTTAAATCGAAGGTCACCATCGATTGAATGACCACTGTCTCGATGGCGGCCGAACATAGTCAATTATTCGGCTCGTCGTGTGGAGCATTGAAGCGCCGCGCGAGACCGTGATAGCGACGCATCTAATGCGAACATACTCGAAAGCATGGGGTGGTCTTGCGACGCTCTCGGCAGTGGCGTTGCTTTCGGCAGTCGGCATGGCGGCGGACAACACGCCGTTTTCGCCGTCCGCGAACGGGCTCATCTATGCGTGCGTGAAGGGCAATGGACAGGTGCGCGTCGTTCCGTCGCCGGCGAGCTGTGATGGACAGGAGTTCGCTGTTTCCTGGAATCAGATCGGACCGGTGGGGCCGCAGGGCGTTGTGGGTCCGCAGGGACCGCAGGGGCAAACGGGACCGATCGGGCCGCAGGGTCCGATCGGTCCGATCGGTCTGATGGGTCCGATGGGTCCGATCGGGCCAGCAGGGCCGCAGGGAGCGCCCGGTGCCGACGGTGCTCCAGGGCCCGCGGGGCCGCCGGGTGCCGACGGTGCTCAAGGGCCCGCGGGGCCGCCGGGTGCCGACGGTGCTCAAGGGCCCACGGGTTCGCCGGGCGCGACAGGACAGCGAGGTCCGCAGGGACCTTCGGGGCCGCCGGGGCCGCCCGGGCCGGCGGGTGGCAGCGAAGAGCCGGCGAGCACCTTGCACAACGTTGACGGATTTTTGCGAATTCCCCAAGTGCGCGGCGATTCGAGGGACGATCGGCACCGGGATTGGATCGAGATTCGAGGCCTGAGCTTCGGGGTGTCACGACCGGTCGTCGTCGGGGGCCACGCGGGATCGGGGCGGGCAACGCTGGAAGACATCCGGCTCCTCGTCGCGCAGGGGTCGGAGTACCCGGCGCTCGCGCTCGCGACTTCGGAGGGAGAAAATTTTCGGGAGATGACGATTGAGGTGCAGACGAGCGGCCCCGAGCGCCCGTTCGTGTTTCTGCAGATCAAACTTCAAGACGTAGTGGTCAGTGAAACGAAGAGTCACTCGAGCGCGACCAGTTCCATCATCGACGCCGAATATGCGCTGCGGCCTCGTGACGTCGAGTGGATCGTCACCGAGCAAACCGCGCAAGGCACGGCAGGGACGCACTACTCGCTTCGTTTCAACGTCGCGCTCGGAGAGGTCAGCGGGTCCAGCTTCACGCTCCCGGCGGCCTACTCGACCCAGCCGGAAGACGACGCGGGCTTGTGGGACTTCACCGAAGGTGTTCAGAACGTTGGCGAGTTCGGTTCCACGGGTGGTGGTGCCGGCAAGGCGCTCGTCGAGCCGGTCGATGTTCGGCGCGGTTTCGACAAGCACACGCTGGCGGCGATGTCCGCGGTGGTCCGGGGTGGTTTCACGGAGCAAGTCGAGCTCAGTCACGTGACCACGGGCGGACATGGAACCAGCGCGCGCGATTTCTGGATTCAGCTCAGCGACGTGAGTGTCTCGAACGTCCACGTCGACGGTGCATCGATCGAAAACAGCCAGCTCGTGTTCCGTCAGATCGACTGGAATCGAGCCACGCCCAGGCCCGATGGATCCCCGGGAACACCAGTGCACACCGGTTACGACCTCGCGCTCGGCAAGAAGATCTGAACCTAACGAGCTGATCCGGGTCGATCTTCCGAAGTGCTGCTGGCGAGCTCAACGTCCAGCTTCGGCGGGTGGTGCGCCGGCGCGACTCGAATCGTTCGCGATCCGTTCCACATACCGAACCGCGGGACGCAGGTGCATCGGAGTCTCCTTGTCCCCTTTTTCCCAAGCGATCGCTTCCAGATGAATTCCCTGCCCCTCTTTCAGCGTGAAAGAGTGGACTGATTTCACGTCGAACGTGTATCCGCAAGCTTTGGAGAATACGCTCTCGCCATAGCCGCGCAGTTCGAGCAGTACTTGCAACGCGTGTTCGCCCGGCGGCGGCTTTAGGGCGAACGACATTTCGGGAGGCAGGGCCTTACCCGCGGGAGCCTCCCCGTTGTACAGAACCGCGCCATCCAGTACGACCAGAGCGCGCGTCAGTCGGAACGAACGGCTCATCTCGTTGCGAAAAACAAGGCTGGGACGATCACCGCTGCCGCCTCCGACTGCCTTGCCGGCGGGCGCTGCGTATGGCCACCCGGGCTGGCAGGAATTCGATAACCTGCCCCCGCAAGCAGTCAGGGGTGCGCAGAAGGTCAGCGCAGGCAAAGCGAGCCGCACTCCCCGAAGAAGATTCTCCCGAAAGCCGCTCATGTCGATCCTCCCCCCGCCCAGGCAGAGCGCGGAAATGCCTGGCCTCAATACGCTCGGAGGGCCCCGTCGTCCAGCATCGCGAACGCCGCCGGCGCACCACCGAGCTTCACTCCCACGACACTCTCGAGCAGCGGCCGAGCAACGACGGAAGCCAGCCGTTTTGCCACGGGCGCGAGCGGCCGCGCCGTGACCCCCGGGATCAACCGAGCCACTGCCAGCGTCGCTTGCGCCGTGCGGTCGACCGGAACACCCAGCGCATCGGCAAGCGTCTCACCCACCAGGTACCGAACGAGCAGCCGCGGAGCGCGTTGCAGCGCCGCGGGCATGTGTCGCTCCATCCCCGCGAGCAGCTCCGCCATCAGTGCTCGGCCGTGCTCCGATCCCTCGAGCTGGCGTGCCGCGATCCGATCGGTCAGATCGCACGCCGCGACGAAGTCGGGAGGCAACACCTCGCAGCGGATGCCGAGCATTGCGCCGACCGCGCGCCAGAGCTGATAGTAGTCCTCGGCTTCCTCGGGTTCGACGCTGACTCCCAGTCGCCGAAGGGCTCGAATCACGACCACCGAGAAGGCGAACAGCGTTCCGAGCAGGTCTTCTTGATTGATGGCGA
>Ga0111538_10009525_pt1 | contig 12968 bp, 9 predicted proteins | sample SoiMethybrSBSTD1_FD_79669 | JGI IMG/M metagenome (GOLD analysis project Ga0111538, IMG submission 79669) | Bulk soil microbial communities from a Populus tree surrounding site in Tennessee, USA - Soil MetaG P. TD hybrid SBSTD1 (version 2)... | ecosystem: Environmental > Terrestrial > Soil > Tree...
GAGGGCCTCGCGCGAGATCTGCGTCCGCGTAGCGGTCGACTGCACATCGACGACGGGCGACGATCCCGACACGATGACGGTTTCCTCGAGCGACCCGACCTTGAGCGCGATGTCGAGCCTGGCGGTAAAGTCGATGGCGATGCGAACGCCGTCTCGACGGATGCTTTGGAATCCTTGTAACTGGTACTCCACGGCGTAGGTTCCGATGGGGACCGGCGTCAACCGATACTCCCCGCGCTCGTCGGTCACCGTCGACATGCGCTCGAGTTGCAGCGCCGGGCTCGACGCCGTCACCGTCACGCCCGGCAGAATGGCGCCGCTCTCGTCCGAAACCTGGCCGACGATGCTACCCGTGCCCACCTGTGCCATGGCCAATCCGGCCGCAAGGTGAAGAAAGGCGGTGAGAGCCGGGACGAGGACGCTTGTGCGTCCGACAAACCCCGATGCGTTCATAAGACCTCCGGGTTGTTGGTCTCGCTACGTGTGGGCACTGGTGCCCGGCCATTACAAGTTTGGCGTGGGATCGCGTCAAGTCACCCAAACAGGGTACTCGGCCACCCTGTGGGGTGCGTCGAATTGACACACGTCTTGCGGAATAGGCGGCGGATGGGCGTATTTTGGCGGCGCCAGCGCGTCAGCGTGGCGCTTTGCCGGAGTACTGCGCGTCGTTCACCTTCTCCATCCACTTGATGCCGCTGCCGAAGGTGATGGAAATCTGCACGGCCTGCTGATTGGGGACGGCGCCGTGCCAATGCGCCACGCCGCCAGGCAAGTAGGCGCTCTGGTGCTCGTTGAGCGTGCCCATCGTCTGGCCCTGCACCTGGTAGCGCATGCCGCCTTCCTGCGCCACGATGAGCTGCGCACCGTCGTGCGTGTGCCAGTCCGACCGTGCGGCGGGCTCGAACCCGCGCCGCGACAGGCCGAGCCCTTGATTGTCGATGCGCCAGGACTTACCAGTGAATGTGTTGTCAGCAGCCTGCTGCGCGTGCGCCCACGAGACGAAACAGGTGAATGCGAAGAGTCCCAACCAGAGGGTGACTCTCCACCACTGCCGAGCAGCCCGAGCCATACCTGCGCTCCTTCCCTGCGATGTTCAGTCCAATGGACGGTGCCCAGGAAACGAACCGGTCATCATGATCGCCCTCCTGGCACCGAGGCAACGCTCAATCGAGACGCCGCGCTCACTTCGAGGGCGTGATTCTACTGCTGGCCGCCGACATCGGGGAGAGCAAAGACCCAAATCACGCCATTGCCGGGAGGCACGTCCACGTTGGTCAGCGGGCCCAGCGTGGTCGTCTGTGCGATGCGGCCGCCGGCTCCGACGGCGACATATTGACGGCCATCGACCTCGAAAGTGACGGGCGCTCCGGAGATGTCACCGTTCAAGCGCATCTGCCACAGGAGCTTGCCACTCTGGTCGTCCAACGCGAAGAACTGCCGATCCGACGTCCCGCCGAAGACGATGCCGCCGGCCGTCGCCAAGGCCGACGCGGCCATTGGCGATCCACTTTTCGGGCGGAATTGCCATGCCCGCTTCCCCGTCAGCGGATCGAACGCCACGAACTCTCCGACGTAGTCGTAGCCGGGCGCCATCTTCGCCACACCGTTGGTCATGCCCTGGTATCGAGCGTTCGGACCGAATTTGGCGGTAAAGAAGGACACCGTCATGCAGGCGTTGTTGATGCCCACATAGTAGAGACCGGTGAGCGGGCTGTAGCTCGGCGACTGCAGATTCCGGGTGCCGTGCAGGTGCGGACAGACGAAGAAGCTCTTACCGGAGTCCTGGTCCTCCGGTTTGGGAATCAGGTCCTCGTTGTAGATGGGCCGCCCGGCCTGCGTCCATCCGGTCACGACGTTGTCGTAGCCGGTTTTGAACGACTTGAGGAACTTGCCTGTCGTCCGATCAAGGATCACACCCCAGCCAATCTTGCTGGTGTGGATGAGCGCTTTCCGTTTCTGGCCGTCGATCGCCATATCGAGCAGCATGCTCTCGTACGGCGAATCGAGGTCCCACGATTCGCCGGGGAGTATCTGGTAGTGCCAGCGGATCTTGCCGGTGTCCAGCTCCAGGGCCAGAATCGAGTTCGAGTACAGCGCGTCGCCCGAGCCGCGAAGGGCGGCGCTCCGGGGCGTTGGCTGCCCTGTCGCGAAGTAAACCAGACCGAGCTCCGCATCGAACGTCGGCGTGTGCCACGTGGCGGCCCCGAGCGGCGGCACGCCGGTTTTCTCGGCGTTCCACGTGTCGTACGCCGGCTCGCCCTTGGCAGGCGTCGTATACGTCGTCCAGATGTTCTTGCCCGTGTGCGCGTCGAACGCCGCGACCTTGCCCCGTGAATTCGAGTCTCCGCCGCTGTAGCCGAAGAAGACCTTGCCCTGCGTAATCAGCGGCGGATGGATGTGCCCTTCTCCGGTCCGATAGTCTCCGGTCTTGACCTCCCAGACCATCTTGCCCGTCCGCGCGTCGAGCGTCACCAGGTAGCAGTCCGGCGTGCCCCAATACACCTTGTCCTCGAACACCGCGACGCCTCGGCTCCGGTGGAAGGCTTGCGATTTGCCGATGTCCTCCGGCATGCGACGTTCATGCGTCCAGACCATCTCGCCGGTGACGACGTCGATCGCCACGACTCGCCCACCGCCTTCGGAGAAGTACAAGATGCCGTTCGCGACCACCGGAGTCGGCGCCCAACGGCCGCCTTCCATCGACGGATATGTCCACACCGGCCGCAGGTTCCGCACGTTCGTGCGATTGATCGCGTCGAGCGGACTGAACCCGAACGCATCGAAGGTCCGCCGGTAGTTCAACCAGTCGCCGGGCCGCGGCTTCGCCAGACGCTCTTCGGTGATCGGCTCCCATTTGCGGGACGGCCCCTGCGCGGCGACGCCGACACCGGCGACGGCCGCGATGAGCACGACCAGCACATCCATCCGTGGACGATGCGGCAAACTCATGGCGGACAAACTCCTTCGTCGAGCCGACGTCAACGCTTCGGCGCCGAGAGATAGTCTTTCTCGCTGACCTCCTCGAGCCATGTGGTTTCTCCACGACTGATTTGGTACAGCTTCGCTGACTGAGTCGGTGCGGACCCATGCCAGTGCGTGGCGCCGCGGGGCGAAAAGACCGCTTGGCCGGGTTTGATTTCCTGGACAGGCTCGCCGCGCACCTGCGTATGGCCGATGCCCTCTTCGACGAGCAACAGCTGCCCCCCTTCATGCGAATGCCACTTCGTTCGGGCGCCTGGCGTGAACACGTAGTAGGAGATTCGCCCTTCACCCTTCAACGTGTTGACCGTGCCCGTGAAATTGCTCTGCTGTGTGTTCTGGGGCTGCTGTGCGTAGGCCACCCACGCCAGCGTGGCGACAAAGGCAAGACAGAGATAAATCCTGGCGAACCGCAGGCGACCCCCGGATGCACTGAACATTCCAACCTCCTTTGGTGCATTTACGCCTCGTCGTCCAACTCTGACTCATCCTCGGGCGGCGGAATGATCACGACTGCTTCGACTTCGGTTCCACCGCCGGCGTGGCTGCGGATCTGCAGGTTCGCGTCGATCGAATCCGCACGTTCCCTCATCGTCAACAGCCCGTAGTGGCCGTTGGTGCCGGCCGAAACCTCCGGCACGTCGAATCCACATCCGTCGTCCACCACCTGCAGCCTCACGGTACGTTCCTGATACCGTAGATCGATCCAGACGCGTCGCGGCCGCGCGTGGTGGACGGCATTGTGCACGGCTTCATGAACGATGCGTATCAGCTGCATCTCAACGTCGAGCGGGCAACGAATCGGGGGACCGTCGAGCGTGAATCCGAACTCGATTCCCGTGTCGACCGTCGCCCGTTCGCCGACCCTCTTCAGCGCCGTCGCGAAGTCGCGTGGCATGAGCTCGCGCGAGCGGAGCGTGCCGATCGATTCTCGGGCCTCGCGTACGTAGTCCTCCACATGTCGTCGCATCCGGACGAGTCGATCCTTGATGGTTTGGGGCGACGATCCGGCCTCCTCCGCCACGGCATCGAGCTGCAGGGCGACACCCACGAGACTCTGCAGCAACGTGTCATGGATCTCGCGGCTCAGTCGTGTCCGCTCTCCGAGCACGAGTTCGAACCGCTCGTGTATACGGCGAAGGCGCAGCCGCCACGCGGACCACGTGAGCACGATGATGCCCGCGGCGACGACCGATGAGAACCAGCGAGTCTGATAGAAGACGGGCGTGATGGAGAACTCCTGCACTGCCGCCATTCCCCAGGTGCCCTGGTTATTGTCGGCTTGGACCAAGAACCGATAGCTTCGTGGAGGCAGATTCGTGTAGAGAGCCTGACGGCGCGATCCTGCATCGATCCAGTCAGAATCCAGCCCTTCGAGCTGGTAGCGGAAGCGCGTCTTCAGCGGTGATGTCAGGTTCAACAGCACGTACTCGATCTGCAGGCGGGAGCTGCGGGGAGGCAGCACAAGTTTCGGCGATGCCTGAAACTGCGTGTCGCCGACGACGATGCGTTCGATGCGGACCGGCGGCTGATCAACGGTGATCTCGAGAGCCTTCGGGTCGATGATCGTCACACCTCGGTGCGTCACGAACCACAACTGCCCGGTGGCGGCTCGAAGGGCGCGGCGGTTCCCTGGAGCGAAGAGCGGAAATCCCGCGAGGCCGTCAGAGAGGTCGTAGAGGCTGTACTTGAGCGGTCGACCTGGTTCCTGGAACGCCTGGTTGATGGCGACGCGATCGACCCTGGCAATACCGGCCTCGGTACCCAGCCAGAGTTGACCTTCCTCATCCTCGAGAATCGCGCGGAACGATTGCAGCGGAAAGCTATCGCTGCGCTTCAGCGTCACGAAGCGGTCGTCGGCGAAGCGACTCAGACCTTCGGTTCCCCCAAACCAGATTGCGCCGTCATGACCCTCGTAGATGGTGTTGTAGCCGGTGCCGAGGAGACCGTCCGGTGTGCCGTAGATGCGAACCTGCCGATCGGCTTCGACCACTGCCACTTTCCCATCGCCGGCGACCATCCACAGGCGACCACCGCGACTTGCGTGCATCGCATAAATCGGACGCGGAACTTTCTCCACGGCGACGACGCGATGGCCGTCCCAACGGACCAAGCCATCCTCTTGATCGTTGAGCCAGATGCCTCCATCACTATCCGACGTGATGGCCGTGACCCGGCTCAGTGGCAACACGTGACTCACATCCACTTTCGATCCCGAAGTGGTCACCCGGTCCACGCCTCTCGTCGTCGCGATCCAGATCGCCCCGCGCGCATCGGCATGAATGGTCACGATGGTGCCCGCGATTCGGTGACGGAGGGCGGGCCCATCCGATTGCGATGACGGGAACTGAATCAACTCGTCGGGACTGCCAATCCAGATGCCCGTCGCCGTGGCCTCAACGGCACTTGCGAAGCCGAGGTCGGTGCGTGACCGTACCTTGTACGGGGTCAGCCGGTTCAATCCGTCGGACGTGCCCACCCAGATGTTGCCGTCGCGGTCCGTGAGCAGACACGTGAGACCGTCGGCCAGCAAGCCGGTCGACGCCGTCGCTTTTTCAATGAGCGGTGGCGTGCCGAATTCCAGCGGCGGGCGAAGCCGCCACAGCCCCTGGATCGTCGCCACCCACAAGAGCCCGTCGCGGTCGGCGATGATGTGCCCGCCCACTCCACGCTCGGGGTGCTCGCCGGCCCGGTGATGGTCACCGACCAGTTTCACTCCCGTTCTCGCGTCGGTCGCCCATATCCGGTTCAGGCGATCGGCGGCAATCGACCGCACGGGATTGCTGCTGTCGTCGATGCGCTCGAAGATCTCGCCGTCATTCGCGCCGCGGAAAACCCCGTCGTCGGTCCCAATGACCAGCGCACCGCGCGCATCGACATATGTGGAACGAACGGCACCCACCCCGATGCCATGTCCGGGAGTCCAGCGCTGCCAGGCGTCGTCCGCAAACCTGTACAGACCGTCGCTGCGTCCGACCCAGATCTGTCCACGCAGGTCTTCGGCGAATGACGCCAGGAACTCCCGTCCCACGCCCAATCCGTCGGCCTCGCCGAAGATTTGCACCCGCCCGTTCGATTGCAGCCGGGCAATCCCGCCATCTTCCGCGAATCCGATCCAAATGGCCCCATCCCGCGAGGTGAACAGCGCCCGGACAGGCCTGTTCGGCAACGGCACTCCGTGCACGACCTCCCAGGGCACGAACTGCACGCCGTCGAATCGCAACAGACCTGCGTCCGTGCCGATCCAGAGATAGCCTTCGTGATCCTGCGCAAGCGCGCGGACGTGCGTCGTCGGCAGCCCATCTTTTCGAGTCCACGACGCGATGGTGTACCCGCCGAGGACGTCGCGCAGGTCTGCCGCAACCACGACGGTCGGCCCCGCTGCGGTGATTGCGGCGGTCAACAGTAGCGCGGCCGCTCGGAGCGGGGACGGGCGATGTGCAGAGTCCGCGATGTGCACTGCCTGGCGCACCTCAGTACTCGATTCGATCGCGGTGAAGGGCGTGTTCGGCGCCGGCACCCACCCACTCAGAATACGTACGAGATTCCGAACTCCGCGATCCGTGGCGGCATGATACTCGTCGGAAGGTCGAAGCTAGACCCCGACTGCTTGACGTTCGTCAGCACGGTGTTGGTGTTCAGGGCATTGAAAATGTTCATGCGAGCCGAGAGGCGGTGATCGCGCCACACGCCGAACGTTTTCTCGATACGCAGATCGAGCTGGTTCGTGTTCGGCAGGCGACGCGTGCCAATGGGCTCGACGTTGAGGGTGATGGACGGGATGGTCCGGCCGCCCCGAAAGAGCACCTGTCTCGCCCACGGCGTCCCGCTTTCGTGCTCGAACTGCGCAGACACGGAGATCTGCGCGGGGAACGTATACAGGCCTGACACCTTCGCGGTCCATTCCCACGTGCGATCGGATGCGTTGATTTCCGCATTGGGATTGCGATCGCCGCTGAAGACATTCTGGTTTGTGGATCCGGACGCGGCAGGTGCCGTCGTCGTTCCACTGAGCAATGGGTTGTCGGTTCTTGTCGCCGAATACGACACCAGCAACTGCCAGCCGCTCGACAAGCGTTTGAAAGCCGACAGTTCGACGCTCTTGTATCGCTGATCGATGTTCGGGTCGTTCGTCAGCATGTAGCGCTCGAACGCCCTGCCGTTGAGCGCCTGCGGAAACTCCCAGTAAGTCAGGGAGGAACCCGGGTCATCCGTCGAACCCGCTACTCCGTCAGGTCCCGGATCCGGGTTGGTCACCGGCACCGAGTAGGACTCGTACGGCCGGAGCTCGTTCATCGTCCGATAGACATCGTTGTAGTGAGAGTAGATGCCGCTTGCGCGGAAAGCGAAGTTGGGAATCAGTTCGCGCTCAAATGACACGTTGAATTCGTCACTCACCGGCTCCCGCTCACTCGGATTCGCGAACGTGTTGGTTCCGGCCGACTGCGACACAAAGTCGGGACCATTCGGATTGAGGTCCACCTCGCCCGGGTCGTAGAGTCGGTTCCCGTTCAGGTCGCGCCAGCGATAAGTCACCGTCGTCTTGATCAGCGGATCGGCGGCGTTCAGCTCAGGGTCCTGTTGTCGCGCGTGCGGAAACCGCCCCCATCCTCCCTTCAGAATCGTCTTGCCTTCTCCAGTGATATCCCACGCGGCGTGAAGGCGTGGAGAGACGGCATTCCAGACGTTGAACTGCTTCTTGTCGTAACAGGTGGCCGGGAAGGCGACATCCCCGGGTGGATCCGCGATTACCCGACATGAGGCCGGCACGAAACCGTTGTCGTGAGCGTAACGCAATCCGAGATTAAATGTGACCCGGCGGCCGATCGACCAGCTATCCGTGACGTATAGTCCCAGATACTTGACGATCACTTCCGAGAGAACGGGATTGTTGAAGGCCTCGAGCTGGAAGGGGGCGCCGTTGTTGAATCGAAGGCGGTAGTTGTACAACGCCGATGAGAATGCCCCGTTGGATTCAACCGTATCCGGTGGCAAGTCTGGGTACTGCCGTCCGAACCAGCTGTCCGTGTAGTCGAATCCGGCTTTGAACTCATGGTCGCCTTTGAACAGGTCGTTCCCGAAGTAGCTCATCGTCCCCTTGAAGTGGTGGCGAGGTGCCGACGGTCTTTGACCGGTCGTGGACAGCGGCCCGGACTCCATCAACGTGACCTGATCATAGGTCGGTACGTCGTCAGACACGTTCCAGTAATGTGCGACATACCCGTAATGGCCGTACTGCAGTGACGTCACGAGCGAGCTGCCGAACAGCTTTTGCCACTCGACTTTGTTGGTGTTGACGTAGGTATTGATTCCGCCCCTCTGATCCCACGGACGGAACTGACTGAGGTTGCTCGTCTGGAGCTTGGTGTAGTGCTGGTAAAAGCCGACGAACTTGTTCGTCTGCGACATCTGATAGGACAGCTTTGTCGTGTACGCGCGGGCGCCGTCGTCGAGAACCGCAGGCGTGCCATCTGGCTTGTAGACGTTCAGCTGTTCGTTGACGTCAGACATGGTGCGGGCTGCGGCGTAGAACCACAACGTGTTCGCAATGATCCGCCCGCCAAGATCGGCACTGTAGCTGTCCCGCTTGTCGAGACGCCCGCCGCTCTTGATTCCCTGGGCGGCGAGCTCCGCGTCGATGTTGTCGCTTTGAAGAGCAGAGCTCGTCTTGTTCAGGAGCACGCTGCCATTGAATTCGTTGCCGCCTGATTTGACCAGCGCATTCAGGGCGACACCACGATAGGGCACGTCGGCGCCATTGCCGATCGTGCGCACGGAGGCTTCCTCGATGGTGGTGTAGTCCCAGTAGTTGGCTTGCCCGCCGGAGGCCTGCAAGCTGCTCGTCTGAACGCCTTCGAGCGTGTAGTACACCTCGGCCGCCTGCCCGAAGGCCCGCGCGACCGGCACCTGATTCAAGGTGCTGCCGCCGACGTCGCGAAGCCCGCGCACGCCGGGCGCCTGGGCCAGCACGCTGACAATGCCGTTGCGGCTCGTCGGCAGTGATTCCAGCGTTTCGCGTGTGAACTGCGTCGCGGTGGTCGTAGAGGCAACGTCGACGACCGGCGACGAGCCCGAGACGGTGATCGTCTCTTCGAGCGAGCCTACCTTCAGCGCGACATCGATACGTGCGACGAAGCCAACAGTCAGCCGTACCGTGTCACGGCGCACCGACTGGAACCCTGACAGGACGTAATCGATGGTGTAAGTGCCGATGGGCAGCGGGCTGAGACGGTATTCGCCGCGCTCGTCGCTCACGGCAGCCACCGACGGCACCTGCAGTGCCGGACTCGTGGCCGTCACCGTCACACCTGGCAGAACCGCGCCACTCTCGTCGGCAATCTGGCCGACGATACCGGCCTCCTGCTGCGCGTGCACCGCTGCCGTCGTCAGCAGCAGGACCAACACACTGCCACTCACTTGCTGTTGCACGATGCGGGTTGTCGTCACGGCATCCTCCATTCAGACTGAGGGGAGCCACCGCTCCGACCCGCGCTGACCCGCTCGGACGGAGCAACAGGCAAACGGAGACGACGCCAAAGGCCTGCAACCGACGCTAAAAATCCCGTAAGAGTTGATTGACCTGATAGCGATGCCGTAACAAATAGACCGACAACCGACAGAGAATCCGAGCGCCGCTACCGGCGCTCAGATTCTCGAACTCGGGAATCTGGAGAAGCGTGAACGAGGCACGACTCAAACAATCGAGCGCAAGCGCAGAGCCAAGTGTGCCGAAGTGAGTTGAGCCGACGACGGTCGCCGCCACGGCATCGGACGGACGCGGCAGCATGGCGGCGCTTCCGGCGAACTTCTATTGTTGCTGCTGCTGTTGTTGCTGTTGCGTCGTCGCACGGCGCTTCAGCAGTTCCTTCCGTTCGTTGACCGCAGCGTTGAAGTCCTCCTCCTTGTCGAAGTAGGTGATCCCGACTGCGGCGTGCGACATGTCGTCACCGGTGCGCCGGCCGTGTACGACCCACTGGTCGGGATCCGGATTGTTCTTGTTGTTTTTCGTGTTGTCGTACCACGACGTGACGATGATCACGGTGCCCTTTGGCAGCAGAGGCATGACGTGGTCTTCGTACAAATAGGTGATCTGCCACCGATGATCCCAGCCCATCTTGCTGAGGACCTCCTGGTGCCCGTCCGGATAGAGCGCCTCGATCGACTGTCCGACGCCACGCAAGTGCATGTGGGCTCTCACGCTGTAGATCATCGCCGGCTTCTGCAGCACGTGCATCGCCTGCAGCATCTGCTTGCCGTTTGGCGGGATGACCATCACCTGCGGCCGATCCGTGTTGTCGCGATACGACGAGAACGTTCCTCCCTCGGGCCCATTGGTCTTCAGCTTCGGCGTGTATCCCTCGGGATAGAACCAGACGCCGACTTCGACTTGCGCGTCCTTCCGTTCTTCACCATCGGGGTAGTAGTGAATGTTGAACGTCTCCTCGTCGCCCGGTTCGAACAGGGTCCCGACACCGGCCGGCAGCACGTCGTACGGCTTGCCGACGACGAACCGCGAGACCGTAGCCCTCTCCTTGCTCGTCGGGTTGCTCTTGAACGAGTTCGCGTGATGGGTGACCGGCCGGCTCTTGATGGTGGGTCTCGTCTCGCTAGCCATCATCCAGCGTGACTTGTCAATCGGCAGTTTCACGACCGGCTCAAACCACTGATCCAGGCCATCGGCTTTGATGTTGAACGGCAAGGACTTGAAGACGAGGTCGGGCGGACGGCCGAGCTCTTTTTCGGCCGCCCACTCGTTGGCGTTCGGCCACTTCACGGGCGGCGGCATCTCCGCGGGATTTCCTTGCGGTGCGCCGGCGTCGACCCAGCTAGCGATCATCTCGATCTGCTTGTCGCTCAGCGAGATGTCGTTTTTGAACTCCTGGATGCCGATTGTTCGATCGATGTCCCACGGCGGCATGGCTCGTGTGGTCACCTTCTGGCGAATCGAGCGTGCCCACGGTCGCACGTCCCCGTACGAAATGAGTGGCATCGGAGCCATGCCGTTCGGCTGATGGCAGGCCTGGCACTTCTGCTGCAGGATGGGCGCGATGTCCTTGGAGAACGTCAAATTCTGGCTCTGCGCGAACCCGCTGGCCGGAAAGATCAGCACCGCGAACGCGACGACGACCAGATGGCATACCCAGTCGTTCTGCCGTGTTAAGAGGCCCATCCCCCGTTTGATCCGGCTGCTCACGGTCATGTTGTTGCTCCTCTTCTCGAATTCGCGGGCGTCTCGGATCCCCGTGTGCTACTTGCTCACCGTCACCTTCACGTAGCCGTTTGTATAGCAACAGTGCTGCTCCATGGCAGCTGTGCTCTCCAAAGCGGTCACCCTCAGCATGTAATCTCCTGGCTCGTTGAACGTTGCCTGGGTCGCCGCTTCACCATTCGCCTTGAGCGTCACCTCTTTTGGCTCGAACGCGATCTTTCCAGCGCCCTGGTGCTCGTACCAGGTCACTGTCGTCCTCGGGCGCGACAGCAGGTCCACGCCGACCGTCAGCGGGAGCGGCTGCCCCACCGTCGCCTTCAGAGGGCCACCCATAAAGGCGCTGCGGCCGCGTCCTGGCGCGCCTGACGCGCCGAAGGTGAGTGCCGCAGCGACCGGCGACTCGGTCAAGGCGTCGAGCTCATCGATCCCGTACGCACCACTCTTCGTGCGTCCCGGCGACGAATACGTCTGCCCTTTCACCCGCAGCGTCCAGACCACGTCACCCTTGTAGTCTTTCGGGATCTTCACGACGAACACCGACTGATGCCGTGAAAACCGATTCCGATCCTTGGGTGCGACGTCGAAATGAGTCGGCTGCATGCCGTTGTAGGTCTTGGGCTCGAGGAAGTTGTCGGGGCCGATTGGGATGTACAGCTCCTGCTGCGAGTTCATGTTGAGATACCCGTAGCTGAGTGAGATCGTGCCGTCAGCGTTGGAGTACCACGACTCGAAGATCGGAATCACAGGCTGGCCCGACGGCAAGATGTTCGCGATTGCGAATGAGTAATCGCCGTCGCTCGGGTCTTTCTGCTGCACGGCAGCCGGTCCCTGCTGAGCGGCAACGATTCCGTGACTCGTGATCGCCAGGACGGCGATCAGGATTCCGACCAGGAGATGCTTCGGGTGCATGAACGTCCCCTCAACGAGCCCAAGTCGCTCCGTCATCCACACGACACTTGTCGCCGTCCGGTTCGGCGTCAACGTCCGAACGCGCCGGAGTGTGGCACACAACATTAGGGTCGACAATTCCGGTAAACCGGTAGATGTGCCCGAGGCGCTGGAGTGTCAATTTCGCCAGCAAAATTGGGGCAATTCACGAAATCTCTCGGCAGCGTCGCCGCGATCACACCGCAGCATCGGCGCGAACACACGGCTGGGGTGACGTCAGGTTGGTCATGGAGCGACACGACATCGCTCCGCGTCAAGGTAGGCGTATTGGTGCGATTTGATCGCGAGTATCCGGAACAGGGTATTGACTGCTTCCATCGTCGGTCGTATAAGAACTCGCCTGACTGACGTCTTCCACATCGTCTGCAACGCGGACGACGAGCACAGCGATCTTCAGGGATGTGGAAGTCGAAAGAAGTCCGCTCTGAGGTCTCGCACAATCCCGAACGAGCACTCGATGCAGACTCTCTCACGCTTGACATTTGGATCGAGCGAATGGAGAAAGATGAGCGACGCGCTTCCGCCGGAATGCTCGGACGTGCTCCGAGCTGAGGTGATCGAGATGCGTTTGATGCTGCCGCCCCGGATGATCGCGCTGATCTCGCTGCTTTGCGTCCTCTCGGTGGTGTGGGTCGTTGACGCGCAGCAGCCACCGACCTCGAACCGGCCACCGACCAGTACCGGCACGTCATCTCCGCTGGATGCGTCGGTGCTCAGAGTCGTCCGACTGCATCGCGATCCCGGTTCACGAAGCTACTGGCACAGCCATCCAAACGGTCAGATCTGGTACATCGAACGAGGACGCGGCCGCATTCAAGAACGCGGCGGCCGC
>Ga0111538_10009527_pt1 | contig 12967 bp, 13 predicted proteins | sample SoiMethybrSBSTD1_FD_79669 | JGI IMG/M metagenome (GOLD analysis project Ga0111538, IMG submission 79669) | Bulk soil microbial communities from a Populus tree surrounding site in Tennessee, USA - Soil MetaG P. TD hybrid SBSTD1 (version 2)... | ecosystem: Environmental > Terrestrial > Soil >...
GAACGCGATGTGTCACAGATTTTCTCCGAGCCTACACAGAGTAACATCGGGCGCAAGAGGGGCATGCTGCAGCCTGGATGGTAGATGGTGGATGGTAGATGGTGGATGGTAGATGGTGGATGGTGGGTCGTGGGAAACTTGGGGTCTCGCCGCCACATTCAACCAACCACTCCTCAACCACTATCGACCACCCACCAACCACCATCCACCAACCAGCCAAATGCGATATCTAGTTACCGCCCGCGTGAAACCCGGCCAACGAGAGTCGCTCGATCGCGCCATCGATAGAGGAACGCTCGGCGCTGGCTCCGTCGCTGGTGACGAATACGTGGAAAACATGGCGGCGGCGCGCCAACTCCCCGATGGACGCGTGAAGTGGGTCGAGACCTGTTTCTGTGCCACGCCCCTGGCGGAGGAGCGGCCGTATTGGGAGGAGTACTTCGACCTGCTGAGCGTCAAGGACGCGCACGCGAGGTCCAAGTGTCGCCACGAGAACGGCTCGGAGTACTGGGCCTGCATCTCCTGTGATTGCACCGAGCGATTGGAGGAGCGGCTGGCGCAGGAGGGATGCCCGTTCCGGGAATTCAAAATGCAAGATTCAAAATGCAAAAGCTGAACGGTGCAATCGACGTCCTTTTGCGTTTTTCATTTTGAATTTTGAATTGCGTCTAGCGCCTCGCGCGCTTTCGCCAATCGCTTTCGTTCGTTCTTGTCTTTCGGCGCCGCGCTCCGTGCCGTTTCGAAGAAACGCACGAGATCCGTTCGCAAGGCGGCGGGCAGCGTTGTCGCGGACCGGCCGCGAAGCTTTTCGAGCAGGTCGAGGTAGGTCTCATCGGCCAGCGAGTACTCACCCCATGTGGCCGGCCGTCCCGTGTCGAAATCCGTGTTCGGCAGTTGCACGCGAGCGTCGCGTGCATCGGTCAGTAGCGTGCGATAGCGGTCGCGAGCCGTCCGGAAGCTGTCCGTGAACAGGCGCTCCGCCTCCGGTGTCGGTGCGCGGAATGCGAGCGGCGCCAGTGGTCCGATCTTCGGCAGGATCTTGAACAGCACGCCAAGGAAGCGCGCGAACGCGCCCGGCTTGCGATAGGTGGTCCCGAAGGCCTGTTCGTATTGCTGGCGCGTGAACGCATAGATGAACGCTTGCCGGTTGACCTGGGGTACGGCCTTCCGAATCTCGTCCTGCTTGTCTTCCCACGCCACGCGGGTCATCTCCGGAATGGTCCGTGACACGGCATAGCGATAGGTGCCGATCGCCAGATCGACGTTCGTGAAGAGATCGTCGAGCTCGAGCGCATACGTGTCGGTGAACGCCCGTTCCAGCACCGGTTTGGCGACCTCGAAGCCGATGAAGGAACGATACGCGTCAGGCAGATACGCGCCGCCCGCCACCTGCACGACATCGAATGCGAACTCGACCATGACGTGCCGCCGAGGATCCTCGACGTACGTCACGTCAGGCCCGTACTTCGCGCGCAGCTTCGGATAGATCAGCGGAACCGCGCGGTTGACCGCAAGCGGGTGGCCGGCGTTGTCGGAGCTGTAGTGCGCAAGCGCGCCCAGCGCAAACGCGAACTCGTTGACGTCGTGCGCTTCGCGAAGCAGCGCTTCCGCGAAGTCGCCGGAGCGAACGTAATGCACGAGGTTCGTGAAGAGGCGGCTGCCAAATGGGTAGTAGCCGAGATCCTGGATGACGGAGCCCCCGTACGCGAACGCGCGCGCCTTGGCGAGGTCATCCGCGGTCACGCGCGGGTATCGAACGCGAAGCAGCGGTGCGATCGAGCCGTCCCACAGCGCATCGACCATCGCCTCGTGCGCTAACACCGAATACGCGTCGGCACGAATGGGGAATGTGACGAAGAAGAGGAGGCTCAAAACTCCCAACGTCTTACGCGTGCCCAACGCCCAACTCCCAACGTGTCGGAGCCCACGTTTGGAAGTTGGGTCGGTGTCAGAGAGTTGGGAGTTGGGAGTTCGGATAATCATCCGCGACGGAACACGCGCCGCACATCCAGACGAAACAGCGGGTTGCTGCGCGTGCCCGAGATCCGGATCGGCACCCTCGACCCGCCACCCGGACGCTTGAAGAACGGCTGCGCGACGCGGGCGAGGAGCGACTTGAACCCTTTGGTCATGTCCGACAGCGAGGCATCGGTCAGCAGATTGCCGCTGAAGTCGATCGTCTCCGCGCGCAAGTCATATGTGCCGGCCAGTTCGACCATCGCGCCGGGCACTGAAAATGTGAGCTCGGCAAACGAGAGCTGCGCCTTGCGCAATGTAAAGCGCCCCTTCAGATCCGACACCACGCTCTCGCCCGCGCCGTCGCCCTCCTCGTTACCGCGGCCACGCTGGCTGAGCTGCGTGATCTTCTTCTGCACGTCGAGATTCGTGAACTTTGCCTGCGCGAGCGCGAACCGACCGTCGAGCTGCAGTCGCTCCACGACGCTCGACGCGCCGGCCGGAAGCAGGAACTTGGTGACGAGATCAACGCGGCCGGTCAGGGGAGGTTGCTTGGCCTTGACTGCCAGGCGCATCAAATCCTCGAGGCGCGCACGATCGAGGCGAACATCGAGAGTGATGCGGCGCCCTTTCACGTCCTCCGTCCGGACAACGGCCCCTCGCGCGACGATCGTCGACTGGCCGAGCACCGCTTCCACGTTATCGAGCCAGGTGTCGCCGCTCGTGCCATCGACGATGGCCTTGAACTTCGTCGTCAACGGCACCGGCTGTCCGCCGACGTCGATGTGGAAGTCGGGCGTTTCGGTCTGACCCTCGACTTCCACACGCTCGAGGACACCGGAGTAGGTTCCGACGGATGACAGAATCCCGCCGATCCCCTTGATGGTGTTGAGGTCCGCGTTCTTGAACGCATATTCGCCCTGAATGGGCGTCTCGTCCGGCTCATTCGTATTCCACGGACCGAACGAGCCGCTCGTTTCAATGCGGCCGCGCGGGACGGGGTTCACCAGCGCGGCGTGGAACCGTCCGCCATTGGCGACGCCGAAGCCGTCCATGACCAGACCCTCGATGTCGAAGACCCTGGGGAGTCGTCCGACTCGCTTCGACGGGAGCTCCAGACGCGCGCGTTTCGATTCGATGCGGTCGATGATCAAGGGCGACTGATCGCGGGCCCCGGTCGTGGCGACCGCACGCGGCGGCGGCACCGAGCGATCGCGAGGGGCGGCCGGAGCCGACGGTGTGTCCGAGTGCAGACCGCCGGCCGGAATCCGAATATCGAGCTCCTCGAGCATCACGTGCTGCAGATGGAGGGGGCGTCCGAACAGTCCGCGCAGCGTCGCGCCCGCATCGAACGAGCCGAGTGAAATGAGGGGTGGGATGTCGGTGCGGCCGTTGTAGCGCAGGCGCAATCCCTTACCCGAGACCTCGGGTTGCGGATACACGTCGACGTTCAACACGTCGACGTCGACCTGGCTGGCAAAGCGCGCGTTCAGGGCGTCCAGAATCCGTTGACGGACATACGGTGTGGACCGTGATGCCCACGACGGGAGAAGGAGCACTGCGGCGGCGATCAGCAGGAGGAGAATGAGGCCGGCCAGCAGCGCGCGTTTCACGAGCGAATGCCTTTGTATTGCATTGTTTACCTCGTCATGACGCCTCTTGAACGGGATTCGTGGGGCAGCCTTCAGGTGGCCTTCATCCGCAGGGGCCGCCTACAGCCGGCCCATGAGCAAGCGAGGTGCCACACGCGTGGTACACTACCGCTTCCAACGCATGGCTCGATCCTCGATCGCATCCGGTCTCGCCTTCGCGTATGTGTTCGCCGTGCTCCTGCTCATCAGTGAGCAGCCGGCGCACGCGTACATCGATCCCGGCAGCGGCAGCCTGATTTACCAGACCGCTCTGACGCTGCTGCTTGGCGCAGGATTCTTTTTCCGCAGAACGCTGGCGTCAATAGGCCGTTTGTTCCGCGGCCGCAGCGCGGACACGGCGTCCGGCCCCCACGCGCAACGCCAGGAGCATCGCTGATCTGACCCGGCCCCGGCCCGAGCGAGCGCTGCGAGTCGAACGGCCCCGCGCCATTGCGATCTGGCTGGGCGTTGCGCTCGCCGCCCTGTTCTTCTATCCGCTCGCCGCCTCGCTCGCCGATAACGCGTTCTATCTCCAGTGGCAGCCACGTGACCTTCGCGAAACCGCTGTTGCGGGTGTCGTGCTCGCGGTCGCTTTTGGCGCAGCCGTGTATTACACATGGGCTCCGGTCACGACTCGTTCCAATGCAGCACTCGCGATCATCGCCGCCTTTCCGATCGCCTCGTTGCTCGCCGGCGTGCTCCAGCAACTGCCGTTCGACGCCGCGCTGATCCGCGCCTGGGACCACCCCGCGCTGCGGTTTGGGCTGCCGTTGGGGCTCGTCACGGCGATGGTGGTGGTCTTCTTACGATGGCCATTGGTGTTTGGCGCGTGGCTCCGCCGCGGATTGTTAGCCGTGTCGCTGGTGGCGCTGGTGGCGACGCGCGTCCTCGTTGTCTCTGCATGGGGGACTCCGGTCACCACTGTGATCGACCGTCCAACGGCAAGGGGCGAGAGTGGCGCCTCCTGCCGCTCGATCGTTGCGCTGCTGTTCGACGAGCTGTCGTTCCCGTATGTCTACGAGGGCACGACGATTCGTCCTGAATTCGCCGCCCTGCGTCGACTTGCGTCGAGTGCGACTCAGTACCTGCGCACGACGGCCCCCGGGGGCGAGACGCTCATCTCGATGCCCGGCTACCTGGCTGCGCGAGCGCTCCACGACGTGCGCGTCGAAAAGAATGGCTTCATGGAGCTCGACGCCGAGAACCATCCGAAGCCATTCGATGCGCGCGCCTCTGACGGCCTTTTCTCGACAGCACGCCGCGCCGGGTTGCGGACAGAAATGGCGGGTTACTACCTGCCGTACTGCGCGTGGCTGGCCGATCTGGTCGACGGTTGCGAGTCCTACAGCTTCTACAACGCTGCCGGCGTGAGCTCCGGGTTCTCGCCGCTGCATCCGATTCAGACGACGCTGATTCTGTGGCCAAGACAGTTTCCGTTCGGGCTCATCAAGAACCCACCGTTTGCCCGGTTGCAGCGCGATCTGGTGGTGCGAACGCTGGCGTTCGCCGAACGGCCGATCGAACCGCAGACGCCGACGTTCCGCTTCGTTCATTTCAGCGTGCCTCACCTGCCGTTCGTCTTCGACGACCAGGGTTTCAATCCGCCCTTCGATCCCCTGCGATCGGAGCCCGACGATCTCTACACACGTCAGCTTCACTATGTCGACCGACTCGTGGACGCCGTCGTCACGCGTATGCAGAGGGACGATTCATTCGATCGGACGACGCTCGTCGTGCTGTCGGACCATGGCTTCCGCTTCGGTGGTCGTGACAAGGATCCGCGTCACATCCCCTTCATCGTCAAAGAAGCAGGGCAGAGGGCCGGTGATCAGGACGTCGAGCCGCACCAGGCCGCGGAACTGCTGCGCAATCTGGTCGCCGACAGTTGCAAATAGCCTGATGCGAGGCGTGTGCGGCTAACATTCAACAGTGCGCCTCCGCGCGTTTGAAATCATCACTCTCGTCATCGCAGGCGTCTGTGCGATCGCTCCGTTGCCTCCGCGCCTGGTCGAGACCGCATTCTCCATACGCGTCTACCCGCTGATCCAGCACGTCGTCACGCCCGTGACGAACCTGCTGCCGGTCGCGGTGTTCGATCTGCTCCTGCTCGCCGGTGTCGTGGCTGTCGTCGTGGCACTCGTCGGCGGAGTCCGTCGTGCTCGACGCGAGCGGAGGGTACAGCCGGTCCTCGCCGCCATCTGGCATCTCCTCGTCGCAGCCGCTGTCGTCTATCTCGTATTTCTGGCTGTGTGGGGGTTGAACTATCGACGTCTGCCGATGTCGGATCGATTGGCTCTCGAGAGCGGTACTCCAGGCCGGGACGCCGTCATGAATCTCGGTCGCGAAAGCGTGCGGCAACTGAACGTGCTTCATGCGGCCGCCCACAAGGCGGGATGGCCCGGCGCTGAATGGCGCGATGATCGCCTGCGGGCCGCGTTCCATCAGGTCCAGGCGATGCTGATCGACGCGCCCCTCGCAGAGCCCGGGCGCTTGAAGTGGACGCTGCTCGGTCCGTACTTTCGCTGGACGAGTGTCGACGGGATGGTCGATCCATTCGCCCTTGAAGTACTCGCCAATCCCGATCTGCTGCCATGGGAGCGCGTGTTCGTGGCGGCCCACGAGTGGGCGCACCTGGCCGGGTTTGCAGACGAGTCCGAGGCGAATTTCGTCGGGTGGTTGACGTGCCTGCGCGGCGACGAGGCGGCGCAGTACAGCGGATGGCTGTACCTGTATTGGCAAATCAGCGGGGAAGTGGCAACGCAGGATCGCACCGAGCTGACGAACGCGCTCGCCGACGGGCCACGCCGCGACGTCGCCGCGATCCTCGATCGTCTCCGGCGCGGTCAGCTGCCGCTGCTGCGCAATGCGAGCTGGATTGTCTACGACAAGTATCTCCGCGCCAATCGCGTCGAACAGGGCATTCGCAGTTACGGCGAAGTGGTCACCCTGATTCTTCGGGCTCGCTTCGAGGACGGGTGGACGCCCGTTCGCCGCACGGCTCCATAGCCCTTGCCGATCACAGTAGCCGCCGTCAGATCTTGAATCGCAGAATCGCCCCCACTCCGCCGACTTCGGCGAGCAATGCCGGATCCTCGATGAACCGGATGCGCGCGCTCTGCTGCTGCGCCCGCGACACGAGCTCGTCGGCGAACTGCATCTGCTGCGGGTCGGCATTGCCGTTCGGAGCCGACGTGTCGGTGTCGATCGATCCCGTTCGCGACTCGACGCCCAGATCCCCGGCGCCTCGTAGCAGCGCAGGCGTCGCGGTAATCTGCAGTTCTTCCACCTGACCCTTCGCCAACGCGTCCAGCGTGTCTTCGGGTCCGACGACACCGAGACCGCCGGAGTGCCAGGCGTTGAAGAGGCGCTCGACGCGCTCGGCGTCTGTTTGCGCATCGTTTTCGCGCATGGTCTCGAGCGTTTCGGTCAGCACCTGATGTTCGGGCGTGTTGATGTCGAGATGCACGATGTCGACGACCTTCTCCGCCAGATGCTTCGGCATCTGTTCCATCAGCATGGGCATCGTCACCGGGTCGCACGACACGATGATCTTGTCGATCGCGTCTTCGCGGACCACGCGGTCCAGGACGTCGACGACTTCCTTCGTGTGATGCAGGTGGAAGTTGGAGACATGACGTTGATATCGGGCCTGCGAGGATCCACCCATCGACGTCCTGCGAGTCTTCACGTTTCGGACTTCGCGGTGCGCTTCGGCGGCGCCGAGACCGAACACGAAGAGGCGCGCGGAATTGGTGTCGACGAGGAGCGCCGCATACCGCGGATACTGATCGTTGAGCCGCGCGAGCGGATAGACGTGTGGAACCGACGCGACGAACAGCCAGCTTTGCTCGAGCGGAACGTTCAGCTGCACCGCCTCGAAGAAGTTGCTGGCGGCGGAGCAGGCAAAGATCGCCACACCATTGGTCGCCGGCTGTAACTCTTCGGCGAGATACATCGTGATTCGCTCGACGTCGCGGTCGAAGCTCTTGCGCGCTTCACCATCCAGCCCACGCGACCGATCGGGGAAGACCTTGCGCAGAAAGCTCTCGTAACGTCCACGATTGCCGTGTTCGTCGGATCGCATATCGAGATACAGGCTGAGAACGGGCGCGTTCGTCGGTTCGAACCCGGCGAGGCGGTCGAGCTGTTCACGAAGCGGAGTCTCGAGGGAGCTGGTGGTTTTGGCCATGCCTCGTGATTTCGCAAGCTCTGTACCCAAGGGCCGCCAGGAGGGCCCTACCACTCCACTCGATGATGTGCGACGTGGGGACCGCGTTCAGGCGGCCCTGCTTCAGGTGTGAACAACTCGCCCTGCCGCAGCTCGGCGGAGGCGATCGGCGATCGCGATACCAAGTCCCTCGGCCTGCGAGAACGCACGAGCAACGATCAGATCGACCCGGGCCGTGTCGAGATCCCGCAACGCGGCATAGAGCGATCGCGCAACATCGGGAAGCTCGGGACCGAGCTCGCGAATGATCAGCCGATCGTCAGTGCCCGCGTCACGGGTCGCGCGCGAAAACGCTGCAGCGTCGAGGTCGCCGCTGGCGAGGAGCAGTCCGACCCGACGACCCGAAGCGCCGGCAGCGATCGCATCCCGGAGCAAGGCCTCAACCGCCTTCGGACCGTCGTACAACGTGAGCGGAGCGCGCGGGGAGTAGTGCCGGTCGAGCAACCCTGGTGACCGCATCGGCCCGCCGTCGCGAGCAACGAGACCCACTTCACCCAGGACCTCACGCAACATCTCCGGCGTCACGGCACCGGGTCTGAGAATCGTGGGCGGATCAGTGGTGACGTCGAGCACTGTCGATTCGACACCGACAGCTGTTTCGCCCGCATCGAGCACCATGTCGATGCGGCCTCGCAAATCCTCGATCACGTGTGCGGCGCGTGTGGGACTCGGACGCGAGAAGAGGTTGGCACTCGGCGCAGCAACGGGAAGATCGACGGCGGTGATCAGCGCGTGCGCGACCGGGTGAGCGGGTATGCGAACGGCGATCGTGTTCAGGGATGCTGTGACTTCGGGTGGAACCGCGTGTGAGCCAGGAAGCACCAGCGTCAGCGGGCCAGGCCAGAAACGCGCGGCCAGCCTCTCGACAATGGACGGGACTTCGGACACGAGCTGGTCCAACGCCTGCACCGATGAGATATGCACGATGAGCGGGTCGTTCGCAGGCCTGCCCTTGGCCTCGAACAGACGACGTACAGCGCTCGCATCCAAGGCGTTGACGCCAAGACCATAGACCGTTTCGGTTGGAAAGGCGACGAGCCCTCCGGCACGAAGGCGCGCCGCGGCACGGGCGATCGCCGCGGGGTCGGGGTGCTCGGGATCTATCTCGATGACCTCGGTCATCCCCGCCATGATGTCACGGCCGCGTTACCCCCTCGAGCGTCCAACTCCAAGGAGGAGCCATGTAAATGGGTCGAAGTATCGTGATCTTCCTGCTCGCTCCGATGCTGCTGGTCAGTCAGCCGCAGCGACTGGCCGCTCAGGAGCAATGCTCGTCGGTGGGGCCCTCGTCGGAGCGTCGCACCGAAGCACTGCGTGCCGTCCGGATGTTCAACTCGGCGGCGACCGCCGGCAGGTCAGGACCATTGGTGCCGAGAGTGCCGCGTCAGCCGCTGCCACCGTATCCGTCGTGGTCGGATCTTGCGACGTCGGTCTCGGTCGGCACGTGGCGAACCGATGGCGGGCCGATGGGGGACCTCGCGCGCAAGATTCGATGGGGCGACCAGGAGCCGCTCCCCGGATGGCAGATTCACTGGATCGCCAACGCCGACGGATACGCGTTCACGCTGACCGACATGCGCGACCGCTGCGGCTTCAGCTACTCCTCGGATGAACGCGGCGCGATCCTTCAGGGCGTTACCCTGCAACCGCGCTTCAGCGTCATACCAGCAGAGACGCAATAGGCTGGTTTGTGGATGGTGGGTGGTGGATGGTGGACGGTGGTTCGTCAACGCCTCGCCAGCACCCACTATCCACCAACCACCAACCACCAACCAGCAGTATCCTCTGTGCGTGCAGCTTGGATTGCCCTTCGGACAGGAACAGGAACCGTCACGCAATCACGGGCTGCCACAGTTCTACTTCGTGCGTCATCTCCGCGCACGTCGGTACATCGTTCGCGTGGACGCCGACGGTCGCGTGCGCGTCACGATCCCGCGCGGAGGATCGAAAAAGCAGGCGGACGCGTTCGCGCGCACGCACCTTCATTGGATCGAAAAGCAACGCGCGCGGCTCACACCGTCGACGCGGACGCCCGATCAACGGCACGAGCTTCGGGCACGAGCCGCAACCGAGTTGCCTGTTCGCGTGTCAGCGCTCGCTCGCGAATACGCCTACGTCGGCAGCAGGGACGGACTCCCGCTGCACGTCACGCGCATCAGTATCAGGAGTCAGCGGACGCGGTGGGGTTCCTGCGGTCGCGACGGGCATATCTGCCTGAACTGGCGGCTCATCCTGATGCCCGAGTTCGTTCGCGATTACGTGATCATTCACGAGCTGATGCATCTGCGAAGACTCGATCATTCGCGCGCGTTCTGGCGTCTGGTCGAGGTCGCGTGCCCGGACTATCGACGGGCCCGGCAGTGGCTGCGCCAGCACGGCGCGTCGCTTCGTTAGCTCCCTCTCGCGGCGTCGCGCGGTTCGTCTCCTGACATGCGATGATCGAAGGGCGAGACACATGCCGAACCGTCGTCAGTTTCTCGTTGTCGCCGCCACGACCGTTGGCCTTGGCGCAGTGGTGACGTGGATCGCCCAGCCTCAGCACATGAATGCGGCGCCACGGCCCGACGCGTTTCCGCTGCGCCGGCCCGATGAAGAGTGGCGCACCCGGTTGACGCCGGCCCAATATCGGGTCCTCCGTCGACAGGGGACCGAACGGCCGTTCAGCAGTCCGCTCGACGACGAGCATCGGCGAGGCACGTATGTCTGCGCCGCGTGCGGTCATCCGCTGTTCTCGTCCGATGCGAAATTCGACAGCGGGACAGGTTGGCCGAGCTTCACGTCTCCGATATCCGACGGCGTCGAGACCAGCATCGATCGCAGCTGGTTCATGGTTCGCACCGAAGTGCACTGCGCCAATTGCGGGAGCCACATCGGGCATGTCTTTTCCGACGGGCCGCGACCAACGGGATTGCGCTACTGCATGAACGGCGTCGCGCTCGATTTCCATCCCGCCTGATATGCGCCGCCAACGTGCGATCTTCCTGGTGGCGGTTGCGGTCGGCCTCGGGTATGCGTGGCTCCGTGGCGGGTTTGTGGGTGCGGTTTCGCCTCCGGACATCGCTCAATCACTCCCCGCCGCATCGGCCGGAATGGAGACCGCGACGTTCGCGGCGGGGTGTTTCTGGTGCGCCGAAGCGGACTTCGAGAAGCTTCAAGGCGTCGTGGCAGTGACCTCGGGCTACACGGGTGGCCACGTCCGCAATCCGACTTACAAGCAAGTCTCGCGCGGAGGCACCGGGCACGCTGAATCGGTCCAGGTGCTGTACGACGCCGCTCGCATTTCGTATGCCGCGTTGCTCGATCACTTCTGGCACGACGTTGATCCGTTCGTGTCGAACCGGCAGTTCTGCGACGTCGGCGATCAGTATCGAGCCGAAATCTTCGTGCACAACGCGACGCAACGCGCGGCAGCCGAGGAGTCGAAGCGGCGGGTCCAGCAGCGCTTCAGCACCCCGATCGTGGTTCGCATCTCCGACGCGGGCGTCTTCTATCCCGCGGAGTCCTACCATCAGAACTACGCGAAGGCGCACCCGGTTCAATACCGGTTCTACCGCTGGACGTGTGGTCGCGATGCTCGATTGAGTCAGATCTGGGGCCCGCCGGCGGATCCCACGAAGGACGACGACTAGGATCTGCGGCCGCTCCGAGACCTCGTTCAACGGCCGGGTTTATCGTCCCGGTTGCCACCCCGTAATGCTTTCGCGCGACATTTCCGATACAGAATACGAGCGAGACCAGACCCGCTCGACGACGATTCATGAGCCCCTTCGAATACCCCGTCCAACGACGGAGCCGCGTGCTGGTGGCGGACGACACCGACAGTGTGCGGTCGCTCTTTCAGAAGCTGCTGTCCGCGGACGGCCATGACGTGATCGTCGCCTCGGACGGCGTCGCGGCGCTCGATGCCGTGCAGCGGCATCAGCCCGACGTGATCCTGCTCGATGTGACGATGCCGGTGATGGATGGCCTCGAGGTGTGCCGCCGTCTCAAGGCGGACGCAGCCACCCGTTTGACGCCGATCGTGCTCATCACTGGACAAACCGACCTGTCCGACCGGCTGCGCGGCATCGAAGCCGGCGCGGACGAGTTCCTGTCGAAGCCGGTGCATCCGCACGAATTGCGTGCGCGCGTGCGTTCGCTCACGCGCATGAAGCATCTGATCGATGCGCTCGATTCGGCGGAAGCGGCGTTCATCACGCTCGCCCTGACCATCGAAGCCCGCGATCCGCTCACGAGCGGCCACTGCGAACGGCTGGCACGTCACGCCGTTCGGGTCGGGCGCGCCATGGGTCTGGATGAAGAAGAGCTCCATGCGCTGCATCGAGGCGGATATCTGCACGACGTGGGCAACGTCGGTGTGCCCGATGCGGTGCTGCTGAAGCCTGGACCGCTCACGTCGGACGAATTCGAGTTGATGAAGCGTCACACGGAGATCGGCGACGTCTTGTGCGCGCCGTTGCAGTCGCTTCGCCGAGTGCGTCCGATCGTCCGCAGCCATCACGAGCGGTTGGACGGGAGCGGCTATCCCTCAGGTCTGGGCGGCGACGACATTCCGCTCCTGGCGCAGATCGTCGGCGTGATCGATGTCTACGATGCGATCACGTCGGAGCGGCCCTATCGGAAGGCCGGCGACCCGAGCACGGCCAGGCAATACCTCGTCACCGCTGCTGCCGAGGGGAAGTTTGCTCCGCGGCTGGTCGAAGCGCTTTTGGATACACTTGCCGCCGAACCCACGCCATCCGGGCGCGTAATGTGAACCCGAATGGCCTCGCTCCTGAATCCTGAGACCTGATTCCAGGCCCAGCCCTGAATCCTGATACCCGATACCTGATTCCTGCTTCTCGCAGGGTACAATTCCCCATGCCTTATCCGGAACAATTCATCGCGCCGATGCGCGCCGAGCTGACCCGCCTTGGTGCGCGCGAGCTTCGCACCACGAGCGACGTGGAAGATGCCGTGCGCAGCTCGGGAACCGTGATGATCGTCGTGAACTCGATCTGTGGATGTGCGGCAGGGAAGGCCCGCCCCGGAATCGCCATCGCGCTTCAACATGGCCGCCGGCCGGATCTCGTGGCCACGGTCTTCGCGGGCGCAGACATGGAAGCCACCGACCGCGCGCGCCAGTATTTCGCGCCGTACGCGCCCTCGTCCC
>Ga0111538_10009529_pt1 | contig 12966 bp, 11 predicted proteins | sample SoiMethybrSBSTD1_FD_79669 | JGI IMG/M metagenome (GOLD analysis project Ga0111538, IMG submission 79669) | Bulk soil microbial communities from a Populus tree surrounding site in Tennessee, USA - Soil MetaG P. TD hybrid SBSTD1 (version 2)... | ecosystem: Environmental > Terrestrial > Soil >...
ACCAGGTAATACCGGTGGATGTATATATCCCTGGATGCCCACCGCGGCCAGAGGCCCTTCTGTACGGAGTGATGCAATTGCAGCGCAAAATTAAAGCGCGCTCGTCCACCAAAGAAGTGATGCCTGAACCCATTCAAAAACAAAAGGAAACAGTCGAGCCTGTTATGCCCATTTCGGAAAGTGCGCCGTCAACTCAAGCTACTCCACCTCAAACTCCGGCACCATGACACGTGAAGAACTAATCAGTCTTGTAGCCACGCTGGTTCCTGATATGAAACCAGGTGCTAACAAACAATATCCGGAAGTGATCGTAACAGCTGCGCAACTTCATGAGCTCGCAATCGCATTGAAGAAAACACCAGAGACAACATTGGATTATCTCTTCTGTGAAACTGCTGTTGATCGTAAAGATGGATTCCACATGATCTATTACGTTTCTTCTTCAGTATTGCATCATTTGCTGATGATTAGAGTGGTGATTCCCGATAAACTCAATCCAGTCATTCCTACTGTGAGTGACGTATGGCGGGCTGCCGAATTCTACGAACGCGAAATATTCGACCTCTTTGGAATAAAGTTCGAAAACCATCCGAACCTCAAAAGAATTTTTCTCGACGATGATTGGGTGGGATATCCCTTGCGCAAAGATTATAAAGATACTTTCACTATTGAACGTTGAGCCATGGAAGACACCGTCGTCGATATAGACCTAAAGGAAAAAGAAGAGTACATCATCAATATGGGACCACAACACCCGAGTACTCATGGTGTGCTTCGCTTTGAAACTTGCCTTCAGGGAGAAACAGTGAAATATCTCATTCCTCATTGCGGGTACATCCATCGCGGTATCGAGAAGATGAGCGAGTCGCTGACCTATCCACAATTAATTCACCTAACGGATAGAATGGATTACCTCTCCGCGCACATAAATAATGAGGCAGTGTCTTTATGCGTGGAAAAAGCCATGGGCGTTGAAGTAAGTGATCGCGTGAAGTACATCCGAACTATACTGGCGGAACTTACTCGCATAGCTTCGCACCAATTGTGGTGGTCGGCCTTTGGAATGGACCTGGGTGCATTGACTACTTTCTTTTACGGCCTTCGCGACAGAGAAAAAATATTGGACATTTTCGAGGAGAGCACCGGTGCCCGTTTGTTGCAAAGCTTTATCACTCCCGGCGGATTGATGTACGATGTACATCCTAACTTTCAAAAACGTGTGACGGAATTTGTGAAATACTTCCGCAAGAAGTTGCCGGAATATGACCAACTCTTAACGGGTAACATAATCTTTCGCGAGCGCACACAGGGCATCGGTTACATGAGTTTGGAGGATGCGATTGAATTTGGTGTGACGGGCCCAAGTGGTCGCGGCTCCGGATTCCATTGCGACATCCGCAAGATTGAACCGTACAGCGCTTATCCACTGGTGAAGTTTGATGAAATAACATTCGATGTGGGTGATACCTATCATCGATACCTCGTGCGCATGAAAGAAATGTGGCAATCCCTTAGCATCATAGAACAACTAATCGATGGTATCCCGCAAGGCCCAATCATGTTGGAATTAAAAGCTATCAAGGCGCCAAAGGGCGAATATTATCAACGCGTTGAAACCGCGCGCGGTGAGCTTGGAGTGTTTATCGTAAGTGATGGTGCGCCATCACCCGCACGAATTCATTATCGCACTCCTAATTTTTCAAACCTATTCATCATCAATAAAATTTCTGCTGGCCATAAGATTGCTGACTTGGTGGCTATCAGCGGTTCACTGGATTTAGTGATCCCTGATATCGACCGATAAATTATTAAAATATGTACGACTTCACACCCATCATCGAATCCATCAGCGGCTACTTCACGAGCACATTCTCGCCACTTTGGGCAGGTGTGTTGCTGATGGTGCTGTTGGGTATTGCGATACTTGGTTTCTATGCGATACTCGGTTTGTACTTAGTGTATGCAGAACGAAAGATCTGTGCCCGCATGCAAAATCGGATCGGCCCCAACCGTGTTGGTCCAATGGGTTTATTCCAAACCATAGCAGACTTGATCAAACTGTTGATGAAGGAGCTCATCTACATCCGCAATGCAGACAGCATTCTGTTTAACATCGCGCCATTCATTGTTATTGTAGCGTCCATCATGGCGATCGGCTCTATTCCTTTTGCCAAAGGCTTGCAGGCAATTGACCTCAACATTGGCGTACTCTATATTTTGGCTATCTCCAGCATGGGTGTCATTGGTGTGCTGATTGCCGGTTGGGCAAGCAACAGCAAATACTCAGTGATTGGTGCCATGCGTAGCGGAGCGCAGGTGATCAGCTATGAGCTCTCAGTTGGATTGGCTTTGCTGTGCATGATCACTTTTTCCGGTTCGATGCAACTTTCTGAAATTATTTCATCACAGGAGGATGGCTGGTGGATTTTCAAAGGTCATATTCCGGCACTCATTGCTTTTGTAATTTACCTGATCGCCGGAACGGCCGAAACCAATCGTGGGCCTTTTGACTTGGCCGAAGCAGAATCGGAACTTACAGCAGGATTTCACACTGAGTATTCAGGAATCAAGTTCGCGTTCTTCTTTCTTGCCGAGTACATGAACATGTTCATTATCGCTGCTATTGCCACTACGGTTTTCCTCGGCGGATGGCTCCCATTCCATATATATAACTTCTCAGTCTTTAATAATCTGATGGATCTCATTCCTCCCATTTTCTGGTTCTTTGGCAAGACTGCTTTTGTCATTTATGTTATGATGTGGTTCAAATGGACATTCCCGCGGCTGCGGATTGACCAATTGTTGGCGCTCGAGTGGAAATATTTACTACCCATCAACTTGATAAACCTGATTTTGACTTCATTCTTAACGCTGATGCAATGGCACTTCTGAAAACGATAAAGGAAGTCGGAAATTACTTCCTTGAGATATATGACGGACTAGCGTCGCTGGCTCGAGGCATGAAAGTTACGGGTAAGTATTTTATTAAGCCCAGCGAGATTGTAACACAACAGTATCCGGAGAACCGTGCCACGCTCCAGATGTTTGACGCCTTTAAGGGTGAACTCATTTTAAAGCACACTGAAGATAACGAGCATTTTTGTGACGCATGCAACAGTTGTGCGCGCGCCTGCCCCAACGGCTCTATTGAAATTGTCAGCAAACGTGAAGTGGGAGAAGATGGCAAATCAAAACGCCTTCTCGACAAATACATTTATCGCCTTGACACGTGCACGTTTTGTGGACTCTGCGTCCCAGCCTGCGACCAAAATGCTATTGCTTTCAGCCAGGAGTTTGAGCACGCCGTGTTTGACAGAACTAAACTGATCAAACAACTTAATAAGCCTGGTTCTCACGTTGTACAGAAACAAAAGACAGAAGCGAAATGACCGGTCCAAAGATCATATTCTTTATTCTCGCTGCATCAATTGTGGTGTTCTCACTCTTGTCTGTTTTAGACAGACGGATTTTGCGGGCCGCTATTTACCTGCTCTTCGTGTTGGTGGCCCTGGCTGGTTTGTTCTATATGATGAACTTTCAATTCCTCGCAGCTGTACAACTGATTCTTTATGCCGGCGGAATTGTAGTGCTGATAATATTCTCGATTCTGTTGACCAGTCAGATCAACAGTAAGCTTGATGCTCCGCGAAAAAGTCACCTGCTCTCCGGTTTGATAACAGCCGTTGGCGGAATCGCGCTCTCCCTTGCAACGGTTATACCCTTCGTTTTCAAGGCGACTGCCTCGGATGCCATCGGTACGGATATGCGCACCATCGGCAGGCAGTTGTTGGATACCGGAGAGTTTGGCTACGCGTTGCCGTTTGAGGTTATCAGCATCTTATTACTTGCTGCTTTGGTAGGGACGATTTTTATAGCCAGAAAATCAAAAACATGAACCTGCAATCAGAAATACCACTTCAATACATGGTTGTACTCAGCACCCTGGTTTTTTTCATCGGACTGCTGGGCGTACTCATCCGCAGAAACCTCATCACCATGTTGATGGGTATCGAACTAATGCTCAATGCCGTGAATATCAACTTCGTGGCGTTCAATCATTATTTGTTTCCCCACCGTCTGGAAGGACATTTCTTTGCTTTGATTGTGATGGCCATTGCCGCAGCAGAAGCCGCAATCGCCATTGCTTTGATTATAAATATCTACCGCAAGTTTTTAACAGTTAATGTCGATGATGTTGATGAACTTAAATACTAAAGCAATTAGCAGTCAGCAATAACAATTAACAATTAACGATTAACAATTGTCCTCCATAATATCGAATCATGAGTTACACGTTCACCATACTGATATTTCTAATACCACTGACAGTTTTCCTGTCGCTCGGGTTACTCAATTCGAAATTGAAGCCCTCGGTAGCGGGCGTCATTGGTACAACGGGATTGGCTGTTATTACGATTTTATCCTACTCCACGGCGTACTTGTACTTTTCCTCAACCAGCACGCAAGAAGGACATAAATCCATAGAAGCTTTTAATGTGCTGTGGCTCACCTTTACTGATCAGTTACAAATTCATTTGGGCGTTTTGCTTGACCCGCTTTCTGTGATGATGCTGGTGGTGATTACCACCGTATCGCTGATGGTGCACGTCTACAGTCTGGGATATATGAGAGGCGAGCGTGGCTTTCAACACTACTACGCATTCCTTTCGCTTTTCACGTTTTCAATGCTCAGCCTGGTGGTGGCCACCAACATTTTCCAGATGTACATTTTCTGGGAGTTAGTGGGTGTATCGTCCTATTTGCTGATTGGATTTTATTATGAACGGCCATCCGCAGTAGCTGCTTCGAAGAAAGCTTTCATTGTTACCCGCTTTGCCGACCTGGGATTTCTGGTTGGTATCCTGATTCTTTCCTTCAACACGGGCACGTTTGACTTTGCAACACTAACCAGTTTGACTGGCCCTGTAATTACTCAGACACCCGGTACCCTGTTCCTTGGTATGTCAGTCACTACATGGGCTATGTTGTTCATTTTCATGGGTGGCGCAGGCAAGTCGGCTATGTTTCCCTTGCACATCTGGTTACCCGATGCCATGGAAGGTCCTACTCCCGTTTCGGCATTAATACATGCGGCAACGATGGTGGTAGCGGGTGTATACTTAGTGGCAAGACTTTTCCCTATCTATTCCTTCTCATCACCCGACGCACTGGAAGCAATTATGTATGTCGGAAGTTTTACTTCTCTATTTGCAGCGGTTATCGCTTGCACACAACTTGATATTAAACGAGTACTCGCTTACTCCACGCTTTCGCAGATTGGTTACATGATGGTAGCGCTGGGTACATCCGGTTATGGCGAGTATGGCCTCGGCTACATGGCTTCGTTGTTTCATTTATTCACCCATGCATTCTTCAAAGCATTGCTTTTTCTCGGTGCTGGCTCCGTAATCCATGCCGTGCACACCAACGTGATGACTAACATGGGTGGACTTCGCAAGTACATGCCCGTGACCCATTTTACATTTTTGATCGCGTGTTTGACCATCGCAGGCATCCCGCCATTCTCGGGCTTCTTTAGCAAGGATGAGATACTTGTAGCTGCTTTTGAACATAACAAACTTGTATTCGCTGTACAATGGCTAGTGGCCGGTATCACCGCCTTTTACATGTTCAGATTATACTTCAGCATTTTCTGGAACCATCCCCGTGAATATGATCACACTCCACATGAATCCCCCGTAACGATGACATTTCCTCTGATCTTTCTTGCAATTGCATCGGTTATGGCTGGTTTCGTGCCATTCCATGACTTAGTGACAAGCGATGGTAGAATTTTACATACAGAATTTCACTGGATAATTGCCCTTCCATCTGTGCTGATAGCTCTCATCGGTATGGGGGTGGCAGCGATCCTGTATTGCAAGCAAAATCCTAAGCCTGAAAACCTGGCCTCTCGTCTCAAGGGGATTTACCAGCTAACATTCCAAAAATTTTTCATTGATGAGATTTATTTATTTATCACACAGAATATCATCTTCCAGTTTGTATCCAGGCCGCTGGCTTGGTTCGACAGGCACGTCGTTGACGGCTCTATGAATCTTGTCGGGAACACCACCGTGGTCTTCTCCGGCGCGATCAAAAGAATTCAATCCGGACATGTGCAATTGTATATCTGGTTGTTTGCTTCTGGTGCTCTGCTATTAACGATTGCTGTGCTTTACCTAACTAAATAGTTATGAACCCGCTACTCATACTCATCATCATCCCCATTCTCACGATGGTAAGTATTGTGATGACTAAGGACGTCAAATATGTTCGCATTGTCTCGGCTATAGGCATGAGCGCGCAGCTTCTTTTCTCTTTCATATTGCTCTACTGGTTTTACCATCAACGAAGTGCAGGCAATACCGATCCTATGCTTTTTGTTACCACCAACATGTGGTACGAGTCATTCAACATTCAATTAAAATTTGGTGTAGACGGAATTTCAGTTTCCATGATCCTGCTCACATCCATTGTGACCTTTGCTGGAATTTTTGTTTCCTGGCAAGTGGATTTCCTCACAAAAGAATTTTTTATTTCTCTTATTCTTCTGGCGACGGGTGTATATGGCTTCTTCATTTCTCTCGATTTGTTCACCATGTTTTTATTTTATGAACTCGCCGTAATTCCAATGTATCTTCTTATCGGTATTTGGGGAACAGGACCAAAAGAATATTCAGCGATGAAGCTTACGATTATGCTGATGGGAGGATCCGCTCTTTTGCTCGTGGGACTCCTCGGGATCTATTTCAACTCTGCCCCGGACGGAGGCAAACTCACATTTGATTTAACTGAAATTGCAAAGAACGGAATTCCGCGCTCGGCGCAAATGTTCTTTTTTCCATTCACCTTCATAGGGTTTGGAGTATTAGGTGCATTGTTCCCTTTTCACACTTGGTCGCCTGATGGTCATGCTTCGGCCCCTACGGCAGTATCGATGTTGCATGCTGGAGTGCTGATGAAACTGGGTGGCTATGGATGCTTCCGCGTGGCCATGTACCTCTTGCCGCAAGCGGCTCACGCCATGGGCTGGATATTCATCATTCTTACTACAATCAGCGTGGTGTATGGAGCTTTCGGAGCAATCTGGCAGAAGGATTTGAAATACATCAACGCCTACTCTTCTGTAAGCCACTGCGGTCTCGTTCTTTTTGCCCTACTGATGATGAATGAAACAGCAACGACCGGTGCTATTCTCCAAATGATTTCTCACGGACTGATGACGGCTCTGTTCTTTGCTTTGATAGGTATGATTTACGGTCGGACGCATACTCGTATGATCAATGAGATGGGCGGACTCATGAAAGTGATTCCATTCCTTTCTGTTGTATATGTAATTGCCGGACTGGCTTCGTTGGGTCTGCCCGGCCTGAGCGGATTCGTTGCCGAGATGACCATCTTCGTCGGCTCGTTTCAACATACCGACACATTCCACCGCGTGGCAACCATTGTGGTCTGTTCTTCTATCGTGATCACAGCCGTTTACATCCTTCGCGTGATAGGAATTTTATTGCTAGGGCCAATCAAGAATGATCATTACCTGCAATTGACGGATGCCAAATGGTTTGAAAAATTAGGTGGGATTACTCTTGTACTTGCTATTGCAATTATTGGAATAGCGCCTTTGTGGCTTTCCAACTTATTGCGCGAGCCCCTGGCCGCCATCCTGCAACAAATAGCCTCTAAGTTATGAACTGGAATACTTTATATATCATGAGGCATGAAGTACTTCTCACAGTACTGATTCTCTATCAACTGATTGCCGACCTATCGGAACAAACCGAAAAAAAGAAGGGTGTAATTAACACTACGATCATTTTGTTCTTTGTTTACATAGTAATTGGGTTCATACCTGCACAACCAGCAACGCTCTTTGGAAATATGTACATCAGTGACGGATTGCGAACGCTGTTAAAGAACATTCTTGGTTTTTCGACGCTCATTATCCTGCTCCAATCTTCCAGCTGGCTTTCGGATCCTTTAAATCAGCAAAAGATCGGAGCATTTTACCTGACCATTTTCTCCACACTTATGGGTATGTTCTTTATGATCTCGGCGGGAGATTTTCTCATGCTCTATTTGGGACTGGAGCTTGCCACTCTGCCGCTCACATTACTTGCAGCATTTGACAAAAAATTAAGACGCTCCGCCGAAGCTGGGGTAAAATTGCTCATGTCATCGGCAGTTTCGTCAGCAGTCCTATTGTTCGGACTTTCCCTGATGTATGGGATTTATGGTACGCTCCACTTTTCGGAGATCGCCTCATTCACCAACAGTAGCACCCTATCAGTACTGTCATTGATTTTCTTTTTGTCTGGGTTAGGTTTTAAACTTTCGCTCGTACCCTTCCATTTTTGGACTGCCGACGTTTACGAGGGAGCTCCTCTTTCTGTGACTACTTACTTTTCGGTCGTTTCCAAAGGAGCGGCTTTGTTTACACTGATGTTAGTGTTGCACCGGGTATTTGGAAAACAGTCGGAAATTTGGTCGACGGCCGTTTACATCCTTTGTATTGCTACCATGGTGGTAGGCAATCTTTTCGCCCTACGTCAAAAGAACATGAAGCGGTTCCTGGCTTTCTCCTCGATCACACAAGCCGGTTTTATGATGCTGGGCTTCATGAGCAACGACCAGACCGGGATGAGTACGGTTGTGTACTTTATGATGATCTATGGTTTATCGAACCTGGCTGTTTTTGGTGTGATGTCTATTGTAATTTATCAAACTGGAAAAGAAACCATAGACGATCTGAATGGATTCTATTCAACCAATCCCCGGTTAAGTTTGATCATGCTCATTTCGTTGTTCTCTCTGGCCGGCATTCCGCCAGTAGCGGGATTTTTCGGCAAGTTCTTTCTCTTCATGGCAGTTGCATCCAAGGAGATGTATATCCTGGTATTGATTGCTGTTATCAATGCCACATTATCACTTTACTACTATCTGCTGGTGGTGAAGGCGATGTTCATTAATAAGAATGAAACGCCCATTGCAGCTTTGAGTTCAACAATCTATGAGAAGACCGCACTTGCACTATGCGTCACTGGCGTGGTGTTGATCGGATTTGTTAGTGGCGTCTACGAGTATATAGAATCCTTGATGATTCCCTGACTCGCCTCGACCTCGGTAATTATCTGCGCCCTTTGGATAGGGCATTGTTGAAGCTAGTGTTCAAACAGGGAAATTTTGCAACATTCCTTTGGAGCAACGTCTGCGAAATAAATGCAGGATCACGACGGACACTAAGTTTGCACAACGGTCACAATCCCTGTAACTATCGAAGAAATGCATTGTGAACTTCGTGGTTCTTCGTAGCCTTTGTGACCTGCATTGATGATGATGGATGACAGGTCACCTGCATCAATCATGTTTTTAGCTGACCTGCGAAATAAACGCAGGGACACGACGAACACTAAGTTTGCACAACGACCGCGTGCGTCCCGATACATTCGGGGCTATAGCGGTGGCTCATCACAATCCTGATAACTATCGCGAAAAATGCATTGTGAACTTCGTGGTTCTTCGTGGCCTTTGTGACCCGGCATTACTGATGATGGATGACAGCTCACCTACATCTATCATGTTTTTAACTGACTTCCATCAGTGGGAAGAAGGCAAAGGAAATCTATCTTTTCGTTGTTATCTCTCCTCTTAAGAAAAGAATTGCCATGACCAAAATATTAGAACACCTCGAAGAAGCCACGATTCGTTTTGCCGGAGACTCGGGAGACGGCATGCAATTGGCAGGCACACAATTTTCGGAAACGTCGGGATTTGCTGGAAATGAGGTCAATACTTTTCCTGACTACCCATCGGAGATTCGCGCTCCAGAAGGAACGCTATACGGAGTAAGCGCCTTTCAGGTGCACTTTGGCACACACAACATTCATACATCCGGTGATTTTATTGACGTCCTCATTGCCATGAACGCATCATCGCTCAAGGTCAATCTTGCCAACCTGAAGAAGGGTGGCATCATCATCGCCAACACGGAAGGTTTTGATACCCGCAACCTCACACTTGCAAAATATAAGAGCAATCCATTAGAGGATGGGACGCTGAAAGACTATGAAGTACACACGCTGGACATTACTAAAGAGTTAAAGGTCGCTTTGAAAGATGTTGAAGTATCTTCCAAGCTGATCGACAAAACAAGGAATATTTTTGCACTGGGAATTACTTACTGGTTGTTCCATCGTCCCATGGAACCAACGGTGAACTGGATCAATAAGAAATTCAAAGGAAAGGATGACGTCGTCCTGGCCAACATTCACGCGTTGCGTGCGGGTTGGAACTACGCAGAGAAAGATGCACACTTTCAAAGACAATATGTTGTGGATCGTTCTCCACTTCCGCCGGGTCGTTACCGAAACATCACCGGCAATGAAGCGACCGCGTTAGGATTGGTGGTAGCAGCACGCAAGGCCAACCTGCCCCTTTTCCTGGGTTCGTATCCAATCACACCGGCCACTGATATTCTTCACGCGATTTCCGGATATAAAAAATATGGTGTGAAACACCTACAAGCGGAGGATGAAATTGCGGGAATCTGTAGCGCCATTGGTGCAGCGTTTGGAGGAAGTCTCGCAGCCACTACCACGAGCGGACCAGGCCTGTCATTAAAGACAGAAGCCATGGGTCTTGCTGTGATGACAGAACTTCCATTGATTGTGGTAGATGTTCAGCGCGCCGGTCCTTCTACGGGCATCCCAACGAAAACTGAGCAAGGTGATTTACTCATGGGAATGTTCAGTCGGCACGGTGAAGCTCCCATGCCTATTCTCGCTGCATCCGGATCGGCAGATTGTTTTGACATCACCCTCGAAGCGGCTCGCATCGCGCTTAAGTATATGACGCCAGTTCTGATTTTGAGTGATGGCTACATCGGCCAGGCTTCTGAGCCTTGGAAAATTCCATCGGTGAATAGTCTCCCCGAAATCAAAGCATACTTCACCACCGATCCATCCAATTTCGCACCATACAAACGCGATGAAGAAACGCTGCGCAGGCAATGGGCAGTTCCAGGTTTTGAAGGTATGGAACATCGCATTGGTGGATTGGAGAAGGAAGATGGCTCGGGCAACGTAAGTTCTGATTCGCTGAATCATGAGAAGATGGTTTGCTTGCGACAGGAAAAAATTGAACGAATCGCTAATGATATTCCTGAGCTAGTGGTAGAAGGCGCACAGGATGGTGATCTGCTTTTGCTTAGTTGGGGAAGCACCTTTGGTGCTGCTAAGACTGCATTCGAGCGATTGAAAGCAAAAGACACTCCGGTCTCATTCGCGAATTTGCGCTACATGAATCCGTTCCCCAAAAACCTTGGAGAGATTCTAAATCGATTCCAACGAGTAGTGATTCCTGAGTTGAACATGGGCCAACTGAAACTTTTAATTCAAGCCAAATATTTGAAACCGGTAATAGGCATCAGCAAAATACAAGGGAAACCATTTAAATCAGTCGAGATTGAAGAGAAGCTGGAAGGTTTATTAACTCAAAAAGAAATTATCATATGAAAACTGCTATAGATGAATTGCTGGAGAAGCCTCACAAAGGAAATCTGGTTTATACAGCGAAAGATTTTAAACCGAATATAGATGTGCGCTGGTGCGCAGGCTGCGGAGCGATTTCCGTTTTGTCGCCTTCACAGCGGCTTATGCCGGATCTAGGCATTCCGAAAGAGAGAATTGTTTACGTCTCGGGCATTGGATGCTCCGGACGGTTTCCATACTACATGGACACATATGGCTTTCACTCCATCCACGGCAGGGCGTTGGGTATTGCTACAGGTTTGAAGATTGCACGTCCCGATCTAAGCGTGTGGGTAGTAACGGGCGACGGAGACAACATGAGCATCGGTGGCAACCATTTTATTCATGCCTGCCGTCGAAACGTGGACCTGAATATCATGATGTTTAATAATGAAGTGTATAGCCTCACAAAAGGACAATACTCACCCACGTCTCATCGTGGGCAAATCACTAAGTCTTCCCCCCTTGGCGCGCTGGATGATCCGTTCAATCCAGTATCCTTAGCGTTAGGTGCTGGTGCCACATTTGTAGCAAGAGGTCATGATAAAGATCGTACTCAGTTGCAACAACTCTTGAAACGCGCTCATGATCACAAGGGTGTTTCCTTTGTAGAGATTTATACTAACTGCCGGATCTTTAACGATGGTGCCTTTGATCTTTACACGAACGCAGAGACCAGGGATGATCACACCATCTTCCTGGAACATGGCAAGCCACTGATTTTTGGGAAGACAAAAAACAAGGGCATCATTCTGGATGGTTATACTCCAAAAGTAGTGAACCTTGATCAAGGCGAACACTCGATAAGCGACCTATTGATTCACAATGAGAAAGATAGTACGCTCGCTTTCATTCTGGCAAATATGACCTACAGTGAAGATCTTCCTCGTCCGATGGGTGTGTTGCAAGCTATTCACCGCGCGCCTTATGAAGAGCGTGTTGTAAACCAGATTCAAAATGAGATCAAAACGAAAGGTGAAGGCGACCTGCAAAGCCTACTGGCTGGCGATACAAACTGGTTAGTAATTGCCGTATGAAAACTCTTAACATTAACCTTTTTAAATGCAGGGTCACAACGGCCACGACGGAGACACGACGCCCACAATGTGAAGCACTAGATATTCGTCGTGCACTTAGTGGTTCGTAGTGGACTTCGTGACCTGCATTTTCGGTGGAACAAAGATTAGATCGTCTAGACCTTATGCATCAACCTTAACCCCGTTTCTTTTTCTAACGGGATACACTTCCAACATTTTCAGGCTCGTGGAAATCAGGTCGCCCATAGTCTTTGCTTCAAGGAAGGAGTTGTCTTGATAGAGTTCGGCAAGGCCGAAGCTGAGTTTTCTAATGTTGTCATCGGGAGCGAGGTCTTCCATTCTCATCGTGCCGAGCAACGGTTCGAGCTGGCCATTGGCAGCTTTCACGCGTGTGAGGA
>Ga0111538_10009531_pt1 | contig 12964 bp, 11 predicted proteins | sample SoiMethybrSBSTD1_FD_79669 | JGI IMG/M metagenome (GOLD analysis project Ga0111538, IMG submission 79669) | Bulk soil microbial communities from a Populus tree surrounding site in Tennessee, USA - Soil MetaG P. TD hybrid SBSTD1 (version 2)... | ecosystem: Environmental > Terrestrial > Soil >...
CGCGCCGAGCAGATCGCCGAGCTCTTCTCGATCGTCTCCCAGCCAGGTCAGCACGCGATCGTCTACGGCGAGCGCGGCGTCGGGAAGACGTCGCTCGGACTGGTCGCCGCGGAGCTGCTGGGGGCGGCGGACGTCCTGTGCGCCTGGGCGACCTGCGACGCGAGCGACGACTTCTCGAGCGTGTGGCGGAAGGCGCTCGGCGAGATCGGTCTCACGACCGCGAAACAGGCGCTCGGCTTCGGTGAGCACGTCGACCAGACGACGGAGCCTCTCTCGAAGCTTCTGGCGTCGGAGGTCACGCCGCACGCGGTCCAGGGCGCCCTCAAGCAGGCCAGCCGCCAGCGCCCGGTCGCGATCGTCTTCGACGAGTTCGACCGCTTCCAGGACGCGGACGGGCGCGTGCTCTTCGCCGACACGATCAAGGCGCTCTCGGACCGGGTCGTGTCGTCGACGCTCGTCCTGGTCGGCGTCGCGGACAGCGTCGGGGAGCTGATCCGCGAGCACCGCTCTGTCGAGCGAGCGCTCGTCCAGATCCAGATGCCGCGTATGTCGGCCTCCGAGCTGGCCGAGATCGCGACGAACGGCGTCACGGCGGCGCGGATGACGATCACCCGCGCAGCGGTCGCCAGAATCACCGCCCTCTCGCAGGGATTGCCGCACTACACGCACCTCCTCACGCAACTGGCCGCGCAGGCCGCTCTCGCCGAGCGACGCGCCGACATCGGGGTTCGTGACGTCGACGCAGCGGTGACGCGTGCGATCGACCGCGCGCAGCAGAGCATCGTCGAGGCGTATCGCGAAGCCGTCACCGGCAGGCCGGGCACCATCTATCCGCAGGTGCTGCTCGCGTGCGCCCTCGCGGAGGAAGACGAGTTCGGCTTCTTCGTCTCCTCGGACGTGCGAGAGCCCCTGAGCAAGATCCTCCACAAGCCGTCCAGGACGAGCGCGTTCGCTCGGCACCTCGAGGAGCTGTCGAGCGAGTCGCGGGGCGCCGTGCTCCAGAGGTCGAGCGGAGGAGGAGGAGCGGCGCGCTACCGGTTCGTCAACCCGCTCCTCCAGCCGTACGTCGCCATGCGCGGGATCTCGGAGGGCGTCGTCCGCGTGAGCGAGCTGCAGCCCGGAAGGTAGGCAAGTCGCCGTGAGGCTCGAGGAGCTCTGCCGGGTCTCGATGCGCTACGTCACCGGAAGCTGGCGTGAACGAGGTCGCGCACGGGCCGCCCGCGATCGGCGAGGAGCCGCCCGAGAGATTCCGTCAGCGCTCCGCGTGAGCTCGGTGGAGCCGCCTAGCGCCGGGCGCTTCGCCTCGCATCGCCGGTAGAGGTTTCACGGAGCGGCGCGGACGGGCAGGATGCCCCCGTGGAAGCGGCGGCGGGCGAGATCCGGCCCTCGACGACGACGGGCATCCCCGGCTCGTCCTCGGCGCCGTGAGCTCCGCCGTCCTCCTGCCGGCGAGCTTCGCCATCCTGCTCGCCGGCGCGCTGCTGTTCACGAACGCGATCGAGTGGTTCGGCAGCATGGTCGGGCTCGGGCAGGGGGCTGTCGGCAGCCTCCTCGCCGCCGTGGCGACGGCGCTGCCGGAGTCGCTGATCCCGATCGTCGCCATCATCGAGGGCGGCGAGGGATCCGAGGACGTCGCGGTCGGGGCGATCATCGGCGCGCCGCTGCTCCTGGCGACGATTGCAATGGCACTCGTGGGGCTCGGGGCGGTGCTCTACCGCCGTCGTCGCGAGACGGGGCTGCACCTGGACGTGCACTTCCCGACGCTCGAGCGCGACCTCGCCTTCTTCATGGGCTGCTTCCTCGTCGGTCTCCTGCTCGGGCTCGGCGCGCCTCCCGCGGTCCAGATTCCTGCGGCGGTCCTGCTCGTCGTGGCGTACGCCGTCTACGCGCGCTGGACACTCCGGCACAGCGGCGACGTCGAGGAGGCGGAGGAGCTGCGGCCGCTCGTCCTCGACGCGACCCGTGGCGACCCGCCGACCATGGGCCTCGTCGTCCTTCAGCTCCTCGTCGCGCTCGGAGCGATCGTCGGCGGTGCGCACATCTTCGTCGAGCAGGTGCTGCACGTCGCCGACAGCGTCGGCCTCGAGCCGCTCGTGCTGTCACTCGTGCTCGCACCGTTCGCGACCGAGCTGCCCGAGAAGGCGAACAGCTTCTTCTGGGTTCGGGAGGGCAAGGACTCGCTTGCGCTCGGCAACATCACCGGCGCGCTGGTGTTCCAGTCGACCCTGCCGATGGCGGTCGGCCTGGCGTTCACCTCGTGGGAGCTCGACACCTACTCGATCCTCGCCGGCTGCCTGGCGCTCGCCGGTGGGCTCGTCGCGATCGTGACGCTGCAGGTGCGGCGCCGCTTCAGCGCTCCTGCGATCGCGCTGTGGGCGGCGCTCTATGCGGCGTTCGTCGTCTACGTAATCTCCACCGCGTGAGTCGCGGACGCGCCGACGTGCTCGCCTGGTCGGCGGTGGCGAGCGCGGCGGCGGCGTTCGTGGCGTGCCTGGCGGGGTGGCTGGCGGGAGGCGGTTCGGTCGAGCTCGCCTGGGCCCCCACGCTCGGGCTCCGCATCGACCTCGCGTTCGACGGGCTCGCCGCGCTCTACTCGCTCCTCGCCACCGGCATCGGCGCGCTCGTGTTCGCCTATGGCGCCGGCTACCTGCCGTGGCACCTCGAGCACGTCGGGCGTCCGGCGCACGACGCCTGGCGGTTCTGGCCCTGGATGGTCGTCTTCATGGGCTCGATGGTCGGCCTCGCGTGCGCCCGCGACCTCGTGCTGCTCTTCGTGTTCTTCGACCTGACCGCCGTGGCGTCGTACTTCCTGATCGGCTTCGACCGGGACCGGGACGCGCGCGGTGCCGCCCTGATGGCCCTGCTCGTCACCGGTGTCAGTGCGGTGGCGTTGCTCATCGCCGCGGTCCTCCTCTACGACGCCTACGGCACCTTCTCCCTTCCCGAGCTCTTCGAGCGCGCCGGGACCGGGACGACGACCACCGTCGCCGGCGTACTGATCGCCGTCGCCGCGCTCGCGAAGAGCGCCCAGGTGCCCCTGCACTTCTGGCTTCCGCGCGCGATGGCCGCGCCGACGCCCGTCTCCGCCTACCTGCATTCGGCGGCGATGGTCGCCGCCGGCGTCCTCGTGCTCGGCCGTGTCCATCCGCTGCTCGTGAAGAGCGACCTCGTGCTCGACGGGCTGCTCGTCGTCGGGCTCGTGTCGATCGCGGTCGGCGGCGTGCTCGCGCTCGCGCAGGACGAGCTGAAGCAGATCCTCGCCCACTCGACGATCTCCCAGTACGGCTACGTCGTGACGCTCTACGGAATCGGCGGCGCGACGGCCGCCGGCGCGGCCACGCTCTACGTGCTCGCGCACGCGATCGCGAAGAGCGCCTTGTTCATGACCGCAGGGGCGGTGACCGTGACGACCGGCGAGTCGCAACTCTCCCGGCTCGGCGGGCTCGGGCGACGCCTTCCCGCGCTCGCTGTCGCGAGCGGCGTCGCGGCAGCGACGCTGGCCGCGCTCCCGCTGACGCTCGGCTTCTTCAAGGACGAGCTGTTCTTCCAGGCCGCCGGCGAGCACGGACGCCTCGTGCAGTTGCTCGCCGTGGGAGCGGCGGCGCTCACCGTCGCTTACATCGGGCGCTTCTGGCTCGGCCTCTTCACCGGCCCTCTCCGGGCGAGACCGAGCGGTGGGGTCCCTCCGCTCTTGCTCGGGCCGATCGCGGTCCTCGGCGCACTGGCGCTGATCGGCGGCTTCGTCGTCGAGCCGTTCGCCCGGCTGGCCGAGGACGCGGCCGAGGTCACGCACGTGGGCGGGCTCGACGTCGCTCCGGCGTACCACCTCGACGCAGGCACAGAGAACGCGATGGCCCTCGCCGCGTGGGGGCTCGGGGCACTCGTGCTGCTGGCGTCTCGGTTCCGCGAGCCGCTCGTGCGCGCCTTCGCGCGAGTGGGGGAGCGCGTGGGGCCCCGCCGCTGGTACGCCCTGTCGCTCCTCGGTCTGAACCGGCTCTCCGACTGGGCGCACGACACCGAGGTGCGCGACCTGCGCAACAGCATCGCCGCGGTGCTCGTGCCGGCGGCCGCGCTGATCGCTCTCGCGTTCGTCGTGACCCCGACCCGCGGCTCGTACGCGGCCGGCTCCCTCGGGGCGGACGACCTGCCGATCGTCGTCCTGCTCGCGCTCGGGGTGGCGGCGGCGGTGACCGCCGCGCGCGACCGCGGCCGTCTGCGCCCAGTCCTGGCGCTCTCGGTGCTCGGCTTCGCGCTCGCGGGCGTGTACGCGATGGCGGGCGCGCCGGACGTCGCGCTCGTCGCGGTCCTCGTCGAGACCGTTCTCACGCTCGTTTTCGTCGGCGTCTTCGCACGGCTTCCGTCCGCCTCCGTCCGCCGTCCCCGCCTGCGGGCGCGCAACGCGATCATCGGTGCGGCCGCAGGGGCATCCGTGTTCGCGGCGATCTGGGGCGCTCTCTCGCGCCGGACGCCGGCAGAGGGGGTGGCGGCCGAGCACATCGAGAGGGCGCCCGGGGCACACGGAGGCGACGTCGTGACGGTGATCCTCGCCGACTTCCGCGGGCTCGACACGATGGTCGAGATCACCGTCCTCGCGGTCGCGGTCGTCGGTATCGCGAGCCTGCTCAGTCGCGGGAGACCGTGGTGAGCCTGATCCTGGAAGTCGTCGCTCCACGTCTGCTCGGGCCGGCGGTGATGGTCGCGGCCGCGATCATCGTCAAGGGCTACGCCGACGTCGGCGACGGGTTCAGCGCGGGAGTCGTGGTCGCCCTCGCCGTTGCGCTGCGCTATGTCACGCTCGGTGCCGAGCGCGCGGAGAGCGGCCTTCCCGTGCTCAGGCACGCCCCCGCCCTCGCGGCCGCGGGGCTCCTGCTCGCGCTGGCGATCGGCTTCTTCCCCGTCGCCTTTGGCGATCCGCCGTTCACCCACTTCCCACGGCCAGGCGAGCACGTCGTCGAGATCGGGGCCCTGGAGCTGACGACTGCGGTGGCGTTCGACGTCGGCGTCTTCCTCCTCGTCGCGGGCTCGCTCGTCGAGGTGATCCACCAGCTCACACGGCTCGTCGAGGGCCCGCGACGGTGAACCTCGTCTTCGCACTGGCCGCCTCCGCGCTGTTCGGCACGGGCGCCTACCTGATGCTCGACCGCGACCTCGTCCGCGTCGTCTTCGGCGTGGTCCTCGTCTCGCAGGCAGCCGTGCTGACGCTCGTGGCCTCAGGGCTCGCGCGTGGGTCGGCGCCGATCTACCCCCTCCCCAAGGGCTCGGTGAGCGACCCGCTCAGCCAGGCGATGGCGCTGACGGCGATCGTCATCGGGCTGGCCGTCACCGCGCTGCTCCTCGTCCTGGTCCTTCGCGTCGTCCAGGCCTACCGGTCGCCCGAGCTCGCGGAGCTCGCCGGACGCGAGGCGGAGCGAGACGCGCGTCTCGCGCGCCTCCACGAGCGAGAGCACGCCGAGGAGGAGGCGGCAGCCCGATGACCGCCCTCTCGCTGGCGCTCCTCGTCCCCTGGGCCGCGGGCATCGTCCTCGCGCTGTTGGACGGGCGGCGGCCGCTGGTCGGGTGGCTCGCCGTCGGCGTCCTCGCGACGAACCTCGGCGCGCTCGTGGCACTGGCCGTGCCGGTGCTGCCCGACAGTTCCGTCGTCGTGACGACAGGCGACTGGCCGGCCGGGATCGGAATCACGCTCCGGGCCGACGCGCTCGGCGTGCTGTTCGCGCTGTTGTCGTCGCTTGCGCTGCTCGCCGCGATGCTGCACGAGGTCCTCGACGGCGTGCGCGAGCGGGTGTTCCCCGGCCTCGTCACGTTGCTCGCCGCCGGACTCACCGGCGTGTTCCTGACGGGCGACCTCTTCAACTTCTACGTCTTCTTCGAGCTGGCGATGACGGCCGGGTACGTGCTCGCCACCTACGGGGGCGGCAGGCGAGAGCTCGGCGCCGCGCTCGTCTTCACGACGGTCAACCTGCTCGGGACGTTCATCTTTCTCCTCTCGGTCGCGGGCGTGTACCACGTCACGGGAACCCTCGAGATGTCGGGCATCGCTGCCCGGATGGACGACGTCGATCCGAACGCCGCTGTGCTGCTCGCCGTCGGCTTCTTCGTCGCCTTTGCCGTCAAGCTCGGGCTGTTCCCGTTCCATTTCTGGCTGCCGACCGTCTACAGCGGCGCGCGCCCCGCGGTGGCTGCGATCCTGAGCGGCGGCCTCGCGAACATCGGCGCCTACGGCCTCTTGCGGTTCGGCGGGGAGCTGCTACCGGACGAGCTCGACCTCGCGGCGGGCGCGCTGATCGTCGTCGGGGGCGCCTCGATCGTGTACGGCGGGATCCTCGCCGTCTCGCGCCGCAGCGCGAGCGAGATGCTCGCCTACTCGGCGATCGGCCAGGTCGGCTACGTCCTCGTTGCAATCGGCGTCGGCGGTCCCGTCGGCTTCGCCGCCGCGATCCTCTACACGGTCGTGAACGCGCTCAACAAGACCCTCCTCTTCCTGACGGCGCAGATGCGCGGCGCGGTCGTGGGTGCGGCATTCGCGCTCGGCGCGTTGAGCGTCGCGGGGGTGCCTCCCGCGGGTGGGTTCGTCGGCAAGCTCGAGCTCTTCCGGGCGGTCGCGGACGATCCTGCACTGATCGTGCTGTTCTTCCTCGGCAGCGCACTGTCGTTCGTCTACGCGTTCCAGACGTACCAATACGACTTCTGGCGCGGCGAGCGACGGGGCCGGCGGAGCACGATCCCGCAACAGGCGGTCGTCGCGGCGCTCGCCCTGCTCGTTCTCGCGCTCGGCGTCTGGCCCGAGCCGCTGCTCGCGCTCAGCCACGATGCCGCGGAGCTCCTCGCCGGGGGCGGCGGATGAGGGGCACACTCGTGCGCGCGGCGGGCCTCGCCGTCGTCTACCTCCTCGTCCTCACGAGCGTGGCGCCCGGCGACGTGCTGGTGGCGGTCGCGCTGGGCCTCGGAGTCGCGCTGGGGCTCCGTCCTCGTCGCCCGACCCACTCCGCCGTTCCGTGGCCCGAGCGTGTCGTCGCAGCCGCGGTCGTCGCGGCGCAGACCGCGCTCGAGATGGTGCGCGGCAGCTGGCGCGTCGCCCGCTTCTGCCTCGGCGACCGCACCGGCCCGGGATTCGTCGAGATCCCCCGCGATGCCCGCTCGCGCCACGAGACAGCTCTCTGGGGAGTGCTGACCGGGGAGGCGCCCGACGAGGTCGTCGTCGAGGCCGGGCGCGACGTCCTGGTCACCCACCTCGTCGATGCGCGCGACCCGGACGCCGTCAGGGCGAGGCACGCCGCCACCCACGAGCAGTGGCAGCGCAAGGTGGTGCGGTAGCGGCGTGCCCGACGCGGTCGCCGCTGTCGCGCTCGCGTGGGCGACGCTGCTCGTGCTCGGCGGCGGCGTCGTGCTCCTGCGCTCGCACGACACGCTCCACCGCGTGCTGGCGCTGGACGTGCTCGTGTCGATCGTCGTCGCGCTGCTGACGATCCTCTCCTACCTGCGCGACGTCTCGTACTACCTCGACGCGGCGCTCGCGCTCGCACTGCTCTCGTTCGTCGCGACGCTCGTCGCGGTCAGGCACCTGACCCGGGGAATCCCCTCGTGATCGAGTCGGCGCTCGACGTGCTCGGGGCCGGCGTGCTCGGGCTCGGGCTGCTCCTCGCGACGATCGGTCTGTACGGGCTCCTGCGGATGCCCGACATCTTCGACCAGCTCCACGCGGCGGGGCTCGTCACCGGCCCGGCGGTCCTAGTGATCCTCCTCGCCTCGGTCTCCACGGGAAGCGCCGACATCGTCACGAGCGCCGCCCTGGTCTTCGTCTTCGTGCTGGTCACCGCCCCGCTTGCAGGCCACACGATCGCCCGAGCGGCCTGGTTGCTGGCGGGTGCGGACGACGACGATGCGTCGCCGGGGGCTCCGCCGCGCGCCGATAGCCTGTCGGGAGACGGCATGCGGACGCTTGTTGCCTACGACGGGTCGGACGCGGCGAAGCGGGCGCTCGGGGTCGCTGCGCAGCTCGCGGCGTCGGGTGCGGACATCGCCGTCGCGAACGTGGCGCCTCCGCTCGGCGAGCCGGACTTCGCGGGCTCGCCCGAAGTCGAGGACCCGGAACAGGAGATGCTGCTCGCCGAGGCGCGCTCCGAGGTCGCCCGCAGCGGGACGGCCGCGGTGACCGTCCGTCGGCGGGGAGACGCCGTCACGGAGCTCCTCGCGGCCGCCGAGGAGCTCGAGCCGGAACTGATCGTGGTCGGCTCGCGGGGACGCGGCCCCCTCACAGCGGCACTTCTCGGCAGCGTCTCCGCGGCCGTTGCGGGGCGCGCGAACGCGCCGGTCCTCGTCGTCGGTCCTACGGCCGTGTTGGGCGAGGGGCCGATCGTCGTCGGCGTCGACGGGTCGGAAGCCTCCCTGGACGCCGCTCGCGCCGCCGCGAGGCTCGACCGAAGCCTCGGCCGCGGCCTCGAGGTCGTGCACTCGTACACGTTGCGTCCGATCCCCGGCGCGTCAGCGGTGCCGGAGGCGCGGGCAGAGCTCGCGCAGGTCGACGAGCAGCGAGCCGAAGAGCTGCTCGCCGGGGTCGCCGACGCGCTCGGCGTCCCCCGCGAGGCGACGCAGACCGTGCGCAACGGCAGCGAGCCGGCCGCGCTCCTCGGGCTCGCGCGCGACCTCGACGCGACGCTCCTCGTCGTGGCCTCCCGCGGCAGGGGAGCGGTTCGCGCCGCGCTGCTCGGCAGCTTCTCGATGAGCATCCTCGCCGACGCCCCGTGCCCCGTGGTCGTCGTCCCGCCGGGAGCGCGCGCGTCGTCACCCGGCTGAGGCGCTAGGGCCCGGCAGGCGGCGCGAACAGGTCGACGATCCGTCCCCGGTGCCGTGCGAGAAAGGCGGGGTCGTGCGCGTCGAGGCCGAGTGCCCCGACGAACGTGCGGCTGTGCGCGAACGGAAACCAGCAGAGCGAGAACAGCTCCAGGAGGAGGTGGTCCACGTCGGCGTCCGCGACCGCGCCGGCCAGCGCTCGTCGCGCCTCGTCGAGCGCCTTTTCGCCGAGCAGCGTCGAGAGGGACGGCCGCTCGGCGAGCGCCTCACGCTGCATCAGCAGGACGTAGTTCGGGTCGCCGGCGAGGAAATCGATCAGGCGGCCGACGATCGCGTCGAGCGCCTCCGCCGGTGAGCCGGCGGCCGCCGCCGCTGCGAACGCGGGCTGCATGGCCTCCCGACCGCGCTCGAGCACGCGCACGAGAACTGCGTCGTAGAGCTCCTGCTTCGAGTGGAAGAAGTATCCGGGCGTGCTGCGCGCGAACCCCGCCGCCTCCCCGATCCGCTGCAGGCTCGTCTCCGCAAACCCCTGACGCGCGAACATCGCCTCGGCGGTGTCGAGGATCGCGTTCCTCGTTCGCTCGGCGTCGCGGGTGGCCATTACGGAATGATAACTGGCTGGTCGGCCAGCTAGTGATAAGCTTGTGCTCGCAACCATTATTGGGAGGAGCCAAGGTGAGTGCTATCGCTACGCCTGACGTCCCCGCCGTCGAGCCGGCGACGTCCGGGAGCGTCGTCGCTGCGCGCGACGTGACGCGCGTCTACGGTGAGGGTGAGACGGCCGTGCACGCCCTGCGCGGTGTGAGCGTCGACTTCCCGCGCGGCCAGTTCGCCGCGATCATGGGCCCGTCCGGCTCGGGCAAGTCGACGCTGATGCACATCCTTGCCGGTCTCGACCGACCGACCAGCGGCTCGGTCACGATCGACGGCAAGGAGATCGTCGGTCTCGGAGACGTCGAGCTCACGAAGCTGCGCCGGGACAAGGTCGGCTTCGTCTTCCAGTTCTTCAACCTGCTTCCCATCCTCACCGCGGCCGAGAACATCGAGCTGCCGCTCTCGATCGCGCGCCGTCGGCCCGACCAGGCCTGGCTCGATGAGCTCGTCGGCGCGGTGCGGCTCGAGGATCGCCTCGACCACCGGCCCGACGAGCTGTCGGGCGGGCAGCAGCAGCGGGTCGCCATCGCACGCGCGCTGCTCCCGCGGCCCGCGGTCGTGTTCGGCGACGAGCCGACCGGCAACCTGGATTCCAAGACCGGCGCCGACGTGCTCCGCCTGCTGCGCCGGGCGGTCGACGAGTACGGACAGACGATCGTCATGGTCACCCACGACGCCTTCGCCGCAGCCGAGGCCGATCGCGTCCTCTTCCTCCGCGACGGCGAGATCGTCCGGGACGAGCGGCACCGGATGCAGGGCACCGAGATCCTCGACGTCGTGAAGGGACTGGAATAGCTATGGGCCGAGTCATCCTCCGCGGGTTCTTCTCACGCAAGCTCCGCTCGGCGCTGACGGCCGTTGCCGTCGTCCTCGGCGTCGCGATGGTCTCGGGCACGTTCGTGCTCACGGACAAGATCAACGCCGCGTTCACGAACATCATTCAAGAGGGCAACCGGAACGTCGACGTCTCGATCACGAAGGCGGGGGCGTTCGGCTCCGGGATCCCCGGCGAGAGCGGCGTGCCGTTCGACTCCTCCGTCCTCGGCGACGTCACCCGCGTGGCGGGCGTCCGCGAGGCGGCCGCCGTCGTCGAGACCTCGGGATTCCTCGTCAAGGGCTCCGAGAAGCTCACCGCCCAGGGCGGCGCCCCGTCGATCCTCGCGAGCGTCGAGCCGCCGGCGCTCAGCCCGTATACGCCCGTCGCCGGCTCGCTCCCGAACCGAAGCGGCGAGGTCGCCGTCAACCAGAAGCTCGCGCAGGACGAGGCTCTGCGGATCGGTCAGCGGCTGCAGCTTTCGACCGCCACGGGCCTTCACCCGGCCGAGATCGTCGGCATCGTCAAGTTCGGCGACGTCTCGTCGATCGGCGGCGCGTCGATCGTCGTCGCTCCCCTCGGCGACGTGCAGGAGTGGTCGCATCTTCGGGGACAGGCGACGCGCATCACCGTCGCAGGCGACCCCGGCATGGACGACGCCGCTCTTGCGGAGCGCCTGCGGGCGAGCGTGCCCGCCGAACTGACCGTCGAGACGGGTGCCGTCAACGCTGCGAGGCAGGCAGATGACGTCGCCGAGCAGCTCGGCTTTCTGAAGTACATGCTGCTCGCGTTCGGGTTCGTCGCCGTCTTCGTCGGCGCCTTCATCATCTTCAACACCTACTCGATCACCGTCGCTCAGCGCACGCGCGAGTTCGGCGTGCTGCGAACGCTCGGCGCCACGGGCCGCCAGACGCTTCTGGCGGTGCTCGGCGAGGCGCTGCTCGTGGGCCTGATCGCAACCGCCCTCGGAATCCTCGGCGGCATCGGCTTCGCGTCGCTGCTGATGTGGGTGTTCGACCGCGCCGGCTTCGGCATCCCCTCCGCCGGCACGATCGTCGAGGTCCGCACGATCGTCTGGGCGGTCGTCGTCGGGCTGGGCGTCACGTTGCTCGCGGCGCTCCTGCCTGCGCTTCGCGCTCGCGGTGTGTCGCCTCTGGCCGCGCTCAGGGAGGGGCTCACCGCCCGCCGCGGGCGTCGCTGGGTGCGCGTCTCCCTCGCCTCGGTGTTCCTCCTGCTCGCGCTGGCGATGATCGGCCTCGGGGTCGCCGGCGACGGCACGCTCGAGACGCGGCTCGCCACGCTCGGAGGTGCCGCGCTCACGTTCTTCGTCGCCGTCGCCCTCGCGATGCCGTACCTGGTGCGGCCGGTCGTCGCGGTTCTCGCTCCCGTCGTCCACCGTCTCGGCGGCGAGGGCAAGCTCGCGACCGGCAACACGACCCGGAATCCCGGCCGTACCGGCGTCACTGCAGCGGCGCTGATGATCGGAACCGGGCTCGTGGTGTTCGTGGCCATCCTCGGGAGCGGGCTCAAGGCGTCCATCAACGACTCGCTCGACCGGTCGGTGCGAGGCGACCTGATCGTTCAGGCCGAGACCTACGGCTCCCCGCTTCCGTCGGGCGTGGTCGACGCGACCTACGGGGTGCCCGGTGTTGCCGTCACCTCGGCGGTCGGCGTCGCACCCGTGCAGATCGACGGGAAGACCGAATCCCTCATCGCCGGAATCGACGTCGACACCTTCGGATCGGTGTACGCGTTCGAGTGGGACGAGGGGTCGGACGCGCTGGTCGCCGACCTGGGCACGTCCGGCGCCCTTCTCGAGCGAAACATCGCACAGGCCGCGGGCGTCGACGTCGGCGACACGATCACCGTCCGCAACCGCGTCGGCCATACCGGCTCGTTCGAGGTCCGCGGCACGTACGACGACCCGAACGTCCTCGGTGCCGTGCTCGTCTCCGACGTGGCGCTCCGGCCGCTGCTCGAGCCGGGCAACACCGGCGTCGGGTTGATGCTCGTCAAGGCGGCCGGCGGGGCCGACACCGGCGTCGTCCAGCGGGACGTCGAGAGCGCGCTCGCGAAGTTCCCCGTCGCCTCGGTGCAGTCGAACGCCGAGCTGCAGGACGAGGTCGAGAGCAGCGTCAACCAGCTGCTCGCGATCTTCTACGCGCTCCTCGCCATGAGTGTCGTGATCTCGCTGTTCGGGATCGTCAACACGCTCGTCCTCTCGGTCTACGAGCGGACGCGCGAGATCGGCCTCCTGCGGGCGATCGGAACGACGCACCGGCAGGTGCGCCGGATGATCCGTTACGAGAGCGTCCTCACCGCGGTGCTCGGGGCGTTCGTCGGCGTCGGGGTCGGCGTGCTGTTCGGGTACGCGATCACGACCGCGCTGTCCGACGAGGGCCTCGCGTTCGCGCTCCCGCTGGGGCAGATCGTGGTGTTCATGCTCCTCGCGGTAGTCGCTGGCGTCCTGGCGGCGGTCTTCCCCGCACGCCGCGCATCGAGGCTCGACGTCCTCCAGGCCCTCCAGCACGAATGACGAGGAAGGAGATACCGGTGGCAACGGAACTGAGCCACGAGATCGAGATCGACGCACCGACCGACGAGGTCTGGCGGGCGCTCGAGGAGACCGAGCGCTACGCCGAGTGGAACCCGTTCATCGAGAGCCTGCGCGGCGAGCTTCGCGAAGGCGCGAAGCTCGAGGTGCGGGTC
>Ga0111538_10009533_pt1 | contig 12963 bp, 7 predicted proteins | sample SoiMethybrSBSTD1_FD_79669 | JGI IMG/M metagenome (GOLD analysis project Ga0111538, IMG submission 79669) | Bulk soil microbial communities from a Populus tree surrounding site in Tennessee, USA - Soil MetaG P. TD hybrid SBSTD1 (version 2)... | ecosystem: Environmental > Terrestrial > Soil > Tree...
CGCCGGTTCTTCCATGCGCTGCGCGACTGCTGGGTGGGCCTGATGATGCTCAACACCAGTACTTGAGGGCTCGATCCAGTGGCCTGGGAGCAGGACACACGACGGCGGCAGGGGCAGGAAGGGCGGGTGGGGCAGGTCCCGTAAAACCTACCTGCCCACTCACCAGCCCCACCTGCCCTACCAGCCCCACCCGCCCTACTTGATGAACGTCCCGCTGCGCAGCTCGGCGAGCGCCTGCTGCAGCTCCTGCTTCGTGTTCATGACGATCGGGCCATACCAGGCGACCGGCTCCTCGATCGGCTTGCCGGACACGAGCAGGAAGCGGATCCCGTCGTCGCCCGCCTGGACGACGACTTCGTCGCCACGATCGAACAGGACCAGCGAGCGGTTGCCGGTGCGATCGCGCGTGACGGCGTCGCTGCCGTCGGTCGCTTCGGTCAGCACGCTTCGCGGATCGGAGGCGTCGCGGAACGTGCCGGACCCGGCGAAGACGTAGGCGAACGCATGGCGCGAGGCTTCCACCCGCAGCCGCTTGCGGCGCCCCGGCGGCACCGAGACGTCGATGTACTGCGGGTCGGCGGCAACCCCTTCGACCGGCCCCTTCTTCCCCCAGAACTCGCCGACGATCACCCGCACGCGCGTCCCGTCATCGTCGACCATGTCGGGGATGTCGTTCGCGGCGATGTCCTGGTAGCGCGGCGCCGTCATCTTCAGCGAGGAGGGGAGGTTCGCCCACAGCTGGAAGCCGTGCATGCGCCCGTCGGCGTCGCCCTGCGGCATCTCCTGGTGCATGATGCCGCGGCCGGCGGTCATCCACTGCACGTCGCCGGCGCCGAGGTTGCCGCGGTTGCCGAGGCTGTCGCCGTGGTGGACGTTGCCGGCGAGCACGTAGGTGATGGTCTCGATGCCGCGATGCGGATGCCACGGGAAGCCGGCCAGATAATCCGCCGGCGTGTCGTTGCGGAAATCGTCGAACAGCAGGAACGGGTCGAACTCGGAGGTGTCGCCGAAGCCGAAGCCGCGGCGCAGCTTGACGCCGGCGCCTTCGACGTGGGGCGCCGCCTGGACGATGCGCTTGACTGGTCTGACAGACATGCAGTGACTATACAATGTATAGCGACTGATTGTCAAGCAGCTGGGGCTACGTGCCGGTCGGCGCCGCCTGCCGCACCATCGTCTTGATCCGCTCGATGTTCTCGGTGCGGAGCGGACAGGTGCTGTCGGTGGCGACGCACTGCGCCAGCTGCATGCCGCAGGTGCAGGTGCAGCGCGCGCGGTTGGCCGCCTGCAGCGCCGTCTTCTTCGCTGTCGCGTCGAGCGACGAGAAATCGACCACCGCGATCGCGCGCTCGTCGTAGGGGACGCCGGCGTTCTCGGAGACGACGTAGATGAATCCCGCTGCGAGCGAGAGGACCGCCGCCCAGACGAGAACTTTTCTGAGTGGCTTCGGGACGCGGCTGCGCGACTTCGCGGCTCGTTGACGCTTGCCCATGTCGGCGCATTCTACCCGGCCAGAAAAACTTTGACACCTCTTCGACGCACGCTTAGATTGGCGGCGCAGGAGGGGCGCACATGTTGCGGACTTTCGTCGCCGTATTCCTGGTCGCGGGGTCGGTGCTCGGCAGCGTTCCAGCGTTCGGGCAGTCCGGCGCGGGCAGCCTGGTCGGCTACGTCAAGGACGAGCAGGGCGGCGTCCTGCCCGGCGTCACGGTCACTGCGAAGAGCCCCCAGCTCATCACACCAGTCGTCGGTGTGACCGACAGCACGGGCTATTACCGGCTCAACAATCTTCCGCCTGGCACGTTCAGCATCACCGCCGAGCTGCCTGGCTTTGGCTCGTTCCAGCGCGACGGCATCCTCATGCGCGCCGGCAGCACCTTCACGGTCGACATCGAGCTGAAAGTCGGCGGCCTGGAGGAGAGCATCACCGTATCGGGCGACTCGCCGATGATTGAAACCGGCTCGCCGGCCACCATCCTGACGGTCTCGGGCGATCTGCTGCGCGCGGCGCCGGTCACCGCACGCCGCCTCTGGAGCGATGTGCTCGACATGGCGCCCGGCATCAATTCGCGCAACGTCGACAACGCCAGCGGCACGCGCGCCTACTACTTCCACGGCACGACGCTTTTTCACGGCGTCTACCAGCTCGAGGGGGCGCCGCTGGCGACCTACAACGACGCCGGCGCACAGAGCGTCGGCATGGGTGGCGACACCGTGGCCGACGCCGAGGTCAAGCTCGGCGGCGTCGACGCCTCGTCGCCGAGCGGCACCGGCGCGGTGATGAACATCATCGCCCCGCGGGGCGGCAACCAGTTCAAGGGCTCGGTCACGTTCAACCGCCAGCCCACCTCCTGGGCGAGCGACAACACGCAGAACGGCCGCGTGAAGGGCGGCCTGCCGACGGTGCAGGGCGTCAAGCAGTGGGATCTCTCGCTCGGCGGCCCGATTCGGAAAGACCAGATCTGGTTCTTCAGCTCGTTCCGCTACGCGGACCTTTTGAACGGCATCAGCCGCAGCCCGACCGATCTCGGATTCCTGACCACCTTCCGGCCCAACTTCGAGCCGTTCGACAACGGCTCGACCAGCAAGCAGCCGTTCGTGAAGCTGACGGCGCAGCTGACACCCAGGCACGAGCTCACCGGCTTCTATCAGTACGACCGCCGGCGCAGCACGAACGGACGCGAACGCGATCTCGATCAGGTGTCGTTCGGCGCCGCCGGCGGCTCGTTGATGCAGGGACGCCTGCAGACGGTCTGGACCAACCGGGTGACGACGCAGGTGTCGATGTCGTACAACAACAAGGGCGGCAACGATCTCGAAACCTATCTCGCCTCGCGCGGCAGCGGCCCGCAGATCTACGTCCACCAGGACGCGTTCATCTCGCGCGGCATCCCGACCGGCAGCGGCATCCTCGTCCAGGGCGGCAACGTCCAGTCGGTGAATCTATCGCCGGCGTCGATGACCATCGTGCGCGGCGACCTGACCTACTTCCGCGACGGCTGGTTCGGCTCGCACGAGTTCAAGACCGGCGTCTTCCTCGCGCCGCGCCTGGCGCGCGACGTGACGACGCGCTACGTGAACGACGGGTTCGTGCTGGAAGAGCAGCGGCAGATCAACCTGTTGAACCCGGCGGCCGGCCTCGTGTCCTTCCACCGGCAATATCAGTCGCCGGCCGAGGCGCTCACCCTCTCGACGCGCGATCGCGCCTATTCGGCCTACATCCAGGATTCGTGGCGGCCGCAGTCGCGCCTGACGTCGAACCTCGGCGTGCGCGTCGACTACGTCCAGCGGCACGATCAGATCTTCGACATCGATCGCATGAAGGCGACGCACATCGCGCCGCGCGTCGGCGCCTCGTACCTGGTGACCGCCGATGCCAAGAACGTCCTGCGCGCCAGCTACAGCCGGATCTACGAGCAGGTGAACGGCCGCGACTACGTCACCACCTTCGCGTCCGGGCTGCCGCGCGGCTCGGCGCTGACCGATACCTACGACGCCAACGGCGACGGGGTGTTCGAGACCACGGTGCTGACGCCGGTCGCCACCACCGAGCTCTCGGGCGTGGAGTTCAACCCCGATCTCCACCAGCCGTTCACCGACGAGTTCATCGCCGGCTTCTCGCGGCAGTTCCCGGGGCAGTTCGCGGTCAACGTCAACGGCACGCGCCGCTACATGAAGCACGGCTACACCCTGGTCGACATCAACGGCATCTACCCCTCGGGGCCGAACCTGCCGTTCGGCGGCTTCGGCAAGATCGATCCGAACCGCGGCATCATCAACCAGGAGAACAACCGCGAATGGGCGTCGGTGGTGCTCGACTTCCTCGAAGCGGTGGTCGCGAAGAACATGTCGCACAACGTCCAGGGCACGTTGAGCCTGACCCGGCAGTGGCAGCGCGTTACCGGCACGTGGGGGCCGACCGATCCGTCGCGCTTCATCAGCCCGGACGCGTTCCCCAACAACCGCGAGCTGGCCGCGTACCTCTTCGGCAACGGCGACACCAACACGCTCAGCGGCGGCGGCCGCGAGGCGGGCGTGGCCTACCGGCCGTACTCGGTACGCGCGGCAATGCAGTACCTGGCGCCATGGCACTTGCGCGTCGGCGCGAGCTACGTGATCCAGTCCGGCGGCTGGGTCGGCAACATCGTCACCCGCCTCGCGGCCGCGGATCCGCGATTCGGTCCGGGGACGGTGAGGCTCGCCGACGGCACGACGCAGCCGAACCCGCTGGCGACGACGATTCGCTTCGCGTATCCGACGCGAGGCGAGGGGCAGATACGCAACGAGGATGAACGCTACCTGCAGCTGCAGCTGGGGCGCGAGTTCAATCTCGGCGGCCGGCGGCTCGAGGCCTCGGTCGGGATCTTCAACGTGTTCAACTCGGGGGCGCAGCAGCAGTGGCTGACCGGCGCCAACCAGCAGTACTCGGCGAACTATCTCGCGACGTTCAGCCGCACGTCGCCGCGGCAGTTCCAGATGACGTTCACCTATCGGTTCTAACGAGGGCAGGTGGGGCAGGCAGGGCAGGTGGGGTAATGCGATTGCGGAACATTCTTGCCGGCGTCGGACTGCTCGTGACGCTCGCGTCGCCGGGCTCGGCTCAGGATCACACGCTCGTCGTCCTGAGCCACTCGAATCACACGGTCTACGAGCTCGATCCGGCGAGCGGGCGCATCCTGCACGAGTTCGTCACGCCAGATCAGCCACACGAAGCGGCCATCACCACCGACGGAGCCACGGTGTTCGCGTCGGTGCCGGCGGCGTCGTTCGTGACCATCCTCGACGGCCGTACGTTCAAGGAGAAGGGACGGATCGAATCCGAGCTGTTCAAGCGTCCGCCGCAGCCGCGGCGGGGCGGGCGCGACGGCGCGCCGCCGGGTCCGCCCAACACGTCGGCGTCGCCGCACGGCATGGCGCTGACGAGCGACGGCAGCAAGCTCTACATCGGTGTCGAGAACGCCGAGGTGCCGGGGGTGGTCGTCTACGACGTCAAGGCGGGGAAGGTGCTGAAGAAGATCGACCTGCTGCTGCAGGGAGGCCACTACCTGCAGATTCACCCCGGCACCGACAAGCTCTACTACCCGCACCGCAACGACAACCGCGTCGTTGTCGTCGACACGAAAACCGACCGCATCATCAAGATCATCCCTGTCGAAGGCGGCCCGGTCGGCGTGGCGTTCGCGCCCAACGGCGAGGTCTGGTTCCACGAGGACGGCGACGGATCGGTGACGGTCGCCAGCTCGAAGACCGACGAAGTGATCAAGGTGATTCAGACCGGCGGCAAGGGCGCGGGCCGGATGGCGGTCTCGCCCGATGGCCGCTTCGCGGCCTCGACGCACAGCACCTCGGAGGATGTCGCGATCATCGACGCCGCGTCGAAGGCGATGCTCGCCACGGTGAAGATCGGCCGCGGCCCCGGCTTCCCGATCTTCTCGCCCGACAGCTCGAAGCTGTATGTGATGTTGTCGGCGATGGGCGACGTCGCCGTCGTCGATCTGAAGAGCATGAGCGTCGCCGCGCGGCACAAGGTCGGCAAGGATCCGTTTGGCGGCGGGCTCATCAGTCGCTAGTCGTCAGTCATCAGTCCAGGAGATCAGTCAATGGAAAGCCTGATTGCGAAGCTGCTCGGAGATTTCGAAGAGGGGAAACTGAGTCGCCGGCAGTTGATTCAGAGCCTCGCGCTGTGCGCGACCGCGCCCGCGGCAGCCGCCGCGGCGGCGGCGCAGGCGCCGGCCGCGTCCACGGTGACGGCGGCGGCCAGCTCGCCCGCGCCGTGGAAGACGGTCTACCTCGATCACATCTCCTATGCCGTCTCCGATTACAAGCAGAGCGCCGCGTTCTACTCGAACCTGATGGGGTGGACGATTCGCAACGACAACGGGACGAACCAGGCGTCGCTCGACATCGGCAACGTCGGCGGCATCATCATCCGCAACGCGCGCAGGCCGGAGGGCGGCGCTCAGGCTGCGCCAGCCGCTGCGTCCCAACCCGGGCAGCCGCCGCGGCCGCCGTTGACGGGCGTCATCAACCACATCTCGTACGGCATCGAACCGTGGGACACCGAGAAGGTGAAGGCGGAGCTCGAACGCCGCGGGCTGAAACCAAGGCCCGACATGGTGGGCGAGAACTTCAAGAGCTTCCACGTCTTCGATCCCGACGGGTGGGACCTGCAGATCAGCAACAAGACAAGCAGTCGCGACTAGGGCTCGTGGCTGGGCGCTCGGGTGGGGCTGGGGACCGGGAGGTGTCAGGTGCGAAGGTTCCTTTCAGTCGCGGTCGCGTCGATGGCGATTTGCGCCGGGCTGCTCGCGCAGGCGCCACAAATCAGGCCGGGGCCGGAGCTCTATAGCCGGTTGGCGTGGCGGTACATCGGGCCGGAGGGCAACCGGACCGATGCCGTCGCCGGCGTGCCCGGCGATCCGCTGATCTATTACGTCGGCGCCGCGTCGGGCGGCATCTGGAAGACCACCGACGGCGGCCTCACCTGGGATCCAATCTTCGACGACCAGCCGGTCGCCTCGATCGGTGCGCTGGCGGTCGCGCCGTCCGACCCGAACATCGTCTGGGCCGGCACCGGCGAGGCGTTCATCCGCAGCCACATCTCGGTCGGCGAAGGGATCTTCAAGTCCACGGACGCCGGGAAGACGTGGACGCGCGTCGGCCTCGAGAAGACCGGCCGCATCGCGCGCGTGGTCATCGATCCGGCCAACCCCAATATCGTCCTCGCCTGCGCGCTGGGTCACGCCTACGGTCCGCAGGCGGAACGCGGCGTCTTCCGCACGACCGACGGCGGCCGGACCTGGGACCGCGCACTCTTCGTCGACGAGAACACGGGCTGCTCCGACCTGGCGATCGACCCGGCCAACCCGCGCATTCTGTTCGCGGGCATGTGGCAGCTCGAGATCCACACGTGGGGGCGCGAGAGCGGCGGCCCGGGCAGCGGGCTCTTCACTTCGCGCGACGGCGGCGCGACGTGGACGCGGTTGACCGGAAGGGGCCTGCCGACCAGGCCGGTCGGCAAGGTCGCCGTCGCGATCGCGCGCACCAATCCCGGCCGCGTCTACGCGCTGATTGAAACCGGCGACGGCGTGCCGTGGAACGGGAAGGACACGGACACCGGCCAGCTGTGGCGATCGGAAGACGGCGGCAGCAACTGGCGGATGGTGAATGCCGACCGGAATGCGATGGGCCGCGCGCACTACTACTCGCGGATGGCGGTCGCCACCGACAACGAGAACGAGACCTACTTCCTCACCGCGTCCTACAGCCGATCGATCGACGCCGGTGAAACACTGGCCGAACAGAACGGGCTCGCCAGCCCCGGCGGCGACAATCACGACATCTGGATCGACCCGGGCAATGCCAACCGCATGGCGGTCGCCAACGACATGGGCGTGTCGATCTCCGTCAACCGGGGACGCACCTGGAATCGCATCCGGCTGCCGATCGCGCAGATGTACCACGTGACCGTCGACAACCAGATCCCGTACTACGTCTACGGCAACAAGCAGGACGGGCCGTCGTATCGCGGTCCGAGCAACAGCCGGCTCGACGAGGGCGGCGGCCGCGGGGGACGCGGCGGCATCATCCCGCGATCGATGTGGCACACGGTCGGCGGCGGCGAGAGCGGCTGGGCGACCCCGGATCCGGTCGACCCGAACATCATCTGGTCGAGCGCGTCCGGGTCGGGAAGCGTCGGCGGCATCGTCGTGCGCTACGAGGAGAATCGCCGCCTGGCGCGCAACGTCGAGGTCTGGCCCGACAACTCGAACGGGCGGCCTGCGGATTTGAAGTACCGCTTCATCTGGAATGCGCCGCTCGCGATTTCGCCGCACGACCGCACCAGGATCTACGTCGGCAGCCAGCACGTCCACCAGACGACGGACGGCGGACAGAGCTGGCAGGAGATCAGCCCCGATTTGTCGCTGAACGACAAGAGCCGGCAGCAGCTTTCGGGCGGGTTGACGCCGGACAACATCGGCGTCGAATACGGCGGGACGATCTACGCGATCACCGAGTCGCCGAAGCAGGCCGGTGTGATCTGGGCGGGCACCAACGACGGCCAGGTCCAGGTGACGCGCGACGGCGGCAAGGCGTGGACCAACGTCACGAAGAACATCCCCAACCTGCCGCCCTGGGGCACGGTCAGCAATGTCGAGCCGTCGCGGCACGATGCCGGCACCGCCTACATCACCGTCGATTTCCACCAGGAGAACAACCGCGATCCGTTCGTCTACAAGACCGGCGACTTCGGCGGCTCGTGGAAGCTGATTGCCAACGGCATCCCCAGGAGCATGCTCAGCTACGCGCATTTCGTGCGGGAGGATCCGGTGCGCCGCGGGCTGCTGTATCTCGGCACCGAGAACGGCATGTACATCTCGTTCGACGATGGCGAGAACTGGCAGCCGCTGCAGATGAACCTGCCGCGCGCGCCGGTCTACGGCATCGCCGTGCAGGAGCATTTCAACGACCTCGTGGTGGGGACCTACGGCCGCGGCTTCTGGATTCTCGACGACCTCACGCCGCTGCGTGAGCTGGGGCGCGACGTGCTGAACGCCGATGCGCACCTGTTCCCGCCGCGTCCGGCGTATCGCTTCCGGGCGATCACCGGCGAAGCGGGATCGCCGGAAGATCCGACGGTCGGGCAGAACCCGCCCTACGGCGCGGCGATCAACTACTACCTCAAGGCCGCGCCGAGCGGCAACGTCACGGTGACGATCGCCGACGCCAAAGGGCAGATCGTACGGTCGTTCAACGGGCCGCGCGCGGCGGGGCTGAACCGCGTCTACTGGAACCTGCGCGACAACCCGTCGAAGGGCGTGGTGCTGCGGACCAGCCCGCTCTACGCGCCGGAGGTGCGCGTCGGCCCCGACGGCACGCGCGAGGGCGGCGGCGGGCGGATGACGATCCTGATGCCGCCGGGCAATTACACCGTGAAGCTGTCGGCCGGCGGGCGCGACTACACCCAGCCGCTCGTGGTCCGCAAGGATCCGCATTCGGCCGGCACCGAGGCCGACATCGAGGCGCAGCACCGGATGCTGCTCGACGTCCGCCGCGATCTGGACGCCGCGGTCGACGCGGTCAACAGCGCCGAGCTGGTGCGCGCGCAGGTCTACAACATGATGAAGCTGGTCGACGATACCGAGCTCAAACAGGCGGCCGACGATCTGGACAAGAAGATCATGAACGCCGAGAGCAACCTCGTCGAGCTGCGCAACACGGGGCGGGGACAGGACGGCGTGCGCTGGGGGTCGAGGCTCGTACAAAAGATCAACTATGTCGGCTCGGGTCTGGCGAGCGGCGATTTCAAGCCGACGACCCAGCAGCTCGCGGTCCACAAGGAGCTGCAGGATCGCCTGAAGACGACGCAGGGACAGCTCGGCGACGTCCTGAACAAGGATCTGGGCGCGTTCAACGACATGCTGCGGCGGAAGAATCTGCCGGCGGTGATGTCGCAGCTGCCAGCGCGGCGAGGCAGCGAGCAGTAGCGGCGTGCAGGGCGGGAAGGCGGGAAGGCGGGAAGGCGGAAGGGTAAGGAGGGAAGGCCGCAAGCTGGGAAGGTGGAAATTCCTGCCGGTCTGTCTCTGTGCCTCGCTTCTGTCTGCTTGCGCACGGACCGCCGCCACCCCTCCCAACATCCTCCTGATCACACTCGATACGACGCGCGCCGATCGGATCGGTGCGTACGGCTATTCGCGCGCGAGCACGCCGCGGCTCGATCGGCTGGCGCTCGAGGGGGTCCTCTTCGAGCGGGCGCTCGCCGCCGCACCGATCACGCTGCCGGCGCACGCCAGCCTGATGACCGGCTCGTATCCGTTCGTGCACGGCGTCCGCGACAACGGCGCCTTCTCCCTGAGCGACGCGGCGCCGACCCTCGCTGCGACGCTGCAGCGCCAGGGCTATCGTACGGCGGCGTTTGTCGGCGCGTTCGTCCTCGATCGCCGGTTCGGCCTCGCGCGCGGCTTCGACAGCTACGACGACCGCCTGGCGATCGAGCGCCGCGGCGATCGCACCGCCGCCGCCGCCGGCGCCTGGCTCGACGCGCGCGCCGGCGATGCGGCGCCGTTCTTTCTCTGGCTGCACCTCTACGATCCGCACGACCCCTACGATCCGCCGCCGCCATTTCGTGACCGGTTCGCCGATCGGCCGTACGACGGCGAGATCGCCTTCGCCGACGCGGCGATCGGCACGATCCTCGACAAGCTCGACGCCGCCGGCCGGCGATCGTCGACGATCGTCGCCGTGGCCGGCGATCACGGCGAAAGCCTTGGCGAGCACGGCGAAGACACCCACGCCGTCTTCGTCTACGACTCGACGATGCGGGTGCCGATGATCGTGGCGTGGCCCGGCCACCTGCCGGCGGGAAGGCGGGTGCCGGCGATGGTGCGCGCCATCGATCTGGCGCCGACGCTGCTCGATCTGGCGGGGCAGCCGGCGCTGGCCGGCGCGCAGGGACTGACGCTGGCGCCGCTGGTGGAGCGCGGCGCGGCGGCCCCCGACTCGGCGTACGGCGAGAGCTACTTTCCGCTCGTCTACTTGAACTGGGCGGCGCTGCGCAGCCTGCGGGACGATCGATGGAAGTTCATCGACGCGCCGGTGCCCGAGCTGTACGACCTGTCGCGCGATCCGCTCGAAGCGATCAATCTGGCGCCGCGCGAGCCGTCGCGGGTCGACGCCATGCGCCGCGCCCTCGACGGGCTGACCGGCGGGCAGGCCGGCGCGATGGCGCACCGCCGCGTCGACAGCGACACGGCAGCGAGGCTCGCCGCGCTCGGCTACGTCGGCGCCGCCGTCGGCGGCTCGACGCCGGACGGGGCCGGCGCGCGCCGCGATCCGAAAGCGATGATCGCCGTCTTCAACCGCATCCGGCAGGCGAACGCGGCGCTGCAGGCGGGCCGGTTCGCCGAGGCGGAGGCAATCGCGCGCCAGGTCCTCGCGCACGACAACCGCAACGGGTTCGCGACGATCGTCGTCGCCGACGCGGCGCTGGCCCTGGGGCGATACCGCGAGGCCGTCGACGCCTATCACGCGTACCTCGAGCTGGTTCCCGGCAGCGCCGACGCGCACCATCGGACCTCGATCGCGTGGGCGCGGCTTGGCGACACCTCGCGCGCGCTCGCGGAGGAGGACGCCGCGCTCGCGATCGATCGGCGTCATGCCGATGCGCTGGTGCACCGCGGCGGGCTGCTCGCGTCGCTGGGGCGCACGAGCGAAGCACGGCGGGCGCTGCAGAGCGCGATCGAGATCGCGCCCGACAACGCACCCTATCGGGTCGGCCTGGCGCGCATCCTGGTGACGGCCGGCGAGCTCGACGCGGCAGAGGCCGAAGCGCGGCGCGCGCTGCAGCTGCAGCCCGACAACGCTGACGCGCACGCCGCGCTCGGCTCGGTCTGGATGGGTCGCGATCAGCCGGCGAAAGCCGTGGGCGAATTCCAGGGCGCGCTTGCGCTGCGGCCCGACGCGGACGACATTCGCCTCGACCTCGCGGCGGCGCTCGGCCGTAGCGGGCGGGCCGGGGAAGCCCGCGAGCAATACGCCCGGCTGGCCTCGGGATCGCACACGCCGCCGGACATCCGGCAGGCGGCTCGCCAGCGGCTGCGATGACATCTTTTCACAACCGGCAGGCCGCCAACGGCGGTACAATCAGGGCCAAATGTCTGGCCGCAACTGTGCGGCGTAGAACCGTTTACGGTTGCTGACACGTCCAGGATGAAGAGCTTCAACTCCTTCCTTTCCCTCGCCGGTCTGCTGTGGCTCGGCGTGACGACCGCCGCCGGCGTGGCGCAGGCGCCGGCTTCTGCGCCCGCGCGTCCGGCGCCGGCGCGATCGGAGGCGCCGCGCGCGCCGCAGGGCGCGGCGAAGACCGCGCCGGCCACCCCGGCCGCCAACGCTTCAGTTCCCGATCACAACGCGGTGATTCGCCGCTACTGCGTCACCTGCCACAACGATACGCGCAAGACCGGCGGCCTCTCGCTGGCCGCGTTCGACGTCGCCCAGGCGGCGCAGCACGCGGACGTTGCCGAGAAAGTCATCCGCAAGCTGCAGGCGGGGATGATGCCGCCGCCGCTCGCCCCGCGCCCTGACGCCGCGACGCAGATCTCGCTGGCGAGCGCGCTCGAAACGACGATCGACGCCGCCGCGGCGGGCAAGCCGAACCCGGGCGGGCGCACGTTCCAGCGCCTCAACCGTCCCGAGTACGCGCGCGCCATCCACGACCTGCTCGATCTCGAGGTCGACGCCGGCAGCTGGCTGCCGCTCGATCAGAAGAGCGCGAACTTCGACAACATCGCCGACGTGCAGTCGCTGTCGCCGACGCTGCTCGAGGCCTACCTGAACGCGGCAGCGGCGATCAGCGTGATGGCGATCGGCGACCGCAACGCGCCGTCGATCGACTCGACCTACACCAACGCCGGCTACCTCTCGCAGCACCCGTGGGATCGCGTCGACGGCGCGCCGTACGGCACCCGCGGCGGGCTGGTGGTCCACCACGTCTTCCCGGCCGACGCCGAATACGTGTTCGAGGTCGCTATCAACTCCGGCAGCAACGCGCGCTTCGAGGACATCGACATCTCGATCAACGGCGAGCGCGTGGCGCTCGTCGAGTACGAGACCGGGCCGGCCGGCGGCGCCGACGGCCGCGGCGCGCGCCTCGTCCGCACCGAGCCGATCCAGGTCCGCGCCGGGCAGCACCGCGTCGCCGCGGCGTTCGTGCGCAAGCTCGAAGGTCCCTACGAGGATCTGATCCGGCCGCACGAGTGGTCGTACGCGGGCGGCGGATCGGGCGGTCCCGGTATCACCACGCTGCCGCACGTCCGCGACCTGATTATCAAGGGACCGTCGAAGGCGACGGGCATTTCCGAAACCTCGACGCGCCAGCGGATCTTCAGCTGCCGGCCGACCAGCGCGGCGGAAGAGCGGCCGTGCGCGCGGCAGATCATCGCCCGCCTCGCCGCCGAGGGCTAC